>Ga0209917_1000210_pt1 | contig 24090 bp, 27 predicted proteins | sample SalPon2_C_H2O_MG_FD_185710 | JGI IMG/M metagenome (GOLD analysis project Ga0209917, IMG submission 185710) | Salt pond water microbial communities from South San Francisco under conditions of wetland restoration - Salt Pond MetaG R2_C_H2O_MG... | ecosystem: Environmental > Aquatic > Non-marine... | reverse complement strand
CGCCGGCGAACACGAGGAGGGCGAGTGGCCGATCCGAATCGTCTGTGTCGACTCGCTCACCGCGCACTTCCGCGCCGAGTACGTCGGTCGGGGCGAACTGGCCGAGCGCCAGCAGAAACTCAACAAGCACCTGCACGACCTGATGCGACTGGGCGATCTGTACAACACCGCGATCCTCGTCACCAACCAAGTCGCGTCGAACCCCGACTCCTACTTCGGAGATCCGACCCAAGCGATCGGAGGAAACATCCTCGGGCACGCCTCGACGTTCCGGATCTACCTCCGGAAGTCGAAGGGGAACAAGCGGATCGTCCGGCTCGTCGACGCGCCGAACCTCGCCGACGGCGAGGCCGTGATGCGCGTGCAGGGCGAGGGACTGAAGCCGGAGTAGCCGGGGGATCGTCTAACACGCGGGATCGGTGGTCGAACTGACGTTCATCTGGCGATGTGAGTGGACGTACCGATCCTCGTTCCACGTTAGAGTTGACAAACGTCTAATTCATTATTCGGCGCGTGAATCGGCCGGTATCGGCCGATTTGGAGGAATACGCGCCGGGACGGCCGCGCGCGGTGCCGATCGGCGGCAGATCGGGTCGGCAATACTCGCCGATAGCGGCCGCGCGCCGCGTCGTGAGGCCCTCGATCGGCGAAACTGCGCATTCCCGTCAAATTTCCAATAATACGTTCGTCAGCAGGGAGCGCAAGAATTACCGAATAATCTCGGGATTTACGTCCTTATATACAATTGATTCTACGGTATATCGGACATCGCCAGCATTATTTCAAATATTTCTTGAGTATTTCAACTCCAGCATTTATATAATTCCCATTCCCCGGGTGGAAATGTGATTCAGCACATGAACACGAACGAAGCGCGTTGCTCAACGGACGAACGGGCAGTAGGGGTGGTCGTCTCGTGACGACCGGTGTCCTCGCGAGCGTCGACCCGAGCACGTTCGCGTCCGCGATGAACGGCACGTGGATCCTCGTCGTAACGTTCCTCATCTTCTTCATGCACGCCGGCTTCGCCATGCTCGAGGCGGGGCAGGTGCGCTCGAAGAACGTCGCTAACCAGCTGACGAAGAACCTCCTGACGTGGAGCGTGGGCGTAACGGTGTTCTTCCTCATCGGAACGGCGTTCACCAGCGTGATGAGCGGCTCCGGTGGACCCGTCTCCGCGGCCGGGACGTTGTTCTCGGGCGGTGAACTCGCCGTCTCCGCCGGCTCGGTCGGGCCGTACGTCAACTGGCTCTACGGTGCCGTCTTCGCGATGACGGCGGCCACCATCGTCTCCGGCGCGGTCGCCGGCCGCGCGAAGCTCCGCGCGTACGTCACCTACACGTTCCTCCTGGCCGCGGTCATATACCCGATGGTCATCGCGTTCACGTGGTCGGCCTCCGGCGACGGGCTCGTCGCGCAGCTGACCGGTACCGCGTTCCACGACTTCGCCGGCGGCATGATCGTCCACGGCATGGGCGGTATCGCCGGGCTCACCGCCGCCGCCGTGCTCGGCCCGCGGATGGACCGCTACGCCGAGGACGGCTCGACGAACGTCATCCCCGGACACTCGTTGACGTTCGCCGTGCTGGGAACGCTCATCCTCGCGTTCGGGTGGTACGGTTTCAACGTCGGCACGGCCTCGGTGGTCAGCGGCGGGATGTTCAACACGCTGACGGTCAACCTGGTCGCGATGGGGACGACCATCGCGATGGCGGCCGGCGGGATCGGTGCCGCGCTGGTCGTGTGGCTGAAGACCGGGAAGGTCGACACGCTCTACGTTGCGAACGGCCTGCTCGCGGGACTGGTCGGCATCACCGCCATTCCGGACACGACGGCGTGGTGGGGCGCGCTCGTCGTCGGCGGCCTCGCCGGCGCACAGCTCCCGATCGTCTTCGAGTTCGTCTCGGACACGCTCAAGATCGACGACGTCTGTGCAGTGTTCCCGGTACACGGCAGCGCCGGGGTCCTCGGGACGCTGCTTTTCCCGTTCGTCGCCGCGCCCGGCCAGCTCAGCAGTAGCGTCGGTGCGCACTTCATCGCCCAGCTGGTCGGCGTCGTCATCATCGGCGGCTGGACGCTCACCGCGACCGCCGTCGTCTGGTACGCGCTCAAGGTGAGCGGTGCCGCACGTGTCACCGCGGAGCACGAACAGGAGGGACTCGACATCTCCGAACACGGCGTCGAGACCTACCCCGAGTTCGGCGGCGACCGCGTGGCGACCGACGGCGGCCCCTCCGTCGTCGACACCACGAACGACTCGCCGCGCGCCGACGGCGGCGAAGAGGCCGGTTCGCAGATCAAGATGGTCACGGCGGTCGTCCGCCCCGACAAGCTCGGTGCGATAAAGCAGGCGCTCGCGGAGATCAACGCGCCCTCGCTCACGGTCACCAACGTCTCCGGTCGCGGCAGCCAGCCCGCGAAGAAGGGCCAGTGGCGCGGCGAGGAGTTCACGGTTGACCTCCACCAGAAAGTGAAAATCGACATCGTCGTCGCCGACATCCCGGCCGACGAGGTCGCAGAGGCGATCGCCGAGGCCGCGAAGACCGGCGAACCCGGCGACGGCAAGGTGTTCATCATGCCGGTCGAGGACGCACTGCAGGTCCGCACCGGCACGACCGGTCCGGAGGCCGTGTGAATTCGGCGCGGATTTCACTCTGAGTTCGGCGCGGCCAGTCGCGCCACCGACCTGACGTAGCTTTTTTCACCAACCTCACGCCGACCAGCGGCGACGACGGGTCGGCAACTACTTTCACCCTCCCAACCCAACCGCGGGACATGAACCACGAACGCTCACGGGAGCTGTACGACCGCGCGCTGTCGGTCTCACCCGGCGGAGTCAACTCTTCGGTCCGCGCGACGATGCCGCACCCCTTCTTCGTCGAACGCGGGGACGGCGGCCACGTGATCGACGCCGACGGCAACCGGTACGTCGACTGGGTACTGGGGTACGGACCGCTCCTGTACGGCCACGACCTCCCGGACCCGGTCGAGTCGGCGATCCAGTCGCACGCGGCGGCGGGGCCGATGTACGGCGCGCCCACAGAGGTCGAAGTGGAACACGCCGAGTTCGTGGCGCGCCACGTCCCGAGCGTCGAGTCGATCCGATTCGTCAACTCGGGCACGGAGGCGACGGTGTCCGCGGTCCGGCTGGCGCGGGGCCACACCGACCGCGACAAGATCGTCGTGATGCAGGGCGGCTACCACGGCGCACAGGAGTCGACGCTCGTCGAGGGGAGCCCCGAGAATCCGCACCCGTCGACGAAGGGGATACCGGCGGAGTTCGCGAAACACACGCTCCCGATCCCGTTCAACGATCCGCAGGCCGCAAAGGAGGTGTTCGCCGAACACGGCGACGACATCGCCGCGGTCCTCGTGGAGCCGATATTGGCGAACACGGGAATCGTGATGCCCGTCGACGGCTACCACGAGACGCTTCGAGACCTGTGTGACGACCACGGCGCGCTGTTGGTCTTCGACGAGGTGATCACCGGGTTCCGCGTCGGGGGCCTCGGCTGCGCGCAGTCGAAGTTCGGCGTCACACCCGACGTCACCACCTTCGGGAAGATCATCGGCGGCGGGTTCCCCGTCGGCGCGATCGGCGGGAAAGCGGGAATAATCGAGGGGTTCACGCCCGCGGGCGACGTGTTCCAGTCCGGCACGTTCTCCGGACATCCCGTGACGATGGCCGCGGGCAAGGCGACGCTGGAGTACGCCGCGGAGAACGACGTGTACGAGCACGTCAACCGCCTCGGCCGGAAGCTTCGAGAGGGGATAGCCGAGATCTGCGCCGAGCGCGCACCCGAGTACACAGTCGTCGGGACCGACTCAATGTTCAAGACGGTGTTCACCCGCGAGACCCCCACTGACACGGCAGACGGCTGTGCGGACGGCTGTCGGCAAGATCCAGACTGCGGGCGGTACGACACCTGTCCGAAGACCGGTGCGGACGTGGCGGCGGCGGAGACCGACCGCTGGGAGCGGGTGTTCTGGCAGGAGATGAAAGACCGCGGCGTGTTCCTCACCGCCAACCAGTTCGAGTGTCAGTTCACCTCCTACGCGCACACGGAGGCGGACGTCGAGAAGACGCTCGCGGCGTACCGCGAAGCGATCTGACTGTCGCCGGCGGCGATGCCGACTGCCTGTTGTTCTATATAAACACCCGTGATAACGAGCCACACACCAGCAGTATAACCGCCCCCGTGTGGCGATTTCGCATGGCGCGTGCAAAAGGTTTATATAGAATCACAAACAATCAATGGGTGATTATGTCCCAGCGACAGCGGATGGGTAACCAGCCGATGATCGTACTTTCCGAGGAGTCGCAGCGCACCTCCGGAAAGGACGCCCAGAACATGAACATCACGGCCGGCAAGGCGGTCGCGGAGTCCGTCCGCACCACGCTCGGCCCGAAAGGAATGGACAAGATGCTCGTCGACTCCGGCGGGTCCGTCGTCGTCACGAACGACGGCGTCACCATCCTCAAAGAGATGGATATCGACCACCCGGCGGCGAACATGATCGTCGAGGTCTCCGAGACGCAGGAGGAGGAGGTCGGCGATGGAACCACCTCCGCCGTCGTCGTCGCCGGTGAGCTCCTCGATCAGGCCGAGGAGCTTCTCGACCAGGATATCCACGCGACCACGCTCGCACAGGGATACCGTCAGGCCGCCGAAAAGGCCAAGGAGATCCTCGACGAGGAGGCCATCGACGTCTCCGAGGACGACTACGACACGCTCGTCGAGATCGCCCAGACGGCGATGACGGGCAAGGGCGCGGAGAACTCCAAGGATCTGCTCGCCGAGCTCGTCGTCGACGCCGTGCTCGCGGTCGCCGACGACGACGACATCGACACGGAGAACGTCTCCGTCGAGAAGGTCGTCGGCAGTTCGATCGACCAGTCCGAGCTCGTCGAGGGTGTCATCGTCGACAAAGAGCGCGTCGACGAGAACATGCCCTTCGCCGTCGAGGACGCCGACGTCGCGCTGTACGACGGCGCTATCGAAGTGAAGGAGACGGAGATCGACGCCGAGGTCAACGTCACCGACCCCGACCAGCTCCAGCAGTTCCTCGACCAAGAGGAAGAACAGCTGCGCGAGATGGTCGACCACCTCGTCGACATCGGCGCTGACGTCGTCTTCGTCGGCGACGGCATCGACGACATGGCCCAGCACTACCTCGCACAGGAGGGCATCCTGGCGGTCCGCCGCGCGAAGTCCGGCGACCTCAAACGCCTCGCCCGCGCGACGGGCGGCCGCGTCGTCTCCAACCTCGACGACATCGAGTCCGACGACCTCGGCTTCGCCGGCTCCGTCGCCCAGAAGGACATCGGCGGCGACGAGCGGATCTTCGTCGAGGACGTCGAAGAGGCGAAGTCCGTCACCCTCATCCTCCGCGGCGGCACCGAGCACGTCGTCGACGAGGTCGAGCGAGCCATCGAGGACTCACTCGGCGTCGTCCGCACCACGCTTCTCGACGGGCAGGTCCTGCCCGGCGGCGGCGCACCCGAGGCCGAGCTCGCGCTGCAGCTTCGCGACTTCGCCGACTCCGTCGGCGGCCGCGAGCAGCTCGCCGTCGAGGCGTTCGCCGACGCGCTGGAAGTCGTTCCGCGCACCCTCGCCGAGAACGCGGGTCTCGATCCCATCGACTCGCTCGTCGACCTCCGCGCCCGCCACGACGGTGGCGAGTTCGGCGCAGGTCTCGACGCCTACACGGGCGACGTGATCGATATGGAGGCCGAGGGTGTCGTGGAGCCGCTCCGCGTCAAGACCCAGGCCATCGAGTCCGCCACCGAGGCGGCCGTCATGATCCTCCGGATCGACGACGTCATCGCGGCCGGCGACCTCAAGGGCGGCGGCTCCGACGACGACGGCGACGAGGGCGGCCCCGGCGGCGCGCCCGGCGGCATGGGCGGCATGGGCGGCATGGGCGGCATGGGCGGTGCGATGTAAGCACCGGCCAGTAGGCCAAACCACACCCACTCCGACCGTCTCACTGCTCGCCGAACAGACCCGCCAACCGACCGTCGCGCGCCCCTTCGGGCCTCGACGACACGCGACTTTTATCGGGAGACACCAATGGCGAACCGCGTAGCCGGAGCGACGGCTGCACCGGCGCGGCGATAACACCGGTGTAACCACCCGACACGGGTGTTCGCGAGCGGTTAAGTGGCGTCCACGCTTCGATCGATCCACGAGACGGGTTCGCCGTGAGCGGCGCGGCGCGGTCCGTTCGGTTTGCCACCACAATGTCACAACAGAAAGCGGACTACGCGGACGACACCGAGATCGACGAGACGCTAGACGCGGTCGCCGACGACGAGACCGTCGAGGAGACCGTTTCGAACCTCGAAGAGCGCGGCTTCGACGTAGTCGTCGTCGACGACGCTGAGGAGGCGCTTGAGGCGGTTACGGACCAGATCCCCGCGGGGGCGTCGGTGATGAACGGCCACTCGACGACGCTCGAAGAGATAGGCTTCGACGAGTTCCTCGGCGGCGGCGACCACGAGTGGGAGAGCCTTCCGGACGAGATCTGGAGCATCGACGACGACGCGGAACGACAGGCGGCGCGACGCCAGTCGCAGACGGCCGACTACTTCCTCGGCGGGATCAACGCGATCGCGGAGACGGGCGAGTTGGTCGCCGCCGACCTCTCCGGCAGCCGGATCGGCGCGTATCCCTTCGCCGCCGGAAACGTCGTCATCGTCAGCGGCACGAACAAGATCGTCCCGACGCTCTCGGACGCGTTCGACCGACTGGAGTCGGTCGCGTATCCGCTGGAGAACGAGCGCGCACAGGAGGCGTACGGCGTCGAATCGGCGATCGCTAAACAGCTCGTCTACCGCCGCGAGACCGAGGAGGGCCGGACGACGGTCGTCCTCGTCCGGGAGCGGCTCGGATACTAGCTGCGCCGTCCCAGCGACCTACTGCGGCGCGTTGAAACTCACGTCGTCGTCGAGTTCGTTCGACATCCGTTCGAGGTACGAGTACACCGCGCCGTGCGGTGCGCCGTCGAGGAGCATTCCGACCGCCCGGCGGACGACTTCGAGTTCCTCCGGCTGACCGACCGCGCCGACGGTGCTGCCGTAGACGACGACGTTCGCGCCGGACAGCTCTTCCAGCAGTTCTCTGGTCCGACCGTTCTCGCCGATTATCCGGCCCTTCTTCCGCTGGAGGTCGTTGTCGTTGCGGGTGTGCTCGGACAGGTCGATCAGATCGAGCGTGCGGAGGTCGTGGTCGAGGATCGAAAGCGCCGTCTCCGGCGTGAAGCCGCGGCCGATCGCTTTGATCACGTCGGGTGCAACCATCGCGGCGACGGGGTCGTCCCGCTCCTCGATAGCGACGCTACCCGACTCCGAATCGACATCGAGTCGCACGTTCGCCCGCTCTTCGATCTCCCGCATCGTCTCGCCACCAGCGCCGATGACGACGCCGATCCGGTCCTGCGGAACCGTCACGTGTTGCATGCGGATCGCTACCCGGCGAAGCCTTTTAAACGTGTTCCGCGAGCCGCGGTGTGTGTCCAGATACCGGACGCGTGCGGCCGGCTACCGTGGGTTCTCTGTCATCCATACGGATCGGTCACGTCAACCACGACACCGAGCGGTCGGCGACTCGGTACCCCTGAGCCGCGAAGACGGACTCGACGTACCGCTCCGCGACCAGCGCCTGCGGGACCGACCGCAGGCCGAACCGGCGATCGGTCGTCAGCTCCACGTCGACGACCGTTCCGGAGTCGGCCTCGCGTATCGTCACTCGATACGTGCCCCACGGTCGCCCGCCGGCCGTGGCGGTCACTTCGAGCGTGTCGACCGCGTCGCTCCCGTTCGCGGCCGGTTCGTCACCGTTCGCGGCGTCAAGCGACCTGACCTCGAGAGACATCGACACCGACCGCAAGCCGAACAGGTAGGAGAGCTCGTAGGTCGCGCGGGTCGTCGAGCCTCCGGCGGAGTCGTCTCCGTCGTCGCTCTCACCGTCTCCGCCGCCGGGATCGACCTCGTCCGCGACCGCCCACTGGAAGGCGAGTATCGGCGGAGTGGCGCTCCGGAACGCGGAGACGACCGCCGCCGGCTCGGCGTCGGTTAGCAGTCGTGTGTGTCCGTTTCGGGTCACGAGCGGGACGCGGGCGAGAGCGGCGACGCCGACCGCGACCAGCGCGGCCGAAAAGAGGTCGAGCGTGCGGATCGCCGTCAGAACGACGGCGACGGCGAAAAGGGCGACAAGCCAGCTGACGGCGCGTTCGGCTCGGTGGTATCGCCGGGCGGCCGCCGCGGTGTCAGCCGATGGCGGCGCGGAACCATTGGTGGAGGGCATGGAGGCGCATCGACCGGGAGCCAAATCAGTGTGTCCGTCTGCTCACTCGGCTCGTCCGTCCGACTCCGCTCCCGACGGGCCGCTCGGGTCGGGGTCCGGCTCGGTCACGTACGCGCGGAGATCGTCCGGATCGACGTCGATCCCCTGTCTGGTGAAAAAGGCCGCCACGTTCTCGCAGTCGCGGTCGAGGAACTCGCCGGCGTTCGGGTGATGGACCGTCACCGCTTGACCCATGTCGATGACCACCAACTCGCCCTCGTGGATGATCATGTTGTACTCGGAGAGGTCGCCGTGGATCAGCCCGGCGCGATAGAGCCGTCGCATGTACTCGCGGACGACCTCGTAGGCGGTCTCGGGGTTCTCGACATCGACTTCCGAGAGCCGGCGCGCGCGGTCGTCGGCGTGGCCGACGAGCTCCATCACGAGGACGTTCCGCTGGACCGCGATCGGCTCGGGGACTCGCACGCCCGCCGTGCGGGCGCGTTCGAGGTTGGCGAACTCCTTGCGAGTCCACGCTAACACGACCGCCTTCTTGTCGTTCGCGATCCCCTCGAACCGAGGATCACCCTCCAGATACTCGCGCATCTGTCTGAAGTTCGAGGAGTTTATCCGGTACACCTTCACGGCGACCTCCCGCTCCGGGTGGACGCCCTCCGGGCCGCCGCCGGCCGCGGCCGACCCCGGTTCCGGCCGCTCGCCGGCCTGGCCACCGAGCGCCTCGAAGACGCTCGCCTCCTTGCCGGTCGACACCGGGCCGCCGAAGGCGTCGACGTAGCCGTCCTGTACGAGCTTGTAGACGGCCGCGAGCGTCGCGTCGTCGAACACCGACTCCTGCAGTTTGAACTGCTCCGTGTCTTTGATCCGCTTGCGGAACTCGTCGAACTCGCGGTCCTGCCGGCGCGCGATCCGGTCGGCCTCGGTGTCGGAGACGTCGAGCTGTTCCCACTCGTCGCCGGGGTTGTCAGCGGGCTCCAACAGGCCGAAATCGCTCATTCGCGTGCACGTTCGACACCGCGAGGGATAAGCGAGAGGGTCCGGGTCGAACCGGTCTCTGAGCCGTCTCGACCGCGCCACAGAGGCGTCACAACACGTCGAGCGCGTCGTCGACCGGCATGTGTCCGTCTCGGACGGCCTCCAAGATCGCCCGGCGCTCTTCCGTTTCGGGGTCCGGGCCGTCCCCGCCGTCGCTTCCGCTGCCGACCTCGTCGAGCGTCACCTTCCGCGTCTCGCCGGCGAACTCGGCGAAGTCCGTCCCGTCCGCGAGCGCCGTCTCCTTTTTGACGCGATACGACCCCGCGTCCGTGGTATACAGGTCGCCGGGGTGGAAAAAATACCAGTCCTCGCGGTCGAATCGGACCGCGATTCGCGCCTTCGCGCCGAAGTTTCGGGCGAAAAACAGCAGCGCCTCGACCTCCTCACCAGTGAGGTAGATCGGATTTCCCGCGCTCGATTTCGCCTCGATCGCGTAGAACGTCTCGCCGTCGCCGGCGAGCACGTCGGGGAGGTCCCGCTCCGTCGACGAGCCGCTGGCCGGCGCGCGCATCACGGCGAACCCGGCTTCGTCCAGCGCGTTCACCAGTTCTCGCTCGCGCCGGTCGCCCTTCCGATTAGCGGCCACGGTCGTCGTCACCCGATTCGATCATGCGCGTCGTAGGCGCGAGGTGCTCAAAAGAGCGGCGGGTCACAGAGTCCGGCGGTGGAGACGCCGCTATCTCCCTCACCCCCGCAGCCGCTCCGCGTGTTCGAGTACGACTCGACCGAGTCGCTCGGTGCGCCGCCGGAGGTCCGCGTCCGTGATCCGCGGATCGGTACCGGACTCGACCTTGGCGGAGGCGCGCTCTATCCCCACCTCGTCGGGGACTGTCCACGCGTGGACGTTCCGGAACGTCGACCGGAGGTGTTCGAGCGTCCCGCCGTAGGAGCCGCCGCCCGCGGTCGCGAGCAGCCCCACGGCCGTGTTCTCGTACTCCGTCGAGCCGCAAAAGTCGTGGAAGTTCTTGAACGTCGACGAGTAGGAGCCGCGGTAGACGGGAGTGCCCGCGAGCACGCCGTCGGCCTCGCGTACGCGCCGCGTGAGGGCATCGCTGTCGCCCTGTGCGTCCTCGTCTGGGTGATACAGCGGGAGGTCGACCGCACCGAGGTCGAGCAGTTCCGTCTCCGCGCCGGCGTCGCCTGCGGCGTCGAGTGCGACGCGGAGGGCTGCCCGGGTCGTGCTCCCCTCCCGGCGGCTGCCGGACACCGCGACGATTCGAGTCATACGCCCGGCTTCGGACCCCGGAGACAAAAGCGAGCGTGTTCGCCGTTCGGGCGACACCGGGCCTTATTGTTCCCGCCTACGAGGTGACGGGCATGGATCAGATTGCCTTCGGCACGGACGGGTGGCGAGCCACCCTCGACGTCTTCACCGACGAGCGCGTGCGAATCGTGGGGCAGGCGGTCGCAGATCACCTGAAAGCGGCGGGCCACGGGGAACCGGTCGCGGTGGGCTACGACGCGCGTGAGACCTCTGAAGGGTTCGCCGAGAGCCTCGCAGAAGTGCTCGCCGGCAACGGCTTCGACGTGCTGTTGCCCGAGCGCGACGTTCCCACCCCGGTTATCGCCCACGCCATCGTCGACCGGGGACTGGCAGGCGCGTGCATGGTCACCGCCTCACACAACCCGCCCGAGTACAACGGCGTGAAGTTCATCCCGCACGACGGCGCGCCCGCGCTCCCCGACGTGACCGAGGACGTGGTCGACCGGCTCGCGGAGCCGGACCTACTCCCCGAAAGCGAGCGCGGCGACGTCGAGCGCGTCGACCTCGTGACCAGCCACGCCGAGTCGGCTCGCTCGGTTGTCGGTGGCGTCGCCGGAGACAGTGACGGTGACGGGGTCGACCTCTCCGGAATCACGGTCGCGTACGACGCCATGCACGGGAGCGGGCGTGGAGTCACGGACGCGCTTCTCGAATCCGCTGGCGCGGAGGTTGTCCGACTCCGGTGTGACCGCGACGTGACGTTCGGCGGCGACTCTCCGGAGCCCTCCGCGGAACACCTCGGCGAACTGGCCGACCGCGTCACGGACCCCGAGAGCGACATCGATCTCGGTGTCGCCAACGACGGCGACGCCGACCGGATCGCGGTCGTTACCCCCGACCGCGGCGTGCTCGACGCCAACTTGTTTTATGCCGCCTGCTACGACCGCCTCTTGGAGACCGACGCCGGCCCGGCGGTCCGCACCGTCTCGACGACGTTCCTCGTCGACCGGATCGCGGAGGCACACGGCGAGGAGGTGTACGAGACGCCGGTCGGCTTCAAGTGGGTGGCCGAGGCGATGGGCGACCACGACGCGCTGTTCGGCGGCGAGGAGTCGGGCGGGTTCACCCTCCGCGGACACGTCCGGGAGAAGGACGGCGTGTTGATGGCGCTGCTCGCCGCGAGCGCTCACGCCGCGGAGCCGTTCGACGGCCGGGTCGACCGACTGCTCGACGAGCACGGTCACATCGCGGCCGGGAAGGTGTCGCTCGACTGTCCCGACGACCGGAAGGAAGCGGTCCTCGCCGAACTCGAAGACCACATCCCCGAGTCGGTGTGCGGCTCCCCGGTCGCGAAGGTCGTCACCCTCGACGGGTTCAAGCTCCTCTTAGAGAACGGGTCGTGGCTGCTCGTCCGCCCCTCGGGAACCGAGCCGAAGCTCCGCGTGTACGCTGAAGCCGACAGCGACGAGGCAGTGGCGGCCCTCCTCGACGAGGGGCGCGAGATCGTTGAGCCGCTGATCTGAGACGGGAGCGGCCTGCCGATTCAGTCGCCGTCGGCGGCCACCTGCCCGCGTGGCTCGTGCGGTTTCGTGCCGCTCCGATCGGGTGCCTTTTTAGGTGATACCGCCCTAGCCGAACGTATATGTTCAAGGCCATCGTGGGCGCGTCGACGTTTCAGGACGCGCTCGACTCGGTGAGCGTGTTGGTCGACGAGTGCAAGATCCGCCTGAACGAGGAGGAACTCTCGATCCGGGCGGTCGATCCCGCCAACGTCGGGATGGTCGACCTCACCCTCGAAGCCGCCGCGTTCGAGTCCTACGAGGCCGACGGCGGCGTCATCGGCGTCAACCTCGCCCGCCTCGAAGACATCGCGGGCATGGCCAACTCCGGGGACCTGATCCACCTCGAACTCAACGAGGAGACTCGCAAGCTCCACATCGAGATCGACGGGCTGTCCTACACGCTCGCGCTCATCGATCCCGACTCGATCCGGCAGGAGCCGGACATTCCCGACCTCGATCTCGCCGCCGAGATCGTCGTCGAGGGTGCGCAGATCGGCCGCGGAATCACGGCCGCCGACATGGTCTCCGACCACATCCGCCTCCGCGTCGACGAGGCCGATGAGGCCTTCTACATCGAGGCGGAGGGCGACACCGACGACGTCGATCTGGAACTCACCCGCGAGGACCTCATCGCGCTCACCGCCGGCCCCGCGGACTCGCTTTTCAGCTTGGACTATCTCAAAGACATGAACAAGGCGATCCCCTCCGACGCCGAGGTCACCGTCGAACTCGGCGAGGAGTTCCCCGTCAAGCTCCACTACGGCTTCGCCGAGGGACTCGGCACCGTGACGTTCATGCTCGCACCGCGGATCCAGAGCGACTGAGCTGACTGACCGGTTCGTCGCTGCGTTGTCCGACCGCTTCGCGAGATCGACTGCGACCCACACACCCCGTGGCAGACCACTACGTGTACGTGATCGAGTGTGCCGACGGGACGCTGTATACCGGCTACACCACCGACGTGGAGCGACGCGTCGGCGAACACGACGCGGGCGAGGGCGCGAAGTACACCCGTGGACGAACGCCCGTGACGCTCCGGCACGTCGAGTCGTTCGACTCGAAGTCGGCGGCGATGTCGAGAGAACACGCGATCAAGTCGCTCACACGCCCGGAGAAAGACCGACTGATCGAGACGGAATCGCAGGCTGACACCTGATCGAGACGGTGTCGCAGGGTGACACCAGCCGGAGCGATCACTCGACCAGGCGTTCGATCTCCGTGACGAGGATGCCGCTCGCGCCGACCTCCTTGAGCTCGGAGATCGTCGCGAACACGTCGCGCTCCTCGACGACGGCGTGGACCGCGACCATCCCGTTGCCGTTCTCGTCGGCCTCCACGTTCATCACGGTCGGGCCGCCCAGCCCTGGGATCACGTCTTTTACCTCGTCGAGATGAGATTTCGGCGCGTTCATCATCAGGTAACGACGGCCGTCGGCGGCGAGCACGGACTCGAAGGCCGTCCGAACCTGCTCGACTTTCGGGTCGTCCGCGACGTCGGCGCGGGCGAACAACCGCACCGACGAGGCGAGCACCTCGTCTATCACGGCGAGCCGGTTTACTTGCAGCGTCGTCCCGGTGGAGGTGATGTCGACGATGGCGTCGGCCATGTCGACGTGTGGGGTGAGTTCGGTCGCGCCCGTGACGGTGACCACGTCGGCGTCGACGCCAACGCGGTCGAGGTAGTCTCGGGTGACCGTCGGGAACTCGGTCGCGATCGTCGCGCCCGCGAGGTCCTCGACGGTGGCGATGTCGCCGTCCTCCGGCGCGGCGAGCACCAGCCGGCAGGAGCCGTATCCGAGGTCGAGGAGGTCGACGAGGTCGTCGTCAGCGGCGGTCTCGCGGTGGTCGGCGACGCCGCCGGACTCCGCCGCCTGGTCGAGGCCGGTGACGCCGAGGTCGGCCGCGCCGTCGCGGACGTACTCGGGGATGTCGGCCGCGCGGGCGTAAAGCACCGTCACCTCGGGGTCGACCGTGTCCGCGTACAGCTGGCGGTCCGCGGTCTCCTCGACGTGGAGGCCGGCGCGTTCTAAAAGCGAGAGCGTCGGGTCGTGTAAGCGACCCTTGTTGGGGACGGCGATGCGCATACCCGACGACTCGCGGGGCGCGCGGGAAACGTTTTCGTCCGGGCGAGCGAGGTCGGGGACAGGAAGTGGTACTCACCCGCACGGCACCGCCGCTCGCGATATTGCTCGTCGCGAGGGATACGGGCCGCGAGGGATTCGAACCATGTGGAAACGTACTCTCACTGCGTTCGCTGCACGCGACTCCCCGGGTTCGAATCGCTCCTGACCGGTTCTCTCACCGCCTCGCTGCCGCTCGGCGGTTCGTGCACGGGCCGGGAGGGATTCGAACCCCCGACCGTCCGGTTAAAAGCCGGACGCTCTCCCTAACTGAGCTACCGGCCCAGACGGACGCGACTACGAGCACACCACGGATAAACGTTTAGAAACGCGCTACGGCGACCGGGACGCGCCACCCTCGTCACCGAAGTAGTCGTCGAGCGCGGCTCCGACGATGTCGCCGGGGTCGCGGCTCTCGTTCGAGGCGCGACGCCGGAGTTCGACGTACGTGTCAAGGGGGAGGTCGACGCCGACGTGCCCGAGTTGCACGCCCGTCTCGCGGACCGCGCTCTCGACATCGCTGCCGTCGTTGACCGCTGAGGCGATGGAGCGGACCTCCCGGACCGTCAGGTCGCCGTCGATGGTCGCCCACGCGAGCAGGTACCGGTCGGTGCCGCCGAGCCGCGCGATGTGTTTGGCCGCACTCGGGGCTATCTGCCCGCTCGCGACCTGCCGGCGGATCGCCTGCGGAAGGTCGTGGACGCGCGCCCACTTGCGAATGAACGCCACGCTCACGTCGTCGCCGGCGCGTTCCGCCGCCGTCTTATACGATCCGACGCCGCGGACGAGCGCCGCGCACGCGGCCGCACCGCGCAGCATCAACACGTGGTCGTCGTCGCCGACGTCGCCCGCCGCGAAGCGGGCCACCGTCTCGGCCGCCTCGGCGACGCTTTCGGGATCGTCGGGGTCGAAGCCGACCGCCTCGGCGGCGCGCTCGCCCGTGACGGCCGGGTCCGACCGGACGACCGGCTCGCCGACGGGGGAACGCCGGTCCGCGCGTGAGTCCTCGGTCATGTCGTATTCCTTCGCGGCCGCCTACATAAGCGACCGGCACTCGGGCAGGTTTCGCTCCCGACTGAGACGGAGACCGACGCGCGCCGCGCCGGCCGAGCGCGCCTCAGTCGGCCAGCTCGAAGGCGACCTCGACTTCGGCCTGATACTCCCTGTCGACCGCGTCGCGTAGCTCGACGCCGAACTCCTGGACTTCCGCCCAGTAGACGTTGTCGAGCGTGTCCTCGGCGCGGTCGATCGCGTCGTCGGCCGCCGCCTCGAAGCTCTCCTCGCTCGTGCCGATCATCGTGATCTTCTTAAATACCATGGCATGTGTTGGTTCGGCACACGGGGATTTGAATGTATCCCCGAACGGGACAGTGAGATGCGTAACAGATCGCGCGGCGGCTACGGACTGCCCGGCGCGCCTTCCATCACCGCGAAGTCCGTGCCGTCGTCCTCGATGCCGATGACCGCCCAGTCGTACGGTGGCTTCTTCGAGACGAGTCGGTCCCGGAGGTCGCCCGCGTTCTCGCGCCACGTGACGAAACACCGCAGCCGGGGGGTGTCACCGCCGTCCGCGAGATACGGATCGAGGTCGTCGTCGTCGAGACACAACACCGTCACGAGGACGCGCCGCCACTTCCGCTCTGCGACGAACTCGCGCCCGTCTTCGCTGACGGTGTATCCGAGTTCACGAAAGACGTCTCTGGCCTCCGTCGTCGGTGGGATGCTCGCAGGGGCCATCTACTTGCACGTTGGCCACCATCCGTGATAAAGTTTCTCACGATTCTGGCGCGTCGCGAGCACGCTCGCTCGTGGGGGACGTGGCGGGGTTCGGCGCGTCACTCGTGGGCCGCGTCCCACTCGTCTGGCTTCTTGATGTTCCCGCAGTCGGTACACTGGATCCGGCCCATCGTGTCCATCGCGGTGTCGAAGGAGTCGCAGTTTCCACACCGGAACCCCCAGCGCGACGATCCGTCGGCGTCTTCGAACACGACGTAGAAGGGACCGTCCGCGCCGCGTTCGGCCAACGTCCGGTCGGTGTACACTCGCTCACCGTCGGTGGTCGTCGAGGCGTCGAGACTCATACGATCCGGTACCGTCCGGACGGGCTTAAAAACGCGACTCGAAGGCGGACGCGACACGTCGAGCGGTGAAGCGACTGCGAGCGCCGAACGCGGAAACGGTGACGGTCACGTCCGGAACGACTCGCCGCAGCCGCACTCGGAGACGACGTTCGGGTTCTCGACCTCGAAGCCGGCGGCCTGAAGGCCGTGTTCGTAATCGAGCGTGCTCCCGCCGATGTAGTTCTGGCTCGCGGGGTCGACGAACACGCGGAGCCCGTGGTGCTTGACGACGAGGTCGTCGCCTTCGGGCTCCGTGTCGAACCGCATCCCGTAGGAAAGCCCCGCGCAGCCGCCTTGCTGTACGAACAGTCGCAGCCCGGCTTCGTCGGTGTCGAGGCCCTCGCCCTCCAGAAGGGAGAGCGCCTCCGCCGCGGCGTCGGGGGTCACCTCGATCGCCGGGTCGCTTCCGCCGTCGTCTGTGTCGGCCGTCTCGGTACTCATGGAGGTTCGTTCTGTCTGTGCGTTCAAAACCCTGCCGGCAGATCCGGAGGCGGCGTGACTCCGAACGGTTACGTTGACCGATGCGGGACGGTGTTCGTACCGGGACGCTATCGGGTCGGGTCGGCGACGAGCGGGTGCCGTCAGTCGTCGCTCGACTCGCCGACCGCGACGGACTCGCCGTCGACCGGGCGGGTCGTGAGGTCGCCCTCGCGCCAAGTGCCCCGCTGGTACCACGCGTAGGCGAGGGCCGCGCCGACGACGTTCGACGCCGCGAACGACAGCCAGACCCCCGTCTCACCGATCGCACCGGCCGCGATCCACGCGATCGGGAACCGGACGACGCCGAGCATCAGCACGGAGATCGCCGCCGCGGTGAGCGTCTTGCCCGCGCCGCGGAAGCTGCCGGTGTACGCTCGCATGATTCCGATGAACCCGAACGTCAGCGCGACGATCCGGAGGAACTGTGCGCCGACCGCGGTCACGCGGGCCGCGTCGGCCTGCCCCGATCCGACGAACACCGACACGATGGGTTCGGGGACGAGGAACACGACGACGCCGGCGAGCGATAGGACGACGAACAGCGTCTTCGCGGCCAGCGCGGTCGCCCGGTCGGCCCGGTCCGGTTTCCCGGAGCCGATGTTCTGCCCGGTCATGGTCTCGACGCCGCGGGCGACCGCGATTGCCGGGAGGAATATCACGGAGAAGACGCGCGTCCCGATGCCGTAGGCGGCGACGACCGGGTCCGGAAACAGCGCGACGATGAACAGGAGCAGGTTCATCGAGACGGCCCGACCGGTCCCCTCGATCGAGGCCGGCAGCCCGAGACGGGCGAGCCGGCGCAGGTACGCGGGGTCCGGGACCATGTCCCGAGCGTTGATCTGCACGCCGCGGGTCCCCCGGAACATGATCGCGAGCCCGACGACGAGCGCCAGCGCCCGGGAGCCCACCGTCGCGATCGCCGCTCCCTCGATTCCGAGGGCGGGAAACGGACCCCATCCGAAGATGAGGAACGGGTCGAGAGCGATGTTGAGCACGACGGAGCCGAACATCACCATCATCGGGGTGACGGTGTCACCGTAGCCGCGCATGAGCGCGACGAAGACGGCGAAGCCGAACATCGCGACGAGCCCGAGCGAGACGACCTCCATGTAGCTCGACGCGAGCGGCAGCACGTCCGCTGACGCGCCCAAGAGACCGAGGAAGTCGCCGACGAACCGGTAGCCGATGACACCGAGAAGCACCGAGGCGATCACGGCGAACGTCACCGTCTGCGACGCCGCGTACTCGGCTCGGTCTTCGTCTCCCGCGCCGGTGTGCTGGGCGACGAGGACGCTGCCCGCGACCGAGATACCCATCCCCAGCGAGATGAGGAGGAACACGAGCGGGAACGCGAAGCTGATCGCCGCCAGCGCGTCCGTGCTGTACTGGCCGAGCCAGAACGTGTCGGCGAGGTTGTACGCGGTCTGAAACAGGTTCGTGACGACGATCGGCATCGAGAGGAAAAACAGGGGCTTCCCGATCTCGCCGGAGGTGAGATCGAGCTCCGCCGGCCCCTTGAACAACGCGTCGAGGCGATCCCGAAGTCCCATCAGCGACTGCTCCTCGTGGTCCCGGTGACCGGGCGGTCGTCTGTCGTGTGCACGCAGAACTTACTAACCAGTAAGTAAAAAGGCTTCTGAAGAATATAGAACCGCCCATTTGGTTTCTAACTTGTGTATAGTAGACTTTCAGACTGACTATATCGTCGGTTTTGAGCGGTCACTGACGAAGTAGCGCAACGGTTATCCACGCGTGGGCGTAACCGGCGACGCATGACCGAGCGACCGGACGGGGCCGCCGCAGACGGAGACGAGGACATCATGCGGGCGACGTATCGCGCCCTCCGAGACCACGGGTACGCGGCCCTGACGGTACAGCGGATCGCCGACGAGTACGGGAAGTCGACCGCCGCGATCCACTACCACTACGACACCAAAGAGGAGCTGCTCGTGGCGTTTCTCGATTACCTCCTCGGCCGGTTCGTCGACACGATCCGCGACATCGAGACGACCGACCCCGACGCTCGCCTCTCGCTGCTCCTCGACGAGCTGCTCACCAAACCCGCCGAGACCCAGGAGCTTTCTGTTGCGCTCTTGGAGATGCGGAGTCAGGCCCCGTACAACGACGGATTCCGGGAGCGCTTCGCACAGAACGACGAGTACGTCCGGTACGTGCTCAAGGCGGTCATAAACCACGGCATCGACGAGGGGACGTTCGCGGACGTCGACGCCGATCACGCCGCCCGAGCCCTGCTCTCGATCGCCGACGGCGGCCGGACGCGGGCCGTGGTGTTCGACGACGTGAGCGAACTGGAGCTCGCCCGGCAGACGGCGAGCGAGTACGTCGACGCGACCCTGCGGTGACGCCGGGGTTCCGCCTCGTTTCCGACGACGACGGGTGGGGAGCGCGTCGGCGTCTGCCGAGGTGGCTCCGCCGACCGGGACGGGGTCGGGCCGGGAGCGGTCGCGGCCGTCAGACCTACCACGCTCGACGACGACCGGGGAGGTGTGACCGATCCACACGCCGACAGCGGAGACGCCGCAGAGACGGGGACCCGAGACACCGCAGAGACGGAGTCGGGATCGACCGGTTCCACGACGGACGACACGGAAGCCAGCGACACCGCAGACGTGGAGGCGTCACCCGAGACCGATCCCGAGACCGCAACAGCCGGGATCGGCGAGAACGAAGAGGTCGATCCGGAGGCCGTGATGACGCGACTCGTCGAGGTCGACGCGCTGGTCGCGGACGGAGACGAACTCGGGCTTACGGACTCCTTCCGCGAGGCGCTCGACGCGCGGATCGGGTCGCTCCGGGCCGAGTCCGATGACACCCTCGCCGAGCGCGCGGCCGCGGTCACCGACTCCGACGTCACGGTGATCGCCCACGAGGGAAAGTTCATGCTCACCGGGGACCGCAGAGTGTGGCTCACTCGGGCGATAGCGCTCGCCGAGACCGCGGCCGCCTCGGAGCTTCGCGAGCGCGGCGTCGACGACGATGTCTCTCGGGGAGCGGCCCGTCCCCTCCGGATGTTTCTCGACGCCTGTCCGGTCTGTGACGGACCGATCGAGGACACGACGCTCGGAGCGTGTCGCGACGATCCGGACGCCGATCCCGAACTGGACGTTCGGGCCTGTGCCGACTGCGACGCCATCATCTTCGCCGACCAGCGCTGACGCGTCTCGGGCGGGCAAAGTGGCGGGACGCGGACCGGACCGCGACGCTCTACTCGAACCGCCTGCGGACGCTCTCGGCGTGCGCCTCTAGACCCTCGGCCTCGGCGAGCGTCGTGATCGTCTCGGAGATCTCCGAGAGCGCGTCGCGGTCGAGTCGCTGGACCGTCGACGAGCGGAGGAACGTGTCGACGGAGAGCCCGCCGTAGCGCTTCGCGCCGCCGTTCGTCGGGAGCACGTGGTTCGTCCCGGTCGCGTAGTCGCCGGCGGCGACGGGCGAGTACGGGCCGAGGAAGACGGAGCCGGCGTTCGATATCCGGGCGAGCAGCGCCTCGTCGTCGTCGGCCACGATCGAGAGGTGCTCGGCGGCGTACTCTTCGGCGAACAGCACGGCTTCTGGCATCGAGCGCGCGTGGAGGACGCCGGAGGCCTCGTTGTCGAGGGCGGCTCGGATCGTCTCCTCGCGCTCGCGGCCCGCCGCTTGCTCGTCGACCGCGGCCGCGACCGCGTCGGCGAGAGCGGCGTCGTCGGTGACGGCGACCACGGAGGCGTTCGGGTCGTGCTCGGCCTGTGCCACGAGATCGGCGGCGACCAAGTCGGGGTCCGCGGTGCCGTCGGCGAGGACGAGCACCTCGCTCGGGCCGGCGAGGAAGTCGATCTCGACATCGCCCTGCACGACCGCCTTCGCGGCGGTGACCCACTTGTTACCGGGACCCACGATCTTCTGCGTGTTCGTCACCGTCTCCGTCCCGTACGCGAGCGCGCCGATCGCCTGTGCGCCGCCGACTTGATACACCGCGTCCGCGCCGGCCTCGCAGATCGCCGCGAGCGTGACGGGGTTGAGGTCGTCGGCGGGCGGGGTGGCGACCGCGACGTGGTCGACGCCGGCCACGGTCGCGGGGATCACGCCCATCAGCGCGCTGGAGGGGTACGCCGCCGCGCCGCCGGGGACGTACACTCCGGCGCGGTCGATCGGGCGGAACCGCCGGCCGAGTTCGCGGTCGCCGAACTCCTCGCGCCAGTCTTCGGGGCGCTGGCGCTCGTGAAACTCGCGGACGTTCGCGGCGGCGTCGCGGACCGCGTCGAGGACGGGGTCGTTCGCGTCGTCGAGCTCCGCGTGCGCGCGCTCGGCGTCGTCGGTGACGTCGATGTTGCCGACGGCCACGCCGTCGAACTCCTCGGAGAACTCGCGCAACGCTGCGTCGCCCTCCTCGCGCACCCGGCCGACGATGTCGCTCACGTCGTCGCGCACCGCCTCGACGCCCGCGTCACGCTCGAAGAAGGCGCGGCGCTCGGCTGGCGAGAGGTCGGCGACAGTTCGTACGTTCATGCGTCTGCTCGGGGGCGACCGAAAAAGGGCGTTCCGGCTCGCGGCGGTCAACGACTGGGCGTCCGTCGCGAACTCGAGTCGACAGTCGGTGGCTCCACCGGTCCGGTCCGAATTTACACGGGGCAGGCCGAGTGCCGCGGGGACGAGCCCTGAGATACCTCACTCGGTGAGCGGAAGGAGTATGCCGAAAACGAACGGCGAAAACAGCGCGATTGCGGTTCCGAGAAACTCGAGGTCGAGGAGGAGGGTCTCCTCCCACCCGGGTACCTGCGCTCCCGTCGCGTGGATCATCATCTCGCCGATCGCTCCGATCGAGAAGAGACCGATCCCTAACAGGACGCTCCGTTTCGTGATCGTCGGGTAGTCGAGATCGCCGTAGCGGCCGGTCATGCGCCTGCGTCGGTCGGTGTGGCAGATAAGCGTTCCTCTCCGGTGCCCGTGACGCGAACAGCTCACTCGAGCGGACGAACGCCCGTCACGTCGAGCGCCGCGCGGACCGAAAGGCCCGCGAGGAGCGCGACGGCGGCGAACAGGACCGGGGCGGACACCGCAACGGCGAGGTCATACGAGCCGAGGGTCCGAGCCAGACCGCGGAGGATGAACGCCGCGAATCCGAGGCCGAACGCGAGCAGCGTGAGAGAGACGAATCGGGATCGATCCATCGGATCAGTCGGTCTGGGCGACGCTGGGACCGTGCGGTCCGTGCTCGCGGTGGTCGCGGGAGGCGTCGAAACCGCGACACATCTCGTAGAAGACGGCCTCGGGGTCGCGCGTCCACTGCCACTTCCAGCGGGTCCGGACGAGGAGTGAGAGCTTCCGAGTCAGAGAGAGTTCCGGCGTCGTCGAGACGGTGTCGTACGCGAGGTTCCGAATGAGCCGATGGTGGTCAGCGTACAGCACCGACGCGAGAAGCACCGCGAACTGGCAGTCCTCGGGGAGGTACTTGATCCCCGCGACGCCCTCCTCGTAGAGCCGCTCGGTGCGAGCGAGCTCCGAGCGGATCGCGGCCGCGACGCGGTCGTCGAACTCCAGATCGAGAATCTGGCGTTCGCTCACGCCGTGCGCTTCGAGCGTTTCGAGCGGGAGGTAGATCCGATCGCGTTCGACGACATCCTCGCGGACATCGCGGATGAAGTTCGTCATCTGGAACGCCTCACCGAGCTTCGTCGCGTGCGGGAGCGCCCGCGCCTCCGTCTCCGCGTCCAAGTCCATGATCGCCGTCATCATCCGGCCGACCGCCGCTGCCGACCCGTTCATGTACGTCTCTAACTCCTCGTAGGTCTCGTAGCGGTCGGTGTCGATGTCGCTCTCCATGGCGTCGACGAAGGCGTGGACGTCGGCGTCGTCGATGCCGCGTTCCGCACAGACGGTCGCGAACGCGTCTAACACCGGGTCGTCGGTCTGCTCCTCGCCGAGGGCGGCTCGACGGAGCCGTTCGAGTTCCGCGCGCTGCTCGTCTGGGGGGCCGGTGTCGAGGGCGTCGACGATCTCGTCTGCGATCCGGAAGAAGCCGTACAGCACGTACGTCGGACGGCGGATCCGTTCCGGGAGCACCCGCGTCGCGACGTGGAAGGTCTTGCCGGTGCGGCGTTGGATCCGCTTGCTCCGGGCGACCTGTGTTTTCTCTACCATGCTGCCCTCTGCGGGCCGGCAGGGCGGATCGATAGCGGGTCGCCAATCATGGAAGAAAACTGGGACTCCACGAACATAACAGTTCGCCCGATGTCGATTTTGGAGCGGTCACCGCCGTCGAGAGGCATCGATACGGTCGCACGTCGCCTCGTACAGACCGGGAACCGACGGCAACACAGACCGGAAGCCGGCGGCATGAGAGCGCTCAGTAGAACGTGTCGCTGCAGTCGTATACCACGCCGTGGGCCGGGCAGACGTACTTGCAGTGTCGGTGATACATCGGCGTCTCACACATCGGACACGGCCGCCCGCCGGGATCCGCCGAGTCGTCCATGCGATCCGGTGTGACCGGAGGGGTCATAATCGTCTCGCTCGCCGGCCGCACTCGCCCGCACGTCACCGCGCCGGTCACTCGCTCGCCAGCGACTCGTAGACCTCGACTGCGACCGGTTTCTGACCGAACGGGAGCGTCAGGACGCCCCCCCACTCGTCGTCCGTGAGCGACGTGACGCGGGGTTCGTTCAGTTCGACGCGCCGCACTTCGGTACCGTCGAGGGTCATAGACACGACGAACCGGCTCGGCTCGTCGGTCGCGCCCGTCTCGGCGAGTCGTTCCTGTACCGCCCCGATACCGGCCTCGGAGAGGGACACGTACACGAGGTGCTCGCGCTCTTCCGAGATGACGCCCTGCACGCGAGACAGGTCGGCCGCGTCGAACAGCGTGCCGGCGTCGTCGCCGTCGGCGAGCAGCGTTGCCTCGAACGGTGCGGACGGGTCGGCGGCGACGGAGGCGGTCTCGCCGTCACCGCCGGCTCCGTCGCTGCCGGGGCCGACGCCGGGAGCGCTCCCGGCGTCGGTCGAGACGCTTTCCTCGTCGGTCACGGTGGTCGCCCCGGCGAAGCCGATCGCGCCGACCGCGAAGGCGGACGCGACCCCGCCGAGCACGCCGCGTCGACTGAGTTCCATGTCCGAGGGTCCCCGTCCGGGGCCAAAAGGGTTTCACGCCGATTCACGCGGCTGATAATCACCGGGAGGACGGCGACGGGAGCGTAGTCGGTTTCACTCGGCGAACGACACGGCGTCTCGGGTCGTCGTCTCGCCGAACAGCCGGTCCGCGTGGTCGACGGC
>Ga0209917_1000209_pt1 | contig 24146 bp, 21 predicted proteins | sample SalPon2_C_H2O_MG_FD_185710 | JGI IMG/M metagenome (GOLD analysis project Ga0209917, IMG submission 185710) | Salt pond water microbial communities from South San Francisco under conditions of wetland restoration - Salt Pond MetaG R2_C_H2O_MG... | ecosystem: Environmental > Aquatic > Non-marine... | reverse complement strand
GACTCTCATTTTTTCGCGTGCAGACAGGGACCGTGGGGTAGTGGTATCCTATGCGGATGGGGTCCGTATGACCTGAGTTCGACTCTCAGCGGTCCCATACGAAATTTTCACACGAAGCCAGTCTGTCGAGCCTTGCTGCGTTTCCCATCTTCTCACACGCCGACCTTCATCGCCGTTTCGTCTCCCGATTTCGGCGAGCGGCCCGAGACAGAACCACCCTCTCAGAGTTCCTACCGAACGTCTATGAGGAAACAGCGTTAGGTGTGTTCAGGCCGTAGCATAGGTATGTCCGTCCGCTCTCGACCAGCCGCCCTGACCGCGCTGATCTTGCTCGGGACCCTCGTCGCGCGTCCGGCCGCGGCCCACGTCGACTACGTCACCGACGACACCGGAGACCCGATCGACGCGGTGCGGTTCACCCTCGACGTGTTAACCGAGCCGATAAACGCCGCAGTGTTCGCGGGGTCCGGGCTCGCCGCGGTCGCCGGACTCGCCGTGTACCTCTGGGTGCGGCCGACGATCACCGACGTGGTCGTCCTCCGAGAGAAACTCGCCGGGTACGCCGACCTCGTCCCGTGGATGCTCCGGCTCGCGATCGGGCTCCCGCTCGTCGGCGCCGGCTTTCAGGGGTACCTCTTCGCGCCGACGCTCGCGTTCGACACCGGGGCGAGCCCGTTCCTTCGGGTGTTGTTCATCGGACTGGGCTTTTTCACCCTCTTCGGCCTCGCGACGCGGCTCGTCGCGATGGTGGGACTGCTGACGTACGCGTGGGTCCTCCTCGCGGTCGCCCCCGGCGCCGTCATCGCGATGGAGTACGTCCCGGTGTTGGTCGCGCTCGCGATACTCGGGGGCGGCCGGCCGAGCGCCGACGACATGCTGCTCGCGGTCGCGAGTACGCCGGGCTCGTACTACGGTCGCATCGATCCGGTTCACCACCTCAAGTCGTCGCTCGACGCCTTTGTCGGGCCGCTGCGCCGATACGTCCCGACGGTCTTGCGCGTCGGGATGGGCGTCACGTTCGTCTACCTCGGGCTCATCGAGAAGCTCGCGGACCCCGGTAGGGCGCTGCTCGTCGTCGAGAAGTACGACCTCACGTCGGTCGTCCCCGTCGATCCGGGACTGTGGGTCGTCGGCGCCGGCGTCACGGAGATCGCGGTCGGCCTCGCGCTCATCGCCGGGTTCTTCACCCGCGGCGCGGCCGCGCTCTCGTTCGTGTTGTTCACGACGACGCTGTTCGGCCTGCCGGACGACCCCGTTCTCGCCCACGTCGCGCTGTTCGGGATGGCCTCCGCCGTCTTCACCCTCGGGTCCGGTCCGCTCTCGTTCGACCGCTTGGTCGGCCGGCCCGCGCTCGACAACGAGACGGTCCTCGCGGCCGACTGAGCGTCCGCGGAGGCTACCGGACACACGGTCGACTGACCGGTCACGATTCGCCGCTGGAAACGCCCGGACCGTCGGGCGCCCGAGACAGGTCCCGCTCCGCAACCACTAAACGCGGCTCGCTCCTTCCATCGGTAATGGCCGATTGGACCGAACGGTACCGCCCGAGCACGCTCTCGGAGGTCCGCGGCAACGACAAGGCCCGCGACGCGTTCGCAGACTGGGCGCGCTCGTGGGACGACCACCGCGAGGCCGTCGTCCTCCACGGGAGTCCGGGGGTCGGGAAGACGAGCGCGGCGCACGCGCTCGCAAACGACATGGGCTGGGAGACGGTCGAACTGAACGCCTCCGACCAACGCACCGCCGACGTCATCGAGCGGTTCGCTGGCCGAGCCGCCCGCAACGCCACCCTCGGCGGGAGCGCCGCCGGCGGCGGCGCGGCCGGGAGAGACACGGCCTCTCGACAGCTCGTCATCTTAGACGAGGCCGACAACATCCACGGCAACTACGACCGCGGCGGCGCGAGCGCGATAACGAAACTGGTCAAGGAGTCGGGCCAGCCCATCGTCCTCATCGCGAACGACTACTACGACATGGCCCGCGGGCTCCGGAACGCCACCCAAGAAATCGAGTTCCGGGACGTCTCCGCGCGCTCCATCGTCCCCGTTCTGCGGGACATCTGCCGGCGGGAAGACATCGAGTTCGAGTCGGACGCGCTCGAACGCATCGCCGAGCGCAACCGCGGCGACCTCCGCGGCGCGATCAACGACCTTCAGGCGGCGACGGAGGGGCGAGCGTCGATATCGCTCGAAGACGTCGTTACCGGCGACCGCGATAAGGCGCTCGGACTCTTCCCGTTTCTCGACGCAGTGTTAAAAGAAGAGTCCGCAGAGGAGTCGCTGCAGTCGGCGTACGCGGTCGACGAGACGCCCGACGACCTCACCAAGTGGATCGAGAACAACGTCCTCGACGTGTACGATTCCGGCGAGGCGGTCCGGGCGTACGACTTCCTCGCGAACGCCGACGTGTGGCTGGGGCGGGTCCGCGCCACGCAAAACTACACCTACTGGCGCTACGCCACCGACAACGCCGCCGCCGGCGTCGCCGCCGCACGCGACGGGACAAAGGGCGGGTGGACGCGCTACGGCCGCCCGCAGTTCTGGAGTTCCTCGGACGCGACCGCCGACGAAGTCGTCGGACAGATTGCCGCCGCCAGCGGCTGTAGCGTCGCGACCGCGCGCCGGGAAGTGCTCCCGTTCCTGGAAGCGATCACCCACCACTGCAAGCCCCGCGAACTGACGGTCGCGATGGCGGCCGCCTACGACCTCGACGAAGCGGGCGTCGCGTTCGTCACCGGCTCCGGCGAATCGACGAACAAGGTTGAATCGGTCGTCGAGGACGCGCAGAACCTTCGGGACGAGCAGATGGAGGACAACGCCGAGGGTGCCTTCGCCGGGGGACGACAGACGGCAGCGATCGACGACGCGGCCGACGACGCCGGCGCGGAGCGCGACGAGTCGACCGCTGGCGACGAGCGCGACGCCACCGACGAGCCAGCCGGCGACGACGCCGAGGACGACGGACAGGCCGGGCTGAGCGACTTCGTGTAAGGCGCGGGTCCCGCGGGCGGCGAGTGACTCCGCCGTCGGGTACGTTACTCGCCTGATGCCGATGCGGAGACCGTGTGACCGCGAGACTGTATTATAAACGATTTAAAACTGCGTTCGACGAATCGCATTTGACGGTCGGCTCCGCGGAACCCCTTCGGGTGCCGTTTTTAAAGGAGCCGCGAGAGGAACTGCTGGCCGCGCTCCGTCTCCGGCCGGTCGAAGAACGTGTCGACCTCGGTGCGTTCGACGACGCGGCCGTCCGCCATCAACACGATCCGGTCTGCGACCTCGCGGGCGAACCCCATCTCGTGGGTCACGAGCATCATCGTCATCCCCTCGGCGGCGAGCCCTTCGATCACGTCGAGGACCTCGCCGACGAGTTCGGGGTCGAGCGCGCTCGTCACCTCGTCGAACAGCATCACTCTGGGCTCCATCGCGAGCGCGCGGGCGATCGCCACGCGCTGCTGTTGCCCGCCCGAAAGCGCGCCCGGATACGAACCGGTCTCCGCGGCGAGGCCGACCCGATCGAGCAGTTCGTGTGCCTGCTCGTTCGCGGCCGCCTCCGAGAGGCCTTTGATCTTCCTCGGCCCGAGCGCGACGTTCTCCAACGCCGTCTTGTGTGGGAAGAGGTTGAACGACTGGAACACCATCCCGATCTGCTGGCGGATCTCGTTGACGTTCGCGTCCACCACCGACCGGCCGTCGAGCCGAATCTCTCCGTCGCGGATGGTTTCGAGCCGGTTCGCACACCGCAGGAGCGTCGATTTACCGGAGCCCGACGGGCCGATCACGACCACCACCTCCTGTTCGTCGACGCTGAGGTCGATGTCGTACAGCACCTGTTGGTCGCCGAAGAACTTGTCTACGCCCTCGAACTCCATTATCGGCGCTGCCATCAGTCGTCACCCCCGTCGGAGCCGCCGGAGGAGCTCAGCGAGAACCGACCGAACATGCTGCTGTCGGAGCCCCAGTCGGAGCGCCGTTCGAGTCCGTTCACCAGTTGACTCATCGACATCGTGATGGCGAGGTAGAGGACACAGACCCACACGAGCGGCGTCCAGGGGTCGAGCTGGTTGCTGTTGATGTTCCGGAAGACGCTCATGATCTCGGGGACGGCGATGACCGTCAGAAGCGAGGTGTCCTTGACGAGGATGATCTGGTCGTTGCCGATGGCGGCCAGCGCGTTGCGCCACGCCTGCGGAAGCACGACCTCGCGCAGGGCCATCACCCGCGACATGCCCAGCGACCGAGCGGCCTCCATCTGTCCGTCGGGCACCGCATCGATGCCCCCGCGTACCGCCTCGCCGACGTACGCGGCGTGGTTGAGCGTCAGTCCGATGATCGCGGCGGGCACTGCCCAGTTCTCGAACGGGAACTGTCCCGTCGCCCACAGCCGCGGGATGCCGAAGAAGATCACGAACAGCTGGAACAGCAGCGGCGTGCCACGGAAGAACTCCACGTAGCCTTTCGCGATCCGACCGGTGATCGGCGACGTGGATATCCGGCCCAGCCCGACCATGATCCCGAACGTCACGGACAACACACTCGAGATGGCCACGATCCGGATCACCAGGAAGAACGCCTCGGCGAAGCGCCCGGCGATGAGCGGCGACGAGAGCAGCGTGTAGTTGACCTGCGTCGCCAGAATCCACACGAGGAGCCCGCCGATCGCCAACACGAAGCCGGCGGCGGCTATCTCTCCGATGCGTCTGACGGCTCCATCGCGCATCATTACCCCGCCGGTGTCCGACTCCGTCTCAGTCTGTGTCGCCATGTGTTTGTACGTGGGAAATACGTCGATTTAGGCGCTGAAGTACTCGTTGTAGATCTCGTCGTAGGTGCCCTCTTCGCGGAGCGTCGCGAGGGCACCGTTGACCTCCTCGCGGAAGTCGTCGTCGTCCTGCCGGAAGGCGATGCCGTACTCCTCGATGGTGAGGGTGAGGTATGGCGGCGCGTCCTCGCGGTCGGCGGCGACGCCGTCGCCCTCGAGGAAGACCACCGCGTCGTTTTCCGACGCGAACTCGCCGCTCACGGTGTTGTCGTTGATGACGGCCGACACCTGGTTGTTGAGCAGCGCGTCGAACGCGCCGGTGATCTGGTCGTAACTCTGGATCGTCAACTCGCCGTCGAAGTCGGACTGGAGGCTCTCCGCGGCCGCCTCGCCGGTCGTCCCGCGCTGCACGCCGACCGTCTCTCCGCGGAGGTCGTCGAGCTCGCCGATCTCGCCGTCGTCGAGAATCAGCACGGTCTGGTAGGCCGTGAAGTACGGGTCCGAGAAGTCGACCCGCTCCGCGCGCTCTTCGTTTATCGTCATCGCGCTCATGATGACCCGGAAGTTCGCGTTGTTCAGCGACGCGATGATCCCGTCGAAACCGGTCTCCTGGAACTCGTAGTCGTAGCCGAGCTGGTCGGCGAACACCGCCTCGGCGATGTCGACGTCGAAGCCGGTGAGCTCGCCGGACTCGGTGCGGTACTCGAACGGCGGGTACGGGATGTCCGACCCGATCGTTATCGTCTCCTGCCCATCGCCGCCATCGTCGCCCGAGCAGCCGGCCAGCGCGGTCAGCCCGACCGCACCGCACGCTGTCAAATACGATCTCCGATCGACGGACCGATTGTTAGCCATACACGGCCAGTTGGCTGATCGCGGCTTCAACGTTTCGGCTGGTGCGGTTACTGTTTGCAAATTTCGTGAGAATAATGCAACATCTCTGCATCGAGAGCCCGCATACTGTACAGGTCCACGCCGACAGAGGTGTCCGCGAGCAGGCAGGTGTCTGCAGAGAAGGCCCGCCCTCCGCTGACGTTCGCCGGGGGCGGTCAGTCGCCGCCGATCGGCTCCGACGCCGGCTCGCTCCGGTCGCTGCCGCGGAGGGCGACGACGGCACCCACGGCGAGCGCGGCGGCGACGCCGAGCGCCGCGAGGTTGACCTGCTCCCAGAACGCGGTGTACAACACCAGATCGCGCCCTAAGAGGAGCGTTCCGACCAACGCGGCCATCGAGCCGGCGGCGAGCAGCCGAACGGTCCTCGCGGTCGAGCGACTGATCCCCGCGTACCCGGTGCGAACGGCCTCAGTAGCGTACGCGATGGTCGCCACCAGCCCGAGGTGTCCCGCGAGGCCGGTCACGTAGAAGCCGCCCTGTGCGACCGGCGCGTAGGTGACGAACGGAACTGCGCGCGAAAACACCGCGCTGGCGACGATGCCGACCGTCGCGACGCCGATCGCCGCCCGGAGCAGGCGCGGGGAGCCGCGACTCCCGCCCCAGATCGTTGCCAATCCGAGGAGGGTGAAGATAGTCAGCGCCACGATCAGGTGGGCCGCGTGCGTCGAGACGGTGTAGCCGCCGGGGACGAGTCCGCCGACCGTGACCGTGATCGCGCCGACGGTGATCTGCAGCGGGAGGATCATGACCGCGAGCGTCGCCGCCAGCCGGGTCCGCCGGTCGCGGTCGCCGGTCCACGTCCATCCGGCGAGGCCGATGATGAGGAATCCGGTCACCATCGCCCAGACGCGGTGGAACCACTCGATGAAGTCCGGGTTGATCGTCAGTGCGGGGATGAGTTGGTCGGAACAGAGGGGCCACTGGGCCTCACACGCCAGTCCCGAGCCGGTCGCTGCGGTGTACACACCGAGCGCGAACAGCGTCAGCGTCATCCCCGTCGTCGCCGCCGCGTACCGCCTGAAGGTAAGCCACGCGGGCCGAAGACTCATTATCGGAATACGGGTGCGAGTGCACTTAGACCGTTCGGACGCTCTACGCAGCCGAGAAGCCGGCCACGCCGTTGGCGGTGGCGGAGTATATAAATAACCGCGGCGGGGCGACGCCCGAGGGGTCTCCCGTCGGTTCGCGATCAGCCGGACAGCTCCCGTTTCGCTCGCCGTGCTCGCTCCGACATCTCCTCGTTGCCTTCGACGTCGGCGAGGGTCTCGACGGCCTCCAGCTGGCGCACCGAGTCGTCGAGAAACGAGAGCACGTCGCCGGTGTACGCGTACACCATGTAGTCGTCGGTCATCACGTCGACGATGGCCTGCGGGCCGAGCCCCTCGGCGCGGAGTTCGAGGACGTACCGCATGAACTTCTCCTCGGGACAGCCGCAGTAGGGGTTCGCCTGACAGTCGCAATCGAGGAAGTCCTCGGCGAAGTCCAGGATTCGGTCCTGCGTCGTCGAGTCGAGCTTCGAGAGCCCGTCGCCGGTGAACAGCATGTCGAGGGTGGCGCCGGCGAAGGCCCCCTTGGGGATGTTCGTCTCCAGTTGGGAGGCGAGCTGCCGGTGGTTTTTCACGTATATCTTGTCGGTAAACGCCACGAGTGGCTCGCGATACGCCCGGCGAGAGTAAAAGCGGCGTGGTCGTCGACGCGTCGGCCGACGCGCAGGTCCTCGGACGACACCGCGTCGCACGCCCGTCCGGGAGTCGTAACGGTTATTTATCAAAGCAGGATAGTTGTCGACGCGTGTCCGGGTTAGGGTAGTGGACTATCCTTCAGCCTTGTGGAGGCTGAGACGCGGGTTCGATTCTCGCACCCGGACCTTTTGGCGACGAACGAAGTGAGGAGTGAAAAAGCCGGACGGCGGGACTCGAATCAGGGAGGTCGCGCGCAACGACGCGAGCGCGTCCGACTCGTGGTTCAATTCTCGCACCCGGACCGTCTTCACGCCGAGCAACTTCGCGGGCCGCTGCCGGGTGAACACACGCGGGCGACGGGCCGTGTACTTATGTGCCGGTCGGCCGTCGTGTCCCCCATAATGAACGGAGGTGTCGCGTCCTGAGCCGCCGGGACTCACCGGGGACGCGCGGGACGGTCGAGAGCGCCGGCGCGGTCGTCGGCCGAGACGCGGACGGGACTCGCCGTGTCGACGACCGCGGCGGCCGAATCGACCGCCGATGACGGACGACGCCGACCCGCCCGGGAACGCGAGCGAGACGGAGAGTACCTCCGCGGCCGACCGCGACGCAGACACCGCCGACACGATGCGAGGGCGGGCCGGCGAGAGCCGGCTGAAACTCTGGGTGTTGTTGCGCGCGAACCGGCTCGTCGTCGCCGGCGGAGTAACCGCCGTCGTCTTCGTCGCGTTCGTCGCGGTGGCGTCGGGGCTCTCGCCGTCGCTCGCGACGAAGGCCGGGGCGAGCGATCCCGTGGAGACGCTGTTTGCGGCGATGATAACGGCCATCGTCACCGGCGCCACGCTCGTCGTCACCATCGGCCAGCTCGTGTTGACACAGGAGAACGGGCCGCTCGGCGACCAACGCGAGCGGATGAACGACTCGATGGAGGTTCGACATTCCGTCGCGAGCGTGATCGGCGCGCCGGCGCCGACGGACCCGGCCGCGTTCCTCGCGGCACTCCTCGGCGCCGCGTCGACGCGGGCGACGGCGCTGCGCGAGTCGGTTCACGACCGAACCGCGTCGGAGGGCACCGCGGACACGCTCCGGGCGGATACCGACGCGCTCACCGACAGCGTCGCGGGGGACGCCGACGAGGTGCAGAGCCAACTCGAAGACACGCGGTTCGGGTCGTTCGACGTGGTCTTCGCCGCGCTGAACTTCGAGTACGGTCGGAAGCTCGCCCGGCTTGAACGGCTCGCGGACGACCACGGCGAGCGGCTCACCGACCGCGAGCGCGACCTGCTCGACGACCTCAGGGAGTCGCTGACGCTGTTTCCTCCGGCGAGGGAACACGTGAAGACGCTGTACTTCCAGTGGGCGCTGATCGACCTCTCGCGACTGATCTTGTACGCCGCGGTCCCGGCGCTGGTCGTCGCCGGTCTGATGGTCGCGGTGGTCGACGCCGGGACGGTTCCGGGCCAGACGCTCGGAATCGACCACCTCACGGTCGCGGTCGGCGGCGCGTTCGCGGTCACGCTGCTCCCGTTCTCGCTTTTCGTCGCGTACGTCTTCCGGATCTTGACGCTCGCGAAGCGGACGCTCGCCATCGGCCCGCTGGTGTTGCGGGACACCGAGTAGTCGCGCGGGGTGGCCCTCGGAGCGCATTTGTCTCCCCTTCGAGTCACGATATCCGGCTCGCGTCGGCGCCTCCGGCAGTATCACCGGTGATACTCCGGAGAAAGTGTTAAGTTTTCTTCAGTCGAGTCTGTCGTATGCCCGAGGCCACGGTCCACGTTCTACACGTCGACGACGAGCCGGACCTCGCGGACCTGACGCAGACGTTTCTCGAACGCGAAGACGAGCAGTTCGCGGTCCGAACCGCCCACAGCGCCGACAAAGCCCTCGATGAAATCAGCGAGACATCGCCCGACTGTATCGTCTCCGACTACGACATGCCCCGCCGAGACGGCCTTGAGTTCCTCCGAGACGTCCGCGACGAGCATCCGGAGTTGCCGTTTATCCTGTTCACCGGCAAGGGTAGCGAGGAGATAGCCAGCGAAGCCATCTCGGCGGGCGTCACCGACTACCTCCAGAAGAAGTCCGGGACCGAACAGTACCAGCTGTTGGCCAATCGCATCCGCAACGCGGTCGACCGCCGGCAGGCCAGCGACGCCCTGACCGAGACGAAGTCGCGACACCGGTCGCTCCGGACGGAACTGATCGAGCTTTCGATCGCCCTGCTCGAAGCCGAGGACGAAGCGGTCGACGACCGAATCGAGCAGGCGCTCGGACGAATCGGTGCCCACGCCGGGGTCGACCGGAGCTACGTCTTCCGTCTCGACCGGAGCGCCGGGACGGTCAGCAACACCCACGAGTGGTGTGCCGACGGCGTCGAACCACAGATGGAGTCGCTACAGGGGCTCTCGACTGACACGCTCGCGTGGTGGATGGAACACCTCGATCGGCGCGAACCCATCACGATACCCGACGTCTCGGAGCTGCCCGCGGCGGCCGAAGAAGAGCGGGAGATACTCGAAGAACAGCAGATTAGTTCGCTGATCGTCGCGCCGATGGTCGAGGGCGATGAGCTCACCGGATTCATCGGGTTCGACTGGCTCGACACCACCGACGTCTGGAGCGACGAGTTTGTCGACATTCTCCAGATAACCGGGCGCCTGATCACCAGTGCTCTCCGACAAGAGTCCCGTCAGCAGGAGCTTCGCGAGTACGAGGCGGTGATCGAGTCGCTGAGTGACGCGGTGTACATCCTCGACGAGGACGGTCGGTTCACGTACGTCAACGACGCGTTCGTGGAACTGGTCGAGTACGACCGGGAGACGATCATCGGCGCCGCCCCCTCGCTGATCAAGGACGCGGAGACGGCAGAGAACGCGGAGCGACAGCTCGGACGGGTGCTCTCTCGTGACGGCCCCGACACGGCCGCGTTCACGGCGACGATCCGGCCGCGTGACGGTGACCCGGTCGTCTGTGAAGACTACATGAGCGTCCTCCCGTACGAGGGCGACAGCTTCGAGGGGTCGGTCGGCACGCTCCGCAACGTTACGGAGCGCGAAGCGCGCACGGCCGAGGTGGTAGAACTGAAACGCCAGTACCAGACGCTCGCCGAGAACATCCCGAACGGGGCGGTGTTCCTATTTGACGAGGACCTGCAGTACGTCCGGGCTCGCGGCACGGAGCTCGAGGCGGTCGGTCTCTCGCCGGAAACGATCGAAGGGGCCACCCCGCACGATATCTTCCCCCCGGAGACGGCCGAGGAACTCACTCACTACTACGCCGCCGCCCTAAACGGGACGGGACACACGTTCACCCAGACGTTCGGCGAGGAGACCTACCAGAACCGGACGGTCCCGGTCGAAGACGACGACGGGTCGGTCGCGTACGGACTGGCGTTGACACAGAACGTCACCGACAGGATAGCGCGCAGAGAGCGGCTCGAAGCCCAGAACGAGCGCTTGGCGGAGTTCGCGAGGGTCGTCAGCCACGACTTGCGGAGCCCGCTCCAAGTCGCCGGCGGGCGGGTCGAACTGGCGCGAACCGAATGCGAGAGCGACCACCTGGCGGGAGCGGCCGCGGCGCTCGACCGCGCCGAGCAGCTGGTCGAGGACCTGACGGCGCTCGCGCAGGCTGGCGACGCGGCGGGGAACACGGAGGCCGTCTCGGTGGCCGAGTTAGCAGCGAACTGTTGGGAGGTCGTGCCGACCGCCGACGCCACGCTGTCCGTCGACACGGATCAGACGGTTTCTGCGAACCGCAGTCGCCTCCGCCAACTGCTGGAGAACCTCTTTATCAACGCCATCGAACACGGCGGCGGAGACGTGGCCGTGACGGTCGGCGCGGTCGACGACGGGTTCTACGTCGCGGACGACGGCACCGGAATCCCCGAGGATACCCGCGAGGAGGTCTTCGAGGTCGGCTACTCGACTGCGGGCGACGGGACCGGCTTTGGGCTCCGAATCGTCAAACAGATCGCGGAGGCACACGGGTGGACGATACGCGTTACCGACAGCGAAGAGGGTGGGGCCCGGTTTGAGTTCACCGGCGTCGGCGCCGCTGACTGAGCGCGACGGCGGGTCGAGCAGATCACCTGACGGTCCGGGCGGTCGGCTCGATAGCCCCGCTCGGCGGAGAGACGGCGCTCTCGGGGGCAGAGACGGAATGTCGCCCGCGACACTAACGACCGGTCTCATCTCCGGCGGCGTGCCGCGTCAACCGGGAAACCCTCGTGGCGGGCGGTCGCCTGCGCGGCGACGGGCGGGTCGCGTCAGCGACCGAATGTAACGCGCCTGGGTTCTCCGCGCTGTCATCGCTCCCATCGGGGAGTACTCGGGCGGGGACTAAGGGCGCGTGTCGTCCCGTACTCCGCCGCCGTATTTAAGAATCCGGGCTGGCGGCGGCCACCCTCGGCGGCGTGTCGCCCCGGTGCCGACGCTCCCGGCGGCATCGGCGCGTATCCGAACGCACTTACGTCCCTGCGACACACTCCCGTGCAATGTCTGTACAAGTCGGCATCCTCGGTGCCACCGGCGCCGTGGGACAGCGGTTCATCCAGTTGCTCGACGACCATCCGACGTTCGACCTCGCGGCGGTCACCGCGAGCGCGGACAGCGCCGGGAAGACGTACCGCGAAGCCGCCAAGTGGCGCGTCAACACGCCGATACCCGACGACGTCGCCGAGATGGAAGTCGCGGAGACGACCCCCGAGGGTATCGCCGACGCCGACGTGGACCTGCTCTTCTCGTCGCTGCCGTCGTCGGTCGCCGCCGAGGTCGAGCCGGGGTTCCTCGAGGCGGGCTACGTCGTCTCCTCGAACTCCTCGAACGATCGCATGGCCGAAGACGTCCCGCTCACGATCCCCGAGATCAACCCCGACCACCTCGACCTGATCGAGGTCCAGCGCGACGAGCGCGGCTGGGACGGCGCGCTCGTCAAGAACCCGAACTGCTCGACTATCACGATGGTCCCGACGCTCGCGGCCATCGACGAGTTCGGGTTAGAGAGCGTCCGCGTGTCCACGCTCCAAGCCGTCTCGGGGGCGGGCTACTCCGGCGTCACCTCGATGGAGATCATCGACAACGCGATCCCGCACATCGGCGGCGAGGAGGAGAAGATGGAGACGGAGTCGCGGAAACTCCTCGGCGAGTTCGACGGCGCGGAACTGCGCCTCCACGAGGCCGATGTCGCCGCCTCCTGTAACCGCATCCCGACGCTCGACGGCCACCTGGAGAACGTCTTCGCCGAGTTCGCCGCCGACCCCTCGCCCGCGGACCTCCGCGAGGCGATGCGCTCGTTCGAGGGCGCCGGCGAACTCCCCAGCTCCCCCGACCAGCTTATCAAGGTGTTCGGCGACGACGAGCCCGAGCGACCGCAGCCGCGACTCGACCGCACGTACGCCGACGGCATGGGTATCGTCGCCGGCGGCGTGCAGGCGACCGACGCCGGGGCGAAGTACAACTGCCTCGCACACAACACGATCCGGGGCGCCGCGGGCGCTTCGGTGCTGAACGGCGAGCTGCTCGTCGAGGAAGGCTACGTCTGATCGGCGCGACGCGTCGCTTTTCGCGGCACAACGTTGAACCGGCCGACGAGAGACCTCTGGCGTATGGTCGAGAAAGACGCCGTGCGCCGGGGGTACGACGAACTCGCCGAGACGTACGCCGCCGACCGGGTCCAGGACGGGCGCGGCCGAGACGTGCTCGAACGCTTCCGAGCGTCGCTGCCGGCGACGGCACGCGTCCTCGACGCCGGCTGCGGACAGGGGACGCCGGTCCTCCGCGAGTTGAGCGCGGCGGCGGTCGCAGTCGGGCTGGACATCTCGCGTGCGCAGCTGGGACTCGCCAGCGAGAACGTCCCCGCGGCGTCGCTCGCGCAGGGCGATATCGCCGCGCTCCCCTTCCGTGACGGCGCCTTCGACGCGGTGACCGCCTACCACTCGCTCATCCACGTCCCGCGCGAGCAGCATCAAGCGGTCGTCGACGAGTTCGCTCGCGTCCTCGATGACGGGGGCCGGCTGCTCCTCAGCGAGGGCCCGGAGGAGTGGGACGGATCGAACCCGGACTGGCTCGGCACCGGCGTCGAGATGCAGTGGCACATCGCGGGCGCCGAGGCGACGCGGGACCACCTTCAGACCGCCGGGTTCGCCGTCGAGCGCGAGTCGGCGGTCGACGACTCGCTCGCCGAGGGCGAGGACGCGCGCTGGACGTTCTTCGCGGCGCGGCTGGAGGGGTAAGGAGAGGCGGGGAGCGAGGCGTCGCTACTTCCCTTCGAAGTCGGGCTCGCCGTCGCCCATGAACGCCGTGATTCCCTCCATCAGGTCGTCCGTGTTCATCACGTGCCCGAAGCCGAGCGACTCCACTTCGAGGCCCGCCTCGCCGTCGGTGCGGCCGGCGTGCATCGCGCGCTTCGTGTACTTCTGTGCGATCGGCGGGCCGGCGGCGAGCGACTCGGCCAGCTCCCACGCCCGCTCGTCGATCTCGTCGCCGGGGACGACCTCGTTGATAAATCCGTACTCCGCCAGCGTCTCCGCGTCGTAGCGCTCTGCGGTGAAGATAATCTCTTTTGCGCGCCCCTCGCCGACGATGCGGGCGAGCCGCTGGGTCCCGCCCCAGCCGGGGAGCAGCCCGAGGTTGTGTTCGGGCTGGCCGAGCTCCGAGCGCTCGGAGGCGATGCGGATGTCCGCCGCGGTCGCGAACTCCATTCCGCCGCCGAGACAGTAGCCGTCGATGGCGGCGAGGACCGGCTTGTCGGAGTCCTCCAGTTTCCCGAACGTCTGCTGGCCGTGTCGCGAGAGTTCGACGGCGGTGATCGGGTCGGCGCCGCCCGCGGCCATGCTCTGGACGTCGGCGCCCGCCGAGAAGGCGCGGTCGCCCGCGCCCGAGAGGAGGATGGCTCGGACCGCGTCGTCGTCGTCCAGCCGGTCGACCGCGTCGGCGAGTTCGTCGAGCAGTTCGCCGCTGATCGTGTTCATCCGGTGCGGTCGGTCGACCTCGATGTGGCCGATCCGGTCTTCCACGGAGACGTTGAGGGTGTCGTAGCCGGCGAGCGCGTCGCCGTCGTCGTCCCCGTCGCTCCCGCCGTGGAACCCGCCCGCCTCGGCGGCCTCGCGGAGGTAGTCCGTGACCTCGTAGCGCTCCTCGCCCGTCTCCTCGTGGAGGGAATCGAGGACGGCGACGAGGTCGGAGAGCCCCTCGTTGTCGGCGAGCTTCGCCGGTCCGTCCGGGAATCCCGCACCGAGCATCACCGCGCGGTCGATGGCGGCCGGGTCGGCGACGTCGTTGCCGACGAGTCCGGCGACCTCGTTGGCCATCACGGCGAGCAGTCGCTTGCGCACGTCGCTGTCGATCGCGTCCGACGGAATCTCGGCGCCGCCGTTCTCGTAGTCGTAGAAGCCGGAGCCGGTCTTTTTGCCGAGAGTCTCGGCTTCGACCTTCTCGACGAGGAGCGGGCAGGGGCGATACGCCTCGCCGAGGACCTCGTGCATGTACTCCAAGACGTGGTACCCCACGTCGATACCGACCTGGTCCGCGAGTTCGAACGACCCCATCGGGAGGCCCATGTCGAACTTCGTCGTGGAGTCGACCGCCTCCATCGTGGCGTCGCCGGACTCGACGATCCACGCCGCCTCGTTCATCAGGGGGACGAGGATGCGGTTGACGATGAAGCCGGGACTGTCCTTCCGGACGCGTACCGGGGTCTTCTCCATCGACTCCGCGAGGTCCTCTATCAGTTCGAGGGTGTCGTCTGCGGTGTGTTCCCCGGAGATGACTTCGACCAAGTCCATCCGCACCGGCGGATTGAAAAAGTGCATCCCGCAGAAGCGCTCGGGTCGGTCGGTGACTTCCGAGAGTTCGGTGATCGAGAGGCTGGAGGTGTTGGTGACGAAGACGGCCTCCTCGGGGGCGTACTCGACGACCTCGTCGTACACGTCCTTTTTGATCTCCATCTTCTCGGGGACGACTTCGACGACCACGTCGGCGTCGGCGAGCGACTCTTCGAGGTCGACGAACGCGTCCACGCGGCCGAGCGCGGCGTCGGCCTCTTCCTCGTCGATTCGGTCCCGCTCGGCGAGCTTGCCGAGCGACCACTCGATCTGGTCGTACCCCTTCTCGACGAACTCCTCTTTGATGTCCCGGAGCGCCACGTCGTAGCCGGCGAGTGCGGCCACCTCTGCGATACCGTGGCCCATGTTTCCGGCGCCGAGGACCGTTACGCGCTGAACGTCTTCAACCTGCATACCGAAACGGTCGGAACCATCATGGTTGAACGTTTCCATCTTCCAAACGGAAAACTCCCTGTAAGTTTATTCGTGTGCGTTCGTCGGAAGCGAACCCTGGGTGTCGATGGCTGTTTCCATGGCAACCCCCCAGATGGCTTATATCACACTACCGTGAACAAAATATAGCCGACTCCTATTAGCAAGATCAAAAGCATGAATATCTGCTGTATAGGACTCATATCCTCGAAGTCTAGCTCACCGCCGGTCTCAGCACTCAGTTCGGCATCAAGGCCTGTATTCCCACTTTGTTGAGCGCCCATCTCGGACGTTGGCTTATGGACGAATCGTACGGGCGCTGTGTTCGGGTCCATGCCCATGTCCATCGGATCATCAGCAAAGTCTTTCTGTAGCCGGCGCCACCCCGACATATCATTAATGCCGCAAGCGCAAGCAATCACACCGTCGTATTCTCGCTGATACGCGTCGATTTGACCACGCAATTTTTTTGTGTTGCTGTTGGTCAAGTCTTGCTTGAGTTCGATCGCGACAGTATCATCAACGGCAATGTCGGCGTTCTGCTGACCATGTTCAGTCTCAACGACGTGGGTTGACTGCTGACCCATCATCCCGCCGCTGTTCAGTTTCGCATCAAGATACTGCTGGAGATCCTGCTGGTAATCATACTCACGGTCGTACTCCTCCTCAGGAGTCCAGTCTTTTACCAACTCGTGGGTCCGTCTTTTGACATTTCCTATCGCCGCCATGCAGAGTCATAACACGTCTATTGACTAATAGGTTAGTCGTATCCTCCTGAGTATGTTCACTGTTGACTTTCATTGTAATAAATTGCGCAGAGGACTATCTGGTGTTTCGCACAGAAGCACACTCTCCGCGGTGATTATGATTGAAATTTCTCTTGAGATGTACAGACGACTGTACGGACAGCTGTACTGGCGGTTGTACAATCATGATAGACTATTTATCAATTAGACGTGGTTAGTGATATTATCAACATGACTCACACGTTTACTATCGGTAGAGTAGTGGGAGTGATCGCATCTCTATTATTAGTAAACAGAGCATTCGCGATCTTTTATTTTGACCCAATAGAGTTGATTCTCCCATTCAGTAAGATCGTTGTTGTGGCAATGTTACTACTTGCCTCTACTGCGTGGATTCGGGAGGAGATACTGCAATATATTTGAAACAATTTGTACTCAGGTAATCAGATGTACTGCATCTTCGCGCTGGGTCGCGAGAACGTGCTTCCGCTTGGGGACCTGACCGTGCGGAAGGGCATCGAGCAGGTGTACAACGACGGGGAGGCACTCACCCGAGCAGAGATGCGCGATATCGGCGCGGCGTGGCGACCGTACCGGAGCTACGGGACGCGGTACATCTGGGCCGCATACGAGTCGTAACCGCCCTCTGTCGGCCGCCGTTCAGCCGTCGTCTCCCCGAGCGTACGTCGCCAGCGAACTGAGCCGCCCGGAATCGATCGAGAAGACGTCGACGAAGGCGAACACCTCGTCGCCGTCGGCGTCGAGCAGTCGCCCGCGGACGGCGACGCCGGGACCGTGGGGGTACACCGCGTCGACGGCGTGTGTGGTGTCGGTCATCGGTCGCTCGTCGCGCATGAACGCGACGAAGCGGTCGCGACCCTCGAAGGTCCGATCGGGTCGCCGTTGGACGAACGCGGGGTCGAGCAGGGCCGCGAGCCGGTCGTAGTCGCCGGCGTCGAGCGCGTCGTAGTAGGCCCGAGCGAGTTCGGCGGGGTCGGCGGTCGAGGGCGCCGTCACGTCGCGAGCGCCTCGAACTCCTCGGCGGAAGTTCGCGTCCCCTTCGCGATGATGGCGTCGCCGGCGCGGAGGGTGGTGTCGATGTCGTGGCCGACGAGCCACCCGTCGTCGGGCCGCCGGATCGCGATGACGCTCGTCGAGATGTCGGTCGCGGGGATCCCGTCTTCGATCCGGGTCCCGTCGAGGGCGCTCCCCTCGCGGATCACGGTTCGGGTGATGATCTCGTCGGACTCCTGGACCGCCATCTCCACGACCGGGTGGACGCCGATGTCGCGCATGACGCCCTCGGTGATCTCCAGGGCGGCGTCGGAGATCTCCTCGGTCGCGACGCCGAGGTGGATCAGCCCGCGCAGCGACACGGGGTCGTCGGCCTCGCGGGCCGCCCGGAGGGTCCACGCCTCGAAGCGCGACTGGAGCGCGTCGACCTCGATCTCGAGGTTCGACACCTCCTCGGCGAGCGTCTCGTTGTCGAAGAGCACCGAGCCGTACGCCAGATCGACCGCGAGTTCAGAGAGGTTCTTCATCAGCACGATGGAGTCGACCGCGCGCTCCAAGTCGTCGATGGCGGGGTCCGGCGGCTCGTCCGGATCGAAGGGCTCGCCCGTCAGCGTCGGGTGAACGTCGGTGACTCCCGTCTCGGGGCCGCGGAGGAGCGCCACGTCGCCGGCCTCGATCCGCGTCGTCGGGCCGGGGTTGAGTATCCAGTCGTCGTCGCGCCGGATCGCGATGACGCGGACGCCCGTCGCGGACTCCAGGTCGACGTCGGCCAGCGTCCGCCCCGCGTACCCCGACTCCGCCGAGACGGTCGCGCGAACCAGCGTCTCGACGCCCTCGGTGAGCGCGCCGCGCATCGCGTCCGGGAGGCCGATCTCCTCGGTGACGATCTGCGCGATGTCGCCGGCGGCGTCGGAGATCTTGTCGGCCGCGCCCACGACGCCCAACACCGGCGCGAGCGTCTCCGCCTCGTCCGGACTCCGGGCGGCGAGCATGAGGCTCATCCGCGCCCGCATCTGGAGGACGTCCATCCGGTGTTCGAGTTCGACGACCTCGTGAGCGATCGTCGGGCTCCCGTGGAGGACCGCGGAGTACGAGAGGTCGATCAACAGCTCGGCGGTGTCTTTCATCTCCACGAGCAGGTCTTTGACCGTCGCCGGCTCGTACCGGACCGTCAGCGGCCCGTCCCGCTCGTCGAATCGTCCCATGGGCCACACTCTCCGGCTCCGAGTAAAAGGCTTACCACGAACCGGCGCGCGTCGCCGAGTCCGGACGGCTCACGCCGCGTCTCCCGCGACGTACGCGGCGTGGTCGGGTCCGTTGGTCTCGCCCTCTCGCGTCCCGCGTTCGGCCCCGTCGGGTCCGCCTCCGGAGGCCGGCTCGGCGCAGTCGACGAGCGCGAGCCAGCGGAGCAGTCGGTCGGCGCGCTCGCGCCACGCCCGCTCCCAGTCCGGGTCGCGAGCGCGGGCGTGTCTCGGCACCGACTCGCGCGTCGCGTCGAACAGGGTCTGAGGAGTGACCGGCTCCGCGGGGGAGGCGGCTCGCAGCGCCGCGAGCGCCTCCGGGGCGAAGAGTACGCCCTCGCGGAGCCCCTCGCGGACGCGCTCCGGGGTCGGCTCGGCGTCGGCCCTGACGAACCCGCGATCGGTCTCGCGGACCAGCCCGAGCGCGCGCAGGAACGCCAGCCAGTCGTTCGCCGTCTGGCGGTCCGGAAGGTCGCGTCGCTCGCGGAGTCGGGCACAGCAGTCGTCGGTGCTGCCCGGAACGAGCGGGACGGCGCGCTGGAACGCGCGGAGGGCGTCGAGGTCGTCGGGCGGTTCGGGGACGGGCTTGAGTTTCATCGGCTGACGGATCGGGGGTCGGCGTCAGCGGTAGCCGAACGACTCCGCCAACAGGTCCTCGTCGGTCTCACCGACCGTGTAGACGGGGCCGTCGACGACGTCGACGGTGACCGTCGCGGGGGCGAAGACGCGCTCGTCGACCTCGTAGAAGTCCCAGTCGGCCTCCTCGAACACCTCGACGAAGGGCGTCCCGTACTCCTCGCGGGCGGTCGAGACGATCTGGTCGAACCGGTCGTCGTCGCGGGCGACCTGCAGGTGGACCTCCCCGCCGTACGCGAGCGCGTCGTTCGTCCGCCCCATGGCCAGATCCTCGTCGCGGGTGGCCGGCGCCATCGGTGCCGAGCCGGACGCGTGGAGCACGTCGGTCGGCTCGTAGCCGAGTTCCAACAGGCGGAAGACGGCGAGTTCGGCGGCGCGGGCCGCGGTCGCGACCGATCCCGCGGTCGAGCCGGTGGCGTACGCTGGCAGGAAGACGCCCTCGGGATCGACCTCGGCGAGGTCGGAGACGTGTTCCGCGACCTCCTCGGTCGGGAGCGTCGTCGACTCGACGGTGAGCGTCGCGAACTCCGAAGAATCGTAGTAGCCGACGCGCTCGAACTCGGTCTCCTGGCCGACGAGCGCCCGCGCTGGGCCGGAGCCGAGCCCCTCGTAGCCGGACTCGAAGGCGAGCTCCCACCCGGCCTTCTGTGAACAGAGCAGCGCGATCGCTGGGTGGTCGGTCGACAGTTCGACGTACTGGCGCGGCGCGCCCGCGACCTCGCCCATGCGGGTGCGGAGGTTCGCGAGGCCGGCGGTCTGTATCTCTGCGAGGAGGAGGCCCGCCTCGACGCCGCCGGCGGCGTCGACGCCGAAGTCGACGACGGTGGCGCCGTTATCGAGTTCGTAGCCGACGACGTCGAGTTCGCCGGCGAAGTCGAGCGCCTCGTCGACGAGCTCGATCGCGGTCCGGTTGATGCTTTCCATGCCCGCCCGTTCTCGCTCGCGTAGTAAGTGGTTTGTCAGTCGTCGGCGTCGGCGGCGACGGGGATGATCCGGAACTCGTAGTCGTCGTACGTGCCGTCGAGGTTGGTCGGGAACTCGCCGGCGGCGTGATCGACACAGAGGAACGCGGTCGCCTCGACCGCTCCCGCGCCGGTCTCCTCTTGGTACCGCTCGGTGACGGTGAACGCGACGGGCTCGGAACAGCCGCGACGGTGGCACTCGGTCGGCGCCTCGGGGCTCGGCTCGGGTTCGTCCCCGCGCTCGCGAGCCTCGGAGATGTCCCGCTCGATCCGTCGACGCTCTTGGTTCCGCGCCTGCTTGTCGCGCCCCGATTTCGTGTCTGCCATACCTGCATCCTCTCCCTTCAACAATATAATGCTACGGTCGATTCCCCCTTCGCGTGTCGATTTCACTCGAACTGACTGAGGCGAGAGGCGAGTCGCGCTCTCACCCTTTCGCTACCAGAACCCGCCGTTCGGGCCGTCGTCAGAGGGATCTACCCCCGACGGGCCGCCCGGCCCGCGCGGCCCGCTCGGTCGTGGGTCTGGGTCGATAGTCACCAGTTCCGACTCCGCGTGCGGTTCGATTTCGGCCCCCTCGTCGTAGCGCACGAACGAGAGGTAGAAGGGCTCGCCACAGCCGGTGTCGTCCCCCGAGCCGGGTTGGTCGGGGTCGTTCAGATCGGGTCCGCGAACGCCGTCGTGGGGGTCCCAGTCGACCCCGTCGCTCTCGCCGCAGACGAACCGGACGCCGTCGGCCGCGTCGTCCTCGAACGGCTCCGTCGGGGAGACGTACGTCCAGCCCTCGAAGGGGTACGGCGTCACCGACTTGTCCGCCAGGTAGCCGTCTCGCGGCAGTTCGACGAGGGTCCCGCAGTGCGGACAGTAGTACGTGACCGGATAGCTCATGTAAGTCGTACGAGCGTCGTTTATAAAGGGGCGTCGGCGGGGCAGGCGAGGTGAATCAGTGAAAGCCGCGGTCCACGTCGTCTTCGTCGATCAGGTCCTCCAGCTCGGCCGACAGCAGCGCTTCGGCCTCGTCGAAGGTGTCGGAGAGGTCGTCGAGCTGGTCCGGGCGGCCGTCGAACTCGTAGTCCATCGGGCCGAACGCCGGCGAGTCGACCGCCTCCATCACGTCCTCGAACAGGTGGTCGGGACTGGTCGGGGCCTCCGCGTGGACCTTCAGCGTCTCGCGCAGCCGGGTCGCCACGTCCTTCGCCTGCGCCTCGTCTTCCGGCGGCGACTGCACCGCGAACCGCCCCGCCGACTCCTCGTCCGGGAGCAGGGGGTCGAGTTCGTCGTCGACGCGGCGGGCGACTCGGGCGCCGACCCCGCGGAGGTCACGGGGGTTCTTGGCGTACGTCTTCAGGTGGTAGACGCCGACGTTCGGATGCCCGAAGTAGAGGTCTTCGCCGAGCCCGTCGCGTCTGGAGCCGGCGACCGCGCGCCAGCCGTCGGGGTCGGTCGAGTCGCCGGCGACGTCGGCGAGGATGTCGTCCCAGTTTCGCACGCGCATGTCACCCGTGTTTATCCGTAGATCCGGATGAGCGTATCGGTCGGGTTCGGCTCGCCCGCTGGCCGGCCCGCCCCACCCGCCTCGCTCCCGCGCGACCCGCGCCACCGACAGCGTTTTTCGCGGCCGCCGCCGATGACGGCCGTGAACGTTCGGGGGCCGATCCTCTCCGTCGGAGAGGCGCGGACGGTGTCGACGTCGTACGGGGACCGGGAACTCCGCGAGATTCGGGTCCGGCCCGACCGCGGGGCGGGCGACCCCGTCGACGTGACCCTGTGGGGCAAGTGGACGGAGACCGCCGAACACGCCGAGACGGGCATGGAACTGCTCGTCACCGACGCCGAGGAAGACGAGTTCGGCGGCGAGACGGGGTACGCGACCACCGGCGACTCGTGGGTCGTGTTGGAGCCGGAGTTCCTCGTCGACGTGACCGGAATCCGCTCGTGGGTCCAGTGTCCGCGGATGTACTATTTAAATAAACTCTCGGGCATCCCGCTCAACTACCCCGTCGTCAAGGGGACCATCGTCCACGAGGTGTTCGGCGACCTGCTCCGCGGGATGGATCTCGAAGCGTCGGTCGCCGACCGCGTCGAGGAGGCGGGCCTCGAACTCGGACTCCTCGGCTACGAACCCGACGAGGTCGCCGACGAGGTGCGCCGCAACGCGGCCGCGATTGAGGGATGGCTCGCGCAAGGAACGCTGAGCGACGAGGACACCTGGCGGTCGGAGTTCACCCTCATCTCGCCGACGTTCGGCTTAAAAGGGCGCGCCGACGCGCTCCGGCGCGGCACCCCCGTGGAACTGAAGACGGGCAAGAACACGAAGCGCGAGCCGCGCTTCCACGACAAGATTCAGGCGGCCTGCTACGCCCTAATGTTAGACGAGCGCGGCGTCGACCCCGACATCGGGACGCTGCTGTACACCAAAAACACCGCCTTGGACCGCAACGAGGAGAGCGGAGACTTAGCGCCGGCAAAGGAGTTCTCCGTGGGCCGAGGGCTCCTTGAGTTCGTCGTCCGCGAGCGCAACGCCCTCGCGGCGATGGAGTGGCGCGCGCTCAACGACCCCGGCGAGCGACCCACCGTTCCCACCGGGTACGAGGCCGACGCGACGTGCCAGTACTGCTTCGAGCAGGACACCTGCATGGTCGTCTCCGGGCGCCTCGACCAGGAGTCGAAGGCCGGATCGGTCGGGACGCCCGTCCCGGACGCGGAGCGCGACTACTTCGACCGCTTTTACACCGCCTTGGAGGAGGAGCGCCGGGAGACCCACGTCGAGTACCGGAAACTGTGGGAACAGACCCCCGAGGAGCGCGCCGCGGACGACCGCGCGCTGATCGATCTGGAACCCGTCTCACAGACCGAAATCGACGACGCCCGCTGGCGGCTCCGCGCCCGCAAGCCCGGCGACGCCGTCTCGAAGCTCCGCGAGGGCGACGTGGCGCTCGCCAGCGACGGCGACCCGGTGACCGGCCACGGGGAGCTCGGCCGGATCGTCGAGCTCGGCGAGGAGGTCGTCTTCGAGACGGACGAGCCGGTCGAACTGCGACGGCTCGACGTCTACCCCTCCGAGATATCCGTCGACCGCTCGCTCACCGCGCTCCACGACGCGGTGTTAAAAGGGAGCGAGCGGCGCAAGGACGTGCTGTTCGGGCGAGGGGCGCCGGAGTTCCGCGACGGGGCCGACCGCCCCGACGACGCCCCCGACGCCTACATCGACAACAACGCCGCCCAGAACGACGCCGTCGAACTCGCCGTCGACGCCGAGGACTGCGCGCTGATCCACGGGCCGCCGGGCACGGGGAAGACGTACACCATCGCCCGGACGATTCGGGCGCTCGTCGAGGAAGGAAACCGGGTGTTGCTCTCGGCGTTCACCAACCGCGCGGTCGACAACGCGCTCGAAGCGCTGCGCGATCAGGGCTTTGAATCCGTCCTCCGGGTGGGGACCGAGACCGGCGTCCGCGGCGATATGCAGGACGTGCGGCTCGTCCAGCGCGGCGACCCGAACGAGAAGGCCGCCGAACTGCGTGACGCCCCCGTCGTCGCCGCCACCACCGCGGCCTGCGGCTCCCGCGTCCTCCGCGAGTGCGAGTTCGACGTGGCCGTCGTCGACGAGGCCTCACAGCTCACGGAGCCGGGCACGCACGCCGCGATCAACCGCGCGGACCGGTTCGTCCTCGTCGGCGACCACGAACAGCTACCCCCGGTCGTGCGCGCCGAGAACGACCTCACGACCTCGCTGTTCCAGCGGCTCATCGAGGCGTACCCCGCCGCGAGCGTCATGCTCGACCGCCAGTACCGGATGAGCCAGCGGATTCAGGCGTTCGCCTCCGCGGAGTTCTACGACGGCGCGCTCCGGCCGGCCACGCCCGCGGTGGCGGGGCAGACCCTCCGCGACCTCGGCGTCGACCCGGCCGACCTCCCCGAGGGGCTCGCTGGCGGCGTGAACTTCGTCGACCCCGACG
>Ga0209917_1000206_pt1 | contig 24291 bp, 22 predicted proteins | sample SalPon2_C_H2O_MG_FD_185710 | JGI IMG/M metagenome (GOLD analysis project Ga0209917, IMG submission 185710) | Salt pond water microbial communities from South San Francisco under conditions of wetland restoration - Salt Pond MetaG R2_C_H2O_MG... | ecosystem: Environmental > Aquatic > Non-marine... | reverse complement strand
CGCTGATAGCCGGGGGCGAGCGATTAAGTGCTCGTTCGGCCCGTGTGTCGTACATGACGCGCGTACTCATCGCAGACGACTCGGAGTTCATGCGGAGTCTCCTCCGGGAGATTCTCGACGACGCGTTCGAGGTCGTCGGCGAGGCCGAAAACGGGGTCGAGGCGGTGGACCTGTACGACGAGCACGGTCCAGACGTGGTGATGATGGACATCGTGATGCCGATTCGTGACGGGATCGAAGCGACGGGCGAGATCACGGGCGCAGACCCCGATGCGACCGTGATCATGTGTACCAGCGTCGGCCAGGAAGAGCAAATGAAAGCCGCGATCAAAGCCGGCGCTGAAGGGTACATCACGAAGCCGTTCCAGAAGCCGAACGTCTTAGACGCGATCGGGTCGGCGGTCTGATGCGCGTCGACGTCCGGGCGCTCGGCGCGTGCAACCGCCTCGCCGAGCGGGGAGCGGAACGGGCCGCGGCCGCACTCACCGATCTGACGGGGACCGCGCTCGCCGTCGAGGTGACGGGCGTGAGCGTCGCCGCCGCCGACGGGTCACCGGCCGCGGCCGCCGCAGACGGCGAGTGGGTCGGCGTGCGTGTCGGGCTCTCCGGCGGACTCTCCGGTGCGGCCGTACTCGCGTTCGACGCCGACCGCGTCGACGGCCTCATCGAGTTGTTGCCGGGTGACGCCTCACTGCAACACAGCGCCGTAACCGAGGTTGGAAACATCGCGCTCGGGGGGTTCCTCGACGGCTTCGCGAACCACCTCGGACGAGCGATCGAGTTGACGCCGCCGCAGTACGTCTCGGGCGACGATCCCGCGGCCGAGGCGTCCGAGAGATCGACAGACGACCCGGTGTTCCGCTTCGAGAGTCGGCTCGAGGCGGCGACCGACCTCGACTTCTCTATCGCACTGCTTCCGGCGGCGACGCCGTTTCGCGACCTCGCCCGTGGGCGCCCGCGCTCTGGCGAAGCCGACGTGGCGGAGGGTGCGTTTAGTGCGGTCCTGGGTGGCAACGCGGAGTCCGCAACGGAGCACGCGGAGGCCGCGACGACGGGGGTGACGTACGACGCGCTCTTACGGTTCGCGTCGCTCGCCGCAGAGGGCTCGGAGACGGCCGCGGCGAACATCGAGGCGATGACCGGCCTCGAGACGACCGTCGACGTGAGTCGCCTCCGGTTCGTGCCGCTCACCGACGTGCCCGCGGCGGTTGGCACGGCCCCACATGCCGGGACGGTGTTCGAACTCCACGGCGAGCCGAGCGGCTACCTGGCGATCCTCTTCGCCGAGCCGTCGGCCGCGCGGGTCGCCGACGCGATGCTCCCGATGGAGCCGGAGGAGCCGCTCGGCGAGATGGCCGAACACGCGCTCTGTGAGCTCGGCAACGTGATGACGAGCGGGCTCATCGACGGGTGGGCGAACGTCCTCGAGACGTCCATTTCGCACTCGCCCCCCGAGTTCGTCCACGACATCGGTGCGGCGACCGTCAGCCCGCTCGTCGCCGCGTTGAGCCGGCGACAGGACTACGGGTTCGTCGTCGACGCGACGATCCGGACCCGCGGCGTCGAGGCGCGGTGTGACGTGTACGTGCTCCCCGACGAGCGCGAGCTCGTCGCCGTGCTTCGCCGGCTCGCCGACCCGTGACCTCGCTCACGCCGGGAGAGGGCGGATCGTCGGGCCGCCCGCGGCGCGTCCGCGTCGGCGTGGGTGACCTCGCGGTCGTCGCCGACGACGCGACCCTGACGACGAGCGGGCTCGGCTCCTGTGTCGCGGTCGCGATGGCCGACCAGCGTGCCGGCGTCAGAGGGTTGTTACACGCGATGCTCCCGTCGGCGGCGCGGTCGCGTCCGGCAGCACCCCGCCCGGGCAAGTACGTCGACAGCGGGATCGATGCCCTCTGCACGGCGCTCGTCGACGCCGGCGCGGCGTCCACCCGACTCGACGCACAGCTCGTTGGGGGCGCAGAACTCCTCGACCTCACGGCCGCCGTCGGCCCCCAGAACGTCGAACGGGCCCGCGAGCGTCTCACGGCCGCGTCGATTCCGATCGTCGCGAGCGACGTGGGTGCCGACGTCGGCCGCACCGTTCGGTTCGGAGCGGACGGAGACGTCGTCGTCCGAGCCGCGGACGGGTTCGAACGAGTGATCGGGTGACCGCCGCGTCGCGCCGTCGATTCTCACGTCCGATATTTTGGAGAGAGGCTTCAAGTATCGACCGAGGTTGTTCGCGATCGATGGGGCTCGACGCAGCGTTGATCGACGGGTCGGTACTCGCCTGGGGAGCCGCCGCGTCGGGGATCGTCGGCGCAAGCGTTCTCGACCGGCTCTTCGACTCCGGGGAGGCCGACGACGATGCGGTGTTCGACGACGCGGGTGGACTCGACGGGGGCTCGGGGGACGACTCGTTCGAGGCGTTCGACGAGATGGACGAGTGGGACGACGAGTTTGGAAGAGATGACGACGACGGCGACACTGGTGCACTGGCGGGTCGAATCGACGACCTCGAAGCGGAGGTCGCGACGCTCTCGTCGACCGTCTCGACGGTCCGCTCGGAGAACGAGGAGATCGCCGCGGCGATAGCGGACACCGAAGAGGACGTGCGGAGTCTCCTCGACATCTACGAGATGGTCACCCGCGGCATCAACCCGTTCGTCGACGAGCCCAGCGCGTTCGGAGACGACCCGGGCCAGGGCTCGTTCGACCTGTTCGAAGACGACGATGACGAGGCGGCGTCGCTCGACGAGGACGTCGCCTCGGCGGACGCGGCCGGCTTCTTCGACGAAGACCTCCTCGAAGGAGACGAACGCGACGATGGCGACCCGTTCGGCGGCGCGGACCCGACGGACGACACAGCAGACGACGGACGCGTGCCGGACGACGGAGCGCCGACCGACGATCCAGACGCCGGCGGCCCCGCCGACGCCGCGTTCGCGACCGACCCGGCGGACGAGGACCACGTTATGACCGACGAAGGCAAGAGCTTCAGCGAACTCAAAGCGGAGTACGACGCCGGCGAGGCCGACTGGGCCGAGGAGTCGGCGACCGGCGACGAATCACCGGGAGACGACGAGTTGGCACCCCCCGACGCCGACCCCGACGACCTGTCGCTCGACGTAGAGCCGGTCGGGGACGACGAGTCGAGCGAAGACGCCCTCGAATTCGGCGAGGCCGACCCCGAGGGAGTTGACTCCGAAAGAGACGATAGCGAGGTCGGAGACGGCGCGTTTGACGGAGCCGAAACAGACGAGCGTCCGTTCGACGACGTCGGATTCGACGATCTCGGTGCCGGCGACGATCGCCTCGGCGGCGATCCGGCGACAAGACCCAACGAGGTCGGTTCCCGGCGCGCTCGTGGCGGCGATCCGGCCGCGTCGTCCGGAGACGGCTTCGAGTACGTCGACAACGAGGACCTCGCGGAACACCGTCGGAAGCCATACCTCACCGAGCTACCCGGCGACTACGTCGGCGATCTGCTCGTGATGGAGTGGCTCGAGTTTCTCGTTGCGGCCGGCGACGTCACCGACGCGGTGCGCGCGGTAAACTACTACGAGCGGATCGAGTGGATCGGTCCGGCGGCCGCCGACCGCCTCCGCGAGTTCCTCTCGGGGTTCGGCACGGTAGACCGAAACCTCGTCGACCGCCCCGGCACGGACCACCTCGGCCGCGACCACCACACGCGCAGTCTGCGGTACATCACCCAGCTCAACGGCGCCGACAGTCATCTACTCCTGTTGGACCGATGGGACGACCTCGTCGGCAGTCCGCTCGTCGGCGGCTCCCAGACAGCGGACGCGAACCGTGCCAGACGACGGCCACCGGCGGACCGGGCTGCCGACTCGAGGAGGGACGGCCGTGGGCGTTAGCGTCTCCGCATCGGCCGCGGTCGTCGCTGCCGGGCTCTTCATCGCGCTCACGACGGGGTACCCGGCTGCGGCGAACGGCTTCGACCGCGTCGCCGAGGGCACGGCCGATAGCCACGAACGGGCACTCGACCGACACCACACCGCGATCACCGTCGAGACGGTGACGTTCAACGCGAGCGGGAACGACGCACTGACCGTGACGGTGGTGAACGACGGGGCGGACGCGCTCGTCGTCGACGACCTCACGCTCCTCGCGGACAACGCGTTCGTCGACGTCACCGACGATCCGACGTGGACGGCCGTCGATGGCCTCGAGACGACCGACCTCGTGCTTCCGGGTGAGACCCTCACGATGTCGGTGCCGGACGACGCCGTCACCGCGGACCTCGCGGGTGCGACCCGGGTTACGGTCGCGACAGGCACCGGTGTGCGGGCCGTCGCGGAGGTGAGCGGGTAGATGGCGAGCGTTTCCGTCTCTCACCTGGTACTGTTCATCGCCAGTCTCGTTATCGCCGCGGGCGTCGTCGGGACGGTCACGACGGGCGTCGACCGCGTGAGCGCCGCCGTCGAGGACGGCAGCCTGGAGGCGACCGAGCAGCTCCGCACCGACGTCACGGTGATCTCCGACCCCGCAGCGGGGGTGTACGACCCGAACGCGGGGACCGACGGGAACGTCACGTTGCTCGTAAAGAACGTCGGGAGCCAGCGGCTCGCGCCAACCGGGGCCGGTCTCGACGTCGTCCTCGACGGTCGGTACGTCCCGCCGTCGGCGACGACCGGCGCAGTCGTGTCGGTCGATGGCGCGGCCGCCTGGGGGCCGGGCGACGTCCTTCGACTCACGATCGATCTCGACCAAATCGAGGGCGTCGACGCGCTCGCGGCCCCGAGTGACCACCGGGTCCGGATCGTCGTCAACGGCGACGAGGAGACGTTCCCGTTCCGGGTCGAGGAGGCCTGAGATGGCGCGCACGACCAACCTCCACTCGATCGGCCTCGACGACCACGACCGGCTGAACGCCGAGCTCGGTGGCGGTATCCCACGCGGCAGCATCGTGCTCGTCGAGGGCGACTACGGAGCCGGCAAGAGCGCGCTGTCACAGCGGTTCGCCCACGGCCTCGTCGACGAGGGAGCGTCGGTGACGTTGTTGTCGACGGAGCTCACGGTTCGCGGGTTCATCGACCAGATGCACTCGCTCGCGTACGACGTGGTGAAGCCGTTGTTGTCGGAGCGTCTGTTGTTTTTACACGCCGACTTCGATGCCGGTGGCGCCTTCTCAGACGGCGACGGCGAACGCCGCGAACTGCTCACCCGACTCATGGATGCTGAGGTGATGTGGCAGCCGGAGGTGATCCTCATCGACACGTTCGACGCAATACTGCGAAACGACCCGACGTTCGAGGCGCTCGTGCGGAAGAACGAGGAGCGACAGGCAGCACTCGAGATAATCTCGTTTTTCAGAGACGTGATCGCGACGGGGAAAGTCGTCGTGCTCACCGTCGACCCGTCTGCGGTCGACGACGAGGCGATCGGACCGTTTCGGTCGATCGCGGACGTGTTCCTCGAACTCGAGATGGTCGAGGTCGGCAGCGACATCCGCCGGCAGATCAACGTCAAACGCTTCGCGGGTATGGGCGAACAGGTCGGCGACACGATCGGCTTCTCGGTGCGCTCGGGGACGGGCATCGTCATCGAGAGCCGGAGCGTCGCCTGAACGCACCGTCGATCCACGCACATGACCGACCACGGCACCAGAACACCGTCCGACGACCTGCGACAGGCCGCGATGCGTCGGCCACACCTCCGGCGACACCTTCGTGAGTTCAAACAGCTCACGGGCGAGTTCCCGTTGTTCGTCGACGAGCCGAAAGGCGAGTACGAGTCAGCACATCCGAACGTGTTGTACCCGGTCGGGGGACCGATCTACTGTCACGTGTACGGCGACCTCGGCCAGGAGACGAAGTACTACGCCATCGAGCCAACCGTGTCCGGCCCGCAGGCCGCCGTCCTCGAGCGGGTCAAAGACGAACTGCTCGCCGCGAGCGGGGGCCGAACTGCACCGGAGTCGGAGACGGAGTACGACGACCTGATAGAGGAGCTGCTCGCCGACGTCACGCACGTCCACCACGACGACGGCGGGCTGAAAGCAGAGGCGACGCGGCTGCTCAACGCGGGCAAGCTTACCGTCACCGAAGAGACCTACGAGAATATCCGGTACCGGCTCAACCGGGACATCGTCGGGCTCGGGCCGCTGGAGCCGGTGATGCGCGATCCGGCGAACGAGGACGTCCACGTCATTGGGCCCCACGAGTGTCACGTCGACCACGGTACGTTCGGGATGCTGGAGACGACCGTCGACTTCGGCAGCCCCGCCGAGTTCGACGCCTGGCTGCGCAACATGGGCGAGCGGATCGGGGACCCGCTTTCCGACTCCGACCCGATCGTCGACTCGACGCTGCCCGACGGCTCGCGGATCAACATCATCTACTCCGACGACGTCTCGCTGAAGGGTGCTTCGCTCACGATTCGACAGGGCGAAGACGTCCCGCTGTCGGTGAATCAGATAACGGACTGGGGGACGCTCTCGCCGGAGCTCGCGGCGTATCTCTGGTTGTGTCTCGAAAACGAGCGCACGGTCTTCGTCGTCGGCGAGACCGCCTCCGGGAAGACGACGACGCTGAACGCGATCCTCTCGTACATCCCGCGCGACTCGAAGATATACACCGCAGAGGACACCGCCGAGGTCGTCCCCCCACACAACACCTGGCAGCAGCTGTTGACGCGCGAGGGCGGCGGCGAGGGGAGCACGGACGTCGACATGTTCGACCTGGTCGCAGCCGCGCTGCGCTCGCGGCCCGACTACATCGTCGTGGGCGAGGTCCGGGGCGCGGAGGGGCGGATGGCGTTTCAGGCGGCACAGACCGGTCACCCGGTCATGTTGACGTTTCACGCCTCCGACATCGTCTCGATGATCCAGCGGTTCACCTCCGAGCCCATCTCCGTGCCCGAGCCGTTCATGGACAATGCCGACGTGGCGCTGTTCCAGAATCGGGTAAAACGCGGCGACGAGGTGCTCAGGCGCGTGACGAGCGTCCAGGAGATCGAGGGGTACTCAAAGGAGATGTCAGGCGTCGTCACCCGCGAGGTGTTCAGCTGGGACCCCGTCGAAGACGAGATCGTCTTTCAGGGGATGAACAACTCCTACGTCTTAGAAGAGCAGATCGCGACGCTGCTCGGATACGCCGACACCCGCGAGATATACGACGACCTCTCGTTCCGCGCGGACCTCGTCGAACGGATGATCCAGGAGGGCGTCCTCGGCTACCACGAGGTGAACCGCGTCATCGACGCGTTCCACCGCGACGGGGTGGAAGGACTGCCCTTCGAGATGCACCGATCGGTGCGGTGAGTCGATGGGGGCATCCACGGACCACGACGGCGTCGCCGCCGCGCTCGGAGCACTCGACGCGGTGGTCGCGTCGTACGACCGGCTCGACGTCTCGCGACGCCAGTACGTCGGCCTCGTGCTCGTGCCCGCAGCCGTCGTCTTCGCGGCGTCGGTGGTCGGCGCGGTCGTCCTCCCGCTCCCGCTCGCGGCTCGGGTCCCCATCCCGCTCGTCGGCGGACTCGTCCTCGTCGCGGCGGCGATCTACCCGGCTATCTACCGCAGCAGTCTGGAGGCGCAGATCGACAGCCAGCTCCACCTCGTGATGACACACATGACCGTGTTGTCGACGACGAACATCGACCGCGTCGAGGTGTTTCGGACGCTGGCGCGCGAACGGGAGTACGGCCCCGCAGCCGAAGAGATCGGACGGATCGTCCACCTCGTCGACACCTGGAACCAGAGCCTCGACGACGCGTGTCGCCGACGGGCGAAGGAGGCGCCTTCAGACGCCCTCTCAGACATCTTCGACCGGCTCGGCTACACGCTGGGGGCCGGCCAGTCGCTGTCGGCGTTTCTCGTCGCCGAACAGGACGTCATCCTCTCGACGTACGAGACCCGGTACGAGGCGGCGCTTTCGAACCTGGAGGTGATGAAAGACCTTTACATGTCGATGATCCTCTCGATGACATTCGCGCTGGTGTTCGCGGTCGTGCTGCCGATCCTCACCGGCACCGACCCGACGGTGACCGTCTCCGCCATCATCGTCCTCTTCGTGTTCGTCCAGTTGGGGTTCTACGTCATGATCCGCGCGACCGCACCCTCGGATCCGGTCTGGTACCACCCCGAGGAGGGAGCGCCAGGCGACGTCCGTCTGTGGGTGTCACTCGCGGTCGGAGGCGGGCTCTCGCTGGTGCTCGTCTGTGTCACCGCCGCGGGGATGGTCGGCTACGGACCCGGGCTCCCGGGGCTGGTGTGGTTCCTCGACGACGTCCAGCTCCCGCTGTACGTTGCGATCCCCGTCACGCCGCTTTTTTTCACCGGACTGTTTCTCCGGCGCGAAGAGCGGGCGATCACGGCGCGCGACGAGGAGTTTCCCTCGTTCGTTCGCGCGCTCGGTGCGACCGAGAGCGCGAAGCAGTCGACGACGACCGACGTGTTGTCCACGCTCCGCGAGAAGGACTTCGGGGCGCTCTCGCCGTCTATCACCCGGCTCTACCGTCGACTGAACCTTCGTATCAGCACGGAGGGGGCGTGGCGGGCGTTCTCACGAGATACCCGGTCGTACCTCGTCCAGAAGTTCTCCGAGATGTACCTCGTTGGCCGGCAGATGGGCGGCGATCCGAAGTTGCTCGGCGAGTTGATCTCGACGAACATGAGCGCGGTCAACCAGTTGCGCGAGAAGCGCCGGCAGTCCGCGGTGACGTTCATCGGGCTGTTGTACGGGATCACCGCGGCCGCGACGTTCGCGTTCTTCATCGGGCTCGAGGTGGTCGGGATCCTCGCGGACATCACCGCCGACTTCGGCGTCGACCGCCTCGACATGGCGAAGATCGTACACCCTGGTGCGTACAACATGCCGCTCATCGAGTTCCTGTTGTTGGCGGTCGTGGCGTTCAACGCCGCGCTCTCCTCGCAGATGATCCGGACGATAGACGGCGGGAACCCGGCGAACGGCTACATCCACTTCGTGGCGCTGACGTGGCTCGGTTCCCTCACCGCGATCGGGACACGGATCCTCGTCGAGGCGGTCCTCGCGGTGTGAGGGCGGACCCGAGGTGGTCCTCGCGCTCTCGAACCGAGTGGCTCACTCGAAGAGCGTCGGCTCCTCGACGGTCGCCGTCGCGGCCGTCCGCCACGAGTGTTGTGGCTCCCAGTCGAACAGCTCACGGGCGCGCTCGATCGCGTAGACGCTTCGGTCGTCGCCGTGGCTCACGGCGGTCGCCTCCGGCACCTCGTCGTAGACCGCACGGAGGAGGTCGAGCAGCGGCCGACCGAGGGCGTTGTCGGCGGCGACACAGTTTACCGCCTCGTGTGTTCCCGGTGGGATCGGTGGGCGGTCCGCGCGGAGGGCGTCGACCGCGCGGGCGACGAGCGCGGCGACGTCGCGGACGTCGACGTACGACCAGAAGTTTCCGGCGCCGGCGTCGAGGTCGTCGGTGTACGCGGGCGCTCTACAGGCATACGCGCCGGGGTACTGGATCCACGACGGCCGCAGCGAGACCGCGGACACGTCGTGGCGTCTCGCGACCGCGGCGGCGGTCTGTTCTGCGGTCACCTTCGAGAGACCGTACGGGTCTTCGGGCCGCAAGGGGTGTGATTCGGTCACGGGCACCTCGTCGGGAACCGGCGTGGGCTCGGCGAAGAAGAACCCGTACGCGCCGTCGCTCGACGCCTGGACGATTGGCGCGTCTGTGCGGCCGGCGGCTGTGAGGACGTTGTGTGCGGCCAGTACGTTCGTCTCGAAGACGTGGCCCTCCGGGTGCGTTCCCGCGACGGGGATCGCGGCCCAGTGGACCACGACGTCCGGGTCGACGGCGGCGACGACGTCGAGCGCCTCACCGCGGTCCGCGAGGTCGGCCGCCCGAAACGAGAGTCCCGGCGCCGGCTCGCGGTCGAGCCCGGGGTGGTCGTAGTCGACGACGACGACGTCGTGGTCGGCCGCGAGTCGGTCTGCGATCCACCGTCCCGAGGCGCCGCGTCCGCCGGTGAGGAGAGCCGTCGTCATACGCGTTGCTCGCCCGACACGGGCTAAAACGCGTCGACCGTGGTTGGTCGGGGGCCGCTCGACACGCCGATAGGCTTTATCCCTCTGAGCGGTTAGTAACGTCCATGGATTGGCAGACCGACTGGGGGTTACGGGGGCGGATGGCGCTCACCATGTTCCTCCTCTTCGGGCTCTACGTCGTCTTCGTCGGCGCGCTGACGGTGTACTTCGGCGACTTCCTCTTCCCGCTGATCATGCTCGGCGGGTTCTCCGTCGCCCAGTACTTCTTCAGCGACAGGCTGGCGCTGCGGAGCATGGGCGCCCGCGAGGTGAGCCCCGAGGAGTTCCCCGACCTCCACCGACGGATCGAACGGCTGAGCCAGCAGGCCGACCTCCCGAAGCCGGCGGTCGCGGTCGCAGACACGCAGGTGCCGAACGCGTTCGCGACCGGCCGCAACAAAAAGAACGCCACGGTCGCGGTGACGACCGGACTGCTTCGGTCACTCGACGAAGAAGAACTCGACGGCGTGCTGGCCCACGAGCTCGCACACGTGAAGAACCGTGACGTGATGGTGATGACCATCGCGTCGTTCCTCTCGACTATCGCGTTCTTCATCGTCCGATGGGGGTGGCTCTTCAGCGGCGACAACCGCCAGGGCGCCCCCGTGATCGTGGCCATCCTGGTGTCGCTCGTCGTGTGGGTCGCCTCGTTCCTGCTCATCCGCACGCTCTCGCGGTACCGCGAGTACTCCGCCGACCGCGGCGCGGCCCTAATCACCGGGAAGCCAGGGGCGCTCGCGTCGGCACTCGTCACGATCGACGGCCGGATGGACCGGGTTCCAAAAGAGGACCTCCGCGAGGAAGCCGAGATGAACGCGTTCTTCATCATTCCGATTCGCTCGGGCATCGTCGGCAAGCTCGCCTCGACGCACCCCTCTACGGAGAACCGGATCGACCGGCTCCGTGACCTCGAACGCGAGATGCAGACCGCCTAGACCGGCGTGGTCGCCGGCGTCAGACGGGGATTTTTGTATACCGGGCCGCCACAGGAGCCGTGAGCGTCGTCGTCGCGGTCAAACCGTCGGCTCGCAAACGCAACGCGAAGGTCGGTCGACTCGTCTTTGAAGACGGCTCCCGACACGTCTTCGAGAGCCGCGCGGCCGCGACGCAGTGGGCGAGTGACCTCTCGCGCGGGGACGGCCACGTGTGGGTCGCAGCCGCACATCCGCGCGACGAGAGCGGCGCCGACCTCTACCTGCTCTCGCGGGCGACGAACGCGAAGCTCGAGGCGGCCTACGACAAGCGGCGCCGCCGCCTCCGCGGCGAGACGGAGGCCGAACAGCGGTCGCTCGACGGTGCGTGAGAAGACGCCGAGGCGGAGATTTGAACTCCGGTGTCCGAATGGACAGTAGATTTCGAATCTACCGCCTTGGCCAGGCTAGGCTACCTCGGCTCGACTCGACGTTCGACGGGTCCGCTGTTATGGGTTTCGATCGACTACCGGTCGCCGCGTGCGGTCGGTTCGATGCGGGTATCGATCACGGCTCCGCATCGAGGTACGCGATCGCCTCCTCGTCTGTCACCTGACCGAACCGCTCGTAGAACTGGCCGACGCCCTGGAAGTTGGTTGGCGTCGACAGACACACGACCTCGTCTGCGGTCGACGCCAGCGCGTCGACGGTGTCCGGCGGTGCCACCGGGATCGCGACGGTGAGGTGAGCGGCATCGGCGGCGCGCAGTTGGTGGAGACACGCGTGTAGCGTCGCACCCGTCGCGGCACCGTCGTCGACGATCACCACCCGCTCGCCGGCGACGGACGGCTCGACCTCGTCGCCGCGGTACCGGGCCGCCTTCTCGCGCGACTGGTCGGCGACCCGCTCGCGCTCGCGTTCGAAGTACGCCTCGTCTGCGCCCGTTCGTTCTATCGCCGACTCGTTGTGCCAGACGCTCCCGTCGGTCGCGACCGCGCCGATCGCGTACTCCGGGTTGTGTGGGGCGCCGATCTTCTTCGCGACGACGACGTCGAGGGGGGCGGCGAGCGCGTCGGCCACGGCTCGACCGAGCGGCAACCCACCACGCGGTATCGCCACCACCCGGTCGACGTCGCCGTGTCGGTCGGCGAGTGCCGCCGCCAGCCGCTCGCCGGCGTCACGTCTGTCGGTGAATCGATCTCCGTCGGACATACCTCGGTCTGGTCGGGCGAGCTACAAGAAAGCCGGCGACTATCGTCGGTCCGCGAGGAGTTCTCCGGCCGTGACCAGCGACTCTAAGGTGACGTCGTGGTCGGCGAGCGTCTCGGTCGCCCCTTCTTCGCGGTCGACGACGACGAGGACGCGTTCGACGGTCGCGCCCGCCTCCCGGAGCGCCTCAACTGCGTCCGCGGCCGACTGGCCGGTGGTGGCGATGTCCTCGATGACGACGACCTCCTCGTCGGCCGCGAGCCGCCCCTCGATTCGATTGCCGGTGCCGTACGCCTTCGCCTGTTTGCGGGCGATCACGTACGGTCGGTCGAGCTCGGCGGCGGTCACGGCCACGAGCGGAACCGCCCCGAGTGCGACCCCGGCGAGGGTCGCGTCGGTCGCTTCGAGCCGGTCGGCGAACGCCGCGGCAATCTGACGGAGACACGCCGGGTCGGTCTCGAAGAGGTACTTGTCGACGTAGTACTCGCTGGTGCCGCCGTGTGAGAGTTCGAACTCGCCGAAGCGGACGGCGTCCGCCTCGCGCAGGGCCGCGATGAGTTCCTCGCGTGTCTCGTCGTCGCTCATGGCTGAGGTGGGTCCCCCCGCGAGTATAAACCGGTCGGAAGCGGGGCCGTCAGGCTCGCTGGATCGTCGCCATCGCTGCTCACCGGTCGATGCCGTCGTCGCCGGCGATCACGCGATCGACCTCGGCTGGGGTGACGACCGCCACGTCGCCGGCGACGGTGCGTTTGAGCGCAGCGGTCGCCGCCGCGCGCTCGAGTGCGGTCGGGACGTCGTCGCCGTCGATCCGCGACGCGAGGTAGCCCGCGACGAACGCGTCTCCCGTGCCGATGGCGTCGACCGTCTCCGCCTCGAAGACGGCCTGCTCGTACGTCTCGTCGCCGTGACGGGCGAGTGCCCCGTCCGCGCCGCGGGTGACGACGACGGTGTCGAAGTCGTGTGCGGCAGTCAGCTCGCGAGCGATGGCCTCGGCGTCGCCATCGAGCCCAAGCACGGCGCGGGCGTCCCGCTCGGGAACGAAGAGCACGTCGACGGACGCGAACAACGACTCGTAGGTCGCCCGCGCAGTCGGTCGGTCCCACAGCTTCGTGCGGTAGTTCAGGTCGAACGCTCGCGTTGCGCCCGCCTCGCCCGCTATCTCCAGCAGTGTCCGGGTCGTCTCTGCCGTGCTCGACGCGAGCGCAGGCGTGATACCCGTGGTGTGGACGTACGCCGCCGCTTCGATGAGTTCCTGTGGGAGCTCCTCGGGCGTCATCGTCGTGATCGCGGCGTCGGCGCGGTCGTAGATCACCGTCGTCTCGCGCGGGTCGACGCCGTGTTCGAGGTAGTAGGTCCCGACGCGGCTCGTCGACGCGTCCGTCCACGACACCGCGGTGTCGACGTCGTGGCTCCGGAGCTCGCTTACGACCCGCCGACCGAGCGACGAGTCGGGAAGCTTCGACGCCCAGGTGGCGTCAGCACCGAGGCGAGCCGCTCCGACGGCGACGTTGCTCTCTGCGCCGCCCGCCTGTACGTCGAGCTCGCGGGCGCGTTCGAGTCGCTCGCCCTGCGGCGGCGAGAGCCGGAGCATCGTCTCGCCGAACGTGACGAGATCGGTCACCGCACCCACCGCCGCGTGCAGGCCGTCGGCTGGTCCATGTGTGTCGTTCGTCGGCCGACCGTGATAACGTTCTTTGTGATTCTCGGCGGCGGGCACGTCCCGTCCGGTCACGCCGGGTGCAGCGTGTCGATCGGCGGACGGAGTGGCTTGCGGGTAGAGCGGCTAGTAGCCGGGGGTGCTGGCGGCCGACTCACACCGCGTCGTCCAGCCGCGTCGCCGGAAAGAGCGCGTCGACGTCGGGGAGAGACTCGACGAGGTGGTACGTCGCCCCGTCGCGCTCGGCGACGCCGGCGCCCGCGAGGTGGTCGAGGTGTGCGAAGGCCTCGCCCGGCCCGTGGAGCACGTGAATCGCTTCGAGGTCGCCAAACAGCGCGGCCGAGACCTCCCACGCGGTCGCCGGTCCACGCTCGAGCACGTCGACCACCCGCCCGGTTCGCTCGCGGTGGTGCGCGAGGATCTCAGCGGCGCGCCGGGCCGGCTCGTCGATCTGGCCGCGGTGGCCAGGGTGTGCGACTGTGGGGTCTCGGTCGACGAGCCGCGCGAGGCTCGCGGCGTACGTGGCGAGCGGCTCGTCGACACGGACGTCGGCACCCCCAACGTTCGGCGTGTACCGTGGGAGCAAGGCGTCGCCGGTGAAGATGGCTGAACGGGCCGGCTCGTCGCCGGTGTGGTCGTGGCTGGAGCGGTCGTCGCCGACCAGGCCATCCGGTCCCATTGCGGTCGGATCGAACGCGAACCCACAGAGCCCCGCGGTGTGTCCCGGGAGGTGGATCGTCTCGAGAGTCACACCCCCGAGGTCGACGATGTCGCCGTCTTCGACCGGCGTCACCGTTGGGTCCCGCTCGACGAGTCCGGTCGCCGTCGACTCGAAAAACGACTGGAGTCGCTCGCGTGCGGTCGTCGGCATCCCCCACGCCGTGAACGTCTCGCGTTGTTGTTTCGGGTCCGCAGTGAGCGGCCGTTCGCTCCCGTCGACGATCGGGGCGTCGGCGGCGTGGACGACCACCCGTGCGCCGCTCTCGGCCTGGATCGCGCCCGCCAGGCCGGCGTGGTCCGGGTGCCAGTGGGTGAGCACCACGGTGTCGACGTCGGCGAAGCCGACGCCGTGGCGCTCGAGGCCAGCCTCGAGCTCGGCACGAACCGCCGGGGTCGCGACCGCGGTGTCGACGAGCGTCGTCTGGTCGGCGTCGATCAGGTAGACGGCGTTTTTGCCCTCGAAGACGGCGTTGCCGAGCTGTATCCGGTACACGGGTGCGTCTCGCTCCGGAGCGTAGAAAGGGTTGCTCTCGGCGGCCGGCCGACCCGCCGGTGGCGGCTCACACCGGGTCGACGTCGGTGAACTCGAACCGTGCGCCGCCGTCTCGACTCGCGGTCACGGCTACCGACCAGCCGTGTGCGGCGGCGATCGTCTCGACGATGCTGAGCCCGAAGCCGGTGCCATCGGCGGCGGTCGTGTAGCCGCTTTCGAACACCGACTCGCGCTCCTCGGGCGGGATCCCCTCGCCGTCGTCGGCGAAGAAGAAACCCGCTCTGTCGGCGAGCGCACCGATTCGAACGGTAAGGCCTGCTGTGTCCGAGAGTTCGTCGATCGTCGCCGCGTCTTCGCGATCGGCGTGGACTGGGTCGTTCGCGTCTGTCCCGTGTTCGATCGCGTTGCGGATCAGGTTCTCAAAGAGGCCTTCGAGTCGCGTCTCGTCTGCGAGAAGCGCGTAGTCGTCGGCCACCTCGAGTGTCGCGCCGGACGTCACGACGTTCTGCCACGCCGACTCGGCGATGTCCGTGAGGTGTACCGCCGTCGTTTCGTCGAGTTCGTCGCCCGCCCGCGCTAGCATCAACAGGTCGTCGACGAGCGCCTCCATCCGGTCGTGTGCGCGCTCGACGTGTTCGAGGTGAGCCTCGTCGCCCGACGCACGGAACAGTTCTAATCGGCCGCTCGCGACGTTTAGCGGGTTCCGAAGGTCGTGTGAGACGATGCTCGCGAACTCGTCGAGCCGCTCGTTCTTCTCACGGAGCGCCTCCTCGCGGCGCTTTCGGTCGCTGATGTCGCGGATGACTCCGACACGGTCGAGGCCGTCGTGCTCGGAGACGACGTCGAATCGCATCTCGACCGGGAACGTCTCGCCACCCGCGGTCTCGAAGTCGTACTCGATCACGCCCCGTTCTTCGTCCCCGGCGGCGATGGCCTCCCGGGCACGCATCGCTTTGGTCGCGGCCGCGTCGGTCGCCCACTCGTGGACGTGCGTGCCAAGGAGCGTCTCGCGGCTCACGCCTTTCATCTCCGCGTACCGGTCGTTGACGTAGACGAGGATGCCGTCGGGATCGACGGCGTAGACCCCGTCCTCTAGCGACTCGAGGATCGTCTCGTACCGGTTTCGTTCGCGTTCACAGGACGAGGGATCGGTCATGTGGCTGTTCATCACGTATTGGGCGCTCGAGGGTTTAAACTGGTCGTTCGTCGCCCGATCGACGCGGAGGTGCGGGCCGGTCTCGACGAGCCACCGTCTCGGTCGGCCTCGCCAGCGAAATCCGCCGAGGCTTTGAGCCACCCACGCGAACAGTGGTCATGGAGTATCAACCCGGGGTCTGTAACATCGGACCGGCACAGCAACGGCGGCGACTGCTGCTCGGCGTCGTCTCACTCCTCGCAGCGGGGCTCCTCGTCGCCGCCATCGTCGCCCTCGAGTGGCCACAGTGGGCGCTCGCGTTCGTGGTGTTTCCCCTGTACGGCGCGGCGATGGGCGTCCTCCAGTACCGCGAGCGATTCTGCGTCGGGTTCGCCGGCATCGGCGTCTTCGACGTCGGCGCGGGAACGACGGACGTCACCGACCCACAGGCACTCGCTGCCGACCGGAGGCGCGCGGTGCGGCTCAACGCGATCGCACTCGGTATCGGCGTCGTCGGCACGCTGCTCGTCGCACTCGTCGTGACACAGCTCGGATGAGGTGCTCGGTCGAGCACACGACAGCTGCGGCCGTATCGAACCGGACACCCCACGAACGTGCGCATAGAAAGAACTTAGACCGACAGGGATGTCCACACAGGTGAATGAGTCTGTCCGATACGGACCACGACCTCGTGACCGCGACGCTCGGCCGAGAGCCGACGCCGGCGGAGGTCGCGCTCTTCGAAAACCTCTGGAGTGAACACTGTGCGTACCGGTCGTCGCGGCCCTTGTTGTCGGCGTTCGACAGCGAGAGCGACGCGGTCGTCGTGGGTCCGGGCGACGACGCCGCGGTGCTTGCCCTGCCGACGCCCGACGCTGCTGACACCCCGGCGGTCGACCGCGGGGCGGACGAGTACGGCGACACGTACGTGACCTTCGGCATCGAGAGCCACAACCACCCTTCCTACGTCGACCCGTTCGACGGCGCGGCGACCGGTGTCGGCGGCATCGTCCGCGACACGATGAGCATGGGTGCGTACCCGATCGCGTTGCTCGACTCGCTGTACTTCGGCGAGTTCAGTGGCGAAGAATCACGGTACCTCTTCGACGGGGTCGTCGAGGGGATCGCTCACTACGGCAACTGCATCGGCGTCCCGACCGTCGGCGGCAGCGTCGCCTTCCACGACGGCTACGAGGGGAACCCACTCGTCAACGTAGCGTGTGTCGGCCTCACGACCGAGGACCGACTCGTCACCGCGACCGCCCAGACGCCCGGCAACGCACTCGTGCTCGTCGGCAACGCGACTGGTCGGGACGGCCTCGGCGGCGCCTCGTTCGCAAGCGAAGACCTCGCAGAGGACGCCGAGACCGAAGATCGCCCCGCGGTACAGGTGGGCGACCCGTACGCCGAAAAGCGCCTGATCGAGTGCAACGAGGCGTTACTCGACGAGGAGCTCGTCGTCTCCGCGCGGGACCTCGGTGCGGCCGGTCTCGGCGGCGCCTCCTCAGAGCTCGTCGCGAAGGGAGATCTCGGCGCGTCGATCGACCTCGGCGAGGTCCACCAGCGCGAGCCGAACATGAACGCCCTCGAGATCCTTCTCGCCGAGAGCCAAGAGCGGATGTGTTACGAGATTACACCGACCGACGTCGACCGGGTCCGTGCACTCGCCGACCGCTTTGATCTCGGCTGCTCGGTCATCGGCGAGGTGACCGACGACAACTACGTCTGTACGTTCGACGGCGAGACGGTCGTCGACGTCCCGGCCGACTTTCTCGCAGACGGCGCGCCGATGCACGACCTGCCGTCCACCGAGCCGTCGACGCCCGAGCGTCACCTGCCCAACGTGGACCTCGAGTCGGCGTTCGAGGCAGTCGTCTCGGATCCGACGACGGCCAGCAAGCGCTGGGTGTACCGCCAGTACGACCACGAGGTGGGCGTTCGCACGGCGGTCGCACCCGGCGACGATGCAGCCGTCATCGCCATTCGTGAGGCGGACACCGGGACCACAGCGGGCGCTGCTGCTCCCGACGACACCGTCGGACTCGCGCTCGCGTCGGGGGCCGTCCCACGGTGGACGAGCGTCGACCCGTACGACGGTGCCCGTGCGGTCGCACTGGAGAACGCGAGCAATCTCGCGGCGAAGGGGGCGGTCCCGCTCGCCGCGGTCGACTGTCTGAACGGCGGGAACCCGGAGAAACCCGACGTGTACGGCGGCTTCGAGGCGATCGTCGACGGGCTTGCAGACGCCTGCTCTGCGCTCGATACGCCGGTCGTCGGCGGCAACGTCTCGCTGTACAACGACAGCGTCGCCGGGCCGATCCCGCCGACGCCGACGCTGGCAGTACTCGGGACGAGACGCGGCGTCGATGCACCCCCGGCGACGCTCGACGGCACGGCCGCCGACGCGTCGGCGCTGGTCGTCGTCGGTGGAATAGGCGAGACGGACGCGCTCGGCGGCTCGGCATACCTGGCTACGGCTGGCGGAACCGACCGCTTCCCCTCGTTGCCCGCAGCCCCGGCCGACGTCGTCGCGTCGCTGGCGCGGGTGGCGCGGCTGGAGTCGACGCTCGCGAGTCACGACGTGAGCGAGGGCGGGCTCGCAGTGTCGCTCGCAGAGCTCGTCGACGACGACGCCGGCGCGGCGGTGACGCTCCCGACTCGCGCGGCGGCGTTCGCAGAGACGCCCGGCCGGCTGGTCGTCCAGACGACGGAGCCGGACGCGGTGCGAGACGCCGCGGGCGACCTCACGGTCACCCGGATCGGCGATGTGACGACCGACGGGGCGCTGTCGCTAACGGTCGACGAGGAGACGCTCACCGTCACGGCGGACGCGATCCGTACACACCGCGACGTGATCACAAGGGAGCTCGCGTAGTCGACCGCGGACCGGTGAAGTCGGCCACGGACTGGTACGGATGCTGCTCTGTGCCGCACCGCGAACGACACGTTTTTAGGCACTCCTAAAATATGGCCGACCACGAATATCGCGCCGGGGCGCCGGCGTCGACTACCCATGGCTCACTCTGAACAGACGAATACGGCGGGGACAGCAGAGCGCGTCCGTGGCGCGGCGTCGAGCTCGTCGTCAGGCTCGTCGATCACAGACGGGGTATCCGCGGCTGACGGTGCTGCGGGCTTGTCTGACGGACTCGACGCTGGGGTCGGGAGTCGTGCGGCGTCGACCGCGGACGACACCGTGTTACGGCTCACGGACGTCACGAAGTCGTTCGGCACAGAACAGGCCGTCGAGGGAGTCTCACTCGAAGTCGCGTCCGGTGAGTTGCTCACGTTCCTCGGGCCGTCAGGCTGCGGGAAGACCACCACGCTGCGGATGATCGCCGGGTTAGAGGAGCCGACGACCGGCTCGATCACGCTTGCGGGTGAGACGGTCGCCGCCGACGAGGCGTTCGTTCCGCCGGAGGCACGCGACGTCGGCATCGTCTTTCAGAACTTCGCGTTGTTTCCACACCTCACCGTCCGTGAAAACGTCGCGTTCGGGCTCTCTGAGGCAACTGCGGCGGAGACGGCGGCCCGCGTAGACGAGCTGCTCGAGCTGGTCGAGATGACGGACCACGGCGCGAAGACGCCCGATCAGCTCTCCGGTGGGCAAAAACAGCGGGTCGCGCTGGCGCGGTCGCTCGCACCCGAACCGGACGTCTTGTTGCTCGACGAGCCGTTTTCGAACCTCGACGTACGGCTTCGCGTCGAGATGCGCGAGGAGGTGCGCCGCATTCTGAAGGCTGCGGGCGTCACCGCGGTGTCGGTCACACACGACCAGGAGGAGGCGCTCTCTATCTCCGACCGGGTCGCGGTCATGCACGACGGGGCCATAGAGCAGGTAGGTCGTCCCGAGAGCGTGTTCGAACGCCCCGAGTCGAAGTTCGTCGCCTCGTTTCTCGGCCGGGCGTCGTTCCTCGAGGGACGGCTTCGCGAGGGGCACGTCGAGACCGGCGTCGGCCGGTTCAACGCCGTCACGCTCGAGGGGTACGACACGACCTACGATGGGGCACCCGTGGACGTGCTCGTGCGGCCGGACGACCTCCGGGCGACGCCGGCGGACCCGTCCGTTGCCGACGGAGTCGTCGTCTCACGGCAGTACGTCGGCCCGTCGTTCATTTATCGGGTCGAGTTGGACTCGGGCGAGGCCGTGCACTGTCTACACAACCACGTCGAGGAGTTCGACCTCGATGAACCCGTGAGCATCGACCTCATCGCCGATCACCCGCTGGCGTGGTACCCGCGGTGACGGCGTGGAGGAGCGTGGGTACTCCGGGCTAAAGCGTGAACACGGCGGGCACCACGTACGCGAGGATGAGTCCGAGAAGCGTCACGGCCGCGCCGATGCCGACCTCGCGGCTGCCGAACGCCTGCATCGGGGCGGTCACGCGTGCGTCCGGGTCGGGATCGTGTGAGTGGTCGTCCATACTCGCCAGAGCGGGTGGGAGTCACATAAGCGCACCTGATTCCCGACTGCACGAGGCCCACCGATCGTATCCCGATCGTGGACCCGAGCACCCGTTCCCCCACGAGTGGAACGCCTGCGGTGGCGCGCGCCTCGTGGACCGCGATAGCGTGTCCACGAGCGCGTGCGAGGGATGAGCGAGTCGCCACGGGCGACGAGCGAATCGGCTGGGGAGGGTGTGGTGGTAACTGGTGCCCGGCTGTCACGAGGTCGTCTCGGTCACGTGTACACCAGCGTATGCGAGCGAATCGGCTGGGGAGGGTGTGGCGGTAACTGGTGCCCGGCTGTCACGGGGTCGTGTTCACGCAGACAGGGAGCGACACGACCGCACGAGGCCGAGACACCACGTGGTCGCATCTTTTCTCGTGTGCGCGCGTCGGTGATCGGTACAGTACGGCTGTGCAACAGCCAGATACGACGTCTACCACACCCACCCGAGCCGATTCCATACGGTGGGGGTGACCGAGACGACGGCACGACTTCCGGGCGCTCGGGTTGCCCACGCCCTCCCGGGCCGATTCGCTCGGTCGCTTCGCTCCCTCGCTCATCCCTCGCACACCACGCAGGGTAGTTCACACGGTCGACGCGGGTGGCTCACAGCCCGGCCGGTGTAGCGTATCCAGTACGATTAGGTAGTCGCTCGCAGTACGCCAGCACATGTCACGACGGGCCGACTCCCCAGACGCCTCGACGATCTTCACGTACCACGACCTCACCCCGCCCACGACCGTAGACGTCTACCGGGCCCGGCGAACGCTCGAGCCACACCTTCCAGAGACGCCACTCGTCAAGAGTGAGTGGCTCTCACAGACGTACGACGCGGACGTCTACCTGAAACGGGAGGACACGCTCCCGACGGGGTCGTTCAAGATCCGCGGGATCACGACGCTGCTCGCCGGGCTCGACGCGTCGGTGCTCGAGCGAGGCGTCGTCACAGCGAGCACGGGCAACTACGGCCGGGCGCTCGCGCAGGCGGCTCGGTGGTTCGACACGGAGGCGGTCGTCGCCGTCCCCGAGGGCACGGGCCAGAACCGAATCGACGGGATCGAGCGGCTGGGCGGCCAGATAGAGGTCGTCGGCGACGACTACGACGACGCCGCAGCGTGGGCGACAGACCTGGCCGAAGACGAGGGGCATCGGTACGTCCACCCAGGCAACGAGCGGGCGGTGATCACCGGCACCGGGACGGCCGGCCTCGAGATCGCCGATGCACGCCCGGACGTCGACGTAGTCCTCGGCCCGATCGGTGCGGGGAGCATCGGTGCAGGGTACGGACTCTCGGTCGGCGCGGTCACGGACGCGACCCTGATCGGCGTCCAGGCCGCGAACGTGGATGCGGCCTACCGCGCGTGGAAGACGGGCGAGTTGACCCCACAGGCGGAAGCCGACACGTTCGCCGACGGGATCGCAGCCCGGGTTCCGTACGCGCTGCCGATCGCGGTGATGCGCGACCGCCTCGACGAGATGTACACGGTGAGCGAATCGGCGATCGTCGAGGCGGTCGCGGCGGTGTTCAAAGAGGAGCGAATTCTGCTCGAGGGGGCGTGTGCACCGCCGTTCGCGGTCCTCGACCAGATCGCCGACCGGCTCACCGGGCAGACGGTCGTCGTCCCCGTGACGGGGCGGAACCTCCCGGGAGAGAAGCTCGACCGCGTCCTCGCGCGCACGTAATCGAGTGTAGAAGACGGTCCACTGCTCCATAGACGCCCTCGTCGGCGTCAGTCACTCGCCGGCTCGTCTTCGAGAGCGTTCTCAACTCCGTCGCGTCCGTCCACTACCAACCCCACGATTAAGTGACACGAGGCGCAATTGAGCACGTCATGGATTCGTTCCACGTGAGCGACGTTGCCGAAGAGATTCCAGCCGACGAGGAGTCGATCGAGGCGCTTCGGACCGACGCGGTCAGCCTCGAAGTGATGTCGTTCGAGCCGGGCGACGAGGACCCGATGCACGCCCACGGCGAAGACGAGATCTACCACGTCGACGCCGGGTCGGCGACGATCAACGTCGAGGGCGAGCAGATGTCGGTCTCGGCCGGAGACGTCGTCCACCTCGAACCGGGAACCGAACACCAGTTTCTCGACTTCGAAGACGAGCTGGTGATGACGGTCATGTACGCTCCGGCGAAGGGTTCGAGCGAGTAGCGCCTGCGCAGACGAAAGCCTCGGTCAGGAGAAGCGCCCGCGTGCCGCATCGGCGTCTACGACGGTGCCCGCTGCCTGCCGTTTTCCGGCTATCGACCGGGCGACCGCGTACGACTGGACGAGTGCGTACCCGATCCACAAGACGAAGCCGCCCGTCGAGCTGCCGACGACGGTCGGTGCCGTATAGAAGACAGCGATCCCCACGTCTTCGAGCGCCGTACCGACGAGGAGGACGCTAAAGTACCCGTACAGGCCAGAGGCCCACCAGAGGGCGGTGACGCGGCCCCATCCAGGCTGGAGATGTTCGGGAAGCCTCGTCGTGTTCATCACCAACACGATCGCGGTGTACGGCCACATCATCACGCCGGACAGCGCCGCGCCGACGACGAGAAAGAAGAACGGTTCACGCCCCTGGAACGGGGCGTCGAACACGAGGATGATGGCGATCCCCCACAAACAGAAGCCGGTGAGGAGCCGCCAGAAGAGGTTTTGAATGTCCCATCCGGCGCGACGCCCGTACGCCTCGTACAGCACGTCGGCGCTGTTTCGCACGAACGACTCGACGATCGCGTACTCGGTCGTAAAGAGTGCGAGGATGAGGATGGCAAAGACGAGGAAGCTGCCGACGGGACCGACCGCAGGGATGACGCTCTCAAGCCACATCTGAAGGGCGTCTGCGGACGTACCCGGAGCGTACCGCAGGGCAACGGTCGCCAGAACCGGGGTGACGACCAACAGCCCAACGACGAACGTCAGCGCGTGTTCGAGCTGTACGATCTTCCACCATCCACGCCAGCGCCGCAGGTTCGTCGTCGTCGGTCGAAAGCTGAAGCCGTCGCGTTCGATCGGTTCGGGGTCGTCACCACGAAGCGGGTTTTTTACCCGTCCTTGGTAGTTTCCCATCCCGTATCCCTTCTCGCGTACCCAGAGACTCTGTGAGAGGTTTAAGTAGCCGCCGGCACCGGCGAACGCAAGCCCACCGAGAAACACCGCGACGTCGATTCCCTCCGGGAGGTACCCAACGGACCCAACAGCGTTCGGAAGGGCGGCAAACTCAACCCACGATCCGGTGACGGCGACGAGCAGCATCGCCGCACCGATGGCAACGAACAGAAGTCCAATCTGGAAGAGCTCGACGGCGGTGTACATCACCGACGAAACCTGGTACGAGAGCCAGATGACGCTCATAAACCCGACAGCGAGGAGTTTCCACGCTGGGATCGAGACACCGAACGCGCTGACAGCGTCGACGCCGAGAGCGGTCGCACCGACCTGTGCGGCGCCGGCCGCCCACCCCGGCCAGCCGAGGCTGAGCAACCCGGCGACCAGAAACGCCCACGGCCAGCGGCGGTCGACCCGGGCGAACGCACGAAAGATGCTCTCTCCGGTCGCGAGCGTCCACCGCTGCAGCTCAGTGTTGATGACGAACTGGGTGAGCACCCCGACGACGAACGCCCAGAAGACGGCCCACCCGAACTGTGCGGTGAGAACCGGCCAGAACAGCGTCTCGCCGCTCCCGAGTGAGGCGCCCAGCATGATAGCAGACGGAC
>Ga0209917_1000205_pt1 | contig 24299 bp, 29 predicted proteins | sample SalPon2_C_H2O_MG_FD_185710 | JGI IMG/M metagenome (GOLD analysis project Ga0209917, IMG submission 185710) | Salt pond water microbial communities from South San Francisco under conditions of wetland restoration - Salt Pond MetaG R2_C_H2O_MG... | ecosystem: Environmental > Aquatic > Non-marine... | reverse complement strand
CCGGCGCTATCTCAAGTCGCATCTGGTGCGGGCGGGTGGCCTGCTCGTCGGCTTCGCCGTCCTGACGGCGTTGACCTCGTGGACCGACATCACGCTCGTCGTCGCCGGCGCGGACCTCTGGCCGACGGTGGCCAACGCCATCGGTATCGGCTGTGGGATGCTGTTGAACTACCTCACCGAGGGGCTGTTCACGTGGCGCGTCGGCGCCGAGTGAGAGTTGTAAGTCAGCGGTGCGTTGCCGCCCCGTTCGGGCAACACACCCGTAAACAGTTACGACAAACACTACGAGACGCCGGCTGTAACCGGTTCGAGGAGTCGTCGCGCCGGAGTGACGACGCCCCGAATCGACTTCCCGCTGGCAGTCCGATCGCCATCCGGTACGCGAATCACAACCCTTAATGCTGCGACCGGATTCGACTTTGGTAGCGGGATGGGATAGCCAGGAGATTCCGCCGGGCTCATAACCCGGAGATCGGTAGTTCAAATCTACCTCCCGCTATTTTTCGAGCGGACACAGTGAACGAGGAGTGAGCCGTCCGCTCGACATCGTTCAAATCCCCCTTCCGCGGTCGCGCACTTTTAACATTCACCGCCGAGACGCCCCTGCTATGGTCCCCCTTCAGATGGGTCTCCCCGGCGGTCCGGAGCTGTTGATAATCGGCCTCTTCCTCGTCGTCGTCCCCTTCGTGATGGCCTACTGGGTGTACAACGACGCCGAGAAACGCGGCGACGACCGGGCGGCGTTCTGGGCGCTCGCCGTCGGCGGCCTCACCTTTCTCACCTTCTTCGGCGGCATTCTGGCGCTCGTGGTGTACGTCTGGCAGCGCTAGAACTCGACGTTCGAGGTGGGTGACGGCCCATCGCGCCCGTCGTCGATGGGGCCGTCGCCGACGAACGCGTAGTCGTCGTCGGTGAGGTACACGTCGCCGTCGACGACCGATATGTCGACCGGTTCGAGGGTGGCGCCCTCGCAGGGGCCGAAGGTGCAGTAGCCGGTGTCGGCCTCGAAGTACGCGCCGTGGTTGGCACAGACGAGTTCGCCGTCGCGCATCGGCGCCCCGGAGCCCTTGTCGAGGCGCACGTCGAGCAGGTGTCGGCAGTAGTTGAGCCAGCCCTGCACGCCGTCGTCGGTGCGGACGAGCACCGCTTCGCGGGGGTCGTCGTCACCGTTGCGGAGAGTGACGAGGTAGGTCGTATCGGCGGGCACGGCGTCGAGCGACGCGATCCGTCGGTCCGGGTCGGGCGCCATCGTGCCTCCGTATTCGTCGGGGGAGTATTAGGGTGTCGTACCTGTCGAGAGACGCTCCCCGGACCCCCGTGGTGAACCACCGGGACACGGTTACACCGATCCGTATCGCTCGTCGAACAGGCCCGCGAGGAGGCGAGTGACGGGGCCGTCGCCAACCTCGATGCCGTCTATGCGAGCAACGGGACGAACGCCGGCGCTCGGCTCCGCGACGAACGCCTCGTCGGCAGCACGAACGTCGGCCGGCGTATAGGCTCCCTCGGCCACAGGAAGGTCCTCCGACCGGGCGATATCGAGGACGACGGCCCGCGTGGCCGTCCGCGGGGCGTGGTCCCCGAGCGCCGGGAGTCGGATGGCGTCGTCGGCCACGAAGATCGGATCGCTGGCCGTGCCGCCGACGACGTGACCGGCATCGTCGAGAACGAGGGCCTCGTCGGCCGGGTCGGCGTCCGGCGGGGCGGCCCGCCGGAGTTCGGCCCCGGCGCGAACGGCGTCGAGGCGGTTGTGCGTAGCCGCCGCAGCGGGCACGGCCGTCGGCGGGATGGCGCGGGTCCGGACGGTCTGGAGGCGGATCGGATCGCGGTTGGGGGAGAGGGGGTCGGCGGTCACGACGACGGTGGGGTCGAACTCGGCGGGTGGCCGGAGCCGGGCGGCGTCGGGAAGCACCGACGTGTCGCCGCCCCGCCCGCGGGTGACCGTCATCCGGACCAGCGCGTCGTCGAGGTCGTTCGCGGCGATGGTCTCGTCGACGCGGGCACGGAGGTCGGCGGGGTCGACGGTCGGTGTGGCCCCGAGCGCGTCACACGCGTCGAGCAAGCGGTCGACATGGGCCCGCCACGCGACGGGCGTCCCGCTGGCGACACGAACGGGTTCGGTGACGGCGTCGCCGAACGTGACCCCACGGTCGTCGACCGGGAGCGTCGCGGCCGCGGCGTCGACGAGTTCGCCGTCGACGTGGAACTGCATTCAGCGTTCCTGCGCGCGTTCGATCCAGCGGCCGACCCGGGTCTCCGAGAGGTCGACGGCCGCGGCGAGTTCGGATACGTCGGCGGCCGCGAGGTCCGCGACGGAGTCGACGCCCGCGTTCGACAGCCGCTCTGCGTACGCGGGGCCGATGCCTTTGATCACTTCGACGGATTCCGGGGTGGCGTCAGGCTCCGCTTCCGTGTCCGCCTCCGCCGTACCCGACTCCTCGGCGTCCTCGATGTCCACGGCGTCGTGTTCGCCGGTCGTCTCCCCCTCGGATTCGGCGTCGGTCGTGCCGAGTTCCGTCTCGGCGTCGCCCGTCCCGACGGCCTCGGCTGGTTCGGCCGGTTCCTCCATCCCGTCGACGAGTGACTCCGTCGACGCCGCGGCGTCCGTGCCGGCGGCGCTTGCCGCGTCGGCGTCGTCAGTTCCCTTCACCGCTGCCTCAGTGCCGGTGTTCGCCTCCCGTTCCACGCTGACGGTCGTCTCTCGCCGGTCGTCGTCCGACGACGAGTTACCCAGTCCGAGCAACGACAGGAGCGTGTCCAAGATGCCCATTAGCGACGATTACGGTCGCCCGGTACTTAAAAACCTTCGAGGAATCGCGGGCCGACGGTCGCCGAGGGGTCCACGGTAACGGTGGAACCGTTCACACGCCCGGCCGCGGGAGGCATGTGAGTGCGTGCGCTACAACTGCGCCCGCAGTTCGGCGTTCATCGCTTCGACGGGCGCGTCCCGACCGGTCCAGTGCTCGAACGCGACGACGCCCTGAAAGAGGAGCATCCAGGCGCCGTCCACCGTCGTCGCCCCCGCGGCGGCGGCGTCCCGGAGCAGACGGGTCTCGACCGGCGTGTACACCGCGTCGAGGACGGCCAAGTCGCCGTGGAGCAGGTCGGCGGGCACCGGCGTCGCGTCCTCTTCCATCCCGACGCTCGTCGCGTTGACGAGCACGTCGGCCGCGGGCACGCGCTCGTCGAGGGAGTCGAGGCCGCCAGCCGTCACTGTCGCCGGGGCGTCGGCACGCACGTCGGCCGCGAGCGACTCGGCCTTCTCGACGGTTCGGTTGGCGACGTGCACTCGGTCGCAGGCGTCGGCGAGGGTGAAGGCGACGGCGCGGGCGGCGCCACCGGCGCCGACGACGACGGCGTCCGTCCCCGACAGCGACACGTCGTGATGATCGAACGCACGGCTGACGCCCGCGGCGTCGGTGTTGTAGCCGCGGGGCGGCGAGGTGGAGAAATCGACGGTGTTGACCGCACCGATCCGTGCCGCGAGTTCGTCCGGTTCGACGAAGTCGAGGACATCTTGCTTGAACGGGATGGTGACGTTGAGGCCGTCGACGCCGAGGGCGGCCGCTCCCTCGATGGCCGCCTCGGCGGCGTCGGCGTCGGGTTCGAAGGTGACGTACTTCGCGTCCATGTCGAGTTCGCGGTAGGCCGCCTCGTGCATCGGCGGCGACAGCGAGTGGCCGACGGGGTTGCCGATCAGCCCGAAGACGTGCATCGTCATCGGCCCCCGGTTGTGAGGGGAGGGTCAAAAGGCCCCGTGTCCGGGCAGGAGCGGTCGAGAGATGCCGCCCGGACCGTTCTACCCCCCGAAACGGCCAGTTTCGGCGGATAGCGAGTCTGTAACGTACCATTATCGGGTTCGTCGCTATTTCGAGGATTCCACGCTCACGGCGGCTCAAACCCCCGGAATCGTGGAGAACGGCGACAACTTGTGTTTTATTACGTGGGCGGGTGGTAGCGATAACCACGTACTGCGCATGACACGCACACAGCCTACCGTCGTGACGGTCGCTCGAGCCGGCACGACCGTCGGAGAGGAACGATGAGGCGCCAGGCTCTCGGTGCGATCGGGGGGGCGGGAGCGCTGACGCTCCCGTGGATCGTGACGTATCTAACCGGCATGGCACACGGCCTTTCGACCGGTACAGTCGTCCTCGTGAGCGGGCTCTCGGTGCTCGGCGCGTCCTTCCTGCTCGCGTGGGGTGCCGAGACGGCCGAGAAGGACGTGCCGCGGGCCTTCGCCATCGCGGTGCTGGCGGTGCTCGCCGTCGCCCCGGAGTACGCCGTCGACGCGCTCTACGCGTGGAACGCCGGCGTGTTCGCGGGGACCGAACGGGGCGTCGAGGCGGGGAACCTCGCCGTCGCCAACATGACGGGCGCGAACCGCATCCTCATCGGCATCGGGTGGGCCGGCATCGCCCTCTTCACCGTCTTCCGGTCCGGATCGGACTCGGACTCGGCCGTGGTGAACCGCGACGGCTTCCTCGCCGACGCCGTCTCGCTCGACCGCGACATCGGCCTCGAAATCGTCTTCCTCTTTCTCGCGACCCTCTGGGCGTTCCTCGTGCCGTTCAACGGCGGGATCGACATCCTCGATATGGCATTCCTCGTCGGGCTCTACGTCGCCTACATCGCCGTCGTTCTCAAGGGTGACGTCGACGCCGACGAGGCCCACGTCGGCGTCCCGGCGTATCTCCAGCAGTTCCCGAAACCACAGCGCGCGATTACGGTCCTCACCCTCTTTGGCTACTCCGGACTGATGATCTTCACCGCCGTCGAGCCGTTCGCCCACGGCCTCGAACAGTTGGGCCAGAACGTCGGCATCCCCTCCTTTTTCATGATCCAGTGGATCGCGCCGCTGGCCTCGGAGTCGCCGGAGTTGATCGTCGTCGTCTACCTCGTGAACAAGGCGCGGTCGACGGCGGGGTTCAACGCGCTCATCTCCTCGAAGCTCAACCAGTGGACGCTCCTCATCGGGACGCTCGTCGTCGTCTACTCCATCGCGCTCGGACAGTACGGCGCGCTCCCCTTCGACCAGAAGCAGTCGGGCGAAATCTGGCTGACCGCCGCCCAGTCCTTCTTCGCCATCTCCCTGCTGGTCAACTTCGAAATATCGGTCCGCGAGGCCATCGTCCTCCTCGTGCTCTTCCTCACGCAGGTGCTCTCGGAGTTCCTGCTCATCCGGGGCATCCTCGAACTCCCCATCTCGGACTACCAGTTGCTGCTCGTGTTCACGGGCATCTATCTCGTCCTCGGCCTGGCGCTGTTCGTCGCCCGCCGGAAGGCGCTCGGAAGCATCCTCCACCAGTCGGCAGGCACGGTGACCGACGCGTTTTCGAGTGGCGCGGATCAGCCACGGGGGGCGGACTGAGATGTTCGACCGCCTCCTGATCGCCGTCGACGGCAGCGACTGCGCGCGCCGGGCGGCCAAATACGGCCTCGAACTCGCGGACGCGTACGACGCCGACGTCGACGTCGTGGCGGTGTACGGCGGCGACGCGGCGGCGGGAGAGGGAATCCTCGACGAAATCGTGACGATGGCCGACGACGCCGGCGTCCCGGTCGGGACAGACCTGCTCTCGGGGAAGCCGGCTAAATCCATCGTCGACCGGGCGACCGACCGCGACGCCGACTTGGTCGTCGTGGGTCGGCGCGGACGGTCGGGCGTCCGGGAGCGACTGCTCGGCAGCATCACCGAACGTGTCCTGCGCCGGAGCGGGCCGCCGGTGCTGACGGTTCCCGAGGGCGACATCGACGACGACACCGGGACCGCGTACGACGACGTGCTCGTCACGACCGACGGGAGCGAACTGGCGGCGGACGCGGGGCCGTACGCCGCCGAGGTTGCGAATCGCTTCGAGGCAGTCCTGCACGTCCTCAACGCCGTGGATATCCAGGCCGAGGCGGGCGTCTTCGACGCGGGCGGCGTCGACCGCGAGTACATCGAGCGGCTGGAGGCCAACGGAGAACGGGCGGTCGACGACCTCCTCGCCGCACTCGACACGACCGACCTCGACGTGCGAGAGGCCGTGATCCGCGGGCACGCGCCCGACGTGATCGCCGAGTACGTCGACGACAACGACGTGGATCTGGTCGTCATGTCCTCGGAAGGGCAGTCGAACCTCGCCGGCCAGCAACTCGGGACCGTCGCGGGGCGCGTCCTCCGCACCGTCGACCGGCCGGTGCTGGTCGTCACCGAGGACTGACGGGCGCCCCGGACGGCGAATCGAGTTCGTTTTGAGGACCGACCACGAGGGTTCGGTGTGATCGCCATCGTCGTCAGCCGCGCCGACAGCGCCTCCGAACACATCGGCGAGCAGTTGCTCGCCGTTGGGGACTGGACCGAACGCCACGACGACAGCCGGCCCGACGCCGACGGCGGCGGGACGTACTACCGGGCCGACGGCTTCTCGCTCCGGACCTTCGACGACCTCCACATCTATCTGGAGCGCCCGGACGCCGCCTTCGACGACCCCGACCTCCTCGTCGTCGTCTCGCGACACTCGGGCGAGACGGGACCGCTCCTGACCGCCCACTTCACGGGCAACGTCGGCGACGCGAAATACGGCGGCGAGGCGGGGCAGTTCGCCCGTGCGTGCCCGAACGCGGCCGCCGAAGCCGTCGCCGCCCTGGATCGCTACGCGCCAGCCGACTACGAGGTGGGCACGGAGTGTACCCACCACGGCCCGACCGACGTGGGCGTCCCCTCGATGTTCGTCGAACTCGGGAGCGCCGAACCGCAGTGGGACGACCCCGAGGGTGCTCGCGCCGTCGCGCGCGCCGTCCTCGACCTGCGGGGCGTCGCGGCCGACAGGGAGAAACAGGTCGCTGGCTTCGGCGGGGGCCACTACGCCCCCCGGTTCGGGCGCGTCGTGCGCGAGACGGCGTGGGCCGTCGGCCACGTCGCCGCCGACTGGGGACTGGAGGCGATGGGCAACCCGGCGGCGAACCGCGACGTACTCCGGCGAGCCGTCGAGGCCAGCGCGACGGCGTACGTCCTCGTCGACGGCGACCGCCCCGGTCTGGAGGGCGTCCTCGACGACTTGGGCTACCGGGTCGTCACGGAGACGTGGCTCCGGGAGACGGGCGCGCATCCGATACCGGTCGTCGACGCGGTGACGGCCCGACTGGCGGACGTGAGCGAGGGGCTCCGGTTCGGCGAAGTGGTGCCGTCGGTGGACGACGGGTCGGACCCGGCCGAGCACATCGTCGTCGTCGACCTCCCGACCGACCTGATAGACGCGGCCCACGGCGTCGACGCCGCAGCGACGCGGGCGGCCGTCGCCGACGCGTCGGTCGCGTTCGAGACGACCGAGGGCGGCACCCGACCCCACGGCCGGGTCGCCCTGCCGGCCGGCGATCCGAGTGGGGCGGCCGATGCGCTGACCGACGCCCTCGCGGCCGTCCTCCGCGACGCCTACGACGAGGTGACGCGACGGGACGGCGAGGTGGTCGCCCGGACGACGGCGTTCGACCCGGCGGCGGCGCGGAATCTCGGCGTGCCGGAAGGTCCCGAATTCGGCCGCCTCGCGGACGGTCAGGCGGTCGAGGTGGACGGTGAGCGGATCGAGCCGTCGTCGGTGCGGACGGAGCGCGTGGAGCGGTTCCCGGCCGCCGCCGAATAAGTACGAAATACTACATGTGTCTGACGCACGCATGACGCCGGACGTCGTTCGATCCGGTGCGGCGTCAGACGCGCGCGTGACAACGGGCGGAAAGATAATGTGGTTGCCTTCGGAACGCGTGTGCATATGGACTCCATCGTGGAGGATGCAATCGAGGATGCCGAGGAGCCGGGGGATGGGACCGCGGCCGAGGTGGACGCCAACCGGACACCCAGCACCGACGCGTCGTCGAACGGGACGAACCGAACGGGTAAAATGACGGACGAGGAACTCGAGGACGTCCTCAAGGACCTCCAGACGGACATCACGGTCGTCGGCTGCGGGGGCGCCGGCGGCAACACCGTCAACCGGATGGCCGAGGAGGGGATCAAGGGGGCCAACCTCGTCGCCGCCAACACGGACGTACAGCATCTGGTCGACGTAGAGGCCGATACGAAGATTCTGATGGGGGAGGAGAAGACCGGCGGACGCGGTGCCGGATCGCTCCCGCAGGTCGGCGAAGAGGCCGCCATCGAGAGCCAGGAGGACATCTACGGCGCCATCGAGGGCTCCGATATGGTGTTCGTCACCGCGGGGCTCGGCGGGGGGACCGGAACCGGATCGGCACCCGTCGTCGCCGAGGCGGCCCGCGAGTCCGGCGCGCTCACCATCGCTATCGTCACGACGCCCTTTACCGCCGAGGGTGAGGTGCGACGCACCAACGCCGAGGCGGGCCTCGAACGCCTGCGCGACGTGGCCGATACGGTCATCGTCGTGCCCAACGACCGCCTGCTCGACTCGGTCGGGAAACTCCCCGTCCGGCAGGCGTTCAAGGTGTCCGACGAGGTGCTCATGCGCTCGGTGAAAGGGATCACGGAACTGATCACCAAACCCGGTCTCGTCAACCTCGACTTCGCCGACGTGAAGACGGTGATGGAGAAAGGCGGCGTCGCCATGATCGGCCTCGGCGAGAGCGACTCGGAGCAGAAGGCCCAAGACTCCGTTCGTTCGGCGCTCCGGTCGCCCCTGCTCGACGTGGACATCTCCGGCGCCAACTCGGCGCTGGTCAACGTCACCGGCGGCACCGACATGGCAATCGAGGAGGCCGAGGGCGTCGTCGAGGAGATTTACGACCGGATCGACCCCGACGCGCGCATCATCTGGGGCACCTCGATCGACGAGGAACTCGACGGCACGATGCGGACGATGATCGTCGTCACGGGCGTCGAGTCGCCACAGATCTACGGCCGCGGCGAGGACACCCCGGCGCCCGAACCGGGCGACGACATCGACTACGTCGAGTAGTCGCTCACAACGCTCTTTTCGGACCGCTCGCCGTCGCTGGCGGTGTTCCCGTCTACAGCATCTCGTCGTGCGTGTGGACGTGTTCGTCCACGTCCTCGCACTCGACGTTCGTGTAGCCGGACTGGAACACCTCGACCAGGTCGGCCCCGGTGTCGAAGGCGTGTCGCGGGATGCAGCCGATGTCCGCGCCGAGGACGTGGATGCTCACGCTCGGCACGTCGGACGTGGTGGTGACCGAGTGGATGTCGCCGTCCGGCGGGATGAGTTCGTAACAGTCGCCCGGCCCCGCGTGGCGCACCTCGGCTTCCTCCAGTTCGGCGTACCCCTCGTCGGCGTCGCCCGCGTCGACGCGGCGGAAGAACGTCTCTTTCTGCGTGCCCTGATACAGCCCGACGAGCCCCCACGCGAGGTGGTCGTGGACGGGCGTTTCGACGCCCGGCGGGACGACGAGGCTCGAAATCGACAGTTTGCCCGGCTGGCGGTAGAGCAGCCACTGGGCGATGTCGCCGCCCATGTCGCTCTCGTTGTCGTAGTCCTCTGGCGGGAGGTTGCGGTACAGGTCTGGGAGCCAGTCGTCAGCGGCGAGGAGGTCGTCGAAGGGGTCCCGAAGCGCCGCGAGCAACGCCGGGACCTCGTCGTGATCGTCCGCCGTCCGGTGGACCGTCGCCACGAACTCCCGGAGCCGGTCGTGATCGTGGTAGTACTCACCCTGTGGGTTGGCCATGCGGATTCGTACACCTGCCGCATCAATAAATCGTCCCGCATGCGGGGGCGGCCCGGGCCGCCCGCCTCGTGACCCGTCGTCCGCAGTGACCCGGAACCGACGCCGTTCCCATCGACGCCGAACCAAACGGGTTTTAACGCCCGACGCGAAATTGCCGGCAAGGTAGATATCTATGCAGATGCCACGCCGATTCAACACGTACTGCCCGCACTGCAACGGGCATTTCGAGCACGAGGTCGAGAAAGTGCGTCGCGGTCGTGAGACGGGGATGAAGTGGATCGACCGCCAGCGCGCTCGCGCCAAGGCCACCATCGGGAACGCCGGCAAGTTCTCGAAGGTGCCGGGTGGCGACAAGCCGACGAAGAAGACCCACCTGAAATACCGCTGTGCCGAGTGTGGCAAGGCTCACATGCGCGAAGGCTGGCGGGCCGGCCGACTGGAGTTCCAGGAATGACGGGGAGCTTCTTCAGCGTCGAGTGCGCCGACTGTGGTAACGAACAGACCGTCTTCGGGAAGGTTTCGACGACAGTGAACTGCGCGGTCTGTGGTAGCACGCTCGCCCGCCCGACCGGCGGTCAGACGGCGTTCGAGGGCGAGGTCGTCGACACCGTCGAGGCACGGTAAGCGATGAAATACAGTGGCTGGCCCGAACAGGGCGAACTCGTCGTCGGCAAGGTCGACGAGATAACCGACTTCGGCGTGTTCGTCGACCTCGAGGAGTACGAGGACAAACGCGGCCTCGCACACATCAGCGAGGTTGCCAGCGGCTGGATCAAGAACGTTCGCGACCACGTCCGCGAGGGCCAGACGGTCGTCGCGAAGGTGCTCGACGTCGACGAGGGGTCCCAGCAGATCGACCTCTCGATCAAGGACGTCAACGAACACCAGCGCAAGGAGAAGATCCAGGAGTGGAAAAACGAACAGAAGGCCGACAAGTGGATGTCGATCGCCTTCGGCGAGGAGGTGTCGGACGAGCGCTACGGCGAAATCGCCGACGCCCTCCTCGCGGAGTTCGAGAGCCTCTATGACGCCTTCGAGTCGGCCGCGATCCACGGGAACGAGGCGCTCGACGACGTGGACCTCGACGAGGGCGACGTGGACACCATCGTCGAGACGGCCCGCGAGAACGTCTCGGTGCCCTACGTCAACGTCACGGGCTACGTCGATCTGGAGTGTCCGACCGGCGACGGCGTCGACCACATCAAGGCGGCGCTCCAAGCCGCCGAGGGCAACGGCGAGGTGAGCGACGAAATCGAGCTCTCGGTTTCCTACGTCGGATCGCCGGAGTACCGCATCCAGGTACAGGCCCCGGATTACAAGACCGCGGAGTCGGAACTCGAAGCCAGCGCGGAGCGCGCGCGGAAGTCGATTACGGCGGCCGGCGGGACGGCCCACTACCACCGCGAGCGCGAAACCGACGACGAGTAACGCGATGAAATCGGACATCCGAGTGTGTTCGGCGTGGCGCGACCGCCACGACCGCCCCGTCTACACGCTCGGATCGACCTGTCCGGACTGCGGTGCCGACGCGGTCAACAGTGCGCCGGCGCCGTTCGATCCTGCGGACCCGTACGGGAAGTACCGACGCGCTCTTAAGCGCCGCGAACGCGAATAGGCGGTATGGACGCCATCGAGATAGAGACGGTCGCGGAGCCGACGCTGTCGGACCCGGTGCTCGTCGAGGGGCTTCCCGGCGTCGGCCACGTCGGGAAACTCGCCGCCGAATACCTCTTGGAGGAGTTCGAGAGCGAACTCGTCCGGCGGGTGTACGCCGACGAGTTCCCGCCGCAGGTGAGTATCGACGACGAAGGCGTCGCGGAACTGGTCTGTGCGGAGTTCCACGCCGTCGAGACCGAGGGACGCGACGTCCTCGTGCTCACCGGTGACCACCAGGCGGGGAGCAACGCCGGCCACTACCACCTCACCGAGTCGTTTCTCGACATCGCCGAGGGGATGGGCACCGAGAGCCTGTTCGCCCTCGGCGGCGTCCCGACCGGCGAACTCATCGAGGAGTACCACGTCCTCGGGGCGGTGACGGACGCCGACCTGAAGCCCGACCTGGAGGCCGAGGACGTGGAGTTCCGCGAGGACGAACCCGCCGGCGGCATCGTCGGCGTGAGCGGCCTGTTGCTGGGGCTCGGCCGCCGACGCGGCCTCGACGCCACCTGCCTGATGGGCGAGACCAGCGGCTACCTGGTCGACCCCAAGAGCGCCCGCGCGGTGCTCGAAGTGCTCGAAGCGGTCCTCGATTTCGAACTCGACTACGAGTCGCTGGAGGACCGCGCCGAGGAGATGGAGGAAGTCGTCGGCAAGATTCAGGAGATGCAGAATCAGGGCGCACAGATGCCGACCGACGACGACCTGCGGTACATCGGCTGAGTGGACTGCCTGTAACGGCGCCCGAACCTGCGTCTCATCCGCCCGCATGCGGTCCGGTGGCCGGACTCGTGGCGGGGGTCGTCGCTACCGTCGGCTTACTGTATCCGGAGAACTACCCACCCGTCGTTCGTCTCGACGACCGGGAGGACGGTGTCCGCCTCAGAGAGAGCGGCATAGACCAGCGTCCAGTTGCTGGTCCCGATCTTGTCACGAACCGCCTGATTGAACTCTTCCTCTGGGGCGAGGGGAACCCGTTCGCTCGCCTCGTCGTAGGTCACCTCTTCGACGCTATCGAGTGTCATCTGAGTCACCGAGATGTCCGTCTCGTCGATCGGGTATCCCTCCGAGGCGGGGTGGAGCACTTCGTTGGCAGCTTCGTAGTCGCCGCCGACGAGGGCGTTCATGAACTGCCTGACCGCCGCTTCGGGGCTCGAAGAGCGATCATTTCGGGAGGAGTCGTCACTGCGTTCGGTTTCGTCGTCCTGGCTGGTTGCTTCCCCGGTCGCCGTGTCGTCGTCTTGACCGGCCGCTTCCTCACTACTGCCACCACTACACCCTGCAGTCGCTATCGTTCCGACGGCGCCAATACTTACAAGCAGGTTGCGTCTACTCGTCACGTCCTTCGATTCTCGCAGATAATAATAAGTTCACCCCTCCCCGGGCTCCCGAATACAGCTCTCGGTCGGACGGGGATATCGGAACACCGCCGTCCGTCGCCGTCGGACCCCGCGACGTTCCGCGGTGCCGGCTGCGCCGGGCGAGAACTTCTTTAGGACGCGTCGCCAACGGCCGCGCGTGCTACTGGAGTGGGTGCAACTGCTGCCGCCGTGGCTGTTGGCTGGCGTCGGAATGGGTGCCGTAGCCGTCGTGCTCGTCGCCGGTATCTTCGTCGCGGGCGACCGACTGTTTCCCGCGCCCGCGACCGATCGGGGGCCTCGGATCGACGGCACCGATCGGCGACGGGCCGAGATTCGCACCTACCTCGGCTCCATCGACGAACGCTACGTCGAGGACGCGACGGTCCACGACTACACCGTCGCGTTCTACCTCCCCGAGCGCGAGGTGGCGATCACCTTCGACCCGCGGGCGTTTTTCGGCATCGAGGGTACGGGCACCCACGCCATCCTCTGTGAACACGAGATGCCCGGCCACCAACTCGGGCGGCGACTCCCGTTCGAGACGCCGACCCGCGGCGGGCGAGAGGGGGGCGCCACGACCCGAATCGGCACGGCGTTCGACCGTCTCGGCCTGTCGCCGACGGCCGACACCAAAGAGGTGAAAGCGGCGTACCGACGGCGAGTCAAGGACGTTCACCCCGACCACGGCGGCGACAGCGAATCGTTCAAACGGCTGCAAGACGCCTACGCGACGGCCAAAGAGCACGCCGACTGAGACTGCAGCATGGCGCTTCACGACGATACGCCGGGCCGGGCGGCGTTTCTCCCCGCGGCGTCGGCGCTCGTCGTCGCGGACCTCCACGTCGGCCGCGGGGCAGCGACGAACGCCGGCCTGTTGTTGAACGAGCGCCGTGACCTGCTGGACCGGTTGGCGGCGGCGATGGATTCGACGAATCCGGAGACGGTCGTCTTCGCGGGCGACCTGTGCCACCGATTCGGGGCGCCGAGCGCCCGGTCGGCGGGGACGGTTCGGGCGCTCGCGGGGGCGGTCCGGGCGCGGGGGGCACGCCCCGTCGCCGTCGCGGGCAACCACGACGTGGGGCTCCCGAGCGTCTGGCCCGGCCCGGTCCACGACGCCGTCCGCCTCGACGACGGCACGCTGGTCTGTCACGGACACGAGGAGCCCGACGAGGAGGGTAACCGATACGTCTGTGGCCACCTCCATCCAGCCATCGAAATCGAGGGGCGCAAGCGCGACTGTTTCCTGTACGATCCGGCGGGATACCGCGGCCGACCGACGCTGACCCTCCCCGCGTTCTCGACGTTCGCGGCCGGCCTGCGGATCGAGCGCCGCACCGCCGTCGACTCGCCGCTGGTCCCGGATATCGACGCCGTGCGGCCGGGAGTAGTCGCCGGCGAGGGACCACGTTCATCGGGGAGGGCGTCGGCCGACGAAACTCCGGAGACGCTGTGGTTCCCGCCCCTCGCCGACCTGCGCCCCCACCTCCGTCGATAAGGTTTACCCGGCGGAGCGTCTCGGCCGAGATATGCACCGACGGCTACCACATCGACGCGAACGGCGGGACCGACCCGGAGGTGACTGACCGTGGACTACGACGCCGACGACTTCGTCCGGGTCCTCAACGAGGACGGCCACGTCGTCGACGCGGACGCGATGCCGGACCTCTCGGACGAGGCGCTCGTCGGCATGTATCGGGACATGCGTCTGACTCGCCATTTCGACCAGCGGGCGATCAACATCCAGCGTCAGGGCCGGATCGGCACCTTCGCCTCCGGCGCGGGACAGGAGGGAGCGCAGGTCGGCTCGACGTACGCACTCGACGACGACGACTGGATCCTCTACCAGTACCGCGAACACGGCGCCGTCGTCGTCCGGGGCCTCGACGCCGGCTATCTGGAGTATTGGATGGGTCACGAGTCGGGCAACGCCAGCCTCGCGGACAAGGGCGTCTTCCCGCTCAACATCGCCATCGCGGACCACCTGCCCCACGCCGTCGGGATGTCGTGGGCGTCGAAGCTAAACGGTGACGACCGGGCAGCAGTCGTCCACTTCGGCGACGGCGCGACCAGCGAGGGCGACTTCCACGAGGCGATGAACTTCGCGGGCGTCTTCGACACGCCGACCGTCTTCTTCTGTAACAACAACGGATGGGCCATCTCGCATCCGGTCGAGAACCAGACGGCGAGCGACACCATCGCGGTGAAAGCCGACGCCTACGGGATGGAGGGCGTCCGCGTCGACGGGATGGACCCCCTAGCCTGCTACGCGGTGACGGCGGAGGCGGTCGAACGGGCACGCGACCCGGACGAGGGGGAGACGCGCCCGACGCTGATCGAGGCCGTGACCTACCGCTTCGGCGCCCACACCACCGCCGACGACCCCACCGTCTACCGCGACGACGAGGAGGTCGAGACGTGGAAGGAACGGGACCCGCTGAAGCGGTTCGAGGCGTTCCTCCGCCGGACCGACCGGCTGAACGACGAGCGCGACGCCGAGATCCAAGCCGACATCGAGGAGTACGTGGCGGCCATCATCGACGAGGCGTCGACGGTGGAGGCCGATCCCGAGTCGATGTTCGATCACGCCTACGCGGAGCTACCGCCGGAGCTACAGCGACAGCGGGAGGGCTTTCTCTCCATGCTATCGGCGTACGGCGACGAGGCGTTCCTGCGTGAGTAACGGGGTCAGCCGTCGGTCCGGTCGTTCTGCTCCTCGGCCGATGGCTCGGGGACCGACTCGCCGTCGGCGAGTCGGCGTTCGACCCGCTCGAACGCCTCGCGGGTGGCGCGCACCTCCTCGATCAGTTCGGCCAACTGATCGGCGCTGGCGGGAGTGTCACCGGCACCGGCGTCGTCACCCCGCTCCGCCCGCCGGCGCTGGAGTTCGGTGATCCGGTCGCGGACGGTCGGGGCGTCCGGAATCCCGTCGAAGGAGATCTCCGCGCCGCTGCTGCCGGCGGTGCTGATCGAGATGGAGCCGTAGTCGAACTGCTTGCCCCAGAAGCTCCGGTTGTACTCCGTGTTCTGGATGCGGTCCAGGTCGACCGTCTCGATGTTGGTCGAGAAGACGCCCGACTTGACGTACAGCGACTCGGTGGTGACGACGTAGTCCGTGTTCTGGATGCGGAGATAGGCGAAGGGGACGCCGAGAAGGATCAGGAAGCCGATCAGGACGACGGTCAACAGCAGCCCGCTGAGGATCGTGCCGTACAGCGTCTCGAACGCCGGGCGGCCGGTCCAGACGATTTCCTCGCCCGGGTCGAGCGAGAGCCACTCGGGGGGCGTCGTGTCGTCGGCAGCCGTCCCGGTGACCGCGTCGGCGTCGCTCATCGCTCGCTCACCGCCCGGTCGACGCGCGCCGCCGACGCGCGGAGCGAGCCGAACTCGTCGATGAGGGCGTCGGCCGTCGCCGCGTCGATGGAAGCGCCGGCGTCGGCGTCGCGTCGCGTCCGATCGGTGCCGATCAGTCGCCGAATCTCGGCCCGGACGGGGTTGGGGTCGTCCAGATCGGTGAACTGCAGGTCGACGCCGTCGGAGCCGGCAGTGCTGATCGAGATGGTGCCATAGTCGAAGACGTTGCCCCAGACGCCTTTCGAGAGGCTCGTCCGCTCGACGGCCGACAGGCCGACGCGGGAGACGCGCATCGACACCACGCCGGCCTTGCGGTAGAGGCCCCGATCGGTCAGGACGTACTCGACGTGGGTCGTGTGGAGGTAGCTGCCGACGACGGCGGCGACGGCCGGGAGGGCGAGGAGAACGGCCCCGGCCGCGAGGAACGTCCCCGGGAGCGTCGAGGCGGAGGCGAGGACGGACTGCGGGCCGAGCGTCGCGCCGAGTGCGAGGAGGGCGATCCAGAGGGCTGCCACGACGGCCGTCGGAAGGATACGTCGAATCCGGGGCGCGCCGCGCCAGACGACCGTCTCGTCGGAATCGAGGGAGAGCCAGTCGGGACGGGAGTCCATACCCCCGTGTCACGCGTCGGGATGGTAAAAGTAGGCGTCGGCGGGCCGGCGTCGACATCGTAACGCCGATACCGCGTACGCGAGAGCACCACGACCATGCGCTACCCCCGCGCCGACCCGGGCCACGACCGGGTCGCGACGCTCGACATCGAGACGACGGCGGTCGATCCGGAAGCGGGCGAACTGGTCTCCATCGGCGTCGGCGTCCACGACCGCGCCGATCCGCTGACTGCGGCGACCTACGAGACGTTCCACCGCCGCGGCGACGACGAGGCGGCGCTCGTCGACCGGGCGATGGAGCGACTCGTCGCGGCCGACGCCGACGCCCTCGTGACGTACAACGGGATCGAGTTCGACTTGTCGTTCGTCGAGGGCCGACTCGACCGACTGGACGCCGGCGTCGATCTGCCGGGGATCGTCGACCCCCCGAGCCACCTCGACCTCTTTCTCGACCGCAAGCGCCGGGCCGACGAGGAGGGGTCGCCGTGGCCGAAACTCGAAGCGTGTCTGGACGCCTACGGCCACGCGCCGGCCGTGACCTACTGGCGGGGGGAGCCGCTCACGAACGCGCGCTTCGGCGAGGAACTCGGGCCGGCGTACCTGCGGACGCTCGGCACCGAGACCGGAGCGCGGTTCCGGGCGGGGCTGGCGGCGGTCGTCGACCACTACCTGATCGGCGACCTGGAGGCGACGCTCGCGCTCTACTACGCGGACCTCGGGGAATCGGTCGAGGGGGCCTATCTCGGAACCGAACGGCGGTTCGACTAATCGAGGTCCGCGACGATGGCGTCGGCCGCCTCGCGTCCGCTCCGCATCGCCCCCTGAATCGACGACCACGTGGTGTAGTCGCCGGCGAGGTAGACGGGACCGTTCGGGTCGCGGGTGTCCGGCAGGTCGTCGTGGATACCGGGTGGCTGGGCGAACTGCGCGAACTCGATACGTTCGGTCCGGACGGCTTCGAGGCCCCCGAACAGGCGCTCGGGATACCACGAGGCGAGGGCGTCGCGCGTCGATTCGAGGAGGTCGGCCTCGTCCACGTCCAAGGCGTCGCCACCGAGGAACGTGGCCGCGAACGACGTCCGGTCGTCGGGGGCGTACGAGGGGGCGACCGAGGAGAGCGGGACGACGATGTTGGGGCGGTCGTCCGCGGCGTTGAGGTGGATCTTGCGTTCGTCGTCGAGGGGGGCGTCGTCGGGGAGCGCACAGTAGAGCGTCGTCGAGGAGCGTGCGGTCGTCGGAATCGACGCCACGCCGGTCAGGCGACGGGCGGTGCGCGGGTCGGCGGCGACGACGACGGCGTCGGCGTCGAGGGTCCGCGACTCGGTTTCGACGACCGCGCCGTCGCCGTCTGGGGCGACGGCGGCGACGGCCTCGTCGACGTTGATCGTCGCCCCGGTGTCGCGGGCACGCTCGGCCAACTGCGCGGGGACGGCGGCCATCCCGTCGGCGGGGAGCGCAATCTTCCCCTCGCTCATCGCCTTGAACGTGTACTCGAAGACGCGTTTCGAGGTGGAGAGCGAGCGGTCGAGGGTGATGCCGCCGTAGAAGGGGGCGACGAAGTTTTCGACGTAGCGGTCGGAAAAGCCCCAGTCGCGGAGGTAGTCGTGGATGGAAGCGTCCGAACTCCCGAATATCTCGGCCTCGTCGCGGCTCCCGACGTGTTGGCGGAGGGCGAGCGTCCGGAGTTTGTCCGTAGTCGTCACCTCGCGGTTGAAGATGGAGTCGGTGAGCGAGAGCGGATCGCGCAAGGGATCGGAGAGCACCGACCGCTCGCCGGGGCGGGCGATGACGGCGCCGGGCGAGAAGGCGTGTAGGTCGAGGGCGTCGAGGTCGAGTTCCCGCCGGACGGCCGGGTAGGCGGTGAAGAGCACCTGAAAACCACGGTCGACGGTGAACCCGTCGACGCGGTGGGTACGGACCCGGCCGCCGACCGCCTCGCGTCGCTCGAAGACGGTCACGTTCACGCCCGCGTCGGCGAGGTGGCGCGCGGCGACGAGGCCGGACAGCCCGGCGCCGACGACGACGACCGACGTTGAGTCGTCCATGTCGGTCGGTCGGCGTGGTGGCGTAAAGAATCCCGGGGACGACGCCGGAGAGGAACAGGGATTTGCGCCTCCGGTCCGAGGGGCGCGTATGGACACTGCCGACGCGTTCGTCGGACTCGACTGTACGGCGACCGGCGACCGATACGCACCCGACCACGTCGGGCGGAGCGACGCCGGCGCACCGCTCGATCCCGTCTACGACCTCGACGCCGTCGACCCCGCGGATCTCCCGGCCGCCCCCACCTCGATGTGGGCGTACGACGCCCTCCTGCCCGTGCCCGCCGAGAGCGCCGTCTCGGCCGCGGAGGGGGCGACGCCGCTGATCGACGCCGCCGACCTCGCCGCGGACCTCGGCGTCGGGCGCGTCCACCTCAAAGACGAAGGACGGAACCCGACGGGGACCGTCCTCGACCGGGGGCTGTCGGTCGCGGTGACGATGGCCGAGAGGCACGGTGCCGACCTGCTGGCGCTCGCGGCGCCGGGCAACGCCGGCCAGTCCGCGGCGGCGTACGCCGGGCGGGTGGACGCGGACCTGTACGCCTACCTCCCCTCGCGCGCGCCGTTCCCGAACAAGGCGATGGTGAACGTCCACGGCGCCGACATGCGCGTGACCGGCGGGCGCTACCCCGACGCGCTCGCGGCGCTCGAATCGGATCTAGCCCGCGACTGGTACTCCTTGCAGGCGTTCACGACGCCGTACCGCCACGACGGCGCCAAGACGCTGGCCTACGAGGTGGCCGCCGAACAGGACTGGACGGCGCCGGACGCCGTCGTCGTCGCCGTCGGCACCGGCGAGACGTTCGTGGGCGTCGCCCGCGGGTTCCGTGACCTCGCCACGCTGGGGCTGATCGACCGGGTGCCGCGGTGTTACGCCGTCCAGCCGGTGGGATGTGCGCCGGTCGTCGACGCCCACGAGTCGGGCGGGGAGGTGGAAGCGGTCGAGTACCCCGACACCATCTGTGGCGAACTGGAGATTCCGCAACCGCCGGGTGGGTCGATGGTCCTCGACGCCGTCGAGGCGACGGGGGGCGGCGCGGTGACGGTGACGGACGAGGACCTGCTGGAGAGCGCGGTGACGCTCACCCAGCGCCTCGGGACGGAGGTGGGGGCGACCGGTGGCGCGGCCGCCGCGGGGGCGTGGGCGCTCGCCGACCGCGGCGACTTCGACGCCGACGAATCGGTCGTCCTCGTCAACGCCGACGCGGGGGTGAAGACGGCTGACGTGCTCCGTAGCCACTTGATGGGACAGGGCGTCTGAGACGGTTTCGACACAACACCTTTATGAATTAGACGCATCAAAAAACGGTAGAGAGATGCTGAGCGACGCGATGGAGGATTATCTCAAGGCAATCTATCGGCTGCAGTCGGAAGACGGCGCACCGGTGTCGACGTCCGCCATCGCCGACGAGGTGGGGAAGACGGCGCCGACGGTGACGAGCATGGTGCAGAAACTCGCCGATCAGGGACTGCTGGAGCGCGAGAAATACAAGGGGGTCGAACTCACGCCGGAGGGGGAGACGGTGGCGCTGGAGGTGGTCCGCCACCACCGACTGCTCGAAGCGTATCTCGCCGAACACCTCGACTACTCCTGGACGGACGTTCACGAGGAGGCGGACGCCCTCGAACACCACATCTCCGAGGAGTTCGAGCGGCGGGTGGCGGAGGCGCTGGGCGATCCGGAGGTCGATCCGCACGGCGATCCGATCCCCGGTGCCGACCTGCGGCCGCTGGAGAGCGACGAGACGACGCCGCTGAGCGACCACGAGACGGGCGACCGGGTGATCGTCAGCCGGGTTCGTGACCGCGACGAGGAGGAACTCGCCTACCTCGACGACGCGGGCGTGCGACCCGGCACGGAGTTGGAACTCCTCGACGTGGCGCCGTTCGGGATGGTGACGGTTCGGATCGGCGAACGGGAGCAGAGCCTCCCCGAATCGGTGGCGCGGACGATCCGGGTCCGACCGGCCGAGACGGAGGTGACCGACGCGTGACCGGCTGGCTGGAGGTTCTCACCGTCGCTTTCGTCGCCCAACTCGTCGTCCTGCCGGGCGAGAAGGTGCAGTTCATCATCGCGGGGCTGTCGACGCGGTACAACCCACTCGTGGTCGTGAGTGCCGCCGGAACCGCGTTCGCGGGGTGGACGGCGCTCGAAATCCTGTTCGGCGAGGCGCTCCAGCGGGCGCTTCCCCCGATCGTGCTCGACGCGTTCACCGCCGGGCTCTTCGCGGTGTTCGCGGTCCTCCTCTATCGCTCGGCGCCGTCGAGCGGGGAGGCCGAGCGCGCCGATCCAGCGGCGACCGACGGAGGTGTCGCCGCGCTCCCGGACGAGTTCGAACCGACGGTGTTCGGTCGGGAGGTGCCACAGGTGTTCAACGGCTTCGTTCCTATCTTCGCGATGATGGCCGCGGGCGAGTTCGGCGACAAGACCCAGCTGGTGACCATCGGCCTCGCCGCACAGTACGGCGCCCACCCCGCCATCTGGGCGGGGGAGATGCTCGCCATCATCCCCGTGAGCCTCGCGAACGCCTTCTTTTTCCACAAGTTCTCCCACCGCCTCGACCTACGGAAGGTGCATTTCTTCTCGGCCGCCCTCTTCGCCTTCTTCGCTGGCGATACCGTACTGAGCATCGTCACCGGGTTCTCCGTCTGGGAGACGGTCGTTACCGCCGTCTCGACGGCCGTGCTGGCGCTGCTCTGAACGGGAAACGTTAATTTCCGTCGCGGCCGACGACTCGCCGTGGCGAACCCCCTCCCGTCGCTGCTGGCCGGCGTCGTTTTCGGCCTCGCGCTCGCGGCGCCGCCCGGACCGATGAACGCCGTCATCGCCGAGGAGTCCGTCAACAACGGCTGGCTCGCCGGCGCCCGAACCGGCCTCGGCGCGATGACCGCCGACATCGTCTTCCTCGTTGGCTCCCTGCTCGGCGTCGTCACGTTCGTCGAGCGGTTCCCGACCGTCCGCGCCGTGATGGTGGGCGTCGGCGGCGGGCTGATGCTCTACTTCGCCTACGGCGCCGCACGGGACGCGCTGGACGACGTGGAGACGGTGCCGGCCGGGGGCGCGGCACGCCGCGCCGCTACCGGCTTCCGCAAGGCGTTCGTCCTCGCGCTCACGAACCCCTACCAGATCCTCTTCTGGCTCACCATCGGCGTCGGCCTCCTCGAACCGGGCGAACTCGACGTCCTCTCGTACACGCCGTACGTGGGCGCCGACCTCGCGGGGCTGCTGGTGGTGCGGACGGGAAGCCCGGCGCTGATCGTCGGGTTCTTCGTCGGCATCACGCTGTGGATTACGGGCTTCCCGGCGGCGCTCCGGGCGGCTCAGCGCCGCGTCGAGACGTTCGCGCCCGTCGTCGCCGGGGCGAGTGCGCTCGTCCTCGCTGGGTTCGGCGTCGTCTTCCTCGTCGACGCCGTGCGGACGCTTGTGTGACCGCCGCCGTCGGCACTGTAATGCATGTCCGGCCCCGACCAACGGTGTATGCCCTCCCTCGACGAACTCCTCCTGCTACTCCGGGATCGGCTGGCGCGGATGCGTGCTCGAAACCCGCGGCGACTGGCCGGATTGGCCGTTGTCAGCGCCGGGGTGCTGTTCGTCCTCGCGTGGTACTTCCGGCCGTGGCTACACGCCGTCGTCTACGGCGTGTACACGACGCCGATAGCCCCGTTCGCGGCGGCGCTCGGGGTCGGACTCGCGGTGGTCGTGCGGCGGCGTCTGGGTGCCCGCATGAGTGGACAGGCCGGACTCGCAATCGCGCTGGTCGTGCTGGTGGCGGGGTCGACGGTGACCGGCCTGCTGGCCGGCGAACACCTCGGGAAAGCGACTATCGACGGCGCGACGGCGGCGGAGAGCCTGAGCGAGACCGATCCGGGGAAACCGCGGGTGGTGCCCAAAGCCGTCGCGTCGCGGTACGCCTCGAACACGCTCAACTTCCCCCAGTATCGGATCGTCGGGGGTGATATCACCGTCCGGAACGGCACGCCGTACTGGTCGTACGCGCTCGCACCCGACGGCGCGTTCAACTACTACACCAAACGGCAACACGGGACGGTGCTGATCGACATGAGCCAGCAGAACGCCGAGGTCGACACGGTGGTCGGTGACCTCCGCAAAGGGATCGGCCCGGCGTTCTACAACGACTACCGGTTCGCGACGCTCAAACGGGCGAACTACCTGGTCGAGTACGACGACCCGTTCATGATCGTCCACGAGGGCGAGCAGTATATCGCGGTGCCGTACACGAAACCGGAGTTCCACTGGCTGCCGCTCCCGTACACGACGCCCGAGTGGGGTGGCGTGGTCCTGATCGACAGCGACGGCGGGATCGAGGACCTCTCGCCCGCCGACGCGCGGGCCCATCCCGTGCTGGAAGAGCAGAAGCTTTACCCCGCCGAACTGGCCCGCGAGAAGGTCGCGGCGACCAAGTACCGCAACGGCATCGTCAACACGTACACCAGTCACGAAGACGAAATCGAGGTCGCGCCGGTTCCGGGCGCGGGCAACGACCAGCCGTTCCTCGTGTTCACCGAGGGCGGCCCGGAGTACGTCGTCGCCGTCGAACCGTACGGGCAAGCACAGGGGCTCAAGGAGGTCTGGACGGTCGACGGCCGAACCGGCGAGTACGAACGCTACTCGCCGAGCGAGTCGCTGTTCGGGGCGCGCAAGGCGACCGACTACGTCAGGCAGGCCGCGCGGACGACGGACTGGAACCGGTTTGTCCCCTCGGAACCCATTCCGGTCGTCGTCGACGGACAGCTCTACTGGCAAGTCAGAGTCGTCCCCGGCGACAGTAGCGGCATCGCGTACACGGCGTTCGTGAACGCCCGCTCGTCCGACGTACGGGAGGTCAGCACGACGGCCGAGGTGACCGCGTTCCTCGAGGGGAGCCCGGTCGAAACCGATCGGCCCGGGAGCGACGACGGGGAGGGCCGGACGCCGACGCTCGTCGTCGAACGGGTCGCGCCGAACGGCACCGTCGTCGGAACGCTCGAAGTCTACGGGAACGAGACCGTCCGCATCGTCCGCGGGAACACCACCAACACGACGGCCGATCGCTGACCGACTCGCCGAGGCCGACCAAGCGTATTTGCCGCCGCGTCTCCGACGGCTACCCATGCAGCCCGACCTCTCACCGCTCGATGCCACCCTCGGCGACGGCCTGGACGGCTATCTCCTCGACGCCGACGGCACCAACTCCACCCAGCGGTATCTCTCGGGGTTCGACGCGCCCGACCCCTTCGTCACCTGCTATACGCCCGACGGTGTCCACCTCCTCGTCTCGGGACTGGAGTACGGCCGCGCGAAGAAGGTCGCCCGCGCGGAGACGGTGAGTCGCCTGTCCGCGTACGACTACCGGGAGCGAGTGAGTGAACTGGGCCGGGAAACGGGCCGCGGCGCCGTCGTCGCGGACTTCCTCGCCGACCACGGCGTCGACGGCGTGGCGGTCCCCGGCCGGTTCCCCCTCGGCACGGCGGACGGCCTCCGCGACTCCGGCGTGACCGTCCGCGTCGACGAGGACGACGCCGTCGCGGGGATTCGAGCGGTCAAAACGACCGAGGAAGTCGAACACGTCCGCCGTGCCCAGCGAGCGAACGAGCGGGCGATGGCGGCCGCCGAGTCGCTGATCGACTCCGCGACGGTCGCCGAG
>Ga0209917_1000202_pt1 | contig 24537 bp, 25 predicted proteins | sample SalPon2_C_H2O_MG_FD_185710 | JGI IMG/M metagenome (GOLD analysis project Ga0209917, IMG submission 185710) | Salt pond water microbial communities from South San Francisco under conditions of wetland restoration - Salt Pond MetaG R2_C_H2O_MG... | ecosystem: Environmental > Aquatic > Non-marine... | reverse complement strand
AGTACCGGCGCCGGAACGCTCGACGTGACCGAGACTGCGCGGATCGGGGGGAGCGTCGAGGCGGGTGCCGGCTACGCGTCCTTCGACGGCCGGGTCGGCGGCGACGTGACCGTGGGCGCGGAGACGGTCGTTCTCGGGCCGAACGCGCGGGTCGGCGGCGACTTCCGGTACGACGCCGAGACGCTGACCCGCGATCCGGGGGCGACCGTCGAGGGACGGGTCGTCAGGGAGACTGGGGGTCAGCCTGGCGGTGTGGCCGTCGTCGGAAACGCCCTCGATACCGTCTACGGGTTGCTGGCCAACCTGCTGTTCGGGGCCATCCTGCTGTTCGCGTTCCCGAACTTCTCCGCGGGCGTGGCGTCGCGGGTCGGGTCGGCACCCGCGCGGACCGGCGGCGTCGGGCTACTGGCGCTCGTCGGCGTGCCGGTGGTCCTCGTGCTTCTCGTGATAACGCTCGTGGGGATTCCGCTCGCCGTCGTCGGTGCCGTGGCCTTCGCGGGCGCCGTCTGGGCCGGCCTCGTCTACGGACAGTACGCCGTCGGCGTTCGCGCCCTCGCCGCCGTCGACAGGGAGGGTCGCTGGCTGGCGCTCGTCGTCGGCCTCGTGGGCTTTGCTCTCCTCGGCGCGGTGCCGATTCTCGGCGGCCTGCTGGAACTCGGGGCGCTTCTGTTGGGGCTCGGAGCGCTCACTCTCGGCCTTCGAGATGCGTACCGTCGCCGCTCGGGCGACCGCCCGTCGGATCGACAGTCGACGCTCGACGAGTCGGTCGACGAGAGCGCCTCGTCGTAGCGGAGGGCGTCGGCTGCCGGTCAGTCGTCCTCCGGCAGGACGCGACGCGAGATACTGCTCGAGCCGGGGATACCCGAGGGGACCGAGGTGTCACGGAGCGCGGACCGCTGTTTCACCATGTCGTAGGCGAAGATCATCGTCCCCGCGATGAGCATGGTGTCACCGGGGAGTCGGGCCCAGAACAGTAGCTGGATCAGGTCGCGGTTGTAGAAGGCGAGGCTCCGCGCGGCGTCGTAGCTGACGGTGAACGCGGTTTCGAGTTGCAGGAAGCCCACGGGGAGGACGGAGCCGAAGACCATCACCGCGAGCCCGGCGTTCCAGAGCCAGAACGACCACTTCAGGCGCCGGGGGTTCCACTGCCCCGGATCGACCGCGATGCGGAGCATGTAGGTGACCATGCCGAGCGCGAGGAAGCCGAAGGCGCCGAACATGGCCGCGTGGGCGTGACCGACGGTCAGGTAGGTGCCGTGTTCGTAGTAGTTGATGATGGGGAGGTTGATGAAGAAGCCGAGCACGCCCGCGCCGACGAAGGATCCTCCTCACCCGACGCCGTTGGTCATTGGTCCGAACATGTTCGTTCTTTCCCGTGCTACGGCGACCTCGTTCGGGCCGCCCCGAACATCTTCGGGCGAACGCCCGTGGTACTGGGCCGGGTATCCTCACTCGACCGGCCATGCCCTACGCCAAACTCACCATCGACCTGCCGACGGCCGTCTGGATCGGGGAGGTATCGCGTGACTTCCCGTCGGCGACGTTCCGGGTGCTGTCGGCGATGCCCTCGGGCGAGGCGGGGTTCGGCCTCCTCGAAGTCGAGAGCGAGTCGATACCGGCGGTACTCGGGGCCATCGAATCCCTGTCCGGGGTCTCCTCGGTCGAACTGATGCAACACGCCGAGAACACCGCAATCGTCCAGTTCGAGACGAGCGATCCCCTCCTGTTGCTGTCGATTCAGGAGTCGGGCGCGCCGCTCGAACTCCCCCTGACGATCCGGGGCGGGGAGGCGGTGATCGAACTCACGGCGTCGCGGGATCGGCTCTCGGCGTTCGGCCAACAGCTTGAGGCGTTCGGGCTCTCGTACACGCTCAACCGGGTGTACGACGCGGTGGAGACACCCGACCTCCTCACCGACCAGCAACGGCGTCTACTCGTGACGGCCGTCGAGGAGGGCTACTACGACACGCCCCGGGAGTGTACGCTGACGGAGTTGGCCGGGGCTGTCGACCTCGCGAAGTCGACGGCGAGCGTCACGCTCCACCGCGCGGAAGAGCGGGTGATCAAGGAGTTCGCCGCCGAGCGCCTCGACGTGACGCCCGACGACCCGCCACGGGCGGTTTAGAAGGGCAGGATCGACCGGATGCGGCCGAGGATACTCCCGCCGGCGGAGGCGCGGTACTCCTCGAACACCGGGTGGAGCAGGTCGAGCAGTTCGGATTCGGAGTCGAACGTGCGCTTCGGGAGTGCGCTCATGGCCTCCGACAGCGCGACGCTCCCCCCCGAGCCGTCGTAGGGGATGTCCGGGTCGCCGAGCGCCCGGACGATTTCGTCACTGGTGGCCGGATATTCGATGTCGGCGTGATCCAGGTAACCGACCAGTGCGGCGATCCCGAATTCCACCGCGTCCGGTGACGACGTGTCCTGCTGTGGCGGCCTGGCTGCCATTACCGGGCGTTGTCACCGAGCCACTAAAAACGACCGCCATTCGTCGCTCCCGCGAACGCTACGCCTTTCCCGCCGGACCCCGTCCGATCCAGCATGACGGAGTACACGACGGTTTCGATTCCGAAGGAGCTCGGTGACCGCGTCGAGGAGACCATCGAAGGCACCAGCTTCTCCAGTACGAGCGATCTGGTTCGATTCCTCCTCCGGAGCATCGTCATCCAGTACCAGCGCCGCGGCGAGTTGACCGAGGCGGAGTTCGAGGAGATCACCGACCAGTTGGCCGACCTCGGTTACCTCGACTAGACGGCCTCGGGCGCGCTCACCGCCACGACGTTCCGGAGCAGACACGCCATCGTCAGCGGCCCGACACCGCCGGGAACGGGCGTCATCGCCCCCGCCTTCTCGCCGACGCTGTCGGCGTCGACGTCGCCGACGATTTCCCCCTCGGCCACGCGATTCGCACTGACATCGACGACCACGACCCCCTCCGAGACCATCGATCCGTCGACCAGACCGGGCGACCCGGCGGCGGTGAGCAACAGATCGGCGCGCCGCGTTTTCGACCCCAGATCCTCGGTCCGCGAGTGACAGACCGTCACCGTCGCGTCGCGCCGGCACAGCAGGTGCGCGAGCGGCGTGCCGATTGCGGCCGTTCGTCCGACGACGACGGCGTCCCGTCCCGCGACCGCCACGTCGTACGCCGAGAGCAGGCGGTCGACCGCGAGCGACGTGACGGGTCGAACCCGTGGATCGCCGGCCACCAGTCGCCCGACGTTCGCGTGCGCGAAACAGTCCACGTCCTTCTCGGACGGGACCCGCGCCCGCACCGCCGCCTCGTCGACGTGTGCCGGCAGCGGTACCTGGACGAACAGCGCCGTGACCGCCGGGTCGGCGCCCAACTCCTCGACGCACCGGTAGACGCGGTCGGCGGGCGTCTCGGCCGGCAGGTCGACGCGACGGGTGTCGATCCCCACCTCGGCACACCGGTCGTGTTTGCGGTCCATGAACGCCCGCGCGCCGGGGTCGTCGCTCACCAGCACCGTCGCGAGGCAGGGGTCGACGCCGGCTTCGCGGCAGGCGTCGAGGCGGGCGAGCGCGTCGCGACGGACGGCTGCGGCGGGCTCCGCGCCGCTCAGTCGCCGTGGATCGGACACGCCTCGCTCCACGGCAGCGGGCGGCAAAACGGTTCGGTCACTCCGGCACCGACTCCGCCGGCGGTTCGGCGTCGACGGCGGTCAACGGGAGGGACCGTCCCCGGCGGTCGAACGCCAAGACCTCCTCCCACGGCGGCACCGCGAGGAGGACGACGCCCGCCAAGTCGTCGCGTCGGGTGAGTTCCGCCGGCCCTTGTGGGTGGCTGAGAAAACGCGCACGCCCCCGACCGGCGGGCGTCCCGAGGTCGACGCCGAACACGTCGCTGACGGCCCGTCCAGCCATCGGGAAGTAGACGTGGCTCAGGACGGGCGTCGAGGGATCGACGCCGAGGTCGGCCTCGAAGTCGGACGCCGGCGTCGAATCGAGGACGAGGTTCTCCTGGGCGGGTTCGGCCTCGGCCGCGCGTTCGAGAAGCATCTCGATGAGGCCGCGGGTGGCGTAGACGGACGTATCGTCGCCACCGTCGGTTCTGGCGGCGTCGTCCCGCGATGGCCGGGCCGCCACGCTCCGGTTCCGGGACGGCGCCTCGCCCTTCTCCCGGCTCACCCCAGCACCATCTCGCGGGCCATCTTCGCGTACGCGGCGGGGATGCGCCGGCGGGCACCGGCGAGGGCATCCCGCAGCGCCGCGGTCGCGTCGTCGAAGACGCCCTCGCCGTGGCCGACGAGGATTCGCTCCGGCGTGAGGTCGCCGAGGGCGTCCCGCGGCGGGATCGGCCGGAGCATCGGATGGACGCCGAGGCGTTCGTCGCCGGCGCGGAAGAAGGAGGCCGTGCCGACCGCCTCGGCGACGAGCAGTGTCTCGCCGTCGTAGAGCGCGGCCTCCTGCCACGGGGGGAGCGAGGCGTCGCGGACGCGCCGGACCCGGTAGCCCGAGTCGCCGAGTTCCCGGCCGAACCGCTCGACCGGCGCGTCGAGTTTCGACGCCACGCCGTCCATCCACTCCGGGATGAAGACGGGCACGTCGTGGCGTCGCGCGACCGCCGCGGCGTCGCGCTTGTGTCGGTCGAGACAGAGCGCGACGCCGACTACGTCACCCAGGTCGGCGAGCAGGTCGTCGAGGCCCGGCGCGTCCACCGGATCGACTACCCAGACGCCCTCGTCGGTGTCGAGAGCGTGACTCGCCCGTTGCATCCGCTCGTCGGGGTACGCGATCCAACCGAGGCCGCCGTCCCAGCGGTCGATCTCGCGCAGGTCCGCGTGACCGCCCTTCAGTGGCATACCGACGTATGGGAGCGGGACGCGCATAAACCCTCGATCCAGCGCGGCCACGACTCCCGATCGGCGGGAGGATTAATCCGCCACGGACCGTAGATTCCCCGTGCTCACCCGCCTCACCCATCTGGCGCTCGAAACGAAGGACCTCGACGCCGCGCGGGCCTTCTACGCCGACCGGTTCGGGCTGACGGTCACACGCGAGACGGCCGACGGGGTCGTCCTGTCGGTCGGGGGGACCGACCTCCGTCTGCGTCGACCGACGGGCGTCCCCCGCGGCGGCCTCCACACTCACTTCGCGTTCTCGGCCGCGCCGGGCGCGCTGTCGGCGTGGCGCGAGCGGTTGGCCGACCTCGACCCCGAGGAGGTCGACTTCGGCGGCTATCGCTCGCTCTACGTCTACGACCCCGACGGCAACTGCGTCGAAATCGGCTGCGAGGCGGGCGAGGAGCGGGCGGCCGACGCGCCAACCGGGGTCTTCGAAGTCGTCCTCGAAGTCGTGGACCTCGACCGGGCCGAGGCGACGTACAGGGCCCTGGGGTTCGATCCGGTTGATCGGGGGGAGTCGCGGCGGCGCGTCCGTCTCCGCGGGCCGATGGATCTGGAGCTCTGGGAGCCACAGCTCGGGCTCGCGAACGCCAGGGGTGGCGTCCACGTCGACCTGGGCTTCGAGACGGCGGATCCGGCGGCGGCGGCCGAGGCAGTCGCCGCGTGGACGACGGCCCGGGAGCCGATAGACGGCGGGGTTCGGGTCCGCGACGGCGACGGGCACTGGGTGACGTTCCGGCGGGCGTAGCCACGCTGTCGACCGCAACTGCACGGATCGGCTCGGCACGTCGGGGAGCCGAACCGGTCCGCGGACGTAGCCGGCAGTCTCAGGAGAGTCGGTCGGTGTCGATGCCGACGCCGGGGGGCGTCACGACGAGGAAGCCGCGAAAGCGCATGAGCGTCCCGCCGGCGTCGCGCACCTCGCGGGCGAAGCCCGCCGCGAGGCGGTTCAGGTCGCCCTCGACGTTCAACACGAGTATCTTGCCGTCCTCGACGGTCCGAATCCACTCGTCGGGATCGGTGCTCCCGTCGAGGACGCCGAGGACCACCTCCGATCCGCCGTCCTCGCCCTCCTCCAACTGTTCCTCCGCGTTCCGGAGGTCGAGGTCGAACTCGCTCATGGCGGTAGGATCGCTCGGGCGGGAGAAAAGCGTTCGGGCGGGCTACTGTCGGGGGAGTTCTCGCCGGCCTGTCCCGGCGAGCAGCTACGGACAGCTACGACCCCCCCTGTGGCTCGAACTCGCCCCGCCGAAGCCCCGCCCGAACCGGTTCGTGTTCGGCCTCGGTCGGCGGCGGCGCGGTCACCAGCAGGGCCTCCAGCCGCGAGTCGTCGTCGGCCCGAATCCCCCGTTCTACGTCGGCCGCGACGGTCACCACGTCGCCGGCTTCGACGCGGTGGTCCGCCTCGCCCTCGCGGACGACGCCGGTCCCGGACTGGACGGCAACGACGAGGGCGCTCGACGGCGCGTGGACGGGGATGAACTGCCCCGGCTCGAAGTAGCCACAGACGACCTGCAGGTCGTCGGTGCGGAACACCTTGTGTGCGGCGAACATCTCGTCGTCGTAGGCTCGTTCGGCGTCGAAGTCGGTGACGGGCATACCGGAGGTAGCCGGCGGACGACCGGAAGGGTTGGGGCGAACATGTCCGGTCGAACTACGCTCCCCGTCCGCCGCCGATTCGGGGCGATCCGTCCGACGGGCGATACCGGGGAACCACCGGACGAGGCCGTGGGTCGTATCGACGAGTCAGCACGTTGATGCCGGCCGAACAGGGACAGTTTTATATACGAGGGCTATCCTCTGGTAGAGTACAATGTCTAACGACATGGAGGATTCGTCGGATACCCCGGCGGATCGAGTTCTTCCAGGGCACGTTGGCCCGCACCGGCGAAATTGACGGTGTACGAATTTTCGACACAACGCTCCGAGATGGCGAGCAGTCACCGCGCACGTCGTTCAGTTACGACGAGAAGCGTGACATCGCCGCAGTCCTTGACGAGATGGGCACCCACGTCATCGAGGCGGGGTTCCCGGTCAACTCCGACGCGGAGTTCGAGGCCGTTCGAGACATCTCGAACGCCACCGACACGACGGTGTGTGGCCTCGCCCGCGTCGTCGACAAGGACGTGGAGGCGGCGCTCGACTCGGGCGTGGGACTGGTCCACGTCTTCGTGAGTACGAGCGACGTACAGCTACAGGATTCCATGCACGCCTCGCGCGAGGAGGCGGTCGACCGCGCGGTCAAATGCGTCGAGCGCGTCAAGGAGGCGGGCGTGGAGTGTATGTTCTCGCCGATGGACGCCACCCGCACCGACGACGACTTCCTCGTCGAGGTAGTGGAGGCGGTCAGCGACGCGGGGACCGACTGGATCAACATTCCGGACACCTGCGGGGTGGCGACGCCCACGCGCTTCATGGACTTGGTGCGGATGGTGCGTGAAAACACCGACGCGCAGGTTGACGTCCACGCCCACGACGACTTCGGACTGGCGACGGCGAACGCCATCGCCGGCTTCGAGGCGGGCGCGGCGCAGGCGCAGGTGTCGGTCAACGGCATCGGCGAACGCGCCGGCAACGCCGCCTTCGAGGAGGTCGTCATGGCCTCCGAGGCGTTGTACGACGTGGACACGGGGATCGACACCACCCGGATCACGGAGCTGTCTCGGATGGTCGAGGACTACAGCGACATCCCCAATCCGCCGAACAAGCCGGTCGTGGGGCGCAACGCCTTCTCCCACGAGAGCGGCATCCACGCCGCGGGCGTCATCGAGAACTCGGACACGTTCGAGCCGGGCGTGATGACGCCGGAGATGGTGGGTGCGACACGCGAGTTCGTCCTCGGCAAACACACCGGGACCCACTCGGTGCGCAAGCGACTGAAGGAGATCGGCTACGATCCGACCGACTCGGAGGTCCGGGCGGTCACCCGGCTGGTCAAGGATTACGGCGCCGACAAACAGCGCGTGACGATGGCCGACCTCCGACGGTTCGCCCGCGAGGAGAACGTCACTCGCGAGGAGGAGGTTCGCGCCTGAGGACGATGGTCGCCGCCACCCGCGTTCGCGGCCGCCCAAGCACACCGTCACGGCCGTCGCTATGACGGGGCCGCCCCCGTTCGCTCCAGCCGTGGAGCGGCGGGTGGCGCACACGGCACGGAGGGCGCTCCGAGTCGCCGTTCTCGACGGAAAGGATTATATCCGCGGAGCGGCACTCACCGGATACGATGCGAGGGTTCGATCAGACCCGGGGTTCGGCCGCGAGTACCGCCCCAGCGGCGGGTCGTCGCGGCGTCGACGGTTCGATCGGCCCGATTGTAGGGGCTGTATAGCCCCTCACATCTCATCCTCCGCGGACGTGACCGTACCGTACGCAGGGAGCCACATGGCCACACGACAATGAATCATCCACACCGACAGCCACCGACGTACAGCTTACGACAATGAGCGAGCGAACCACCCAACCACCCGAGACGGAGGAGTCGAGCGACGAGGCAACCGAAACGGCCCCGACACAAGTGACGTCGGGCGCTACGTCCACCGTTCGTGCCCTCGAAAACGCGGGCATCGACGTGATGTTCGGCGTGCAGGGCGGGGCGATCATGCCCGTCTACGACGCGCTCTGGGATTCGGAGATTCGCCACGTGATGATGGCTCACGAACAGGGGGCGGCCCACGCCGCCGACGCGTTCAACGTGGTGTCCGGTCAGCCGGGCGTCTGCCTGGCGACCTCGGGTCCCGGCGCGACCAACCTCGTGACGGGGCTCGCCGACGCCAACATGGACTCCGACGCCGTGGTGGCGCTGACCGGGCAGGTGCCCCAGCATATGGTCGGCAGCGACGCCTTCCAGGAGACGGACACGACGGGCATCACCGCACCGATCACGAAGAACAACTACTTCGCGAGCGACGCCGACACGGTCGGCGACACCGTCGGCGAGGCGGTGGCGCTCGCCTCCTCGGGCCGGCCGGGACCGACGCTGGTCGACCTCCCCAAGGACGTCACCAGCGGGGAGACGGACCGCGAACCGGGGATGCCCCAGACGCCGGAGACGTACACGCCACAGGACGAAGCGGACGAGAGCGCCGTCGAAACGGTGGCGAGCGCCATCGAGGCGGCCGAGAAACCGCTGCTGCTGTTCGGCGGGGGCGTGGTGAAAGCCGACGCTGCGGACGTGGCCCGTGAGTTCGCCATCGACTACGAGATTCCGGTCGTGACGACGATGCCCGGCATCGGCACGATGCCCGAGGACCACGAGCTCTGTCTGTCGTGGGCGGGCATGCACGGCACCGGCTACGCCAACATGGCGATCAACCACACGGACCTGCTGATCGCGGTTGGCACCCGCTTCGACGACCGCCTGACGGGCGGTATCGAGACGTTCGCGCCGAGCGCGGAGGTCGTTCACGTCGACATCGACCCCGCGGAGATCAGCAAGAACATCCACGCCGACTACCCGCTGATCGGCGACGCGGGGCGCGTCCTCGAACAGCTCGACGACGCGCTGACCGCCGTGCCCGACGCCGACGAGTGGCGCGAGCAGTGTCGGACGTGGAAGACGGAGTACCCGATGGATTACGCGGCGCCCGACGACGAGCCGCTCAAACCGCAGTTCGTCGTCGAGGCGCTCGACGAGGCCACGAGCGACGAGGCCATCGTCACCTCGGGCGTCGGCCAGCATCAGATGTGGGCGTCCCAGTACTGGACGTTCCGCGACCCGCGGAAGTGGGTCTCCTCGCACGGCCTCGGGACGATGGGCTACGGCCTGCCCGCGGCCATCGGTGCCCGACTGGCGGCCGACGACGACGAGGAAGTCGTCTGCATCGACGGCGACGGCTCATTCCTGATGACGGTCGAGGAGCTCTCGGTCGCCGTGCGCGAGGACCTCGACATCACGGTCGCCATCCTGAACAACGAGTACATCGGGATGGTGCGCCAGTGGCAGGACGCCTTCTTCGAGGGGCGGCACATGGCCGCCGGCTACAGCTGGATCCCCGAGTTCGACAAGCTGGCGGAGGCCTTCGGCGCCCGCGGCTGGCGCGTCGACGACTACGACGAGGTGGCCGACGCCGTCGAGGAGGCGCTCGCCTACGACGGGCCCTCGGTCATCGACTTCCACATCGACCCCGCGGAGAACGTCTACCCGATGGTGCCGAGCGGCGGCGCCAACGACAAGTTCGCCCTCTCGGAGGATCAGCTATGAGCGGCGGACTGGACGGTCCCCGACCCGAGGAGCGGGAGACGCCGGAGGGCCGGCGCAACTCGCAGGGCATCCGCATCGACCCCGAGGTGGAGGCGGAGCCCGACGCCCGGCGGGCGGTCCTCTCGGCGCTCGTGGAACACGAGCCCGGAGTGTTGGCGAACGTCTCCGGACTGTTCCGGCGACGGCAGTTCAATATCGAAAGCCTCACCGTCGGTCCGACCACCGATGGTGACCGAGCGCGAATCACGCTCGAAATCGAGGAGCCCGAACCGGGCATCGAACAGGCGAAAAAACAGCTACAGAAGCTCGTTCCGGTCATCGCGGTGACCGAACTCGAACCCGACGCCATCCGGCGCGAACTCGCGCTGATCAAAGTCGACGGGAGTGCCCCCGATCAGGTCGGCGCCGTGGCGGAGATGTACGACGGCAAGACCGTCGACGTCTCCCGGGAGTCGGTGACGGTCGAGATTACGGGCAGCGAGCAGAAGATCGACGCCGCAGTCGAGACGTTCGGTCGGTTCGGCATCCACGAAATCGTCCGCACCGGCACGGCGGCGCTCGAACGCGGCACACGCAAGACGACATAACCATGACAGACGAATTTACCGTTCCGGTATACTACGACGACGACGCGGACAGTGACGCAATCGCCGGCAAGACCGTAGCCGTCCTCGGCTACGGCAGTCAGGGCCACGCCCACGCACAGAACCTCGACGACAGCGGGGTCGACGTGATCGTCGGCCTGCGGAAATCCTCCGACTCGTGGGCCCAGGCCGAAAACGACGGCCTGCGGGTCGCGACCCCCGACGACGCCGCCGCGGAGGCGGACATCGTCTCGATGCTCGTTCCCGACACCGTCCAGCCGGCGGTGTTCGAGGCAATCAGCGACGGGCTAGAGGCGGGCGACACCCTCCAGTTCGCCCACGGCTTCAACATCCACTACAACCAGATCCAACCCCCCGAAGACGTCGACGTGACGATGATCGCCCCGAAGACGCCGGGGCACCTCCTGCGGCGCAACTACACCGAGAACACGGGCACGCCCGCGCTCTTGGCCGTCTACCAGAACACGACGGGCGAGGCGAAGGCGGAGGCGCTGGCGTACGCGCAGGCCATCGGCTGCACCCGCGCGGGCGTGGTCGAGACGACGTTCCGAGAGGAGGTCGAGACGGACCTCTTCGGCGAGCAGGCGGTGCTCTGTGGCGGCATCACGTCGCTCATCAAGAAGGGCTACGAGACGCTGGTCGACGCAGGCTACAGCCCGGAGATGGCCTACTTCGAGTGTCTCAACGAGATGAAGCTGATCGTCGATCTGATGTACGAGGGCGGGATGGCCGAGATGTGGAACTCGGTCTCCGACACGGCCGAGTACGGCGGCCTCGCCGTGGGGCCGGAGATCGTCGGCGAGGGCGTCCGCGAGAACATGGACGAAGCGCTCGAAGCGGTCCAGAACGGCGACTTCGCCCGTGAGTGGATCCTCGAGAATCAGGCCGGACGGCCCGCCTATACGCAGCTTCACGCGGCCGATCGGAACCACGACATCGAGGAGGTCGGCGCCCGACTGCGCGCGCTGTTCTCCTGGGCCGACGAGGGCCAGGAGGAGGCAGAGGCCCCGGCCGATGACTGATCGGATGGGGTCGGTGGACCACAGCCATCCCACGCAACGCGCCGTCGCAGGCGCGTACCGTCGGGGCCGAAACGCCGACGGGCTGTGCACGGACGGCGCCGGCGAGGACGCCGAGACCGAGGGTCGCGAACGGATGCGCGACGTGTCCCACACGCCGGCGGACGGCGACGGGACGAACGAGGTCTGGTCGCGCGGCGACGGCGACGCCAAACAGGGAGAGGACCCCGACAACCATGAGTGAGGGCACGCTCTACGACACGGTGTGGGACCGGCACAAGGTGGCCGACCTGCCGAACGGGCAGGATCAACTGTTCATCGGCCTGCACCTGATCCACGAGGTGACCAGCCCCCAGCCCTTCTCGGAGCTTCGGGAACGGGGCATCGAAGTCCCCTTCCCCGAGCGCAACGTCGCCACGGTGGATCACATCGTGCCGACGCGGCCGGAGGGCCGGGAGCGCCCGCTGGCCGACGAGTCCGCTGAAGGGATGCTCACCGCGCTGGAGCGCAACACCAGCGAGACGGGTATCCAGTTCTACGGGCTGGATTCGGACAAGCAGGGCATCACGCACGTCGTCGCACCCGAACTGGGGCTGACCCAGCCGGGGATGACGGTCGTCTGTGGCGACTCGCATACGGCGACCCACGGCGCCTTCGGCGCCATCGCCTTCGGGATCGGTACGAGTCAGGTGCGGGACGTGCTCGCCTCGCAGTGTGTCGCCGCCGACAAGGCCGAGGTCCGTCGCATCGAGGTGGACGGCCGGCTCGGCGAGGGCGTCCACTCGAAGGACCTCATCCTGAAGATCATCGCCGAACTCGGCGTCGACGGCGGCGTCGGCTACGTCTACGAGTACGGCGGCGAGGCGGTTCACGACCTCTCGATGGAGGAGCGACTCGCGGTCTGTAACATGTCCATCGAGGGCGGCGCGCGCGCGGGCTACATCAACCCCGACGAGACCACCTACGAGTTCCTGCGCGGCCGCGAGTTCGCCCCCGAGGGCGAGGCGTTCGAGGAGCGCAAGGAGTACTGGGAGTCGATCGCGAGCGACGCGGACGCCGAGTACGACGACGTGGTGCATCTCGACGCCGACGAGTTGGAGCCGATGGTCACCTGGGGGACGAACCCCGGGCAGGCCGTCGGTATCTCGGACCCGGTTCCGGCGCCCGAGGACCTGCCCGAGGGCGAACGCGAGGCCGCCCGGACCGCCCAGGAGCACACGGGCGTCACGCCCGGCGAGCCGATGGCGGGCTACCCAATCGACGTGGCCTTCCTCGGCACGTGTACGAACGGTCGCGCGAGCGACTTCCGCGAGGCCGCCGCCGTTCTGGAGGGCCGCGAGGTCCATCCGAGCGTGCGCGCGCTCGCGGTGCCCGGATCGGGGACGGTGAAGTCGACGCTCGAAGCCGAGGGCGTCGACGAAATCTTCCGCGACGCCGGCTTCGAGTGGCGCGAGGCGGGCTGTTCGATGTGTCTGGCGATGAACGACGACTCCCTCGAGGGCGACGAGCGGTGCGCGTCCTCGTCGAACCGCAACTACGTGGGTCGACAGGGGAGCAAGGACGGCCGGACCGTGCTCATGAGTCCGGCGATGGTCGCCGCCGCCGCCGTCGAGGGCGAAGTCGCCGACGTGCGCGACCTGACGGAGGTGGACGCATGAGCGACGGTGAGGGGTCGAAGGGCGTCGGCGTCGAGGAGATGAAAGTCCGGCGCGTCGCCGGTACCGGCGTCCCCGTCCGCGGGGACGACATCGATACCGACCAGATCATCCCCGCCCGGTTCCTCAAGACGACGACGTGGGAGGGGATGGATCAGTACGCCTTCTACGACGCGCGCCGCGACGACGACGGCGAACTCAACGACCACCCATTCAACGAGTACAAGGGGGCGAACGTCCTCGTCGTCAACGACAACTTCGGCTGTGGCTCCTCACGGGAGCACGCGCCGCGGGCGCTCGCCCGCTGGGGTGTCGAGGCCATCGTCGGCGAGTCCTTCGCCGAAATCTTCGCGGACAACTGCAAGTCGCTGGGCATCCCGGCGGCGACGACTGACCCGGAGGCGGTCGCGGAGCTACAGGACTTCATCGAGGCGACCCCCGACGCGGGTATCGAACTCGACGTAGTCGACGAGACGGTCACCTACGACGGCAAGACCGTCGACGTCGACATCGACGAGGCGATGCGCGGGGCGCTGGTGCAGGGCATCTGGGACACCGTGGCCCTGCTCCGGTCGAACATGGACGCCATCGACGAGACGGCGGCGGACCTGCCGTACGTCGACCGATGAGCGAGCGCATCGCGGTGATTCCGGGCGACGGCATCGGCCACGAAGTCGTCCCGGCGACGCTGCGCGTCCTCGATGCGGTCGTCGACTTCGAGTACGACCACGTCGAAGCGGGCGACGCCGTCGCGGAGCGGACGGGGACCCCGCTCCCCGAGGCGACGCTCGAGGCCGTCACGAGCGCCGACGCGACGCTGTTCGGCGCGACGGGCGAAACCTCCGCCGACGTGATCCTCCCGCTTCGCGACGCGGTGGACTCCTTCGTCAACATCCGCCCGGCGCGGACGTATCCGGGCGTCGACGCCGTCCAGCCCGAGACGGACCTCGTGATCCTCCGCGAGAACACGGAGGGGGTCTACGCAGGGATGGAGGACCGCCTGACCGAGGACGTATCAACGCTGACGCGGCTGGTCACACGGAGCGCGTCCAGACGGCTCGCCGAGTTCGCCTGCGACTACGTCGACGATACCGGCCACGACGGGTTCACCATCGCACACAAAAACAACGTGATGCGTGTGACCGACGGGCTGTTCGTCGACACCATCAGCGAGGTGGCAAGCGAGCGCGGCGTCGACGCCGACGACGCGTACATGGACGCGATGGCGACTCACCTCGCCATGGACCCGACGGGGTACGACGTGATCGTCTGCCCCAATCTGGCGGGTGACGTGCTCTCCGATCTGGCCGCAGGGCTGGTCGGTGGCCTCGGCCTGCTCCCGAGCGCGAACGTCGGCTCGGAGCGGGGCATCTTCGAACCCGTCCACGGCTGTGCGCCCGACATCGCGGGCGAGGGCGTCGCCAACCCGACGGCGACGGTGCTGTCGGCGGCGATGTTGCTCGACTTCCTCGACTACGACGACGAGGCGACGGCGGTGCGGACGGCCGTCGAGACGACGCTGGCCGAGGGGCCGAGCACGCCCGACTTGGGCGGCGAGGCGACGACCGACGACGTGGCTGACGCCATCGTCGACCGCCTGTAGTGGTCGGCCGCCGTCTCACCGTCACCCGAAGACGTGATCGACGACTCCGAAACTGCGGAGCCACGACCGTCCCGGCCGGTACGGTTATCCGTCGTACGACTGCCGGATGTCGTCCCACTTCCCGTTCTCTTCGAGCCGTTGCTGGAGGGCACTCGCGTACTCGTCGACGAGGCGTTCGGCCGCGTCGAGTTTCTCGGCGTCGTCGTCGCCGTCGCCCATCCCGAGCGCACCGCGGATGGCGTCGAGGACGCCGGTGCCGCTGTCGGCCTGACGCTGGCCGCCCGGGCCGCCGGGACCCGCTCCCTGTTGTACCTTCTCCAGTTCGGGGATCATCTGCGGGAGGCTCTCGGTGTCGGCGACGATCCGCGCCCGGTCGGGGTCGTCGGCGTGTTCGATTTCGAAGTCGACGGCAGTCATGACCAGTCCCCACTCTTGATTCGAGAACTCGGAGGCACGGACCCGGTCGCTGAACTCCCGGTCGACGGCCATTCGGTCGCCGACGATCCTATCGGTCCAGTTCGACATGGACTGGGGTACGGACAGCCGACGTATCAGGGTTTCCCACCGCGTACGCCCTCCCGATAACACGCATAAGTTATGCGTGGGACGACGGTACCGCATGCGGGCTATCGCGGCATCGACGTGAGCCGTGGCGCCCGGGTCTGTCGGAACTCGACGTTCGCCGTAATCGAGGGACTGCGTCGGGGTCGGCCGAACTCGCGAGCCGGTGGATTTATATAGGCCGGTCGCTCCACGGACGGCTACGCAGATGTTCGAACCACTGTACCGTGCTGGCGCGTTCGCGGCGTATCAGATCACCCTGGTCGTCGGCATCGCTCTGATGCCGCTGGCCCTGTTCGCCCGTCGTCTGGGGGTTACCGTTCCGCTCGGTGACCTCGTCGCGGCGACGGCGCGAGCCTACGACCGCGCGGGACGATAGCGCGACGAAGGGTTGCATTTATCAGCGCGCCCCCGCAAGGGCAGGTGATGCGTACCCCGACGAATCAGGACTTTTCACACGCGCAGGACCGTCTCGACGGGCAGGACCGCCCGGTGTTCGGGCCGGAAATCGGCGAGTTCACGAACACCGAGGAGCGTCGCGCCGCGGCGGGCGACGAGGACAAGGAGATGAAAACCGGCACGACGACCGTCGGGCTCTCGACTGACAACGGCGTCGTGATGGCGACCGACATGCGCGCCAGCGCGGGTCGGATGGTCTCCAGCAAGGACGTCCAGAAGGTCGAACAGATTCACCCGACGGGCGCGCTCACCATCGCCGGGTCGGTGTCGGCCGCCCAGTCGCTCATCCGCTCGCTCCGCTCGGAGACGAGCCTCTACGAGACGCGCCGGGGCAAGGACATGAGCATGGAAGCCCTCTCGACGCTCACGAGCAACTTCCTCCGCTCCGGCGCCTTCTTCATCGTCTCGCCCCTCCTCGGCGGCGTCGACGAGGACGGTGCCCACGTCTACAGCCTCGACCCGCTCGGCGGGATGATGGAAGAGGACTACGCCGTCTCCGGCTCCGGGAGCCAGTACGCCCTCGGTGTCCTCGAACAGGAGTACGAAGACGACCTCACGATGGACGAGGCTCGGTCGGTCGCCGCTCACGCCATCCAGAGTGCGGTCGAGCGTGACCTCGCGTCCGGCAACGGCATCAACGTCGCCGTCGTCACGGACGAGGGCGTCGACATCACGAAGCACAAAGAGTTCGAATCGCTGCTGTAACGGCTTACCACCACTCGGCGAACGTCCCGTCGAGGAGCGTTTCGGTCTGCTCGTCCACGTACGTCCGTTGCATCGCGGGGACGGCCGTCGCCAGCGCGGCGCCGTCCGCGACCCGGTCCCGCACTCGCTCGCGCTTCCACCCGGCGGGCGTGAGTCCGGCGTCGACCCGTGCCCGCAGCGGTTCGACGTACGACACCGCCTCGTCGGCCGAACAACCGACGTTCTCCAACCCTTCGACGGCGTGTGAGAGCAAGTCCTCGTACATCGTCTCCGGATCGGTCGTCTCCTCGCCGCCGTTGGTGATCCAGCGCTGTTCGCTCGCCAACCCGTCGCGAGCGGCGGCGTAGAAGTTCTCCCGAGCGACGCTCCAGTCCTGGCCGATCACCGGATGTTCGTGACGGGGCAGACTCTCCATCAGGCCGGCGAAAGTCGCCATGAACGACATGGAGTCGCGGACGGTCGGCTGGGCGGCGATGGGGCGGAACTCGATGCGGGCGTTGGCCGAGGAGCGGTCGGCGCCGTCGAAGACGGGGCGCACCCACCGCCAGAACGTGCTGTGCTTGCGCCGGAGCGTGGCGAACTTGTCGTCGAAGCGGTCGCCGCGGTCGACCGGCATGGGGACGACCGTCGGATCGTTGGCGACGCGGTCGACCGCCTCCACGACGGAGTCCAGGTCGTCGGGGAATCGGACCTTCCGCGCGTCGTCGCTGTTCAGGACGGACTCGAAGACGAAGATGCGGTTCTCGGCGCGGGCGTCGTCGACGACCGTCTCGGGGTCGACGCCGTCGTCGTAGAGGTCCGGCGGGAAAAACGGGGAGTTGACGCCGAGTGCGAGGAGCGGCCCGGCGATCCGGAGGGCGTAGTTGTGGTAGATCGGCAGGTCGGAGGCGTGGGGCACCTGGTAGTGAGGTTGGATCGACGTGATGAGGCTTTCGGGCATCACGGTGTCGGCTTCGAGAGTGACGTGTGGCGCGTCGACGGTGAACGGCGTCGGCGTGTTCGGCCCGTTGGCCATCGCGTGATACCGCACGGCGTCGGTCATGTTCGTCGCGATACGGACACCCTCGTCCTCGACGCTGTCGGTCAGGTAGCCGCGAGCCGTCTCGCCGGACGGCGGAATCGTCCAGATACCGTCGCTGACGAGACGCATCCCCTCGGTGCGCGTCGTCTGCAGCGCCGAGGAGAGATGCGAACGGACGCCGGCGGCCTGTGCCCGGAGCCCGTCGGCGTTCAACGGTTGGGGGCTGGTCGTCATTTCGGCGTTGTGGAGGCCGAGTTCCTTCTCGAAGCGGATGAGTTCGAGGAGGCGACGGGGCACGCGCACGAGTTCCGCCCCCGTCTCCTCGGCGTCGCTCTCCCGACGCCACCGACCGTCGGCGACGGCGTAGAACTCGTACTCCAACCCGATGATCGAGCGGTGGTTGTCGAACGTCCCGTCCCTGAGTTCGTTTTTCACCACCTCCGCGTCGGCCTGCGCCTGCGCCCGAAACTCGGAGACGTCGACGCCGAGGACGTCCCGAACCTGCGCCGCCAGGTCGCTATTCATACCCCTTCCTGTACGCTCAGCATCTTGAATCCGATGACTGCGGTCGATCCCGTCGACCCGCCGCGCTTAACCGCGATGGGGTCGGATCTGGGATCGATGGACTTCGCCGACTTCGCCGACCGGGTCGCCGCCGTCGAAAGCGAGAGCGCCGACCTCGAAATCACGTCGCTGGTCGCCGATCTGTTCCTCGACGCCGGCGACGACCTGCCCGTGGTCGCCCGCCTGCTGCTCGGACGCGTCTTCCCCGCGTGGGACTCGACGACCCTCGACGTGGGGCCGGCCCTCTGTCACGAGGCGCTCGCCCGCGCCGCTGGCCCGAACGTCACCGCCGACGACGTGGCCGACAGGCTCGCCGCAGAGGGCGAAATCGGCGCCGTCGCGGCGTCGCTCGACCTCGACGGTCAGCAGGGACTCGCAGCCTTCGGCGACGCCGACCCCGACCCGCTGACGGTCGCGGAGGTGGACGCCCGCCTCCGGGACCTCGCGGCCGCCGACGGACCGGGAAGCCGGGATCACAAAGTCGACGTGCTCTTCGGCCTGTTCAACCGGGCCGACCCGCGCTCGGCGCGCTATCTCGCCCGGATCGTGCTCTCGGAGATGCGCATCGGCGTCGGGGAAGGGACCGTCCGCGACGCCATCGCGGAGGCGTTCGACGCGCCGGTCGGGGCAGTCGAGCGCGCGCTACAGGTGGAAAACGACTGCGGCGCGGTGGCCGTCCGCGCCCGCGACGAGGGGGAGTCGGGACTGGCGTCGGCCGAACTCGTCGTCGGCCGGCCGGTGAGCGCGATGCTCGCCCAGACGGGGACCGCCGCCGACGCCCTCGATTCGTGGGGCTCGGTCGCCGTCGAGACCAAGTTCGACGGCGCGCGGGTGCAGATCCACCACGATCCGGCGGGTGACACCCGCGTATTCTCCCGAAACCTGGAGGACGTGACCGACGCGCTGCCGGAAGTGGTCGAAGCCGTTTCCGACCTGTCCGTTCCAACAATCCTCGACGGCGAGGCACTCGCCGTCGACGATGCGGGCGACCCCCTCCCCTTTCAGGAGGTGCTACGGCGGTTTCGCCGGAAACACGACGTGGCACGGATGCGCGAGGAGGTACGGATCGAGTTCCGGGCGTTCGACTGCCTCCACGTCGACGGGACGGACCTGCTCGACGAGTCGCTTCTCGACCGGCGAGACCGGCTGTCGGACGTGTTGTCGTCGGACGAGGCCACGGCCGCGGCGCGTGGCGCCGCGTTGTCCCCGTTTCGCGTCGTCGACGACGCCGACGCCATCGCCGACCGCGAGGCCACTGCCCTCGACGCGGGACACGAGGGGATCATGCTGAAGAACCCCGACTCTACCTACACACCGGGCAAGCGGGGGCAGAACTGGCTGAAGCGTAAGCCCGACGTGGAGACCCTGGATCTCGTCGTCACCGGCGCCGAGTGGGGCGAGGGGCGGCGGGCGAACCACCTCGGCACCTTTCTGCTGTCGGCGCGGGTCGAGGACGGGAGGTTCGCGACCATCGGGAAGGTGGCGACGGGAATCACCGACGAGCGATTGGCCGACCTGAGCGACCGACTCGAACCCCTAATACAGGATCAGGACGGGACCGAGGTCGACATCGAACCGGAGGTAGTGTTCGAGGTGGGCTACGAGGAGATTCAGGTGTCGCCCACGTACGGATCGGGCTATGCGCTCCGGTTCCCAAGGTTCGTGGCCGTCCGGGAGGACAAGGACCCGGCGGAGGCGGACTCGTTGGCGCGGGTCGAACGGCTGGCAGATCAGGGATAGTCGACGGTCAATCACCCGGTACTGGAATCAACAAAGTCGTACCGGAGCTTCGGGATCGGGTGACGGATCAGTAGCTATGACCGATACGTTGTCTGTCACGCTCGAAGGGGCACCCAGCGGCGCAGTCGGTCCCCCCAATCAGCCGTGACGGGCGAACGATTCGACACTGCACGGCGGAAGGCCCAGTCGCACCCGATGTTCGCCGCGGTCATGGCGCGGGCACGGGAGGTTCGATGAGGGGGCGGGTTATTGCCGTACTCGGACGGTCGTCTTGCTCCTGTCGAGAACGGCGGACCCACGAGTGTCACGAGGCCGCCGACGTGGCTGGTCGTGGCGTTCCGGTCGTCCTCGACGAAGGGTGGGCGTGACCGACGCGGGTGTTAATATATCTCAACTAATATTATCTGAGCGGGATATCGACGCGACAATCGAGGTACGAAACCCCTGTTCTTGCTTTGGACGATCGGCAGGCCCGACCATACATCAGTCAGCTAACTATTAATCGACGCTTAGATGACTTAACCAACGGATTATCGCTATTAACCGCTCAATAGCTAACCGGGTGTCTCCGTTGGGTCGAACCAAGCGGTCCGACCCACACGGCGTACGGCAGTTCCGGGGCCCGGAACTCCGTGCCACGTCCTCGCGACGTGTGACGACGGTTCGACTCCGTCGGTGGGCATCCCCACGAGGGGAGCACGACTATGAGCAAGGAATTCAATCTGTCCCGACGGAAGGCACTCGCTGCCCTCGGAACCATCGGCGTCGCCTCCGCGGGCGCCGGTCTGGGAACGAGTGCGTACTTCAGCGATCAGGAGACGTTCGAGAACAACTCGCTTACTGCGGGGACGCTGGACATGAAGGTGGCCGCGACGGAATACTACTCGGACTGGTCGCCCGACGAGGCGGAACTCGCCGGGATGGCGTCCGACGAAGCGTCGACGGATATCCGACTACCGCCGGGCGACGGTCAAGACGACGCGCAGGCGATCGCCCTCGACCTCGACGACGACTACCAGGATGGGGACGTCTACGAGGCCTTCTTCGAAACCATCTCGTCGGATGCCGACGGCAACTCGTACAACGAGGTCAACGGTGGTATCGATGCGGCGACCGACGACGGCCTCTGTGGCGACGATGATCCCGAAGCGGACGCGGACGGTCCCGTGATTATCGATATTGGCGACGTGAAACCCGGCGACTTCGGCGGCGCCCAGTTCGCGTTCGAACTGTGTGACAATCCGGGCTACGTCTGGCTGACGGGCGGCCTCCGGGACGCCAGCGAGAACGGCACGACCGAACCGGAAGCCGACGACCCCGACGAGGAGGACGGCGTCGTCGAACTCTTAGACGAGATCCAGGTCGCCTACAGCGTCGGTGCGATCAACAACAATCCGTCGGGATTCGAGGACACCGATTCGGGCTTCCAACCCGTCGAGCAGTACACGCTCCGGGAGTTCCTCGACCGCATCAGTAACCAGCCCGGAACGGAACTCAGCGACGGGACGATGAACGCCGAGATGGGCGGCGGCACGGGTGAACAGGGCTGTTTCGCCGGCAGTCCCGATGACGGATCGGCGGTCCACCAAGTGAGCGTCGTCTGGTGGCTGCCTATCAACCACGGCAACCAGGTGCAGTCCGATTCCGTAACGTTCGACCTCGGCTTCTACACTGAGCAGTGTCGCCACAACGACGGCGAGGGGATGGCACCCGAGGCGACCCCGCTCAGCATCGACTCGCCGCAGGGACAGGGCGGCGGCTTCGCCAACCCGTGGGATGTCTCTGAGACGCTGGCTCACGTCGGAGATGGTTCTTGGGGGACCGTTCCGCGGGACGTGAGCTCTTACAAACAGGGCTTCTACTTTGCGGGCGACTTCGATAGTATCGACGAACTGCCGTCGACGTACACCGTTGCCGACATCGAGGAAGTCTCTTACTGGCTGTACGAATCGAGCGCTCTGGACCCCTCTGACATCTATCTCAACATCTACACGCGGCCCGAGGGTGATGGCGATGACACTGCGTCGTGGTACGACAGCCGTCTGCAAGCACTCCCGTCGGACGCCAACGGTGGTAGTCCGAACTTCACGCCCGGCGAGTGGAACGAGTTCAGCACCGCCAGCGGTGCGTCGAACACGCTCGCGTGGACGGACGGGGGTCGCAGCGGACTCGACTTCACGTTGCCTCTCCCGACGCTTGACGACGTGCAGACCGGCGCCATCGACTGGAGCACCTACGGCCCGAGCCTTTCGACTACGCATGACTACCGCGACGAAGAGGTGTTGGCGCTGTCGCTGCAGGTCGCGAGCAACAACACCGATCTCGAAGCCTACGTCGACGACGTGACCGTGACGCTGACGAGCGGCGAGACACTCCGGCTGGACCTCGAACCGTAGTTTCAGCTCCGAAGGCGCCGGTTCCGCCGACCTCGGATCGCTTTTTGTGTCTCGGCCGAATCACGACCCGTGACCGTCAGGCCTACGACGCTCGTGACGGGGATTGCGTCCTCGTCACCAACGACCCCGACGGACCGCATGCGAACGCGGACGGGTCGGTGTGTATGGACCGCTACGAGGCCGCCGACTTGGCCGAACGGCTCGACCCGGACCTCGTCTGTCCGATTCACTACGACACGCAGGCGTTTCTCGCCGCGGATTCGCGGGTGTTCGCGGCTGACGTGGCCGGTCGTGGCGTTCCGGTCGTCCTCGACGAGGGATGGGCGTGACCGACGCGGGAGTTAATATATCTCAGCTAACATTCTCTGAGCGGGATATCCACGCAACGATCGGGTTTCGGGACCCCGATTCCGGGTTTGGACGATCGACAGGCCCGACCATACATCAGTCAGCTAACTATTAATCGACGCTTAGATGACTTAACCAGCGGATTCTCGCTATTAACCGCTCAATAGCTAACCGGGTGTCTCCGTTGGGTCGAACCAAGCGGTCCGACCCACACGGCGTACGGTGGTTCCGGGTTCACCGGAGACCGTCGGCGGTTCGACTCCGTCGGTGGGCATCCCCGCAAGGGGGAGCACAACTAATGAGCGAAGACAAATTCAGCCTGTCCCGCCGGAAGGCACTCGCCGCCCTCGGTACCATCGGTGTCGCCTCCGCGGGCGCGGGCCTCGGGACGAGTGCGTACTTCAGCGATCAGGAAACGTTCGAAAACAACTCGCTTACTGCTGGGACGCTCGATCTGGGCGTGGGCTACTCGGTGCACTACTCGAACTGGATGCCGAACGAAAGCGGCCTCGCGGAGGACGCCAACGGCGTTACCGTCAATATGTACGACGGCCCGGCCGGGACGACCGGCACCGCGTCCGAACTCTCGGACGATTTCACCGGCCTTCCGGCCAACGACGCGTGGCTCATCGAGGTCGACGACCCGGACCAGTTCCTCGACAACACGCAGACGAGCGAACTCACGAATGCGGGGTGTGACGACGAGGGCGTCGGTGCCCTCACCAACGCGGACGGCGAAAGCGCCCTCGTTTCGCTTGACGACGTGAAGCCCGGCGACTTCGGCGAGGTCACCTTCGACCTCGAACTCTGTACGAACCCCGGCTACGTCTGGATGAACAATCCGGGCGGCTACACCGCCGCCGAGAACGGAACGACGGAGCCCGAAGCGGATGACCCCGACGAGGGGGAGGGCGTCGAACTCATGGATGTCGTGCAGGCGGCCGTGTGGCTCGACGACGGCGACAACTACCAAGACGGTGGCGAGAGCCCGCTGCTTTCCGGAAGTCTCGGAAGCGTTCTCGACGCGCTCAACAGTGGGAACGGGGTGCGGATCGACGGGACGAACGTCCCCGCGGCCGACGTGACCCCGGCCGACTTCACGCGCACGGGCGTCACTCGAATCGACTTCAACGGCGACGGGAACTACGATTCCGACGTGGAACTCGCCGCCGACCCCGCCGGCGGCGGTGGCAAGGTCGCCCACGCAACCTCCGATGGGACGGCGACCGCGGACTACGTGACGACCGGCGTGTCGCTCGATCCCGCGCCAACGCTCGGGGATCTGACGGACGACCCCAGCAACCCGACGACGACGCTCACCTACGAGTACTACGGCGGGGCGAACAACGGCAACTCGGCGCCCGACGAGGTGTACCTGCTCATCGAGGAGGCCGATGGGACGCGGAACGTGGTCTACCACACGTCGAACGACGGTGCACCAACCGGCCAGACGTGGGAAGTCCGCAACGTTCACCGGGAAATCGCCGGGAACCCCGATCCGGAGGATAATCCGAACTACAACTGGTTCGAAATCGGCGGCGGAAGTCTCGGCAGCGCCGACGGGACCGATCTCAGCGATGTGTACGGCGACGACGCCGTCGTCCTCGCGATGGCCGCCGGTCGCGGCACGACGGGTGGCGGCGACGTGCTCGACACCTACTACCGCAACCCGCAGGTCGGCGGCGAATCCGCCGGCTCCTTCCCCACGTCCTGCTTCCGCGGCGAGACCGACTTCAGCGCCGCGTTCGCGTGGTGGGTGCCGGTCGATCACGGCAACGAGATCCAGTCCGACTCCG
>Ga0209917_1000200_pt1 | contig 24585 bp, 25 predicted proteins | sample SalPon2_C_H2O_MG_FD_185710 | JGI IMG/M metagenome (GOLD analysis project Ga0209917, IMG submission 185710) | Salt pond water microbial communities from South San Francisco under conditions of wetland restoration - Salt Pond MetaG R2_C_H2O_MG... | ecosystem: Environmental > Aquatic > Non-marine... | reverse complement strand
CACGGTACCCCGTGATGGCCTCCTCGTCGTTGACCGCGACCCCAGCGTCACGGATGTCGGCCAACTCCTGGAACAGCGTCTCGGCGTCGGTGATCGTCTGGTCGGTGTACTTCGGCAGGCCGTGTGTGTCGACGATTCGAGACACCGCCTCGTCGGCGTAGGTCGCGAGTATCGCTTTCCCGCCCGCGTGAGCGTGGAGAAACTCCCGGTTTCCGATCCGTCCTCGGAACTTGTTGTTGATGTCGCGCTTCCCGACGGCAACGTCGAGTGTGACCAACTTCCCGTTGTCTTCGCAGGTCAACCACCCGATCTCCCCGGTTTCCTCGACCAGACTGTCCAGTGACGGTCGAGCGACCTCGATGATCGGGTGCCGGTTCCGAGCGTACATCCCGTGGTCAAGATATTTCAGACCGACGTAATATTCTTCGTCTTGTTTTTTCAGATACCCTTCTGAATGGAGTGTAGACAAATATTGATAAACCGTGCTTCTCCCGATATCAAGATTTTCAGCGACTGCACTCGCGCCCGCACCGTCCATCTTCTGGAGTTTCTGTATGATTTTATGAGATGTAACGACGGACTTTATTTTCCGCGGAGACTCATCAGCCATACTACTAGATTCGGTTCAGCGAACAAAAATGTGAGCGTCGTGGATCCGAACGCGACAGGTTTTGCGGTGCGAATCCCGGGGAGTGCCGAACGATCGTTCACGGGGGGCTGGTCGCCGGCATATCCGGGCCGGCGGGGCGTCCACACCGACACGAAATCGAGGGGATGGCGGCGAGCGTGAGCGCGTATTCGGAACTGGAAAACTAGGAGTTAATCCCCTCGGGGCCATCGGGTCGGACACCGACCGATAGATGGTACGAGAAACCGAGGCGACAGACCGCGACGACGCGCCTGGCGACCCACCCCAAGACGAGAAACAGGGCCTCGACGGGCAACTCCTCTCTGATCTCTCTGTCAACGTCGTGCCTATCGGCATCATCGCGGCGTTCACTCTGCTGTTTCTACTCCTCTCGCCAGAGGGCGCAGTCGGCGACTCGGTCCTCCTGTTTCACGCTGCTTTGATCGGCGGGGTCGTGATCGTCAGCGCCATCGCCGGGTGGGCCATCGGGCGAAACGACTCCCCGCTCGAGGGGAGCGCGACGAGAAGCTACGACGCGGAGTCGGACCGCGAGTGAGCGACGGCCACGCGGGACTGCCATCGTCCGTGCGTTCCCGGGTCCGGGGTCGTCTGGTTGGGCACTGGCCCGTCGTGTGACCCCCGCGTTGGCCGGGGTGAAGATGACCGAACCGACAGTCGATGCGTGGTCTTCTCAGCCGGCGGTTCTCCCGACGATAGGCGGCCCGTTACGCGAGTGTGACAGCCGTGCCGTAGGCGATCACTTCCGAGGCACCCTGAGCGACCTCGGACGTTTCCATCCGGACGTTCACGACAGCGTCCGCCCCCATCTCGAGTGCGTCCGCTTCCATCCGCTCGATCGCCTGATCTCGGGCATCGGCGAGCAACGTCGAGTACGCCTTGAGCTCACCGCCGGCGAGGTTCCGAATCCCCTGGGTGATGTCGCGTCCCACGTTCCGCGCTCGGACGGTGTTGCCGCGAGCGATGCCGAGCACCTCTACGACCTCGTGGCCGGGGACCGTCTCGGTCGTGACAGTGGCGACAAGCGACTCTTCTACGTCTGTCGAAACAGCTTCTGAGGACATATCGACTGCTAAAACGGCGGCAGAGATCATAAAGCAGTAGTGATCAATGTGTTCACGTCACGCGGCCACAGCCTCGCTTGCGGCGAACAGATCGTTGCGCGAGCGGCTGGCTACGCAACGGCAGGCGTTTGCAACTCGTCACGCACCCGATCGCACGCTGTCGTGCAATGGGGTGAGTTCCACAGCTCGATGGGCGGTGTCTCTGCGTGTCGTCCGGGCCCGGAGGCATCAGAGGGGCTGCAGACACGGCGTTCGTACCCGGGGTTCGAGTCACTCAAGAGGCCGACGAGCGTAGTGGATCATAGTGGATCAGGATCTCATTTCGAACGTTCTCGGCAGCCCGTTCGTCATTATGAACACGGTCGGGTTGGTTGCGTTCGCGCTTGTCGGGTCGTCGAAAGCAATTCGGGAGGAGTTCGACCTCCTCGGAATCGCCATCGTCGGGCTCGCAATGGCGTTTGCCGGGGGCGTGACCCGCGATCTGCTCGTTTCGCGGGTACCGTTGGCGCTTCAGTCTTCGGCCGAGATCGGTCTGGGACTGATCGGCGTCGGCCTGGCAGTTGGCCTCAGCATCGTGTTGTCGGCCCCGGACGCACACCCTCTCACGGTGTTGGCGGATGCGATCGGGCTTGCGGCTTTTGCTACGACCGGTGCGATCGTCGCAACCCAAGCCGGGGTATCGGCGTTCGGAGTCGTTGCGATCGCGATCATCAACGCCGTCGGCGGTGGTGCGGTCGCCGACATCCTGCTCGATCGGGCTCCGTTCGTGCTCTACGATGGGTTCTATGCGAGTTGTGCCGTGCTCGGAGGAACCACCTACTGGGTCGTAAACGCGGTTGGCGCCGGTGGAGGGACGGCGGCTCTCGCGTGTGCCGGAGTGACGGTAACGACTCGGTTGGCTGCAGTAACGCTCGAGTGGGAACTCCCGACGGTCCAACAGCTCGGCATTCGACAGCGGTGACAGGGCGATAGTGATGTCGCTCCGGGGCAACACACGTCGTTTGAACCATCCCACAGACCCGCGCTATGCGTCGCTCACGACGTCGGCATCAGTCGGGCCCTGCCCGTCGAAGGACGCAATGGCGTTCTCGAGCCGGGCTGGATCGTCGGCTCCCGGTAGCGCGCGGTCGGCAGTCGAACAGGCGGCGTCGCAGCCGATGCGGTCACACACGAGGTCGGCAGTGGCCTCGGCCATCTGGCGGTACGTGGTGAGCTTCCCACCGACGATGCTCACCATATTCTCGACGCCGTCGGCAGCGTGATCCAAGCGGACGAACCCACGGGAGATCCCCCGACCGCCGTGGCCGGCTTCGTCCGGCGCGTACAGCGGTCGGAGCCCCCACCACGATCGGATGACCGGCGCGTCCGCAACCGGTGGGAGGAGTTTCGCACACTCCTCGATCGAGACATCGACCTCCCAGTCTGCAGTCTCGTACCCGTCCGGGTCGTCGACAGGGACGCTCGTAGTCCCCAGAACAGCCTCCGAGCCATGCGGGACGACAATGTCGCCGTCCGCCGGCCTCCGGCACCGGTTCAGTACCGGGCCGAGGCCGTCGTACTTAACGGAGACCATCACCCCCCGCGTCGGCGCCATCTCGACAGACACTCCCGCCAGTTCGCCGACCTGGCCGGCCCACGCCCCAGCGGCGTTGACCACGAAATCCGGAGTCACAGTCGTCGCTGCAGTTCCTCCAAGTCGGACCGCTGCGACTGCTCCGTCCCGCACTGTGATCGATTCCACAGGGGCGTGAGGGCGGACGTCGCCCCCGTTTGCGGTGGCACCGAGCGCGTTCGCCGCGATGAGTCGCGAGGGGTACACCACGCCGTCCGGAACTCGCATCGCCCGCGCAACGTCCGACGTCAACTCGGGGACGATCCGTCGTGCCTCCTTGGCGGTAAGTGTCTCGACCGGGATCCCAACCGATCGACAGGCCGCCCGCTTCTCCTCGAAGTAGGCGCCGTCGTCACTTTTCAGACTAACGAACAGCCCACCGGTGTCCGCAACGCACGCCCCGGCGATCCGTTTGAGAGTCCGGGCTTCGGTGAGACACTCCGCCGCGCCGTCGGGGTCCGAGTCCGCGTACCGGGCTCCGCTGTGGAGCAGGCCGTGAGATCGGCCGGACGCGCCGCTACAAAGACCGTCGCGATCGACGACCAGCGGTTCGACGCCGCGAAGCGCCAGGTCGCGTGCCACTCCGACGCCGGTCGCGCCGCCGCCGATCACCAAGACCTCAGGGTCGGTCAACACAACTCATACCGAGAAGCCGACGGACTTGATTCTGTCCGTGACGTCTTCTCCCAACCGGGGGTCCGCTACCGGCTCCCGGGGTTCTGATGCAGTCCGAGCTAGTCGAACAGCCCCTCTTGACGGAATCCGTTCATCAGGTCGTCGACGAGGGCATCAGCCGTCTCATACGGGTAGGTTTGATAGTCGGCGTACTCCGTTCCGAACTCCATTACTCCGACACTGACGTCGCCCGCCTCGAACGTCGTGCTTGGGCCGTCCGGAAGGGCCGGAACGAGTTCCATCGGATCCTCAACGGGGTAGTCGGCACGGGTGAAAACCCGCTCCAGTTCCTCGCGGAGTTGCTCGGCGGGATCGGTCATTATGAGTACGTTTCGGGCAAGAGAGCACAAAAAGATGCTGCTGTTGATTCGAATCCCGTCGGGGGTCACCCACGACTGCAGCCGTGGGGGTCCGGCCTGTGCGTTCGTGATCCTCAGGGGGCGCCCGGGACTGGGACCGAACTGCCGGCCGTGCGCTCCACTACGAGCATTGCAAAGCGGGAGTCAGCTCGCGCGTTCGCTCTCGGCTGCAGCCAATCGGTACCCTGCCGCGTACGCGAGAATCCCGACCGAAGCAACCACGAGCCCCCACGGCACGTATCGCAGCGCGAGAGATCCGCTCACGGGAGCCATTCCGGTGTGGGGTGCGAATGCGAACACCACTGGAAGGGGCGCGAGCAGGAGGCCGGCGGTGAACGCGACACGGAGTGGCGTCCCCCGCCGGCGTGTCACTGCAAGCGGGAGGAAGTACAGCATCGGCAGCACCAGACTCACCAGCCCGTACGTTGTGTCGTATCCGGCTGCGCCTGCGGCGGCTGCAGGAAAGAGCAGCCACTGTCCGGCGAGAGCCGCCGGTGTCGACAAGCGAAGCAGGCGCGTCACCGCTTCCATCGACCCAGTTGTACCCGTTTCCCTCTCGAGGAGACGTCTCGTCAGCAGTATCTGGCCGGCGACGAGCGGCCCACCCAAAACGAGTGCCGGCCCGGCACCCGTCGCCGCGACGACGAAGACCAGATAGAACAGGAAATCTCCCAGCTGCTCGGTCAGCGGGCCGGAAACGCCAACGAGCGTCTCGGCGGTCGCTGCAGTGAGCCCGGCAGCGGCCACCGGTCCGCCCACGAGCGCGAGCAGCCGCACCCGTGAGAGTCCGGCCAGCCGGTCGCCGAACCGCCATAGGAGCGCGATAGTCGCGGCGAGAACTGCGAAGGGAGCGACGGCAGCACCGAGATCCTGTGTTTTCAGTTGCGCGACGTCGATGCCGATTCCCAGCGTCGTCGCGGCGCTGCTGATGGCACCGCCGTCCGGTGCGAACACGACGTGACTCCGAGCACCGAGGGGGTCGTACTGCTGGTCGCTTCCGTCCCACGTGACGGCATCACCGCCGGACGTCGCGTGGGGAGGTGCGTGCGAGACCACCGTCCCCGGCGGCCCGCGCATCGTCATCGAGTCCGCAGCGAGGTAGAACCACCGCGCTTCGCCGCCGTGCCAGTAGAAGAAATCGACCACGTAGACGCCACCCGGAGTCTCGTGGGCCATATCGGGCACCTCGAACTCGACCAGCAGTGTCTCCCCATCCATCGACGTCGTGAGTGACGTCGGCGCCGTTACCGCGACGCGTCCGCGTTCGTGCACCCGCTCGACAACCCGGTCGCGGAGCGACTGGTCGTCTCTGAGCGTCTCGACGCCAGACCCAGTGAGCGTGACTCGTGCCCTCCAGTGGCCGGTTCCGGATCGATCGGTTCGGACGGTGAGTGAACTCTCTGCCACGCCGATAGCGACGCCGTTCTCGGCGGCGGAATCCACGAGGGCGTCGCTGCAGACGCCACAGACCGCCTGTGGCGGCGGCCGAGCACCGACGGGGGATCCGGCCGCCGAAAGTAGGACACTACCGACTACCACAGCGACGACCACGACGCGCAGTCCAGTGCTCCTGTCGACTTGCACCATCGTCACAGCCGCCCGGTACAGAGATACCGGGTCACGTCGCGTGTGCTGTCGCGCGCTGCACGCGTTCCAGTGTGCACGAGACACAGTCCACACGATACTGTAGCCCGACTCCATCCAGCGGGTCGTGATCCGGTCCGGACGGTGTCCGTGCCGCTCATACGGTGGCGTTCAGCGGGTTCGGAAGCGAATAGAGGTCACCAGACGTGTCATCCCGGGTCGCCCGCACGAGTTCGCGACCGTTCATTGTCACGACTAGCCGCTGGTAGCTGGGAGGGAGGGACGCACTCATTGCAAACGTCGTCCGGACGCGGTCACAATCGAACGACCGCTCCGGCGTCCTCGACACGGTCCGGAGAGCGAGTTCGTACTCGTCGTTGCTCCGGGGGACCACGGCCGCTCGCACTTCCGTCCCGGCTTCGTGGACGACGGTGGCGTTGAGCGTCACGGCGTACGAGTCGCCGACGGCGACCTCGTGGACCCACCCGGCGTTCGGGGTCACCTCACCGTCGAAGCAACTCGGGCCGCCGCTGGATGTCGTGTACGGTGGGTTCTCGGGGTCTGGCCCCGTCTCGACTGGGCCTCCGGCAAGTCCAGGGACGGCGGTCACCAGGACGGCGCCGGCGAGCACACCCGCGAGGAAGGCCATCCCGACCGAGAGGAGGCGGGCTGTCGAGACGGTGACCCGGGGATCGCTCGACATAGATAGATACTGTCTATCGATCTATATATATTCTCGGCCGCTGCGAGCGGTCGTTTAGTTAAGCGACGACTGACCGGAGAACCGCCATCGGGCGGGACTGGAAGGGGCCGCGGTCTCGACGAAGGCGCGCGACGTACGGACCGCAGGAGTGAGCAGCGCGAACGACGAGGACCGCAACGAGTGCAGTGCACCGAGTCGAGACCGCGGGGGCTTCTCCACACTCATCTCCTCGAGTTCACTCCTAACTAAACAGTACCCTGCGAGCCGGCAAGAGTCCAGTGCACACGACACCGCGACTGAGAGCAGCACTGAGACTCTCCCACAGCTAAAGCCGTGGGTGTAGCCGTTGACCTGCTGCAGTATTTTATTCGGGGCGAGCATCGGATCGCCCGTGATGAACAAGTGTACGTGGCCGGGACGAATCGCCAACGCCAAGCTTTCGAAGTCGAGTTCGTTGCCACGTGCGTAGCGTGCGACGGCCCGAGCGGGAGCTGAATCCAGATGTGCGACCGTCAGGGTTCGACGTGCAGGTTTTTGCGGTGGCAGATCCAATCAGACGTATGACGTCGCTCGTAGCTCTGGGTCGCCGGCTGCCACGCGATCGGCCGATCCTCGCGCTCGCAATCGCTATTCTGACCGTCGAACTCGTCGGGGCGTCCGGGTCCATCTTCACCGTGCAAGGCCTCGGCGCGTGGTACGACGCTCTTCAGCAACCGGTGCTTGCACCACCGAGCTGGGTATTCGGTCCCGTGTGGACAGCCCTGTTCGCACTCATCGGAGTCGCGCTCTGGCTCGTCTGGCGACAGGTCGAGTCGTCTCCCCGTGAGGTTCGGGTCGGGTTCGGCGTATTCGTGGGACAGTTCGTCTTCAATCTGGGGTGGTCGGCCGTCTTCTTCGGTATGCAGGAGATCGGGTGGGGGCTGGCCGTGATCGGACTCCTCTGGGTGTTCATCCTCGCGACGATATGGGCCTTCGACCGCGTCGACCGACGGGCGGCGCTCCTCCTCGTCCCGTATCTCGCGTGGGTCTCGTTCGCCGCCTATCTCAACTACCGTTTCTGGGTGTTGAACTGAGCCCCGACTCCTGGCCACCTTCGCAGGCCGCCGGCGAACAGCCGCTGGCACCCACGAACCCCGTCGCGGGGTGTCGCGGACGCCTCGTGTACCACAACCCTGTGAGCCGCCCACGCTGCGGTCGCCGCGGCTCCCGAACCAAGTCGTCGGTCGTGGGGGTCACCGAAACCGGGGAGTTCGGATCGCCCCGGCGAAGCCTGAGATGCCCGACGCGTAGCAGGACGACAGCCCAGGCGAATATGCTCCCCGGGAACGCCGCTGAATCGAGGAACGTGGACGTCGGAGCGCGAACAGAAGTCGGGCGGGACCGACTCCGCCCGACGGCTCCAGTTGCCGGCAGGCGACGCACACTGAGAGCCGGATCACTGTCCGTCCGTCGTCCGTTCGGGGGGAGATCCTGCACCTGGGTCGTTGAACGACTCGTCGAACGTCGTCTGTCGATCACTGGGGCCCGAGCGCCGCCGGGTACGCAACGCGTCGCGGAGTTCCAACGCGAGGGCGCCCAGTCCCAGCAGGAGGGCACCGAACACGAGGACTCCGCCCACCACCGGGATGAGATCCAAAATCGCGAACCCGACGAGACCGGTCACGAGCGCCAGCCACCGGTCGTCACGTCCGACTCGCCGGAGAACCCACGCACCGACGGCGTACTGGCCGTAGACGGCACCGATCCAGACCCCGAGCCCGAACGCAACTGCACCCAAGACGGCAAGCGGAATGCCGATGATCGTGATGGCGACAACCGCCACCAGAATCGGTCCTCCGACGAGCGTCAGCAACCCTACGCCGCCGGATTTCGCAGGCTGGTCCGATACGCGCCCCGCAAGCCTCGCCGAGAAGGCCGGGAAGACGGCGAGCAGAATCGCTCCGAGCAGAAGATTTGCGACGAGGGTGTACCCCGTCGTCACCCAGGGAGGGAGGGAGACGGTCCCAGTGTCGCCTCGGATGTTCGGATCCTTGATCACGCCGCCGGCGACCGTCGCCGCGGAGTCTTGTCTGAACTCGGCGGCGTCGTAGCGGAACTCGCCACCGACGTCTGCGGTCGGTCCGAGTACGATCGTCTCGGCGCCGACACGGACGTCACCGTCGATCCGGCCGTTTATTCGAACGTACCCCGCGCCGAGGCTGACGTCGCCGCCGATTGTGCCCGTCTCGGTCACCTGGACGTTGCCGCCGGCGGCGGCGACGTCGCCGCCGACCTCGCCAGCGATGCGGACGTCCCCGGCGGCGCCGGAGATCGACCCGCCGACGCGCCCGCTCTCGGCGATATGAATCCGCCCGGCAACGCCGGAGACGTCGCCCGTGACAGTTCCTCGGACCACGACGCTCCCTGCGAGTGCGTCGACGCTGGAGACCGTCTGCCCCTCGTCGACGACGACCGTCCCCGAGGCCCCGCGGACGGACTGTGCCGCCGCCACACCCGATACCGTCGAAAGGAGGAGCACTGCAACGAGGACGACGACGGCGGCCCGACGCCCTGCCGTTCCGAACGAAATAGCCATACCGAGCACGTATCAACGCAATTGAGCAAAAACATGATGTGATTACCCTCGTGCAAGCCGTTGCAGTTTCGATGCTGGGGTCGGCTCCCGGGGAGGCCGGCCGGTTCGTTTCGACGATGACCCGTATCGACGCCCGCTTGCTGCTGTAATCGTGGGAACCCAGGGCTCACTCTCGCGGGATATCGGGAGTGACCCGGGCGGTGGGACACTCACCCGACCAGACCGGAAGAGATGTCCGGAGTCGGGAGTCGGCCGGTCCGCGTCCGGCGCAGCCGTACGTGAGGCCGCCGGCAACCGCGCCCAAGACAAGTGCCGTGCAGTAAGCGGATACTACACCACGTGCGAGCGAGAACGCCCCGGCGGGAACGACAATCGCCGACAACGCCCCGAGACGGTGGCCGTTCGAAGAGACCCCCGGAACGGCGAGAGCGAGCGCAAACCCGCCACGTAGTCGGGGCTCTCCGGAGAAGCCACGACCACCGTTTGAAAAGTAGGGTAGGGCCCGTCGCCGAGACCGAGCGTGCTGGTGCCACCCCGATCCGAGCTATTGCTACCCCGGTGTGCTTCACCAGAGCGGTGTCTCTGTGAGGGTGCGACGGTCGGCCCGGAGGACTCCGACGAGCCCGCCACCGATGGCACCGAACGCAACCGGATACACGATCCCAGCGACGACAGCCGCACGAAGGAGGTCCGGCTGGATACCCACGAACGAAACCAAGATCGCACCGATAATCGCGAACAGCAGATATCCGATAGCGATTGTCAGCCCTGCTTGGACTCCCGCTTTCGGATTATCAACTCCTGTGAGATACGCAACGGTCCCGCCCGCAACGAGGAGCAACAGCGGCGGGACGAGATAGAGAAACTGGACGCCAGAGAGTCCAACGAAATCGACGTGTCCGCTCGCATCCGGGAGCCGGGTCCCGACGAGATGTGCGTCGTAGAACACCCATCCGACGGCCTTCCACGCCGGGGCGAAAGCTGCCCCGGCGTCAGCCAGGCGGACATTGCCTCGGACTGCTCGGTTCACCGCCGAGGCGGCCGTCGCGTACGTGAGGAGATACCCCACGACGTACACGGATACCCCGATGATCACGCCGTATACCATCGTCGCGGTGCCGCTAGATTCCGTGTGTGGTGATTGGCTCATACGTTCGTCTGTATCGTGAATCGGTGCGACACGACATATACTGACGGAGTGATTCTTCGCCGACAAGAAACGCCACAGCGGTCATTACCGTTCACCGCCCCTTTGACCTCCGGTTGTGCTCGTCCGGTTTCGCCCGTTGAACAGAACAGACGATATCCCGTCAGGTCTCCCACCGGATCGGTTTCTCCGCCTCCAGTTCCCTCGTTTGGCCGGTGATCCGGTCGTCAGTCGTGAACCGCCTCGGGGTCAAGCCCCGTGGCATTCGCCTTGACAGCATGTAAAACCGCCTCGATTCGGTTGAGGTGACGAGGCTGCCGCATACGACCTTCCGAATCCGGCGGACCGATTTTGTCGGCCGCTGTGCGTTCTCTCGGTTTCTCACATTACAGTTCTGCGTGAAAATGACACTGATTCAGGACGCCGGAGCGGCTACTTGTGAGGATGAACTTCAGGTCAGTCTCGCTGGCGTTGCTCTCCGGCATCGCTGTCTTCCTGATCGTCGGAGCTGCCGTCACCGGACTCGCCCAACCGTGGATCGAGTTTTCCCTCTTCGTCGGCATCCCGGCCGGGCTTGCGAGTGGCGCATTTGCGGCTGCCGCGGTGTATCTGGGATTGGCCGACGACACTCCGGTCGGCCGCCGCCGTGTAGCGGGCTCCATCGCCGCCTTTGGCGCCAGTTTCGTTCTCGTGCTCGTTGTCCTCAGCTGGATCGGCACCATCGGGGTCGTGACCGCAATTCTGGGTTCGGTCGTCGTCGCACTCGCCGTTGCCGTCGTGACGTATCTCCGTGGTCCGAAAGCGGTGACCCCTGCGATCGCCGACGACGGTGACGCTCCGGACGGGACACGCTAGTGATGGAACGGACACTTGAGCGGATTGATGTGATCTCCCTGGCGACGGTCGTCGGCGTCATCGGCTTCCTCTGGGGGGTCATTCTCGCGATCGCGTGGCTCGTAACGGGCGTTCTTGGCGGGCCATTCCCCGGGATGAGCGAGCTGTTGCTCTCGGTAGTCGGCGGTCTTCTCTCCGGGATCGTCGTCGGTGGGATCACTGCCATCTTGTATAACGCCTCGGCGAGTCTCATCGGTGGCCTCGAATTGGAGTTCGATACGTAACCACAGAGGGTAGTGAACCGCCTCGGGGTCAAGCCCCGGGGCACTCGCCTCGAACCGCCTGTAGAAAGGCAGACTACCGGCCCCCGGCGGCATAGATGGTCAGTCGCCGGCTGTTCCGCGTGGGTGTTCTCCTGACTGTAGTCTCGTGGCCGACGTATGGTGTGCGTGCCGTGGAGATCGTAAGCCACAGTAACGTGTGCAAGTCGCGGAGGATGTACTCGGGGGCCGGTCCCGAACTCCTCTTCGAGGTCGGGCACTTCACCGCGGTTGCCCGGCCGCTCTTGCGCTGCTTCGGCGGCCACCGTCCGGTAGACGGGCGAAACGAACGTCTCCACCGGCGAAGGTCGTGGCGTACCGAGCGGCGGTGTCGAAGCATACCCGACGGAGGTTGACGGTCCAGCCACCGAGGCTGACGTCCGGTGTCAAGACCTGGCTACTGGTCCGATCGTTCGCCCGTGTTGCGAGCGCGTCGACGAGGGCGACCGAGGCGGCGCGCATTCCGACGAGGTTCTCCGGGTCGCTAGTCAACCGAATAGCTTTGCGAAGTACTGAGCATAGGTGAGTGATGACAGAGTGGTAGCGATCTGGCTAACTGTTGTCACAACTCGCGTGCAGGACTCGGCGGACGAGTTCAGCCGAAACGGGTGTGACGGCTCAGCCAATCGGTGGGTCCACACGCTGAAAGCCACAGGCTCACTATATCGCTCGGAGTATGGATGGATGAATGTTCGACGTTCGGGTACGGACCGAGCCACGGGGTTTCCCTGTTCTCCTCGCAGGGGGAGCGTGTACCCGTCTTCCAAGGACTCAGATCCGCACTCTCGGAAAGATACTACGTTTAATATTTCTCTGAACATATGTTGTCGTATATACTTTTGATACTGTCTCTGATTCTTGCGGGGCCTGGCCGAGTGAGACGCGGGGACGATAGAACCGTGGCGGCGTCCGGGAGATTCCTGCTCTACTTACGTTATAGAGGAGTCCCACGAGCTAATATGTAGGAATCAGATCACAGTCGTTGGGTGCACGTATGTGGGTCTTGAGCCGAAACCAATTTCTCTCGTTCGTCTGGATGTCGTTGCGCAAATTATTATATTCCAAAATATATACTGCAAAATTATGAAAAGCATATGATAACACACAAGAGCTTCTTCACCGTATCGCCTCTCTGTAGTGCCAACTATGGTATAACGGTCGTACGCCTGTTATTATTCTCAGCTTGCGCGTCGGTGATAGCCCACTGTGAGTCTCCGATCTTCGCCCATACGCGTATCAGTACCGCTGTTTGGAATACCCAAACGTCGGATTCGACTGGTGACTCACTCCTCAAACCGGCTGATTTTCTTCTCTAATCGATTCTTCGCGGACAGCACTTGATCGATCATCTCCTGTCCGTGATCCCCCTCCTCAATGCGGTAGCAGGGCGCGCCCAGACTCACCCCGCCAAAAATCGACCCGTCCGGTTCGTGGATCACGGCACCGACAACTTTGAGCCCGACGCTAAATTCCTGGTTAGTCCACGCGTAGCCTTGCTCCCGTATCTGGTCTAACTGATTGAGAAGCTTGTCGCGGTCGGTGATGGTGAACTCGGTCTGTGCTGGGAGTCCCCAGCGGTTTAGCACAGTTTCAACGTGTGCATCATCGAACTCAGCAAGCATTGCTTTGCCGACCGCAGTTGTATGCATATAGTAGTACCGAAACTCGAACTCGGGATCGTCGCCAATCTCATTATACAGCGAAATGAGGCGACCGTGCTGCTCCACGTTAAAATCGGCTTCCTCGTACGACCGCGTGGATAGACCGTCGATGGTCTCTCGAATCAGTTCATACCGTGGTTCCTCATTCTTTGCTGCACCACCGATGTGGAGGAATTTCAACCCAATTCGATATCTATTGCCGTCTTTGACCAGATACCCTCGTGATCGGAGCGTCGCCAGATGGCTGTGTATCGTCGCTTTCGAGGTGTCAAACGCCTCAGCGAGTTCCGTGACCCGAGCACCACCGTGTTCGACGATATACTCGATAATGCTCAACGTCGTATCCGTTGTTTTGAGAGTACGTGAGGACGTCGGCCGATTCATACTCCCGATTCCACGCTAGAGTATAAAACTATTTGCAATACCCAAACAGCAGTCGCAAGATGAGTCAATTACGAAGCTGTTCTCCCGCGAAATCGGCTGGGAGAATTGGTATTTCCCGATACTACGGGAGTAGAAGTGCGATTTGACTCCTGTGGGCGGTATACTGGCAAATACCTCCAAAAATTTGTTTACATATTCCGAATTGACTCGTTCAAGATTTAATTGCTCAAAAACAGAACGGTAAATGTTTAATACCTGCATATGTAGTGTGCTCCATATGCAAACTTGGACACTCGGCCACGGAACGCCCGAAGTAGCGGTGGTAGGCGCGATTCACGGCGATGAACCGTGTGGCGCCCAAGCGATCAAACGATTCCTTGCGGAAGATCACGATATCCGCCGTCCGGTGAAGCTGGTCATCGCGAACGAAGAGGCGCTTGCGGCCAGTACCCGGTATATCGACACGGATCTCAACAGAGTGATACCGGGCGATCCGACAAGCGATAAGCTCGAAGAACGACTCGCACACCGGCTTGTTTCGGAAGTGGCTGACTGCGCAACGCTCGGAGTCCATTCGACAGTCTCATACGATAAAGTGACCGGACTTGTGAATGATATTGAGGATCTGTCAGAATCAGTGCTGGCGGAGATGTCATTACAAACCATTATTGCTACTCCAAATCTGTCCGACGGCCGATGCACTAGTCTCCCTGGTTTCGTCGACATCGAGGCTGGCATCCAAGGCTCACAGGAGGCAGCGGATAACGCGTATCGGTCCCTGTTGGAGTTCCTCGCACTCAATGGCGTCATTGAGCACGAGTTCGAACCCACCCCATCGAGCATTTACGAGTTGTACGAGGTTGTTGAGAAGAAGCCAGGGTCCGCCTATCAGTTCGTCGGAGAGAACTTCTGTCAGGTGGCTGCCGGCGAGACGTTCGGGTATTCGGACGAGGCTCCGATCGTGGCTGACGAGGCATTTTGGCCAGTGTTGATGTCTGAGAACGGTCACGACGAGATCTTCGGGTACAAGGCTCGAAAGCTCGACCATCTCGGGGCGAATGAATCGCTCTCGGTCACCTGAACCCACACCCAATCGGTTGATGCTCAGTTCTAATCGATTCGGGTGTCCGAACACGGTGCTCTCGCCGGCAGGGGTTCCGTGTCAACACGTTGTCCGAGCAGAGAGCGGAAAAGTTTAAGAGAGTAATACACCTTTCGCCCTGTATGTCAGTTGATGGCGTAGATCTTGGAAACGATACTGATGGGATGGTCCTCCTCGAGTTTGCTGATCTTAACGGGTTATCCCGTGGTATTTTGATTAACGATGCAGACTTCGAAGATGCCGTTGACTCCGGGATTGGGTTCGGTTCGATCATCATCGATTGGATGGAGAGCCTCAACCACCGGGGAACAGTCGAACCACCGACGTTAGGCCCAAATCAAGGTGAAATTCTAGCAATCGCGGACCCGGATTCACGCGTTCCCGTTCCTTGGACAGATACCGATCTCACAAAGGCGAACTGCTCGTTGCTTCACCACGGGGAACCGTTCAATATGTGCAGTCGGACGATACTACAACGGATACTCGACCGGTTCGATGCACGTGATTTGGACGTAAACGTCGGCACAGAACTGGAGTTCAATGTCCTCGAAGACTGGGACGAAGATCGGGCGCGACGCGAGGGTTCAGCCTATCTTGCGGAGGCCGCTGTAACCGGTGGAACACCGTATCATACCCGTCCGCTCCTCGAGCAAAAGGACTATTTCAGGGATCTGAACACGGCGATGGCGCGGATGAATGGGCGGCTTACGGGGATTCACAAAGAGAGTTCTCCCGGTCTGTATGAGGCTATTTTGCGGTATTCCCCTGCATTACGCCAGGCTGATGCCATTATGTCGTTTCGGATGGCAGCGCGAGAAGTCGGAGCCAAATACGGGCTGCGGCCGACGTTTATGGCGCGGCCGATCAGTGACTATGAGGGTAATAGCCAGCATTACCACATCAGCCTCTGGAACGACGGCGAAAACAAATTTATTGATGCGGCCGACGCAAACGGGCTTTCCAGTCTCGGGTATCATTTCATAGGTGGTGTGCTCGCTCACGCGCGCGGACTTACTGCCCTCTGTGCCTCGACGGTGAATTCGTACAAGCGGCTGCAGCCAGGACTGTGGGCACCGATCGACATCTCCTATGGGTTCGATAACAAGACCTGTCCGGTGCGGATCCCATATGACAGAGGAAGCGGGACCCGCGTCGAGGTACGAATCCCCGACAGCTATGCCAACCCGTATCTCGCGCTGGCCGGCGTCCTGGCGGCAGGTCTCGACGGCATTACGGCTGAACTGGATCCCGGCGACCCGGTTACAAAGGATGTGTTCCAGGAGGGTGCGGATTCTGACAACCAACTGCCGACCTCGCTTTCGGACGCGCTTGACGCGCTGAAATCGGATTCGGTATTGGTTGACGCTCTCTCGGAGCAGGCAGTTGATCAGTACTGTAGCCTAAAACAGAGCGAGGCCGACCGGTACAATGCCGCAATCACAGATTGGGAGGTGCGAGAGTATGTCGATCGGTTCTAACCAATCGACGCGTTACCGTTCCCCGCTGATGGTGCACCCGTCATAGATGTCCGTCGAGCTCGAACTCTACGGCCCGTATCGGGACATCGTAGGCACCAAAGAGGCTTCATTGAATATTACGTCCGAAGCGTCACTTGCGACCGTCATCGAGTTGCTCTCGGATCGATGGCCCGAACTGCAGAAGAGACTAGCCGCTGAGGGCGACGGGCTCCCAGCAGATGTTATCTTACTCAAGAATGGACGCCCGGTCTCGAAACGAGAGTTCTCGACGACGACGGTCTCTCCCGGAGACACGCTCTCTCTTGCGCCAGCTATCTCCGGGGGATGAGCTGCTGCTGATGTGGAGCGTATCGACATCTCGTGAGCCTCGGGATCGAAAGCGCGTCTCTCACACAGTCGTCGAGGGGGTTGAAAACGCGGGTCGGCGACTGCTCAGGTCTCCGCGAGTTCGGTAATCCGATTATCCGGCACGACGCCCTCCGCACTCCAGCCACGGCGTTCGTAGTATTCGTCCAGTGCCGCCTCGAAGCCGGGAAGCTCGTACGGGAGTTGGTCGTCGGCCCGATCGAAGCCACGGCGGTTATTGAAATGTCGCTCGAGGTCGATAACGCGACCGCCAACCGATAGTAGATCCTCGAACGAAGCGCCCAGCAACTGTTCGTGATGCTTCTCGCTAAGACGGTCGCCCGCGAAGTCACAGATGACGCCGCTGTCTCGAATCACTGCACGGTTCTCGTCGGTAACCAGGATCTCTGCTTTATTGTCGAGCGTTTCGGGGTCGACCGCCCCGCCATACTCCTTTGAGAGCATCGTCGCGGAGTAGAGATGATCCGCACCTCGGTTCGAGACGGCGTAGCTCAGCCCCTGACCGTAGAGGACTCGCCCATCGTGGGCGGCAAAGTCCAGCCCTTTCACGGTCCAGTTCGCCACGTCTAGCTCGTCGTGGAACCGACCGATACCGTCTGCAAGGGTGTCACCAACGCCGTCGCGGTGTGCGATCTGTTCGATCAGTTCGTGAACCAGTTCCACGTTTCCGAACTCGTCGGTTGCGTCGAGATACGCCGATATCACATTACCACACGAGATCGTGTCCATCCCGTATCGGTCACACAGATCATTCGACTGCATAATCGCGACGAGGTCGCCGATCTCAGGGTTGCTTCCAAACGACATCAGCGTCTCGAACTCCGGGCCCTCGGTTTCGAGCCCGCTTTCTTCGTCTTTTGTCGGGAGTTTGCACGCGAACGCACACACGGAGCACGCTGCCTTTTTGTGTTTTTTCTCTTCGACGGCGTCGCCACCGATTGCTGCAGCATCGTCGAATGACATCTCGGAGAAGTACCGTGTCGGGAGTGAGAAGTTGTCGTTGATGAACTCCGTTCCACCCGTCGTGCCCTGTCGCCGCATAATGTCGTCGGATGTCGCTGCGGTCCTGTGAACCTCCTGTTGTGGGTCTTCCGGGAGCTCGATCTGTCTCGTGGCGTTGCCGCGGAACGAGATGCACTTGACGTTCTTTGCGCCAAGCGCGGCACCGAGGCCCCCGCGGCCGAACGCCCGAGAATCGTACGTCATCACGCTCGCGAACCGGACCTGGTTCTCGCCAGCCGGGCCGACAGTCGCCAAGTGTTCGCTCTCAAGACCGTGTCGCTCTTGCATTGCAGCGGTCACCTCGGGAACTTCAGCACCCGCCAACTCCGGGACTGCCTCGAATTCCACCCCCTCGGGGCTGATGTGTACCGCGGTGAGTTCGTCTGCTTGGCCGTTGATCTCGACCGCACTGTAGCCGGTTCCAGTGAAATTCCGCGACAGGTAACCCCCGGCGTTAGATGACAGCAACCCATTCGTCAGTGGTGAGAGGCCTGTGAGGTTCATCCGTCCCGTGAAACTCATCTGGGCGTGCTGTAGCGGGCCAGTCGTGAACACGAGACGGTTGTCGGGCCCGAGCGGGTCTGCGTCGAATGGGATGCGGTCGTGTGCAAGTTTTGTTGCGACCCCGCGCCCCCCGATATACGACGATAGGGTATCGTCGATAGACTCCTCTGTGGCGGTACTTGATTCTAGATTCACACTTAGTAGTGGGCCGACGCTGTGGCGCATCATCTCGCAAAAAGGCAAACACTGTATTAAAATTAGCCGTCCGAACGCGGTAGTATATCCCACATTCCACGGACGAATAGTTAAATACCTGCTTCGAATTAAATTACTTGATGATCGCGATAGTTGAGAACGACACCGATATCGCCGACGGTTCGTTCGTTGACGCGATCGTTCGGTACCTGCCGGACGCAGCGGTATTCGATGTCGTTCGAAATAGTGACTTGCCGTCTCTTATAGACGTTGACGCGCTTGTGCTTGCCGGGAGCAGGGCAGGTGTGTACGAGTCCGACGATTACGGCTGGATCCGTGAGGAAGCCGCGCTAGTCCGTGAAGCTGCACATCGCGGGATCCCTATACTCGGGATCTGCTTTGGGCACCAGCTCGTTCATTCTGCATTCGGTGGGCGGGTTGAGGAGGGTCGGACACGACATCAGCTGATCCAAGCGACACTGGGCGACGACCCGCTCTTCGTGGATATGAAACCAGTCGTTCCAGTCCTTCACGGCGACTACGTCGTCGAGCCGGCAGCGGGATTCGAAACAATCGCCACTGCTGACTACTATGAACCACTTGCAACCCGGCACGCGACGCGACCGATCTGGACGGTACAATTCCACCCCGAGTATGGGCCCCAACTGACGCATCTCATCGACGAGTGGACTGAGACAGAGTGGTCGTTCGACGATTGCAACAGCAGCGTCCTGTTCGAGAAGTTCAATCAGATCGTTACCAGATACTGGGACGGACGGAGAAGACGAATCGACTGATCGGAGCGGTGCTACCCCACTACATTTATAAGATGATTCAGTATATGCTTCTGTGATGTCTGTAAAGCAGTATGCAGCAGGAGTTGTTGGTGTCGGAATTATGGGAAGTCAGCACGTCCGTGCGTACGCGGAGCATCCCCGAGTCAGCCTTGACGCAATAGTCGATCTTGACGAAGAAACCGCGTCAGAAATGGCCGACAAATACGGCGGCGTCGACACATACACCGACATCGGCAAGGCGATCGACGAACAGGGGCTTGATATGGTGTCAGTTGCGACGCCTGAATCGGTTCACCTCCCGCCCACGGAAGCGGCACTTGCGCGTGACTGTCACGTCCTCCTCGAGAAGCCGATTAGCGAGAATATCGGTGACGCACAAGAGATTGGCCGGCTCGTTGAGGAGTCAGCCGCATCGCTCATGCTCGGGTACGTCTGCCGGTTCGATCCTCGATATGCGGGGCTTCGCGAACGAATCGACGCTGGCGAATTCGGTGAGATACTCGGCGTGCAGGCTGCACGGATCGCGTCCGCCGAAATGTATGATGCGGTCGCCGACTGGACGAACGTGCTCTACTATATGGCGGTCCACGACATCGATATGCTGCAATGGTACGTTGGATCCGATATCGAACAGGTTTACGCGACGGCTAGCGCGGGGCTGAATGGTAACGAAACGCCGGCAGTCGTCACGGCAACACTCCGATTTGAAACCGGGACAGTCGGCACGTTGGAAGCAAACTGGTCTCGTCCTGCTGGCCACCCGGCGGGGCTGACCGAAGAGATCAGAGTGTCAGGGACGGACGCGTACGGACGACTGGACATCGAGAATGACGATGCGATCGTTACGACCGCCGATGGGTACGAACACGTGGACACGTCGTCGATCCACGGCGCTCTCGTGTCGAATATCACACGCGAAGTCGACCACTTTGTGACTGCCGTCGATAACGGGACCGAGCCCATCGTGGGGTGGGAGGATGGCCTGAGCTCGCTGGCGGCCGCGAACGCGATTCTTACCTCGATTGAGACCGGTGAACCGGTCAACGTCTAATCGGTCACAGACACTCCGCCCCGCTGCTGTCAGAGGCCGGCGTCGTCGATGAGGAATTCACTCGGCTACAAATCGAAACCGTCACAAACGTCGACGTAGCTCTCAACCGTGTGAAAGCAGTCAGCGACGCTGCTGCGGACGCTGAATCGAAGATCGATGCGAATCAGGGGTGGTCCCCGAAAGAGACGCCCCGCTCTGCGACACGCGCCGAATCGCTTGGAATCGATCTCGCGCTTATCGAATTTTCGATTGTGAAGGGGAGTTGAGTTTACAGTCGATCCGGTTCACTGCACTCAAGAACGATTTGCGTACTGTCCAAGATACGCCACTCGAAAATTAAGCACTACCAATGATGCGGGAGAATCTAGGCGACTCCCAGGATAATAGGGGTGATTGAGAAAAGTATATATACTTGTTTGATCACCACATAATTGGTATGCGGGAACATAACTCGAAAGGGAGGCGCAGTAATCGTTTCAGCCGCCGTGGGTTCCTGGCAGCGGGATCGGCCACGCTGGCTACAGGAATGGCTGGCTGTCTCGGTGGAGGATCCGGGTCTGGCGACAGTGATGGGGGCGGGAGCGACGGTGACAGTAGCAGCGGTGGTTCCGGAACGACCGTCGGAAGCGCCAATGAAGACGAGTACGCAGACACGCTCCGGATCCTGATGTGGCCGTACTACGACCTCGATATGATTAACGATCCCTTTAGCGAGGAGTACGGGATCGAAGTCGAGACAGCGTATTTCGACGGCAACTCCGAGGCGTACAATCAGCTTCGGAGCGGTGGTGCCGAGGAGTTCGACATTGTGATGGCCGATTCGTTCTGGCCGCTGCAGTACTACAACGACGGACTTATTCAGGAGATCGACCCGAGCCGTCTCCCCCACCTCGAGAACGTCTTCGACGCGTTCCACCCGGACAATCAGGACCTTCACCTCGCTGATGATGGGGCATACCTCGGGCCGCCGAACGCCTGGGGTGGCTACGGGATGACGTACAATCCGGATCAAGTCCCCGACAGCGATGTGGAGAGCTTTATGACCTCACTGTACAACGAGAACTACTCCGGCCACATCTCGACGAGCGCCCGGCAGACAATGAACATTGCCAACGCCGGGATGGCGCTGGGCTACAACGATCCCCAGGGGAGTATCTGGCAGACGTGTGACGACGCCAAACTGGAGGAGATCTCCAACCTACTCATCGATCAAAAGGACTGGGTCATCACGCGTTACAACGATTCGCGCAACCTTGACCGGCTGTACCAGCAGGGTGACCTCTGGCTGTTCCCGGAGTTCTCCGATTCTTACCGGCGACTCGCCATCAATGGCGAGAATGTCAAGCACCGGCTCCTCACCGATGAGGGCGGTCTCGGCTGGCTCGAAAATTGGATGATGACGTCGGGTGTCCAATCAGAGGCCAAAGAGAATGCGGTCTACGCCTTTATGGACTGGCGGCTCGAAAAGCAGTGGATGAAAGCGATCGCAGAGGAAGTCGGAGGGGCGCCCTCGGTCGACCTCCGCGACCAGTTCAGTGATACCGAAAACGAGATCTACTTCCAGGACCGCGTCGACGTGTTCAACGACCTCACCCAGTTCGACATTCCGAAGTGTCCGGAGAACTGGCAGGAGTACTGGTCGCAGGTCCAGTCGGCGTAACGGACGTCTGATCAGAAATTCGAGAAGGATCACCTACTAATTTACCCCCTAAATTGATTCCCACAACTATGTCTGACGAAGCCACTACAATAGGAAAGTCAACCACATCGGTCAGTGCCACTGATCCGGAGGTCGCGTCGCCGATCCTCGAGATTGAAAACATCGTCAAGGACTTTGGCGACCTGCGCGCTGTCGACGTACCCTCGCTAACGCTCCGCGATGGTGAATTTTTCACCCTCGTCGGGCCGTCCGGGAGCGGGAAATCAACGCTGCTCCGGATGATATCCGGATTGGAAACCCCCACGTCGGGGCACACCTACATCTCGGGTGAGGAGGTCACCGGTGCGCCGGCAAACAAGCGCCCGACGGCGCTGATTTTCCAAGACTTCCAACTGTTCCCGCATAAAACAGTCGTGGAAAATATTGCATTTCCCCTCAAAATGGATGGCGTCGGAAAAACCGAGCGACGAAGCCGCGCGAGTGAATTACTCGAATTTGTCGACCTCAAAGGATACGAAGAGAAGTACCCGAAACAGCTCTCGGGAGGTGAGCAGCAACGCATCTCTCTGGCCCGCGGGCTAATCTCGGAGCCAGATATACTGCTGTTGGACGAACCGCTTGCGAGTCTGGATCGGAACCTGCGCGAGCAGTTGCAGGTGGAGTTGCGGAAGTTCCAACGTCGCCTTGGCATTACGTTCATCTACGTCACCCACAACCAGGAGGTCGCACTGACTATGAGCGACCGGATTGCAGTGATGGATGGGGGCAATATCGAACAACTAGGTGAACCGATGGAGGTCTATCAGAAACCCGAGACAGAATTTGTTGCCACGTTCCTCGGCGAAGTAAACAGTATTGAGGGCACTGTCGAATCGACGGACGGATCCACTGCCGTCTTGAAACATAGGGATGTTCGCCTCTCGGGGCGGGTGGGAAGTGATCTTAGCGTCGGTGACTCCGCCCGGTTCAATGTCAAATCCGAGGCGCTCCGCATCGCGGCTGGGGACCCACCTGCGGACGCGACGCTCACCGGGACACTAACCGACGAGATCTTCACCGGGAAGAACATCAATTACCTCGTCAAACCTGTCGATATCGACATTGATGCGGACGAACTAATTGTGAGCGAGGCGGCTGTCAACAGACACGAACTGAGCCCTGGTGACACGGTCAGGTTATCGTGGGAGCCAAGCGATGCCCACATATTCCCCACGGAGGAGTAAATGAGTAGTATCAATCAGACCGTTCCGTCGTCGGTGTCGGCATTCCGCGACCGGATCGCATCAATGCCACTCGTTTGGAAGCTGCTGTTGGTTGGTGTCCCATTCGCGTTCATTCTGGTGCTATTCCTCGTGAGCATCGGGATAATCCTCGTGATGAGCTTCTGGCGTTCCCAGCAGTTCCAGATCATCGTCGATTGGAATCTCGGGAATTATCTGAACCTGCTGACGGCGAATTCCTACCAGACGCTCCTCGGCCGGTCGCTCGGAATGGCGCTGCTTGTGACCGCGGTTAGCTTGCTCGTCGCCTACCCCATCGCGTACTACATCTCGCGTGGTCTCGATGAGCAACAACTCCCGATCCTGTTGCTGTTTGCGGCGCCGTTCTTCGTCGGGACGATGCTCAGAGAATCGGCCCATCAAGCAATCGTCGGGCCGAGCGGGCTCGCAAATCAGTTCTTTGAAGTACTCGGGATCGGTTCGTCATCGCTGTTCGGATACGGCCTGTTTCAGGTGTTCCTGGGCGAGGTGTATCTGTGGTTCCCATTTATGCTGCTGTCAATTTACCTCTCGCTTGAACTCGTGGACCAGACGCTCGAAGAGGCGGCTGTTGATGCTGGCGCAGGCCCGTGGACGACGTTCCGAGAGGTCACCTTGCCGCTGAGTATGCCCGGTATCACCATCGGGTGCGTGCTTGTCTTCGTCTCCTCGTTCGTCAGTCACGTCCCGTCGAGATTCGTCGGCGGGCCCTCGGGGAGTCTCATCGGGAACACACTGAAGGACCTCTTCGGTGAATCGGGCGCGTGGCCGCTGGGTTCGGCCCTGGGCGTATTCATTATTCTGATCGCGCTTTTGTTTGTCGGCCTGCTCGGGGCCTACACGATGCGTACTGTCCCCACGTTGATTGGAGGTGAGCACGAATGATCGAGCATCTAACGCGGAATTACCGTTCGCACAAGCTACTGCTCGTCGCGATGCTCCTGTTTATGTATGTCCCGATCGGCGTACTGGTGCTCGTTTCCTTCAATGCGGATCCCTACCTGCTGTTCCCGTACGAATTCACACTGGGGAACTACGTCGAGGTGTTCGACGGCGCATACAACGACGAACTCGCCAACAGCCTGCGGATCGGGTTCGGAAGCGGGTTCATCTCGATGGTCATCGGCGCTGCCGCTGCGTGGGGCGTCACACGCTACCGGTTCCGGTTCCGGAACGCGGCCGTCGTCGTATTTGTTCTCCCGTTGGTCGTCCCGACGCTCATCACGGGTATCGGATCGTCGCTCCTCCACGCACAAATCACGAACATCTCCGGCAGTGTGAACCTCGCGATGGTAACGCAGTCGGTCAGAGGCAGCGCGTTCGCGTTCCTCATAATGATGGCGCAGCTGAATCAGTACCCAGTTGAGCTCGATGACGTGGCGGCAGCGTACGGCGCATCACTCCGCCAACGGTTCTTCGAAGTTACGCTGCCAATCATCTGGGGAGCACTTCTCGGCGCGTTCCTGATCGCAACGATCATCTCGTTCAATGATCTCAATCTGACCTTCTTCACGATCGGGTCGTCGAGTTCCATTCCGACGCTGACGTTCAATCAGATGCGGTATGGGCTTGACGCGTCACTGTTCGCACTGTCGGCAGTGATCGCC
>Ga0209917_1000199_pt1 | contig 24596 bp, 58 predicted proteins | sample SalPon2_C_H2O_MG_FD_185710 | JGI IMG/M metagenome (GOLD analysis project Ga0209917, IMG submission 185710) | Salt pond water microbial communities from South San Francisco under conditions of wetland restoration - Salt Pond MetaG R2_C_H2O_MG... | ecosystem: Environmental > Aquatic > Non-marine... | reverse complement strand
TGAGACAGCTGAAGTAGTGGTTAAAGATAGTGATGGTGCTGTTGTTGGGTCTGGTGATATTGCTGTTGGACATTTATTGTCGGAAGTAGGCGGGATTGCGGTTACAGAAGATACGGGTGAGATTGTTCCATATGATTCTGATTCGTATGATGAGTATGAGAGGGATTTAGATTCGATTATAATTCGAATTAATAGACAGGAGTTGGAATTAGATATTAAGACGGTTGAATGAGTTGACTCTGTTTTTATGTCTGTTTTTGAAGTGCATTTTTGTGTGTATGAATGGCTTGGTGAGCCTGACGGGAGAGGTTGGGTTATTTGGGTATTTAGTGAGTGTGAATAGCGAGTTCGGGGCTGTGTAGAAATATATTTTTTGACAGAAGAGTATTGTGTATCTTATTTATTTGTTTGTTTGTGTGAAGTTAGAGGATTTGAACGAATACGCCGCCGTCGTGCCTCTTTTGAGCGGTGAGCGTGTCTTCTGTTTCAGTAAGTGTGACCATATCAGCTTTGGCGAGCGTGTAAGCTGCGTTCCAACAATGGTCGGGGACTGTAATCTCTTCAGTTTCAGCGTTGTCAAGAAGTGTGATGAGTGTCCATTCTTTGATGCCGAATCCGCTGATTTTTTCTCGGGTTGAGACAAGTACATCTTCGTACCCGTTTTGTGCGAGCGTTTTAGAGAGTTTTGCTCGTTTTTCTGTCCGTTCTTTAGTTCCTGCTTTGAATTGTTCTATCATTGTGTATCACTACTAAGTTGCTTAAATTTGAGTCATTTGTGTCTGGCTATCTGACTCAGGATAGTGTGTGGAGTGTATTTTTTGGTTTTTGATGTATTTAAATTTGTTGATTTGTATTATATGATATATGATTGAAGAATAAAGGGTATGAATTTGGATACTGTGATGCTGAGTATGAAGTTTCGGGTTTTTTCTGATGGGAATTTTTACTGCCCAGAGGTGGTTTTTAGTTGATTTTTATGGTGATTGTGTTGGCTGTGTGGGTGATAATGAATCTATAAATGTTGGGGGTTGAGAGTGACAGCTGTACTTTGGATTGATTCTGAGGTGACTTTACGGGTTATTTTTAATAATATACATTCATTTAAGGGGCGGGTTCTAATGTATGTGTATGGATGAAATTGAACCTGAGATTGATACACGGACTGTTGAGAAGGAGTATCGTATGTATCGGTTTGGAATGCGGGATATAGTTGGTGAGGGGTGTTCTGTGGAGTATAGTTCACGTCGTGCTGAGACTATTATTACTGTTAATGTTGATGCTGCTGATGCAACATATGAGTTTTTTGTTGAAGGGGCAGAAATGAAGTGTTGGGATATTCCAGCGAATGAGTCAGGTCGAATTCATATTGTTGTTGATGGAGCGACGGTTGAGGAGTGTGGATTTTGTGAGTTTGAGATTGAGCGGTATGTGACTATGAGTGAGCCAGTGATTACAGTTGAAGAAGGTGAGGTTTCAGTTAAGCTTGTTACAGACTAATTGCCGATGAGCGGTGAGTTGTAAGAGTGGTATTTTAATTTTTTATGTTGGGAGGTTGTCAGCGTCTAGTGTGGTGTTGGAGAATGAGTTACTTTTTGAATTGTCTGTTTTTGAAGTACATTTTTGTGTGTGGAAGATAATGATATGTATATGAGTATGGATGGGTTTGAGTTGCAGGATGGAGAGTTTCATTGTGTGAATGAAGCGTGTGATTGGTGGGTTCCTGAGGGGATGGAGTATTTGGCTGAGGGGCATGATTGTGCGGAGTGGGCGGCGTTGAAGGATACGCCTGAAGAGCGTATTCGTGATATTAAAGAGACGATTCGTGCTGCTCGGAGGTATATGTCGGTTGAGCCAACACCGTCCGATATTCAGGCGATGTGTGAGTGTGATGCGACTGTTAGTGAGATTGAAGTGTTGTTAAATCGGATTTGAAGAACTGTTTTATCAATTTTGAGGAAGACGACTTTGGGCTTGACTCTGCGGTGCTTCACATTGGCAATACAGGGGTATAGTATTAATTTAAGATGACATACTTTTTTTAGAGTAGGTATTTAATGTATAACTATGAGTGAATCAGAAAAAGAAATGACTGATGAAGAACTTACAAGAGCTATTCAAGAGAGTATTACTGCGGCTCTTAATGGAGAAAGTGCCTCTGAAGAAGAAGTTAGAGAGGTGTTTAGTGAGTGTTAATAAGTACATCCATACGGTTTTTTACATTTTTTTGGAATGTATCTTGATGAGATGAGTGGGTGAAAAATATTGGGGTGAATTTCGTGGTAAAATTGTGTTTTTATTTTTACTGCTGTTTGGGAGAGAACAAAAGTATTATTAAGTTTGGTGTTGTGTAAGTATGTATGGAGCTTTTGTTACGGGCTTGTGAGTATTTGCGAGATGTGGGTGAGTTTGATTCGCAACCAGATTTAGAGTCAGTTGGGATTAGTACAGAAGAATATTCAGATGAGGTAGATTATGAAATTAAGGGGCGGTTTCCAGAAGAACAAGAGGATGAAGGGCGTGTTATTCCTCCGTCTGAGAGGGTGCTTGTTTCTAGAGATTCGAGGATGCATACGTTGATTGAGGAAGTGTTTTGTTATGTGGAGGATAATGTTCAGGTTAGTGGTGCTGAGATAGAGTCGATTCATATTGGGTCTACGGTTGAGCCGAGTGAGATGTTTGAGGGGTCGCCAACATATACATCTGATGTAGCTGATGCTCGGGTGTTTATTGGGGTGAGTCGTGAAGAGATGCCGATGGATGTTCGGGATGAGTTGATGGGTCTGTTGCTTGATGCGGTTCATACGTTAGATGGGTCTGTTTCAGCTAGTGATGTTCGGAATGTTGAGTTTTTGTTTGATGATGTGAAGCGGAATTTTAATCATTGTGTTCGTGGTGAGTTGTTTACAGAGCATCCGTATCGGTATTATTCGAATGTATCGTCGCTTGAAGAGTATATTGATAAGGCGGCTAGTGATGGTGATGAGCGGGATGCGTTGGAAGGACAGTCTGAGTATAAAGTATCGTTCATTGAGGGGATGTTTGTAGATAGTGAAGAGATGGGTGATGGGCAGAATATTGTTCCGCCTGTTTGGATGCGAGAGGGGGCTGAAGATATTATGGATGAGTTTATTGATGAGACGCTTGAAACTGATTGGGAGGTGCTGATTGAGGCAGAAGGTCTTTCGTTTGGTGAATTTGAGTTTGATGATTTAGGTAAGATGAAGTATTGGGTGAATGTGCCGATTGTTGATGGTGAGTTTGGTGTTGTGAGAGATAGTTAGGGTTATTTGTTTTTATGTTGGGAGGTTTTGGATGGCGATGTTTTGGACGGTCATTTTGTTGCCGAGTGGGAGGTTGTCAGCGTCGATTTTTGAGAGTGTTACAGTTAGGTTTTCTAGATGGAGTAGTGATTCAAGTTCGTTGCTTTTGACTGTGTATTTTTGTTCAAGTGGGTCGTCGTATTCGTTGTGGTGTTCTTTGATGTGTACAGTAACGCTTTGTCCGTTGCCTAGGTCTAGTGTGAGTTCGGTTCCAACTGGTTTGTGGATTTCACTGAGTCGCTTGAATTTATCAATAGTGTTTAGCTCCATATTAGTAGTTTTTATTGCTGTGGTTAATATACTTTTGATGTGGTTGAATAGTGGTGTTTGAAACGGGGTAATTGTTTTTAGTTTGTTTTGGAGTGTATATTTTATCATAATTCGAGGCGAATACCTCGGGGCTTGACCCCGAGGTGCTTCATGATGATAAAGTCGCTTGTTGTTGGTCGATTGTTTCCAAACGAATCGTCAAGAATGTCGTGGAATTTGAGTGTGTCCATATACGACTTGTTGTTGTGTGAGGCTAAGAAAGTGTTAGTGTTATTTATACATCTTTATGTATAGAGCTGAAGTAAAGTTGGTACTATTTGCCCCAACTTTAGCAAGACTTTTTAGGGATTAGGTACAAATGTATTCATATGAGCCAAGCAATCGAAGAAGGCGACGATGAAATGACAGAACTTGAACGGGAAGTTGTCTATGAGAGAATGGAGGATATTGAAGATGAAGAATCCAGTGGTGATATTGATGAGCTTATTGAACGAATCTAGTTTTTATTTTTATCTATGCCAACAGGAATTTCAGATGTGAAGTATAAAGAAGGCGCATTTGAAGATATTAAAAATAACTTTGGAAATAGTCATCAACAGCGAATCAAAAAGAAGTTTAAAGACATTAAAACTAATTGTAAACTTGGGTCTAGAGACCCTCGACTTAGTAGTGAATATAAAAAAGTTGATGAAGTAAAAGGATATACTATTTATCGAAAATGGGTTGGGAAATCTTTAGCTCGATTGTTTTTTGCAGTCAAAGGAAATGAAATGATTCTAGTGTCTGTACTTCCCAAGGATGACAATACTTATAAATTTACTAATTACCACAATCGGCTGTAATTGATTTTCAATATGTATTACTAACTACTATTAGAGTGGGGGTGGACTCATAGATTCTTTTAGCAAGGTGTTTTAGTGGAGAAGAACAAATGTAGGTATATGAGTGATGAAAGAAATTCAATTTTTGCTGATGAGCCAGAAGTTGAACTTGATGCTGAAGATGATGAGTTGAGTGATATTCCAACGCAATCTGAAGTTGAAGAGAGTTTAGAAGAATTAAAAGAAGATTAATACTTATTTATATTTGAGAGTTTGGTATGTCGGATTTATCTTTTATATAAGCTTTCTCATCTGTGATTTCAGTATTGAGTTTGTGTAGTATGTCTTCTTTATTTCCATAGAGTATACGATGGTTTCTTCGAACAGACTTAAGTAGAGGATTTTTTGCTGTTGTGAAGTCAACTAAGTCAACATCTCTATTTAAGGTATCTGTTAAAGACATATATAAGTTCATATATTCATTATAAGATAATGGTTCGTCAGAGAATGTCATTATGTCAATATCACTAATGAAATCTGTTTCATTTTTTGCAGTTGAGCCAAAAATCACAGCTCCCCAAACAGGTGTGTCATCGAAGATTTGAGTTAACTTTTTGTGTTTGGTTTTCACCATCTTATTTGAAAACTGTTTCTATAATATTATATGTTTTTGGTTTTTTGATGAGTACTTTTAAGGGTTTGTTTGTGGTAGTATTGTATATGAGTGCTGAATCAAATTCAGAAGAGGGGGTTGATAGTATGACAGAGAATATTCTTTCTGTGTTTCAATTTATTGGGTTAATTGTGGCTTTACTGTTTTTGAATGTTTCAGGAGTTGAAATGGTTTTAGTGTTGCAATCTATTGCGTTATATGTTGGTATTAGTGCTGTTGGTTTTGGTGGTTGGATGGCAGTAAATTGGGCTGGTGTTGTTGATAGTTGAGATTTTTATAACTCGCAGGTTTGAAACACAATACATAAGTGATAGTGTTTGTTTTGTATGAGTATAGTATGAAGCTTGAACGAGGTCATATATACGAAGTTGGTGATGGGTGGAAGTTTCTTCGGATTCTTAGTTGTGTGCAAGAGTATGAATCGTTTAATCCTGATATTGTTGAAAATCAGTATGTGAAGCTTATTAAAGTGGGTGATGAGGCAGTTAAGAACCCTCAACCGTTCCGTATGGAGCGGGAGTTGTTTGAAGAGTTAGTAATTGAAGACCATGGGTATCATTTGCCTGACGAACCGACGAAACCTGAAAAATCGCACAAGTCAATCAAAAACGGTTGATATTAAGTAAGTTAATTACAACTGGTTTAGTTCAAGAAAAATTTTTTAGCGTAGAACTACATATGTGGATTTATGACAATAAAGAATAGTGACGCTTCTCTTATTATTGATGGAGTTAATGTTTCAGAATATGATGAAGAGGATTTACTTGGCGCTGAGGATGTTGAATTAATGATTGTTGAAGAGCAGTGATAATAAAATATGTTACGAATTATTGTTTAATTTCACTTCAGTTATTGCTCCGTGGTGTTCTTTAATTGCTTCACCCTCAGCTTCAGTTGAGATAAGCATAAGGTTAGACATAGTATCTTGAATTACGATGATGTACTGAGTCCCATCGCCTGTTTGAGCGTTGTTAATAAGTTCAATTTCACCTGTGTTGCGTGTGTTTTGTTCATCGATGGTGAAGTTTAAATATGTGCAAAATTCTGCCTCAATACGGCTAATTTCAGACCCGATTTCTAAGTCTAATAATGTGTTTTTAATGTCGCTTGTATCTTCTGTTGACGGCTCAGTCATATATACATATTGGAATTCTGTCGGTATATGTATTTTGATTTGAGTGTGTATGGATTGTTAAACTTTTATTTATAGATGACTGAATATTTAAACAAAAGATGCTTCCGTGGTCTAAACAATCTCTTGAATAGATGTGCCATACTCAAAAAGTAGAAATATATTCGAAATCGATTTTCACTCAACATATAAAAAGTTTGGGTTATGGACGATAATATATTGTCTTCTATGACGAAAGCCTTTAGTGTATGGTCTATATATTATGATTTATGAGTCAAGCAATTGATGACCACGGTGACGAGAAAAGCCTCTTTGATGAGGTTGATGTTGATGGTCTTTTAGAAGAAACTCCTGGCGAAGAAGAAGCTAAGGAGATGGCCGAGCGTAACAAGTAGGCCGTTATACTTTTACTTAACTATTTCTTTTTATTTTATATGGTTGTTGACTTATCTTCGAGAGACAGGAAAGCTTTAATTCTACATCCATTAGTTAAAGAGTTTTATGAGAGTAATGACTCAAAGTACAGGAAATTCATAGGAAAATTACATAATACATTTTGTGAATCAGGTGGTCATAAGACTGTTCAACCCGATAATTATACTACTGGGTCTTGCAAGTTCAAGAAGAAGAAAATGCGAGGAATTGGATTCGTTATCGATGATGGAGATGTTAGTATTGCTGTTGTAAACATGGTTTGGCATAAGAACGAGAAAAAGAAAATTAGCCAAGGTCAGATGAACACATCTAAAAACAAAGCTAGAGAAGAGTATAAAATATTAGATGCAGAATCAACAGACGGACTTAAATCTTATATTGAGTCTGCAATCCAAGATAATAATAAATTAGTATTAGAATGCTAATAATTAAACTTGACATTCTTGACTGTTAATTGCTGTGTTGTTTTTCTAATTTGTAGTAATCTTTTTACTTATGAGCCATATATTGTCTGATATGATTACTATTGATTTTGTTAACGAGGATGATGTGGTTGAAAATCGGCTTCAGTTAGATGAGGATGTTGAGTTTTTGTGTCTTGATAGTACGATGCTTGGAGAGTATGTAGTTCGTGTTGATGGGAAGTGTCGGTTGGTGCGTCAAGATGGTTTTGATATGATAGTAGGTGAGGAAGAAGAGCCAACAGTAGAGTTGGTTGCTGGTAAGTTGCTTGTAGTTGCTCGTACTGGTGTCGAAGTTCCTGATTGGGAGACACTCTATAGAGATTTTTAGAGGTGGGTTAAGATAAAGGTAGACGAATTGTATTCAAAAATCTTTTTTGGTTTGAGTGTGTTGTCTTGTGTATGGTTTCGATTGAAGATATTGCAAGTGATTTTGAACAGGTTCCTAATGCTAGTGTTTCATATGGTGGGCGGTTTATTACGGTGAACTTGACTGGTTCGACGAGTGATATTGTTCCAGTTTATGAAGTGTATGAGGATGTTTTAGAGTATGCTAGTGACCATCCTGCGTATGATATGTCTGGTCATGTGCTGAGTATTGTGTATGAATATACGGGTTAATAGTGATTTTGTTTTTGGGTTTAAGTTTGGGAGAGATATGTTAATATAAATTTCTATTGAGTGGATGCTGTGGGAGTTAGTGAATCAGTTGAGATTGCTTACTGTTAGAGTGAGTAATAAAGATTTATCTGAAGAATTTGAGATAGAGAGTTGATTGTTCATTAAATTTTATTGTTTGATTTTTAAGTTAATTTGTATCTATTGACAGTAGAGTTATTTATATTTGAGATTTATACCGCAATACTTTTTTAGGGGTTAGGTACAAATGTATTCATATGAGTCAGAAGCAAAAGAGTATGTCAGATGAAGAATTGACTGAAGAAATTCAGGAAAGTATTAATAAAGCACTTGATGGTGAAGGAGCCTCTGAAGAAGAAGTTAGGGAGGCATTTAGTGATTGTTAGAAGTTTATTTATTTTATAAATTTTTATAAATGACTGATTCTTATTCAAATGATGAATATCCTCTTGGAGATAATTCAGATGAAACAGTAGTTATATTTGGTGACAAGTTTCTTTCTCAATCGCTTACTAAAAGTAATAAACGAAGTTTCCTAAAGAAGTTAGCAAATATTTCAGAAGCATCTTCTCCGCCTTCAAGTAAACGATATAAGAAAATACAAAGTGTAACAGTATATAGGAGGAATGGGTCATTTAGAGCTTTTTGCTCAGTTGCGGAGAAATGTCCGACGTATAACATTATTTTTGTACATAAAGTTACTGAAGACCATGATTATAATGTTGGACATTTAAATCCTTCAGCAAAAGAAGTTACTAGAAAATTTAACTCTTGTTCTGATGTTATTGAAGTTGAAGAAGAATTGAATGAGTTTACTTATCGTACTTCAAGTGAGTTAAGAGATATGTACTAAAATCTAAATTTAATTATATTTTTAATAATTTAGTATGAATATATAATCTATATTTAGTGATTGTTAGAGTGTGGTTGTTTTAGTTTAGTTTGTAGAAAGCATTTCGGTTGAGTTAAAGCATGTTTTCTGTGTTTGTGTGTTGTATTTATGTGTTTTGTTATGGTTGGTTCGAATAATTAGTATGTATGTGTTTTTAGGTTGGGGACAGATAGGTTAATATAAATTGCTTTAGGATTGCGTGTTAAATGTATTAGTATGAATTTAGAGAGTATTAAGAGTATGCTTGGGTTAGATGAGGAGGCAGATGATGAAGAGGTTGCTGAAGCGGTTGAAGCAATTGAATCAGCTGAAGATGATGTTATTGGGGCAAGTGATGAAGAAGTGTCTGAAGCGGTTGAGGCGGTTGAAAATGCTATTGAAGCAGATGATGAGGAAGGTATTGAATCTGTTGGGGATGCTGTTGAGGTGAGTAATGAAGAGTTGGCTGAAATATCTGAAGCAGTTGAAAGAGAGAATTGATTGTTAGAATTTTTATTCTAATTTATTATTTTTGAGGATTAAGAAGTTTTTAAAGTAAAAGTTTTATAAGATGGAGTGTTTTATTTTTATAGTGTGAAGCAGATAACTATATCAAGACGGCAGTTAATTATCTTGGTTATTATTTGTGCGTTAAGTTATTTTGGGTTGTGGTTTATGTTCCCTTCGACTATGGCAGAGATTGGATACTGTTGTTAAAATGTAGTGTGGATTTGAACTATATCTTTAAGAGAGTAGTGTGAATGTGAATTCAGTTAGTATGGGTTTGTATTATTGGTGGAATTAGACAAAGAGTGACCCTATCATATAGAGACCGAGAAGCATATTGAAGATAGAGAGTCCAATTTTGAGGTGTGTTTTGTTTACTTTTTGTGAGTATTTCCAGCCAATTGTTTGTGCGAGAGCGAATGGAATGCCGATATAGAAGACATATTCAAATTGGACGTTTCCTTGTCTGATGTATGAAATGCTTGTGATGAATGTGTTGAATGTTGCAACAGCGAAGCCTGTTGAGATGCTTGTGAGTGGGTTGATGTTGAGAATGATGAGTGTGGGGACGATGAGTGGGATTCCACCAATTCCTGTGATTCCAGCGATGATACCGACAGTTAGTCCGAGGGTTATGAGTAGTAGTTTTCCGTGGATTGCATCTGTGTTAATGTTGATTGTATCTATTTCTGTAAGGATGATTGGGCGGAGGAGGAGAATTGCGAGGATTATTGCGATGCTTCCAATGATAAGGTTGAATGCGTCGGCGCTGATAAATGAGTTTATGTAAACACCGATTTGTGTTCCGATTAAGGCTGGTGGAATGAGGATTATGAGGATTGTTTTGTTATGGTTTCCTGAACGCCAGTAGAGATATGTTCCGAAGAATGTTGCGATGAAGAATGATGTTGCTGCGGTTCCTGATATTTCTGTTGTCGTGAGTGGTGTGAGCAGTATAAGAGCGATGATTGGGATGAATGCACTTGACCCACCGAAGCCAGCTATTGCTCCAGCAATAAGGCTTAGAGTGATTAAGATAAGAAATGTTTCCATTATATATTATTTTGTTCTATTTATATAAAAACTTATTTGATGAATATAATTATGTCAATTCAAAACCATTATGTTTGTTTTTATGTTATATTTTTCTAGGATTGTTAATTTAAGTGTGAGCCAAATAGTTTGGCTGGTACTGCGTAAAGATATTTATTCTTAGAATTCTTGACGGTTAGCGATAGGTTTAGAAAATAGAATCAAATGTTTTTTGGGGTTTAAGTGAGTAGGTTGAGTATGGTAACTCGATTGCGAAATGGTGAGGTTGAGATTTATGATAGTGTTTCGAATGAAGGTCTAGAGGTTTCGGTTTTAGAGCGTGATGAAGATAAGAATGTTGTATTAGTTCGTGCAGAGTCTGCGGTTCCTGAGATGAGGATTGATGTTGGAGATGAGTCATGGGTTGAGAGTGAGTCTATTGTGTGAAGTTCGTTTGTGTGGGTTGTTTTTGAAGAAGTGTTGAATTGAATTTGGAAGAGTTTTTGAATAAGGTTTATGGGTGGATTTATTCTTTGTTTGGGTATGAGTACTCGTTCATCTGTTGAAGAGAAAGTTAGAGGATTGTTTGATAAGGAATTGTTTTCACAGTTGTTGATTAGTATTTTGGTTGGTGTTAGTGGTGTTAGTGGGTCTTATTTGGTTGTGGGGTCGTCTCCATCGTTTGTGAGTACCGTATTTTCTCGTTTTTTTGCTCGTGAGTTGCCAGATGTTGTTATTCGGTATGCTATTACTATTTTGGGGAGTTTAGGTCAAAGATTAAATTTAATTAGTGCTATTATTGTCACTGTACTGTTGTTTGGGTTGATTGTGTTTGTTTCGTATCGTGTTCAGTCACGGTTTGGTTTTTCAGGGGTTAATGTTCCGTTAGCATTGATTGGTTTGTTAGGTGTTTCGTATGGGTTGTCTGGGAGTTTGCGGAGTATGGCGGGTGTTGGTATTGTTTCTAGTGTTGTATTGTTGGGTATTCGTTTGAGTGGATTTTTTGGGTCGTCTAGTTCGTCTCCGTCTGTTGTTGAAGTGTCAGATACTCGGCGGGAGATTATTGTTGCAGGGTTGGGTGCAGTTGGAGCTTCTTCTGTTGGTTTGTGGGGTGTGTTTAACCAATCATCTGTTCCGTCAGGTGATGTGGATTCTGAAACAGAAGCGTTGTTAGAGCAAGCTGAAGAAAAGTCATTTGATGTTTCTGGTATGGATGCGCTTGTGAGTGGTAATTTTTATGAAGTGGATATAAATAGCATTAATCCTGATGTATCGAAGGATGAGTGGTCATTAGATGTGACTGGTTCTGTTGGAGATGATGTATCGATTAGTTTTGATGCTGTTGAGAGTATGGATACAGTACAGCGTTTTGAGACATTACGGTGTGTTGGTGAGTCGTTAAATGGTGAGAAGATGGATACTGCGGTTTGGACTGGAACGCCTGTTATGTCTATTGTTGAGGAAGCTGGGAATAAGTCTGAGTGTGAGTGTGTGATGCTTCGTGCTGAAGATGGGTATTATGAAGAGTTTCCACTGTCTGCATTAGAGGATGCTATTTTAGCGTATCGTATGAATGGACAGGATTTGCCTCGTGGTCATGGTGCGCCTGTTCGGTTGTTAGTGCCTGGTCATTGGGGTGAGATTAGTGTGAAGTGGGTTAGTGAGATTGAGTTGTTAGATTCTGAGATGGAGGGATATTGGGAAGAGCGTGGGTGGCATGGGACTGGGCCTGTAAAGACTGTTGCGAAATTGCATGCTGAAAATATGTTATCTGATGGTCGTAGAGAGTTAGGTGGGCATGCATATGCTGGTGTTCGTGGTATTGAGACTGTTGAGGTTTCAGTTGATGGTGGTGAGACATGGGATGATGCTGAGTTGACAGAGCCATTAGAGCCGAGTATTGATGCATGGCGACAATGGAAGTATACTTTTGAACCGCCAGAAGAAAGCTATACGGTGGTTGTTCGGGCGATTGATGGGAATGGTGATGTACAGGTTAAAGAAGAGAGTGGTGCATTCCCGAGTGGTCCGTCTGGGTGGGTTTCAAGAGAGTATTAATTTTTGTTATACAGTTTTGGGTTGACTGTACGATTGACTGTACGCAAAGTGAAAAATAAAGAGTGTTTTATTCTGTTTTTTCAATATGTGTTACCTCTCGGCTGTCTTTGAATTCGAAAGAGACTTTGACGTGAATCGGTCCACCTTCTGGGTCAAACCAGAGTTCAAGAACACTGTCTGGAACATCATCTAGTTTGCTTTTAACAAGCCAATCTTTGTGTGGTTCTTCATGTTGGTGTTTTGGTTGGATTTCAACGATTTCTCCATTATGTTCAACATTTTCTGTATCTGTGAATTCTACTCTATCTCCAACTGAAAGCGAATGTGTTGTGTTAATTATTTCTCTGATGCTCATATGTTATATTCGGTGGGTCAGTACTATAAGTCTGGTGATTGCTTCTTTTGAAAAGAAAGAGTTTTAGTTTTGTGTTGTGAATGTAGAGTATGGATATAATTAAAGAAGAAAGTCATTATGATGGTGATTGGTATGTTACGATTCGGACAGATTGTGGTGATGAAGCGTCATTTTTTGTAACAGATGAAGAGTTAGAAAGTATTGAGCAGTTGCAGTCAGATTGATACAGTAGTTCTTTTGGTTGGAAAATTTTTTGACATTAAGTGATATATGTTGAGTTATGACTGATTTGCCAGATGATTGGGAGTCTTTAGAAGGTGAGTTTATTAGTAGTGATTTACATGGTGAGTTTTATCATGCTTGGGGAACACCAGTTGGCGGAGAGTATGATGTGATTATTGCAGTTTATGTTCATGATATGACAAAGTATGGAAATGGTATTGTGTATAAGATTGAGAATCCTGTTAAAGGAAAAACAGTTATTGATAAGTTAAAACAATTAGTTTCGGATGACAATGTTTCTAAACCTGTACTTTCAACACAAGAAAAGTCATCTAAAACAACTGTTCATAAAACAGATGTTTCGGTTTCTAACTCAGAGGAAGCTTTAGAGAAAGCTGTTGAGGTTATGGATGATTGATAAATAAAAGTTGTTTTTGCAGAGTTATCGGTGTCTTTATGTTCTTTGATGCCTTCCTTGTTGGTATATATGAGTGAACGGATTGATAATGGTCATTATCGTGTGGACTCTGATTCTTTCGAAGATGATTCAAAGAACACTAGTCGTGTGACTGAATATCGGGTTGTGCAGGGGAAGGTTGCGAATGATGAAGAGTATGGTGCGTTGTCGAAACAGTTTGGTTTCTCTGCTTCAAAATGGTATGCGTATAAGTGGGTTCGAACAAGTGTTGTTCCAAAAGTTAATTTTTCACCGACTGCACCAGAAAGTGCCTTTGAAAAGACATTTGTTGAGTGTCAATTTGCACAAGAAGCTTTTGACACTAAAAAGTCAGCTGTTGAATTTATTGAAAACGAGTGGCTGTAAATAATCTTCGTTAAGATTAAGTATCCTTCTTTCGTAGTATTGTATATGGATATTGAAGGCGGTAAAGTAATTGAGTTTGTTCCTGAAGATTCTAGTTCGGAATGGTTTGTGTTAAGTGATGGTGATGGGAATCGCATTTCTGAACAAGAGTTTGATACATATGGTTCTGCGTTACAGGGTCGGGTAGAAGCATTGGATTCAGGAGAGTATTCTGAGGTTCATGTTAATCGAGTTAGTGATGTGTTTTAGAAGGTTTTATTGGTTTGTAGGTTTTAGTTGGTTATATGAGAGAATTTGAGAATGAGTATTTCTCGATGCATTTGGCGGATGGGTTAGAGAGTTCTCATTTAACTGTACCTGATGATGAGGCACAGGCTGCATTAGAATACATTCGACAATTTGTGTATCGTGTGTCTGGTCGTTCACAGTTGCTACATGGGTATATTTCAGAAGAGTATCTAGATGCATTGGTTCGGATTAGAGAGGCTAGTTCGAATCGAGATTTTAATAGTGCTGTTGAAGCGATTGGTGTTGAGGGAGAAACATCAACTAAAGTGACTAACTATGATGATACTGAATTTATGCTTCTTGAGATTGAGGCTACGATAGAAGCAGAGCGGAGTTTGTCGGAGATTGCTCGGGATAATTCTAGTGAGTTGTCTGATGAAGAAAAGCAGACTCTATATTCGCTTCGTGAGATTGTTGAGAACTCAACATATCAGGAGAGTGTGTTTTATTTCACACCGCATACTGTATTTAGTGGAATTGGTCGTTATTTAGAAGCGGAAGAGTTGGTTTTATAGAAGAATGTTTGTGAGCGTGTTTTCACAATTGTTTAGCTTTTGTTTCTAATTCAGAGATGTTTTCGTCTTCTCCAAACAGTGGGCCTTTGAGTTTATACCAGTTTGTTGGTGGTGTGAATGTCATAACGCCTTGTTTGCCGCAATTTGAGCATTCTAAAAAGTCCATATGTTTATCTCCTTTGTTTGCGTTTCCTTCAGAGTAAGAGTCTGTTGTTTGGATTTCTTCTTTGATTGCACCGCAGTTTGAACAAGTGATATCCGACCAATGATTTGTTGCTATTTTTCTCATATGATTGTATTTTTGTTCAACTGTTATTAATTATTATACTATTTGTATTGTGTTTGGTGTTAGAGTGCGGTTGTTAATAGTAGGACTCCAATTACAATGAGGGAAGAGCCTATGAGACGCCATTTGAGATTTTCTTCATTATATATTTGGTTGCCAATTAATACGGTAAAGATGATGCTGACTCGTTTTATTGAAACTACATATGCAGGGTTTGCAAGTTCATATGCTGCTGCTTGGCCATACCAGATTCCAGCGTGAAAGATGCTTACTAATAGTAACACTTTCCAGTTTTTCTTTAATGTTCCTTTGTTGTATCCTTGGAAGTAAGAGAGAGCTATGAGAACAAATATGCCACTAGTGAGATTAATTACTGTAGGCCAAACGATTGGAGAGGTTTGTTGTACGCCAATTTTATCGAACGGTGGGATAAAACCAACTATAAGAAGAACGATTCCAATTAAATATACTCCTTTATCATTAATTGCATTTTTAAATTGGGATTTTTGAAAGTTTCCGTCTGAAAGAGCGATGAATCCTCCGATACTTGTTAATAATACACCGATAATTCCAAGTGTTGTAAATTCATCATCAACAAGGAGTACTGTTGGAAGTATTGTGACGATTGGTGTAAATCCTAGAAGTGGAGATATTAGTGATACATCTGATAATTTATATGCTTTTGTGATTAGGATTCCGATTGTGCCTAGTAAGATGGTGTTTGCTGTTACTGCAATCCAGAATTGAGTATTGAAATCGATATAATTTGGACCACCAAAGTAAACAGCTAATGGTAAGAGAATTATTGTTGTGATAATACGCATAGTAGCAGTTGTTAAATATTCATTTGTTGCTTGTGCTGCGGTTTTTACGACGACAGATTTACCTGTCTTTGAGAGCGCAGCAAATAAGCCAAACAGAACTGTTAATGAAATCATTAAATGTATTTTAGATAATATTGATGTTGCATATAACTTTTATCGTGTTGAAGTAGGGTGTTGTTTTTGTTTCACATATTATTTAAATAATAGTATTTGTTATTGTGAAATATGGATATTAAATTGCATCGAAATGCTGTTATTGATGATTTACTAGTTGAAAACACATCGACAGTTGACTCAATTGCGCCTGAATATATTGAAACTGATTCTATTTCTTTCAGACCAATATATCAAATCGATTTTAATTCTGTATTACGACTTTTTCGACAAACATCTGATGAGGTATTTTATCATCATGGAGACGACAGACATATTTTACCAGACGATACGAGAGAGTATGTGAAAAGTCAAAAACAGAATTGGATTCAGAGTGAGAAGTTTGAGTATGGGGTAATTCATAATGGGGAGTTGATTGGTGTGAGTTATTTGAATCCTAGTGATGAGTTAGATAGTTTTGAGTTTGGTCTTTGGTTGCAAAGAGAGTATTGGGGTAACGGGTTCTCTCAAGAGCGAGCAGATGCATTTCTGCATATTGCTTTTTCTTTATTGGATGCATCGTTTATTTTTGTTGGATGTGCGCTATCAAATGTTCGTTCTAGACATTCGATTGAAAAGTATGTACGGAGGTATAATGGTTCTTTCTTTGGCTGTAGTTTTAAAAGTAAAGGACATTATCGAAGCGTGGATGAGCCGACTGATGTTATCAAACACCCAGATTGGGGTGTTTCTAAAGAGCAATTTTGGTCTATGGAAACAGGTATTTCTTCAACAATACCTGGTAGTTCATATGAGGATATTGAATTTTAAATATGGATTAGAGTAAATTAATTCTTGATACTTGAAGATAAGTCGTATTGTGTTGACTCCGAATGTGGTAGAAATATATTTTAGAGTGATTGAATATTAGAAAGATTTTTGTTGAGTCAATATCAAAACAAGTTGTATGGATAAGAAACCAAGTGTGATAGTAGATTGTGATGGGTGTGATGGCGATGGTGAGTGGCTTCCGATTGTATGGGATATTAATGAAGATGGTGCTGATTCGCTTGATTGGGCTAGGGAAGCATTTGTTAGTGTATGTCCTGAGTGTGGGTTGATTTTAGAGTTATCGTTAGGGTATTATAGTGTTGATGTTTCTGATATGTTGGATGATGCGTATGAAGGTTCTGAGGAGGAGTGATTTTTTAGTCACAGGTTGTAATTATATAGTATGGGGACTCGAAAAGAAATTAAATACCGAACTCCGTTGAATGGTAATAAGACAAAGACGCTTGATGATGTTGAAGATGTAGATTGTGTTGGGCAGAGTGATGGCGAACATATGGTTATTATTGTTAACCATGGGGATAAAAAGAAGAATACTGTTATTGAGCCTGTGACTGACTTGTTTGGTGTGAGTGAAGTATAAGATGTGAGGTGAATGGTTCACAATATAATTTCGGATTGGTTTTTAATGATGTAATTGGTTTAGATGGAAGTATTGAATTTTATTGGTGATGCGTGTTGGTTGCATTTTTGCAGTAGGTTTATAATAAATGAAATGTGTATGAGTATGTATGGAACCAATTGTATTGTATGAGTTGAGTGGGTGTCCGTTTTGTCAGAAAGTTATTTCGAAGTTAGATGAACTTGGGGTAGAGTATGAGAGTGTAATGGTGAGTGGTGATAGGCCGCAGGTTCGTGAGGTTACTGGGGGTCCGACACAAGTGCCTGTGATTGAGGACCCGAATAAAGATGGATTGGAGTGGATGAATGAGAGTGGAGATATTGTTGCGTATTTGGAAGAAGAATATGGTGAGTGATAATGTCAGAGTTTCATGAATTTTATGAGTCCGTGTCAGGAGTAGGTGCTGATGTGTTGTGGACAGTATGGTGTTCGAATGAGCCTGTGTTGTTAGATGAGTTGGTTGAAGCCTCGGACGTGAATGATGAAATTTTATATCGGGATGTGATGTATTTTGTTAATTGTTCATTGTTGTATCCTGTACGTGTTGATAATTCTATTGGAGTTGTCTATAATCCTGCATTTGAGTGGGTTAGTGGTGTTGGTGAGTTAGTACGGAAACATTCGAAAGAAGAGTTGGAGTTTATTTTGCGTGAGTCTGAAGCTGGTGTAGAAATGTATGAAGATTTGCATAATGCTGATTCTGTTGATGAGTATGTTGATAAATCTGCTGATGTAAGTGATGTTGCAGAGTGGGTTATTGAAGATGTGAAGATTGAGTGGGTTGCCGATGCTATTGAGTATTATGACTTATTTGAGCGGTTATTTGAGGGTATTGGTGGAGTTGATGTAATTGAAGAGAGTGAGATGGAAAAAGAGTTGGTTTCTCGATGGGTTGATAGTTGAAAATATTTTTTGTTATAGTTCGAATGTGATTGTAGCGCCTGCTTCGTGGGGGTTTGCGTCGATTACTTCGCCGCCGTTTTCTTCGATAATATTGATAGCTTGGTCAGCGTCGTCTTCTGAAACGGAGAGTGAGACATATCCACCACAATCGATATCTGAATTTTCTAGTGTTTGAAGTATTTCTGCTGTTGTCATAGTTTATTATTGTCTTTGAGTGGTAAAAAAGGTAGTGGTTTGGTTTTTAGATGTTGTTGTATAGAGTGTTTTAAAGTAGAGTTTTTGAAAAGATTAATATGGGTTGCGGACAGTATTTTGGAGTATGAGTGATAAAACGTGTACTGTGGTTGGTTGTACGCATTCTGATGAAGATGAAGTAGAGATTGTTCGGCATATTAAGGAGGAGCATTCGGTGTTAGAAGCATTTGGTCATGCATTTATGGTAAATGCTGTGAAGACGGGGCATCGGTGGGACCCTGATGATGTGCCACAGATGGAACAGATTGAAGAAGAATACGAAGAAGAGATTGATTTTATGGATACTATTCTGAATTAAATATAGGAATTAAGAATAGTTGAGGCGTGGATTAATTGAAAAATGTGATTGTTTTTGTTAATTCTTTTCGTTGTATTTGTATCCGCAGTTGTCGCATTTGTATTTTGTTCGGAATTCATCTTCATCCATAATGTGCATTTCTGAATTACAATTATCGCATTGCATACTGATATGTTTGCAGATTTAGGTTTATAATTTTTTGGTGTTGAATTTATCTTGCCATACTTGTGATTTCTAGTTTTTTAGATATTGTATTTGTTTGATTTTGTTGTCTCAACTATGTTTTTAGTGGGTTGAATCGGTGGTTTTATTTTTATAGAGTGTGTTGTTTGGTGTATGAGTACGCAGGAATCTATGGTTGAGGGGTTAACTGAATTGGAAGAGCGGCTGACTGTTTCAAAAGCTGAAGAGCAATCAAAGGAAGCGTATCTTGGTGAAGCTGGTGTTGGGAGGATTATTGGTGTTGAACCGAATCCTGACGATGGTTTTGCAGTTTTTAAAGTGAGTTTGCCAGATTATACTGTTGGGAAAATCGGATTTTCAGAATTAGAGTATGAGAATGGAGATTTTGATTTATTTATTGATAATTTGCATAGTACGGTGTCAGATATGACAGATGTTGCGTATCATTCGGTTCCTGTGACATATACAGAGAATCGAGGGTGGGTTCTATTGTTTGGTGAGAATTCAGGTCAGTTAGAGAGTACATATTCATGTGCTGGGTCGAAGTGGTATAATATTGATGAGCGAGATGGTCGTTTGTTCATGAGTCCGTTGCAGCAATTTATGTTGTCTGTGCCAATGTTGTTGAGTGTTGTTGGGTATTTTGCAGTAGGATTGAACGGGATTGCAACAGTGTTTGGGTTTTTGATTTCTTTGATTGCGTGGCATGTTGCGTATATGGTTGCTGGTATGTCTGACCCCAAGCAAAAGCAAGTGAACGTGGTTTCTGAATAGTTTGTTTAAAATAGTTGGTTTTTTGTAGGTTGATTTGTATGTATTATATATGGTGTTTGAGTGTACGAATTGTGAGCAAGAAGTGTGGAGTGACGATTGCAAAGTATCATATTCTAGTGGCGGTGGTGTGATTGTTTGTCCTGATTGTGAGGCGAGTGTTAACCGAGTTATTGGTGAAGTTGAAGTTGGAATTTTTGAAGCTATGCCTGAAGATGGAGCAATATCGGTTTCTGAATTGAGTGGTGAAGTTGGTGTTGATAAAGAGATTATTCGACGTTCACTGAGTCATTTGGTTGATATGGGGTATGTTGGAACAACAGCTGAGTGGCAATTTAGGCTTGGAACGAAAGGAAAAGAAAAGAAACAGGAAACTTAGAGTGGATTTGAGTCAGCGTAGGCGATAGATTCTATTGTTACGGTATTATTTTCTTCGGTGACTGTAGCGACAACTATTTTGTTTCTGATTGTGAATTGTTCATCTGCTTTTTGAAGTAATGTGTTTGGGTTTGGTTTATGTTTTGAGCAGTATAATTTGTCTATTTCAGAGCTTGGTGCGCCCTTCCACCCTGTAAACGTTCCTAATGCAATGAATGCTGTTGCATTTCTATCTGACAGTCGGATGGTATTTTTACACTTACCACAAGTTTTTGCTTCTTGCTCAAGATTTAAGGATTCAATTTGTGGGCGTATGTCTTTGAGAATGTTTTCTTTCTCTGTTTGTGAGAGTTCATCGGTTGTGAACAAGTCATCCATAAAAACTAATTTGTATTGTAAGTTTTTTATTCTTCTGATTCTTATTTAGTAGTTTTTAAGTTATGTTAGTGTTTTGTGAGTAGTATGTGTGTTGAACCAAGTATTTTAGCTAGTGTTTTGGAAGATGAGTTAAAGAATGTTGTAGTGGAAGAATCTGGTGATAAGGTTGTTGTAACTGACTCGTTTGCTGCTGGAATGTGGTGTCTTGAAGACTTTGAGGCATTTGAAAAGGAAGTGGAACAATTTGTTTTACAGTATACGGAATCTTGGGTTGTCGATTCTACTTCACATAATCGTATTGAAGGGTATCATCAAGCTGTATTGGCTCTTGAAGAGGATTAGTAGGTTTTATGGGTGTGAAGGTTTTACTAGTGTGTATGACGCAAGATAAGTGTGTGTACGAAGTTCGTTTGGAGTCAGCTGAAGCGAGTGAGCAAGTTGAAGAACATGTGGTAAACTCTAGTTATGGAGACGGATTTTCTGCAGAGATTATTGAGAGAAAAAGTGATAGTGATATTAAGGGAGTTATTTTTGTAATTGAAGTTCATGGTGATGCGTATGAGATTCCTGTTTTTGAAGAAGGGTTTGCTGAGATTGAAGATGCTGAAGTATTTGATGCTGATGTTGGTGTTGGTGAGTCGAAGTTTGCGTAGTGGGAAGGGGAATTTTATTAAGGTTTTAGAGAAAAGTGTAGTGTATGTCATTTGTTGTAAATGTATATGATGATATTGATAATAGAGATGAGGTTTCAGATAGTGAAGGGTTTGACGATTTAGGTGAGGCCACAACTTATGCAAGTGAGAAAGCAGATGAGAAGAATGAAGAGTTAGGTGGTGATGGTGTAGATATTTTAGAAGGTGCGCCTGATTTTATTGCAGAGTATGCAGTTCGAGGGACAAAAGCTGTCGTTGTGCTGAAAGAGAGTTCATTCTGAAAAACGAGTGTCTCTGTTTTATTTTTTAGAAAATGTTAGAAGAAAGTGCTGTTATATTAGTATATGGATTTTCGTGGACAAAAGGCTCTTTGGAGAGAACTGATAAGATACTTAAAGTAGTTTTTGAGTGGGCGAAAGTTTTTGTATTTTTTAGTTGTAGAGAGTAGTATGTCTGTTAATTGGGATTCTCTTTCTACGTTTGAGAAGTCTGAGTTGCAGAAGATTGCGTCAAATGAGTATTATCCTACGAAGTCATTTGCATTGGATGATGTTGTGTATTTTGGAGCGTCTGTTAGTTGGCTATTTTTGGTATTAGATGGGGAGCGTCCAGCGTGTGATTTTTGTTTTTCAGTTGTTAGTGATGATTTTTTATTAGATAACTATCCATTTGTTGATTTATTGTATTCACTTCCGTTGCGTTTTGATTGTAAAATTGAGAATAAGTATGATGATGAGGGTGTGAATAAGTTATTTTTTGATATGACAGTGTATAATGATGTTGAGGGTGATGAGTGGTTTCATGGGTTAATGAAATCTGAGGACAAGTATGATGAGATGGATAGAAAGTTAGGGCAGATGCTTGGCTATCCTGAATCTGTTATTGATGCATTTTTGGCTGGCGAAAGTGTGGGATTAGAGCAGATTGTATCTAAGTATAACTTTTCAAAATATGAGTTGAGATATTTGGAGTATATTCCGTATCTAGTACCTGATGATAGAGTATTGATTCAGGAGGCAGTTGAATTGGGGATAGAGCGGGATTCTCGACTTCGTGAGTTAGATAATGAGTATTGGTTTTTAGATGGGTTAAGTTGGTGGGCAGATAGAACTTTAGAACAAGGTCTACTAGGTGTTGAGCAAGCTATAGACGTGCGAACAGAGTAGAATAGTATTGATTACTAAGAGAATTCTATAAACGGTGGGTGGCTGAGTGGGACAGCTGTGTGACGGGGCTTGACCCCGAGGTAATTCACTGATAGGTATATTTTTAGTGTTAAAATGAGTATATAGGGTATGACAAATTGCTCAGACTGTATTGAAGAAGCTATTTTAGATTTGCGAGAAGAATGGGATACTAATCCAAAAACAATTAATAATGGTGAATGTATGGAATTTATTAATCAACTCTTTTTACAAAATGATTTCTCTGGCAAGCCAGTTGTTCGAATGGAAACAGGCGATTTACCAGTAGAGTTTGTTGAACATGAAGACGGGTTTAAGTCAGAACCATACCATATGTGGGTTACAGATGGAAGTCACCATTATGATGCTGAAGTCCCATCGGGAGTCCCTAACTGGAAAGAACTACCATTTTTTAAACGCACTCTAGGATTTTAAGAATTGTTCAAAAGTTATTTAATCACTCTTCAGGTGGATATGTTGTTGTTGGATGAGAAAGCGTTTCGATAAGTGAATCTTCCTGTTCTAATCGATGTGCAACAATTAAGTCATTTGTTTGTTCAATAATTTCTTCAGTTGTTTGCCAATTGCCATTTTCTGTTGCATCAAATACTGAAAAACAGGAATATCCATTATCGTCTTCCCAAAACACTCTAATCTTTCGAGTGTTAAATTCAAGACTTGCAATATATTTATTTTCATTTTCATATACAAGCGTCACAATCGGGTCGCTTAGATACATATTAGTTATTATATGTATACTTTGTTATTACCATTTCGCTTGTTTTTCCACGTTTACTTGAATTATTCATATGTTGGGACTCATTCATATTTTAAAGAACACTATCATCTGTATAGTTTCCTGTTTATGATTAAACACATATACATACTTTGTTTATTTTATAGGAAGTTTTTTAGTTTTGTTTTTCATATCTACTTGTATGCAAGAGGTGGTGTCTCAATACAATACACTTGTTGCAAAATGGAATGAGAGATTTGGGCATTTATGTTCTGCTATCCCTGTGGACGAAGATGATTTTAGATTTGGTGTAGCACGGTTACAATCATTAACAAAAAATGAGATGAGTGAACGTAAAAAAATTACAACAACAATTACAGTTGTTGGAGATTATGCTGTGTCAATACAATCTGTTCCACCGAAGACAAAAGAGAATAAACTTTCACGAACAGAGTTAGCAACATTAATTGTTTCAAATGGTGAAAAAATATTAGACTCATTGTGAGTAGTTATATACAGTAGCGATACTTCTGGTGGGTTAGAGTTAAATTATTGTATATGTGTTGTTTACATATGATATTGATGGCTTTTGTTGCTGTTGAAGAGTCTCGATATGAGTGAGTTTTTGGCGGATAGGACTTTAGAACAAGGTCTACTAGGTGTTGAGCAATCTATAGACTAATTGAAATGTTATTATTTATTATGTTTGAATTCAATAAACCATATAACAAGTTCTCCTTCTTCAGCGTGTTCAGTATGAACAATAGTATAGTGGTCTGGAATGTGTTGTTTGACTTTATATCGTTTGTGGTCAGATGGGTAAAAATCAATTACAAAATCCCCATATTCTGTTTGACAATTTTGAACAGTTACTCCATGAAGATTAATTTCCATAGTAATCTATTTATTTGATTGTGTGATTAGTTTTTCGATTTTATTTGAAATGATAGTTTCTTCCTTCTATTGTTGGACAAAATGGAATAATTTATTAAGCTGTATGTATCTATTACACGTATGGATATTTTAGAGGAAGCAAGAGAATTCTTGCGGGTTGAAAATGAAGAGTTTGATTCTATGCCTGAGTATGTTGATGTTGGGTGGCATAGTGAGTATGGTGATGAAGATGTGTTTGATATTAGTGGGCAATTTCCTGAGGAATTTGATGAAGACGACGAAGATGAAGGGCGAATTCTCCCGCCTGAAGAACGGGTTCAAGTTTCAAGTGGAAGTGAAATGTTTGAGTTTATTAGTGAAGTGTTCAGTTTTGTTCGGGAGAACGTTTCTGTTGGTGAGGCTGAAATTAATTCAATTCATATTGCTGAAACTGCGGCTTCTGAGGATGTGTATGATGAATGGCCGTTCTACACGCAGGAGACTGCTGATGCTCGTGTGTTTTTGGGTGTTGAAAAAGAGGAAGTGCCACAGTCTTTAGAGGTAAAACTTCGAGAACTTATTGTTGATGAGCTATCTAAAATAGACCCATCGTTATCTATTGATGATTTAGAGACAGTAGAGTATTTGTATGATGATATGGATATTAATTTCTTGCAATCTGTTCGAGGTGATTTATTGACAGCTAATCCGCATCGGTATTATGATGGACCTGAATCAGTTGAGGATTATGTTTCTGTTGTTGCAGATAATGCTGATGAGAAGAAAGAAATGCTGTCACAGGATAAGTATGAAGTGTTTTATCGGTTGAATATGGTGTCGGATGAAACTGATGGTGATGGGAATACACTTCCACCAAGTGCTGTTCGT
>Ga0209917_1000195_pt1 | contig 24815 bp, 19 predicted proteins | sample SalPon2_C_H2O_MG_FD_185710 | JGI IMG/M metagenome (GOLD analysis project Ga0209917, IMG submission 185710) | Salt pond water microbial communities from South San Francisco under conditions of wetland restoration - Salt Pond MetaG R2_C_H2O_MG... | ecosystem: Environmental > Aquatic > Non-marine... | reverse complement strand
TCGACGACCGTCAGCGACAGCCAGTCGTTGTCCAGAAGTTCGGTCAGTTCCCCGCGATCGGCCAGGATGTCGGTGACGCGCTCGACCGGTGCGTGGACGACCGTCGAGAGGCGGAGCGGCTGGTGGTGCGGTTCGTCGTCCGCGGCCATCAGCGACTGGAGCGGGAGCCCGGCCATCAGGTCGCCGCCGTTGCCCTGATAGACGCCGACGTTGCCGACCGGGTTCTGGGTCACCTTCGACCCGCTGCCGTAGACGGCGTTGTCGACCGTCGAAAAGTAGTACTGGGCGTTGATCCACTGGGTGACGACCATGGGGCCGGCGAGGATGGCCTCGAGGGCGTCCCCGTCGGGGTCGCCCGACCAGTCGTACGAGTGGAGGAACGCGCGCCCGTCGAGGTCGCAGCCGCTCGTCACCTCCCGGGGGCCGACGACGAAGCCGGCGTTGCCGGCCAGCCCCCACTCGGGGCGCGTCTCGGCCCAGTCGGCGGCGCGGCGTTCGGTCTCGCTGACGCCGGTCGAACCGTCCGCACCCATCGACTCGGCGCGCTCGGCGCTCGCGCGCTCTCGAGCGACCGCGAGGTCCGTGCGCAACTGCTCGAGGTCGTCCGCGTGGCTTCCGGGCACGCCGCTGGCGAACAGTTCCACTTCGTCTGTCGTCGTGTTGTGTTGGCCGGCGACGAAGACCGTGTCCTCGGGGATGTCGAACCCACGGTCGCGGAGTTCGGCCTTGACCGCCCCGTCGTTGCAGATCGCCGCGAGGACCCGGGCACTCGGGCCGCCGGGGTTGCCGGCGCAGGCGCCGCAGTCCAGACTCGAGTCGTAGGGGTTGTTCGCCGTCTCGCTGGCGTGGCCCGCGAAGACGACGAGGCGGCCGAACTCCTCGAACCCCATCAGCCCGAACGCGGTCGCAGCGTACTCGACTTTTTGTTCGTGGGTCAGCCCCGCCGGGAGGTCGCCGTCGTGGGCGTGCTGATGGTGGTCGAGCGGCTCACAGAACTCGTGTCGGCCGGGCACCACCCCGGCGGCGGCGTCGATCAGGTCGTGAACGCGCCCGGGAACGAGCGTGCGGGCCGCGAGCGAGAGCCCGTAGCCGCTCCCGGCAGTCTCGACGTAGCCGTAGGCGGTGGTGGCGTTGGCCTCCAGTATCCCGACGAGTTCGTCCGCGGCCCCACGGATGCCGGACCAGCGGTCGTGGCGCGCCCGCGTGTCGTCGTCGGTCGGGACGTCGGTGATGTGGTGTTGGGGGTCGAGGATCGGCGGACAGGCGTCGACCGCCACGTCGGCGTCGTACCCCTGATACTCCATCGGAATGCCGAAGAAGCCGGCGTACCCGTGGGTCTCGTACTCGCCCGTTGCCTCGATGTGACGGCGGATGATCTCCGAGCGGGTGTCGATGCAGAAGACCAACTGGGCGTCCGGGCGGTCTGCCGTCTCGCTGCCGTCCATCGAGCGGCTCCCGGCCGCGACGGCTCCGACGAGGTCGTCGCGGTAGGTCGCCTCCCACGCGCGCAGGAACGCGAGGGCGATCTCGTTCGCCGGGTCCACCTTGGCGACGTCGTCGTCCGGTTCGAGGGGGGCGTCGACGGCATCCAGCAGTGCCAGACGCGCAGCGAGATAGCCCTCCAGCGAGATGGGATACGTCGACTGCCAGACCCCCTCGTCGTCGATGCGCTGCTTGATGAACCCGGTCCAGCCCGGGAGCGCGGCCAGTTGTTCCTCGAAGATCGACGCCCACTGCCCCTCGGGGTACGACGCAAGGACCGCCTCGATGGCCTCGAGCGGCGCGTCGGGCAGGTCGGCGACGATCCCATCGTCGGGGACGTCGCCGTCGTGTTCCGCCACGTCCCGGAAGGCGGTGTAGAACCCCGCCTCGCGGTTCGGCATCGACCAGTGGGCGCTGCCCTCGTCGAGAAAGGCCGATAGCCACTTCGTCAGCACCCGATCGACGTGGTCCGTGGCGGTATCCGCGCCGCCGTCCCCGTCCCCCGCATCGGCCGCGTCGGCGACGCGGTCGAGTAGCGTCTCCGGGCGACCCTCGTAGCCCGCCTCGGCGAGTTCCGCTTCGAGGATCTCCCGGTCGATCTGGCCGCGTTCCAGCGCCGTTCGGAACGTCCGGGCACGGGGGTAACCGCGGCCGCCCAACAGGGCAGCGGCCTGCCCGACGGCGTCCTCGAAGGGCTGGTCCTCGAACCCCGAGAGGGGGTTGGCCGTCACGAACGAGTGGATGGGCCAGAGGGAACCGACGGCAGTCGCTGCCTCGTCGATGCTGTCGCGGATGGCGGGTTCAGTACTCATTGTAGTCCTCCGTGGAGGTCAGTAGGGTGTTCGACGACGGTTGGGCGGCGTTCAACAGCGCCACGTAGAGGCGCCGGCTGTGCTCGTGAACGCCGGTCTCGATGGCGACGTAGATGCCGACGAAGCCGACGGCGACGACCCCGTGGAGCAGGGTCAGTTCGGTCGGCGGCGTGCCGACCGCCAGGAGCTCCGAGACGCCTTCGTAAACGAGGGCGTAGACGACGATGGCCGGGAAGAAAACCAGCGGGACGGCTCCGTAGCGGGCGAGCGTCGGAAGCGAGGTGTGCTGGACCGCGCTGCGGGCCGCGTGGAGCGTGGTGAAGACCACGAAGAAGGTCAACAGGAGACCGCTGTCGACGCTCGCTCCCTTTCCCGTCAGCACCGCGAACACCACGCCGCCGCCGAGGCCGGTCAGCACCGCCACGACGAAACCGACGGCGCTCGTCGTGCGGCCGATCGTGTGCGGTGTGGTCTCGCTCGGACTCGTGTGTTCGACCTGTTCGCCCGAACTGAGGAACTGGTACGCCTTGTAAAAACCGTGTAAGATGAGGTGGGTGATCGCGGCCCCAAAGAAGCCGAGGCCGGCCTGCATGATCATGAATCCCATCTGACCGACCGTCGAGCAGCCGAGTTTGCTTTTGATGTCCGTCTGGACCGACTTCAGGAGCTTCCCGCCCGCGGCGCTCGCCGCACCGACGGCGACGACTGCGAGCATGACCGTGGAATCGACCGTCACGACCGGGGCGAAGCGGACGAGCAGAATGCCGCCCGCGTTGACGAATCCGGCGTGCATCAACGCCGACGCCGGCGTCGGTGCGGTCATCGAGGAGAGCAGCCAGCCGTGGAACGGGACGAGGGCGGACTGGATCATAGCCGCGAGCACGAGGGCACCGACGGCGATCAGCCACGCCGGGCCGCCGAGCGTGTCGGCGGCCGCGCCGATTCCGGAGATCGTCGCCGTGCCGGTCGCCCACCACAGCGCCGTCAGCGCGATCCCGAGCAGCGCGCTGCTGGTGAGAAAGTACCTTCGAGCGACGGCCGCGGCGGCCTGCGCCTGTGTCCACCCCTCGCTGATGCCGATGAGTTCGGCCATCAGAAGGCCCATCGCCACCCAGAGGACCCCGAACAGCACGACGTGGTCGGCGGCGACGAGTGCCATCACGACGGCGGTGAATCCGAACACGGCGAGGAAGAACCTCGTCTCGTGGGTGCTACCGGCCATGTAGCGGCGCGAGTAGCTGTGAACGATGCCGCTGAAGAACGTGACCACGACCCACAGTAGAACAGTCAGGCCGTCGACTGCGACCAGCCCGGGGACGTCCCACACGGCATCGAACCGGATTCTGGCGAGGAGGGCGGCGATGCTCGCGGCGAACAGCGACCACGCGAGCCACGTTAGTGCAACGGGTACGACCGGCGATTCGGCAGTCGTGTCCGGAAGCGCTCCGACCGTCGGCTTCGAGCTGTGTCCTGACATCGTTCGATTCATTGTACGACCGCCCCGGCGTCCGAGACGACCCCTTTATCCGGTTCCGGTCGTTGTTATCCGTTTGAAGAACAGAATAGGATATAAATCTATCTATATTCCCAGTCTGTTCGAAATTTTTTAATTATAGAACGTTATGGTTTTCGAGGAGCCCGGTCGAGACCGCGCGACGCGGGATCACTCCAGTACGCTCGCGACCCGTATCGACGCGTCTTCGGGGAGACGGGTGCGGATCGCGGTCGTGTCCGTCGTCCCGTCGAAGGCGACCAGATACCGCTTGCCGGGGAACGAACCGTACGTTCCGTCTTGGTCGTAGACGTAGCCGGCGACCGTCACCGACGGGGGGAGTGCCTGCCGGAGAAACCGGACCTGTCTGCGGACGTTGTACTCGACGAATCGATGCCGTACCTCTCGAGGAGGCAGCGATGCCGCCAAGAACCCCTCCTCGGACCCGTCCTCGACGAGCGAACGGAGCGGATCCAACCGTGCTTCGATCCCGGTCGGCAGCCCCGAACGGGGTTCGATCCACCGCTCGTAGGCGTCCTCCAGGACCCCGCAGCTCGTGTGGCCCACGACGAGGACCGCCGTGACGTCGTGCTCGGTCCTGTGGTGTTCGATGGTGCCGTCCAGGACTGTGGTCCCCCCGTGTCGTTCCCGTGTCTGGTTGCCGAGGGTCCGGGCCCTGAGGACGTTCCAGGTCGCGTCGACCGGCCACGGCGGCCCCCGGGACGTGCAACTGCTCATCGAGCACGAAACGACGAGCGCCGTCCGCGTCTCCGGTCCGTCCCCGGCGTGGCTTCGGGACCCGGTCCGGCCTCGGACGGACTCGATGAGGGATCCGAGGTCGTCCCCGTTCATTTCACGCTTCGGCACCTCCACGTGGGTCCAGTACCGTCGCCCATCGGTTCCGTTCGACCAGGTTAGCGTTACTTCGTCATTACGTTACCGAAACGTTCGTCAAAACAGTACAGAAAACCATATCGTTATTCGGATCGGGGTACCGGTATGGAAACGCTCTCCGGGACCGTCCTCGTCGGCCGGTCGTTCGAGCCGATTCGCGGTCGCGTCGTCGTCGACGACGGACGCATCGAGCGCATCGAGGAGGGGGAGACGGCGTCGACCGACATCGTACTGCCGGCGTTCGTCAACGCTCACACCCATCTGGGCGACTCCGTCGCGAAGGAGGCCGCTGTCGGGCTATCGCTCGACGAGGCAGTGGCACCGCCGGACAGCCTGAAGCACCGACGGTTGGCGGCTGCCGACCGTCCCGACCTCGTGTCGGCGATGCGCCGGACGCTCCGGTTCATGGGACGAACCGGGACGGTCTCCTGTCTGGATTTCCGGGAGTCCGGGTCCGCCGGGGCGCGCGCGCTCCGCGAGGCGGCGGCGTCGGTGTCCATCGACCCCTTCGTCTTCGGGAGTGGGGAGCGCTCCGTCCTCGACGTCGCCGACGGGTACGGGGCCTCCGGGGCGAACGACGGCGACTTCACCGAAGCCCGTGCCGCCTGCCGGGAGCGCGACGTCCCGTTTGCCATCCACGCCGGCGAACCGGACCCGACCGACATTCACCCGGCACTCGACCTGGAGCCGGATCTCCTCGTCCACATGGTACACGCCGAAAGGGAACACCTACAGCGGGTTGCGGACCAGTCGGTTCCGGTCGCGGTCTGTCCGCGGGCGAACGCCGTTCTCGGCGTCGGAACGCCCCCGGTGCGGGAGTTGCTCGACCACACGACGGTCGCGCTCGGAACCGACAACGCCATGTTGAACCCCCCGTCGATGTTCCGGGAGATGGCGTACGCGGCGAAACAGTTCGACGTGACCGCCCGAGAGGTGTTGCGGATGGCGACGACGGCCGGTGCCGAGTGCGTCGGACTCGACTGTGGCGTCGTCGCTCCGGACCGGCGGGCGGCGCTCCTCGTCCTCGACGGGGACTCCGACAACCTGAGGGGCACGGCCGACCCGGTCCGGGCGGTCGTCCGCCGCGCGACCGGACTTGACGTCGAGCGGGTCCTCCTCTAGGGATCGGGGGTCCCGGAATCGAACTTGCCGAAGGGCGTCGTCTCGTGGCTCCGGACGAGGACCTCGTCAGCGACCGTGAGTCCCATGTCGAGCAGTTCCTGTGCGACGGGGGTGATGTCGCCGTCCGTCTCGCCGACTGCGGTGACGAGGAGGTTCTGGTCGCCGGTGACCAACTCCTGGACTGAGACCACGCAATCGATGTCCAGGATTTCGGGGATGATGTCGCCACGTTCGGGGATCGAAGCGGTACAGTAAAGCAGCATTCGGAGCGGATAGCCGGAGCGCTGGTAGTCGACGCTGGCGCTGTACCCCTTGATAATGCCGTCGGCTTCGAGACGCTGGATGCGCTTTCGGACGGTGCTGTCCGAGGTACCGGTCCGCTCCGCGATGTCCCCGGAGGACATGTTCCGGGCGTCCTCCTGGAGTGCATACAGGATCGCTCTGTCGACGTCGTCTATCTCCTCGTCGGTCATACCGGTGTGTCCGCGTCAGGGACACTTTATTCGTGTGGAGGATTCCTCCAGCGTTGACCGTGGATACACCGAAAAAGCCGGCCTCACCGCCTGTCACACCGGCCCGCTCTCGAAGTGCCGCCGTAACTTACCGCGCACGCGCGCTGGGGCGGCGAGGATCGGTTGTCGGCGTTGCAGTCACGGAAACAGACACGTTTTTTGTTGACTGGGTCCGCTCTCGTGGTATGGCAGTACACGACTCGCGGAGCGGGAGTGGCGGTTCACCCACCCTCCCGGACGTCGTTCCGTTCGACCTGGCGCACCTGACCCGACAGAGTTGGGAGCTCGGCGCCTCGATCACGCAGGACGAGCAGGCGACGGCACTCGGCACGTGGACCCACCGAAACGAGCTGTGGAGGCTGTCGCTGTTCGAGGTCACGACCGAGACCGTGATACTCCGCGTTCGGACGCCCGTGGGCCGAGAGCGATTCTACGGGGCGATTCGATCCGAGCTCCGCTCGGCCATCCACGAACTCGAAGCGGACTCCTCCTGGCAGCAGGTTGCGTAACCACACTGACGGGTGTCGAGTGTGCGACGCTCGGGGAGATAACACAGATCGCGCTCGAATCGACCCCCGCAACCGTCGGGAGATCACCGCTCCCGGCTACGGCCCCTTCTTCGCCCGCGTCGGCTCGACGTCGAGGACCTCGACGTCGAAGACGAGCGTCCGGCCGGCCAACTCGTGGTTGAAATCGACCTGGACCGACTCGTCTGTGACGGCGGTGACGTCGCCATGGAGGTCGTTTTTCGCCTCGACGTGGGTGCCGATCTCGGGCGGTTCCCCGACCATCGCCTCGAAGGCCTCCGGATCGTACTCCCGCACCCGGTCGGGGTCGTGCTCGCCGTAGGCCTCGTCGGGCGGCACCCGCACCGTCGCTTCCGCTCCGGCCGCCATGCCGACGACGGCCGACTCGAGGCCATCGATCACCTCGGCCGCGCCGACGGTGAACGACAGCGGAGCGGGATCGCCCTCCCCCGGCGGCAGCAGGCCGTGTTCCTCCGCGACGGCGGGCCGCGACGTCGCGAAGACGGTACCGTCCTCGAAGCGCCCGACGTAGTCGAGTCGGACCCGATCGCCTTCTTCGATTGGCACACGGGCGGTTGGGTCGACCGATACATAGTGGCTTCGGCGCCGGGGGTCGGCCCCCGCGACAGGCGGCCGTCGGCGCTCGCACGCTCCGGACGCCGACGCGACCGCGCTACTGCCGGAGGTCGTGTAGCCGGCGGAACGCGGTCGGCGGGAACCGCAACTCGACGCGGCTCGGCGGCCGGCCCTTGCCGTCGTGGTGCTCGGCCTGGACGCGCTCGACGATGCCGGTCTCGGCCATCTCGTAGAGGAACCGCTTGACGGTCCCGACGGAGAGGTCGACGTCGGCGCTTATCGCCTCGGTCGTCGCCGAGACCGAGGCGCGCTCGTCGTCGTCGAGGTCGACGAGCCGCCGCAGGACGAGCTGTTTGTTGACCGGCAACGAGAGCACTTCCGCCAGCGAGACCGAGGCGTCGGGGATCTCCGCGATCGCGGCGTCGACGTCCGCCCCACACAGCCGGGTTCGGTCGGCCCGGTCGGCCCGGTCGGCGGCGATGAACAGCGCGGCGAGGGCGCTGTGGGCGTTGCCGTCGGCCCAGTCGGCGATCCGGCGGGCGAGGTCGTGATCCAGCGCGCGCTGGGCGAGCCCCTCGGAGGCCCGCGTCATCAACACGTCGACGAGCATCTGGCGCTGGTAGGGCGGGATGGTGATCGAGGTCGCCGTGTAGGTGGTCAACCCGGTGCGTTCCGGGGGGGTCCGGCCGACGGCGAGCCAGCTCACGTTGCTCGGCAGCCCGGCGAACAGGTCGATGAGGCCGGCGGTGTCGACGCTGTTCGGTTCGCCGACGTGGTCGACGGCGGCGACGATGCCGTTTCGGGACTCCCCGAGGATGGCGTGGAGGCGCTCGCGGAGTTCCTCGGTGCTGATGCCGTGTTCCGGGACCGGATCCTCGACGAGCGCGTCGAGGACGGCGTGATAGAAGGCGAACTCGCTCGTCGTCGTCCGCGTGTCGAGGTAGACGAACCCGGGGGTCGTCGGCGAGGCCGCGCGCGTGCTCGTGTGGATGATCGACCGCGGCTCCGTCGAGAGCCGCTGGAGGTGCGCGAACAGGGCGGTGACGATGGCCGACTTCCCGGAGCCGAACTCGCCGTGGACGTACGCGTTCGGCGGCAGAACGCCGTCGAAGACCGGGTCGAGGTGGTCGAGCAAGCGCTCGAACACCGGGCCGCGGTCCGAGGGTTCGTCGATGTGTGCCACCGGGGACAGCGACTCGTAGTCCTGTATCAGGCGCGGCCCCTCGTCACGTCGCTGTCGTCGTTTTATTCTCGCGTCGATGTCCATGTCCGGTCCACGTGTTTGTAGTGGGGGATTTCGGCCACGTCATAAAAAGAACCCCGATCGACGGAGTGTGCGTCCCCTCCCACGGGGACGAACACTGCGGCGCGTCGACCCGTCGTCGGCCCGGAGCGCCGCGGTTCTGAGCGATGCCTCGGTCGGAAACCCGGTCGGGTGCCCCTCCCGAATCAGAGGTACCCCGCGTTCGGCAGGACACCGGCGATCGAGAGGACCGCGACGAAGAACATCGCGATCGCGATCGCCATCGCGGGCGGGTCCACGTGGGTCCCCGAGTGCGAGTAGAACAGCCGCTGGGTCAACTCGCCCAGGAGGCCGCTGACCGCGCCGAAGACGCCGGCCGCGACGAGCGCGACGACGCTCCCGGCGACGGGCGAGAAGACGACCGCGCCGACCGCGCCGATCAGCGTGATGTGGTGGGTGACCGGGATCTTCTCGACGCCGAGGTTCAAGAACAGCAGGCTGATCGCGGAGATGGCGTAGCCGAGGAAGATGCTCCCGGTCTGGATGTAGATGTAGCCGCCGAGGATGCCGCCGACGAGGCCGATGACCGTGACGCCGGACCACTTGTACTGGTGGGGGAGCCACGGTTCGGTCGCCAGACGCCCCTTGTGTTCGAGGGGCACCTCCCCGCCGTCCGTCGCCATCCGCGGCTCCTCGCGCTCGAAGGGCGACATGTCGAGGAACCCGGAGCCGCTCGGCTTCCCGACGAGCGGGTAGCCGAAGACCGGCCGGGCGAGGAACGCGGTCGCGAACACCGAGAAGGCGATGAAGTCGGTCGGCGGCGTCGTCCCGAGCACGTTGATGAAGATGCCGTTCCCGACCTGGGTGATGAGCATGCCGATCACGCCGAAGATCGCGCCGACCGCGAGGATGTCCGGCTTCGTGCCGAACGCGTAGAGGATGTTCTTCCCGAAGTGGTAGTCCCAGCCGTCCGGCTCCATCTCGGGGTACTTCTTCCCGGCGTACGCCGAGGCGGCGACACCGCCGGCGAAGGCGATGTGCGGCCCGGTGATCGCACCGAACCCGATGACGCCGGTGATGCCGACCGCGAGTTCCCCCGCGGGGACGGCCTCGATCTGTCCCGTGATCTCCCGCTGGAGGATCGCGACGCCCTCGCCGAGGAAGACGACGAACCCCGTGAAGATGAACGCCGGAAGCGCACCGAGGGCCGCGCCGAAGGCACCGCCGGCCAGGGCGGTGATGAGAAGCAGCGCGAAGTCCTCGACCGGCATGCCGATGACCGGAACCTGAAGGATGATGTCGTACATGGATTAGTCCTCCTGTGCCCAATCGAGGGATCGCTCGACGGCGTCGTCCCATCGACCGTACATCTCGTCGGCTTTGTCGGTGTCCATCTCGGGGTCGAACTCCCGGTCGACCTGCCAGTTCGACCGCAACTCCTCGATGTCGTCCCAGTAGCCGACGGCGAGGCCGGCGGCGTAGGCCGAGCCGAGGGCGGTGGTTTCGTCGACTTCGGGGCGGGCGATCTCCGTCTGGATGATGTCGGCCTGGAGTTGACAGAGGAAGTTGTTCTTCACCGCACCGCCGTCGACGCGGAGGGAGGTGGTTTCGACGCCCGAGTCCGCCTCCATCGCTTCGGCGATGTCGCGGGTCTGGTAGGCGATCGACTCCAGCGTCGCCCGCACGATGTGTTCTTTGCCGGTGCCGCGGGTCATCCCCACGATCGTTCCGCGTGCGCGGCCGTCCCAGTGGGGCGCGCCCAGCCCGGTGAACGCCGGCACCATGTACACGCCGTCCGTCGAGTCGACCGAACTCGCGAGGTCGGCCGTCTGGGCGGCGTTGTTGATGATGTCGACGTCCTCGAGCCACTCGATGGCGGCGCCGGTGACGAAGATCGAGCCCTCGAGGGCGTACTGGACGGGTTCGCCTGAGAGCTGGAAGCCGATGGTCGTCAACAGCCCGTGGTCGGACTCGACGGCCTCGTTGCCCGTGTTCATGAGGTAGAACGACCCGGTTCCGTAGGTGTTCTTCGCGTCGCCCGCGTCGAAACACGTCTGCCCGAACAGCGCCGCCTGCTGGTCGCCCAACGCCCCGGCGACGGGGATTTCCGCACCCAGGAAGCCGTCGGGGTCGGTGTGGCCGTAGAGGGTCTCGTCGGAGGACGGTCGCACCTCCGGCAGCATCGCCTCGGGCACGTCGAACTCCGCCAGCAACGCCTCGTCCCAGTGGAGCCCCTCGATGTTGTACAGCATCGTCCGGGAGGCGTTGGAGACGTCGGTGATGTGGTTGCCCGTCAGGTTGTAGATGAGCCACGAGTCGATCGTTCCCATCAGCAACTCGCCGTCGCGGGCGCGGTCGCGCAGGTCCCGCGATCGGCTGCTCTGGAGCTTCAGGGGCTCGGCGTTGTCGAGGATCCACTCGGTCTTGGTCGCCGAGAAGTACGCGTCACACTCGAGGCCGGTCTTCTCGCGGATCTCCTCGACCTCGCCCGCCTCCTGGAGTTCCTCGACGCGGTCCGTGGTCCGGCGATCCTGCCAGACCAAAGCGTTGTACACCGGCTTGCCGCTGTCTTTGTCCCAGACGACAGTCGTCTCGCGCTGGTTCGTGATCCCCAGCGCCGCCAACTGCTCGGCGTCGAGGCCGGCCTCGTCGAGGCCGCTCAGTACGACGCTTTTCGTGTTCTCCCAGATTTCGACGGGGTCGTGTTCGACCCAACCTGGTTCGGGGTAGATCTGTTCGTGTTGCTCGTAGGCGTTGGCGATCACTTGCCCGCTGTGGTCGAAGACCATGAAGCGGGTTCCTGTCGTTCCCTGATCGATCGCGCCGACATATGAGGTTGCCATCGTTGATATGCTCCGTTCGGCGGCAATTTACTTCCGTAGCCACCTTGGCGATAAACAATAAGACACTATGTATTAAATGTTACCCACAAATGGGGTACGTGGATAAAGATATCCCCCGGCGGATCGAGGCCCGGACTCGATCGACGCGAATTCGAGGGCTCGTCGGGCGTATCACGACCCGAGACCCGCTATTCCGCGCTCGCCGCAGCGAGTTCGCCTCCCCGCGCGGGCGCGGCGGATTGCCGAGAGAACGGGCGAACGCCGGGGGTCGAAGGGCGCGGGACCGGGTGACGTCGGCGGCGACAGAGAGACCCACGATCCGTGTTAGCAGCCATCGTTTGCGGCGGACGACCCCGAATCCCGAATGTGCCGTTATCGGCCGACAGAAGACGCCTCGAATCTGTTCGCGGGCATCCCACGTCCCAAACGTTCGATACGTATGTTTACTAGGAGGTCTGTACTATCGATGAAATAAAGTGGGTAGAGCCCGAACGCCACGAACATACATGGCATCGGTACCACACATCGCCGTCATCGGGGGCGGGTCGACGGGAACCGGGATCGCCCGCGACCTCTCGATGCGGGGGCTGGACGTGACCCTCCTCGAGCAGGGGAACCTGACGCACGGCACGACGGGGCGGATGCACGGGCTGCTCCACAGCGGCGGACGGTACGCGGTCTCCGATCGGGCGAGCGCGACCGAGTGCATCGAGGAGAGCCGCGTCCTGCGGGACATCGCGAGCCACTGCGTCGAGATGACCGGCGGGCTGTTCGTCAAGCGGCCGGAGGACTCCGAGGAGTACTTCCAGGAGAAACTCGAGGGCTGTGAGGCGTGCGGCATCCCCGCGGAGGTGGTCTCGGCGAGCGAGGCGCGCGCCATGGAGCCACACCTCGCCAAGGACATCGAGAAGGCGATCTCCGTCCCCGACGGGGCGGTCGACCCCTTCCGCCTCGTGGTCGCCAACGCCGCGAGCGCGAGCGAGCACGGCGCGCGCATCGAGACGCACTCGACGGTCGAGGACCTGCTCGTCGAGGACGGCGAGGTCGTCGGGGTGGCGGTCGACCACGCCTCGGGGGCCGGCAAGCGCGTCCACGGCACCGAGGGCGGCCGCGAGGAGATCCGGGCGGACTACGTCGTCAACGCGACGGGCGCGTGGGCCGGGCGGATCGGCGAGATGGCCGGCGTCGACATCGAGGTCCGCCCCTCGAAGGGCGTCATGACCATCATGAACACCCGACAGGTCGACACCGTCATCAACCGCTGTCGGCCGAAGGGCGACGCCGACATCGTCGTGCCCCACGAGACGACGTGTATCCTCGGCACGACCGACGAGGAGGTCGAGGACCCGGAGGACTACCCCGAGGAGGGGTGGGAGGTCGACATGATGATCGACACGCTCTCGGAGCTGGTGCCGATGCTCGAGGAGGCGCGGACGATCCGCTCGTTTTGGGGCGTTCGCCCGCTGTACGAGCCGCCGGACGTCGGCAGCGACGACCCGACCGACATCACCCGCGATTACTTCCTGCTCGATCACGACGAGCGCGACGGCCTCGGCGGGATGACGAGCATCGTCGGCGGGAAGTTCACCACCTACCGGATGATGGGCGAGGAGATCTCCGATCACGTCTGCGAGCAGTTCGGCGTCGACGCCGACTGTCGCACCGCAGACGTACCGTTGCCCGGCAGCGAGGAGTTCTCCGTGCTTCGCGAGTACATGGACGAGTTCGGCCTCCGGTCGCCGATCGGCCGCCGGAGCGTCGAACGGCTCGGGTCCCGCGCCGACGAGGTCCTGAAGACGGACGGCCCGAACCCGACCGTCTGCGCCTGCGAGGGCGTCACGCGCGCCGAAATCGAGGACGCGATCGGGCAGTCGGGGTCGGACCTCAACGCGGTCCGCATCCGGACGCGCTCGTCGATGGGGAACTGCCAGGGCGGCTTCTGCTGTCACCGGATGGCCAGCGAGCTCCACGGCGAGTACGACGAGGCGACGACGCGGGCCGCCTGGGACGAACTCCTCGAGGAGCGCTGGAAGGGCCAACGCCACGCGCTGTGGGGCGAACAGCTCTCGCAGGCGATGTTGAACTACGCGCTGCACGCGACGACCCAGAACCGCGATCACGACCCCGCCGACGGGGAGCCGATCGACTTCGGGGCGTTCGACGACGGGCGCGGGTCCGCCAGGGGGGCACCCGAAAGCGGGGTCGCGACCGACGGGGGGGATCGCCGTGGCGATTGAGTCGGAGGTCCTGGTCGTCGGCGGCGGCCTGGCCGGCCTCACGAGCGCGCTGGCGGCGACGCGGGCGGGCGCGGACACCCGCCTCGTCTCCTACAAACAGAGCACGCTCCGGAACGCCTCGGGGCTCGTCGACGTGCTCGGCTACACGCCCGACGGCGAGGGGCCGCTGACCGATCCCTACGCGGCCATCCCGTCGCTGCCGACGGCACACCCCTACCGGACCGTCGGCGTCGAGGGGGTCCGGGAGGCGATGACCTTCTTCGACGAGGTCGGGCCGGACTACCGCGGCGGCCACACCGACGCGAACGCGCTCCTGCCGACCCACGGCGGGACGATCAAGCCGACCGCCCGGTACCCGGCGGGGGCCAGCGCCGGCCTCGCGAGCGACGAGCGCGACGTCCTGTTGGTCGGCTTCGAGGCGATGGTCGATTTCGACGCCAAGCACGCGGCCGCACACCTCGAGGCGGCGGGCGTCCCCTTCGACGTCCGGGGCGTCACGATCCGGTTCCCGGGCGACCTCCGCGCCGACGCGAAGGTGACCCGCTATGCGAAGTTGCTCGACACCGACGGCGAGGTGGCGGTCCGCGGGCGGAACCGCCCGGTCCGGGCGGCGCTCGCCGAGCGCGTCAACACCGAACTCGAGGGCGAGGCCCGCGTCGGCTTCCCGGCCGTCCTCGGCGACGACGACGCGGCGGGCGTCCGGGCCGACCTGCGGGAAGCCCTCGGGGCCGACGTGTTCGAGGTGCCGATGGGGCCGCCCTCGCTGCCCGGGTTGCGCCTCGAGGACGCCCTCTTCGACGCGCTCGACCGGGCCGGCGGGCGCTTCGAGACCGGGAACCCGGTCGTCGATTCGGACGGCGAGGGGCGGATCGAGCGGATCTACGTCGAGAAGAACGGGGCGAGGATCCCCAACAGCGCCGACCAGTACGTCCTCGCGACGGGCGGGTTGGTCGGCAAGGGCGTCGAGTCCGATCGCGAGACGGTGTACGAGCCGATCTTCGGCTGTCACGTCCCCCACGCCGACGACCGCTACGAGTGGTTCGACACCGAGGCCTTCGGCGACCACGAGTTCGCCCGCTTCGGCGTCCGGACCGACGAGGACCTCAGGCCGATCGGGCGCGACGGGAGCGTCGAGTTCGACAACCTCCGGGCGGCGGGGTCGGTGCTCGGCGGGTACGACTTCGCCGCCGAGAAGTCCGGCAGCGGCGTCTCGATCGCGACGGGCTATGCCGCCGGTCGCGCGGCAGCGGAGGCGGCACGATGAGCGACGCCGAACCCCCCTCGGAGCCGGAGTCGGCGTTCGACCCCGCGGAGCCGAACACCGGCGAGGCGTTCGAACCCGTCGACGTCTTCCCGGACAGCACCGACTTCGACCTCCGGCCGGGGGCGGATTCGTGTTACAAGTGCTCGACGTGCGATACGAACTGCCCCGTCGCGGAGGTCGACGACGACTTCCCCGGCCCGAAGTTCCAGGGCCCCGAGCAGTGGCGGCTCAAACAGCACGAGGACGACTACGAGGTCGACGACTCCGTGATGGACTGCTCGAACTGCATGCGGTGTGACAACGCGTGTCCGTCCGGGGTGCCGCTCTCGCAGATGCACAACACCGCCCGCGGGGAGTACGTCGACGGGCAGATGTCGAAACTCTCCGTGGAGTACTGGCGCAACCGGATCCTCGCGAACTACCGGACGTCGGCGTGGGTCGCCAGCAAGGTCCCCCGTCTCGCCAACGCCGCGATGAACTTCGGGCCGGCGCGGTGGCTCATGGAGAAGACGATGGGCGTCACGAGCGAGCGGGAGTTCCCCGCCTTCGCGACCGAGACGTTCCGGGAGTGGTGGGAACGGGAGGGCGCGGCCGCCGGGTCCCGCGAGCGCGCCCGCGAGAACCGGAAGCGCCGCGGCGACCCCGTCGACGCCGAGAAGAAGGTGGCGTACTTCCACGGCTGTTACTCGAACTACAACACCCCGGAGGTCGGGAAGGCGATGGTCCGGGTGTACGAGCACTTCGGCTACGAGGTCGTCGTCCCCGAACAGCGCTGCTCGGGGACGCCGATGTTCGCCAACGGGATGCTCGGGGACGCCCGCCGGCACGCCGAGGTCAACGTCTCCTCGATGGCCGACCTCGTCGAGGAGGGGTACGACGCCATCGCGTCGTGTACCTCCTGCTCGATGGCGCTGCGACAGGAGTACCCGGAGCTGTTCGACATCGAGGGGATCGACGAGGTGGCCGCCCACACCTTCGAGTCCGTCGAGTACCTCCGCATCCACGAGGACCTCCGGGGGGCCATCGGGGCGGCGGAACTCGACGACGGCCTCGAGGCGGAGTTCGCCTACCACGCGCCGTGTCACGCCCGCAACCAGGGGCTGGACCGCCAGGCCGTCGAACTGTTCGGCGAACTCGACGGCGTCGACGTCGAGGACGTCGGCGACTCCTGTTCGGGCATCTCGGGCACCTACGGCTGGAAGGCCGAGAAGTACGACAAGTCGATGGAGATCGGCGAGGAGATGTTCGAGCACATGGACGAGGCCGACGGCGAGACCGGGATGACCGAGTGTCCCACCTGCGCGATGCAGATGGAACACGGCACGGGCTACGAGATCCGACCTGCGCGATGCAGATGGAACACGGCACGGGCTACGAGATCCGACACCCCCTCGAGTTGCTGGCGGCGGCGCTCGTCGAGTGACGCGGCGGGGAGTCGGGAATCGGGGGGCTGAACGGGGGCGGGGGATGCACCACCACTTATAAACGACGGCGAACATCCAAACCCATGAAGAACATCGACGGACTCATCGAGAGCGCGAGCGAACTGTCCGAGCGCGGCTTCTCGAGGGGGGAGATCGCGGACGAACTGAACGTCTCCCGCGAGACGGCGACGTGGCTCGTAGAGCGCAGCGGGGAGGCGACGCCGACCACCGCCGAACCCTCGGGGGGGCCCCACGACATCCACGTCGACTGGAGCGCGTTGGGGCGCGACTCGGCGCGGCTCACCTACACGGGGCAGGCGATGGCGGACCTGCTCTCCAAGCAGGGCGAGTCGGTCGACCTGACGGTCGGCATCGAGAAGGCGGGCGCGCCGCTGGCGACCGTCGTCGCCCGCGAACTCGACACGGACATCGCCGCCTACGCCCCGCGGAAACACCAGTGGGAGGAGGGCGACATCGAGGAACTCGAGGGGACCTTCTCGCAGAACTTCGCCGAGATCCGGGGCCGGGAGTGCTACGTCGTCGACGACACCATCACCAGCGGGACGACGATGCGGGAGACGATCGGCGGGATCAAAAACCGCGGCGGGGAGCCGGTCGCCTGCGTCGTCCTGGTGGACAAACAGGGCATCGAGTCGATCGACGGCGTCCCGGTGTACTCGCTGATCCAGGCCATCCGGGTCGGGAACGGCGACGACGAGTAGGAGTCGACGGGACCGACGAGCGCTATGGTATTTATATATGTTCGAGTCCGGAGAGATAGTTATAAATGCACCGAGACGTAGCCGTCGTAGGTATATAAATGCGGCACGGAGTCTCGAAGCACGTTTATATATCCGTGTCCCGCCCGACCCGGCGGATCCGTCCGCCCCGCCGACGGCTTCAAGAGGGGGCCGCGAGTGGGTCTCGCATGCGCATTGCGCTCATTGCACACGACGACGAGAAGCCGTCGATGGTCGAGTGGGCGAGCGAACACGAGTCGATCCTCGCGGCGAACGACCTCATCGGGACGGGGACCACGGGCGGGCGGCTCAACGACGAGACGGGGCTGTCCGTCACCCGGCTGGAGTCGGGGCCGCTCGGCGGGGACCTGATGATCGGTGCCGAGATCGTCACCGGCGACTGCGACGCAGTGATCTTCTTTCGGGACCCGATGACCGCCCAGCCGCACGAGCCGGACATCTCCGCGCTGTTGCGGATCTGCGACGTCCGCGGCGTTCCGCTGGCGACGAACCGGGCCAGCGCGACGGCGCTGCTCACGGGGCTCGTGGACTCGGGAAGCGCGGATTCGTGACCCCCGTCAGCGCTCGTCGACCGCGGCCTCGTAGACGACGCCGCGGTCGCCGTCGACGGTGACGACCTCCCCGCCCGACAGCGACAGCGTGGCCTCGCCGACCATCGGCACCCCCAACTCGCGGGCGATCATCGCCGGGTAGCTCGTCATCCCCGACTGGGCGGTGACGACCGCGCCGACGGCCGAGAGGTCGCCGGTGAACTCCCCCTCGAAGTCGCCGGGGAGGACGACCACGGCGCCGTCGGGACAGCCCGCGAGGTCGCCGTCGGGGGCGAGGAACGCCGGGCCGACGGCGCGACCGGCACAGACCCCGCGGCCGCTGGCGAGCACCTCGGCGGCGACGTGGACTTTCATCGTGTTCGTGGTGTTTGCGCCCTCCAGTTCGGTCATCATCCCCGCGAGGACGACGACGGTGTCGCCGCTGTCGATCACGCCGGCGTCGATGGCCTCCGACGCCGCCGACTCGATGAGTTCCGTCGCGCCGTCGGCGGGGGAGGGCCGGTATCGGGGGAGCACGCCCCAACGCAGCGCCAGCCGTCGGCGGACGGCGTCGTCGGGCGTCACCGCGACGATGGGCATCGCCGGGCGGTACTTCGCGACCTTGTGGGCGGTGTAGCCCGACTCGGTGACGGTGACGACCGCCTCGGCGTCGACGTCGCGGGCGAGGTACCGCGCCGAGCGCGCGATGGCGTCCGTCCGGGGCTCGCCGGCCGGGGGGACGCGGTTCTCGCGGGACTCGGCGTACTCGCCGCTCGATTCGACGTCGGCGACGATGCGGGCCATCGTCTCGACGACGTTGACCGGATCGTCGCCGATCGCGGTCTCGCCCGACAACATCACGGCGTCGGTGCCGTCCAACACGGCGTTGGCGACGTCGGAGGCCTCCGCCCGCGTCGGCCGGCGGGCCTCGATCATCGAATCGAGCATCTCGGTGGCGGTGATCGCCGGGACGCCCGCCGCCTGAGCCTTCCGGATGATCCGCTTTTGGATCAGCGGGACGCGCTCGAGGGGGCACTCGACGCCGAGGTCCCCGCGGGCGATCATCACGCCGTCGGCCGCCTCGAGGATCCCGTCGATGCGATCGACGGCGTCGGCGCGCTCGATCTTCGCGATCACGGGGATGTCGGCGCCGAACTCCTCGAGGGTGGCGTTGACGGCGTAGACGTCCGCCGCGGAGCCGACGAAGCTCGCGGCGACGTAGTCGACGCCGGCCTCGGCCGCCAGCCGCAGCTCCTCGCGGTCGCTCTCGTTGACGAACTCCAGCCCGAGGTCGACGCCGGGGACGTTGACGCCCTTGCGGCCGCCCAATCGCCCCCCCGAATCGACGCCGACGACGACCGTCTCGCCCTCGACGCGGTCGACCGTCGTCTCGATCCGGCCGTCGTCGAGCAGGACGCGGTCGCCGGGTTCGACGGCGGCGATCGACGCCGAGAGGCCGATGACGTCGCCGTCGACCGTTTCCCCCTCGGCGAGACGGCGCGTCGATCCCGTCGGGACCGCCACCGACTCGCCCTCCGGGAGGGGAGCGGTCCGGATCTCCGGGCCGGGGACGTCGAGCAGCGTCGCGACGGGACCGTCGGGGCTGTCGGCCGCGCGGACGCGCTCGATGACCGCCTCGCGGCCCTCCACCGTCCCGTGGCTGGCGTTCAGCCGGGCGACGGACATCCCGGCGTCGGCGAGGCCCTGTATCGTCTCGCGGTCGTCGGAGGCGGGCCCCAGCGTACAGACGATCTTGGCTCGGCGCATCAGAGGATGATGCTCTTGCGCTCGACGAAGGCCTCGATCGTGTAGCCGATGCCCTCGCGGCCGATCCCGGAGTCCTTCGTCCCGCCGAAGGGGATGTCGCCGAGGCCGTGGCTCGGCGCGCCGTTGATCCGGACGCCGCCGACCTCGAGGCGGTCGGCCACGCGCATCGCGCGATCGTAGTCCGCCGTGAAGACGGCCGCGTCGAGTCCGAGCGACCCGCCGTTGGCGACCTCGAGCGCCCCGGCCTCGTCGTCGAAGGTCGTCACGGCGACGACGGGGCCGAACTGCTCCTCGTGGACGATGCGGGCGTCCTGGGGGACGTCCGCCAGCAGCGTCGGCTCGAAGAACCGCCCGGAGCGGGAGCCGCCGCGGACGAGCGTCGCCCCCCGGTCGAGGGCGTCCTCGACGAGTTCCTCGACCCACTCGGCCTGCTCGTGGGAGATGAGCGGGCCGAGCGACGTCTCCTCGTCGAAGAGGTCGCCGGGCTCGAAGCCCTCCATCTCGGCGTCGATCCGGTCGACCAACTCGTCGTGGGCGTCCTCGTGGACGAGCACCCGCGAGACGGCCGAGCACCGCTGGCCCGCGTACTTCAGCGAGCCCGAGGCCGCCGCCGACGAGGCCGCCTCGAGGTCGGCGTCGGGGAAGACGATCGCGGGCGCGTTGCCGCCCAGCTCCATGTGGAGTTCGACCATCCCGCTGACCCCGGCGACGTGTTTGCCCGCGCCCGAGGAGCCCGTCATCGCGATGGCGTCGATCCGGTCGTCGCCCGCGAGCACGTCGCCGATCTCGCTCGCGCGGCCGGGGACGAACCCGAAGGCCCCCTCTGGCAGGTCCTCGGCGGCGTCGACGATGATCTCGGCGAGGATGGCGGCGCTGATGGGCGTCTTCGACGCCGGCTTCAGGATGACCGCGTTGCCCGCCGCGAGCGCGGGGGCGACCTGCAGGGCCGTCGTCGAGAGGGGGTAGTTGTACGGCGTGATACAGAGGGCGGTCCCCACCGGCTCGTGGCGGACGATCGCGCGCCAGCCCTCGTGGCCCTCGGTCGTCCCCTCGATGTATTCGCCCTTCAGCGAACGGGCCTCCTCGGCGGCCCGTCGGAACCGTTCGGCGGCGGCGTCGACCTCGCCGCGCGCGCTCGATATCGGCTTGCCGGCCTCCCTGACGATCACGTCGGCGAGTTCGGCCTTTCGGGCCTCGATCCCGTCGGCGATGGCGGTGACCCACTCGGCGCGCTGGACGACGGTCGTCTCGCGCATCTCGGCTTCGGCCGCCTGCGCGGCGGCGAGGGCGTCCTCGGCGTCGGCGGGCGTCGCGGCCGAGACGCTCGCGAACGTGGTGTCGTCGGTGAGGTCGGTCACGTCGATGCGGTCGGCGGTCGGGGTCCACCGCCCCTCGATGTAGAGTTCGTCGTGGTTGAGCGTAGAGTCGGTAGCCATACTACCCCAGTCGTCGCGAGGGGACAAAAAATTTACTCACGATAGAATAAAGAATGCACCACCGGCGGAGATCGGAGCGGACGGCGGGAGGCGGCGCTATCGGCGGCGTATTCGAGTCGCGGGTGCGGACGGCGCGGTTCGGCGGCGTCCGGGCGACGCCGACGGCCGGCCGGACGGCTACCGGGGGCACGGCGGACGCGAAAAGCGACGGGCGGGACGGCCGCCGCAACGCCGGACGGCCGCCGGGGACGACCCCCCTCAGGGATCGAGCGTCGGCGGGGCCCCGCGGTCGATGGCCAACTCGTAGGCCTCGATGTCCTCGAAGGCGGCGGCCTGGCCGCCGACGTCCAGCGTCTCGCCGCCGACGTCGAGCGTGATGGCGGCGGTCCCGCGGTCGACGCTCGCGCTGATGTCGACGACCGACCCCGCGACGGTCCGGAACTGCCCGGACTCGACGTCGCGGCCGCGGACGGAGGCGTAGAACCGGCCGTCGCTGTTCTCGATGTCGCGCACGCAGCGCCGGATCGTCGCGTACCGCCGCGGGAACGGGCGTTCGCGCCGGCTCTCGGCCAGCGTCGTCGACGAGGGCCAGACGACCGTGTTCAACAGCCCCAACACCAGAAAGCCGAGTTCGGAACGGTTGAACACGACGCCGTAGTCGTCGCCGCGGCTCCGCAGCGCCGCGCGCGTGGTGTACACCGAGTACGTCCCGTCTGCGACGGCGACGAGCGGGGTCGTGACGCCGCGTCGCGCGCGGGCGACCGTCGCGACGCGCGTGTAGTCGAAGCGGTCCGGATCGGGGACGTCGGTGCTCGGCGAGAGGAGCAACTCGATCGTGACGCCCGCGTCCTGTTTGGCCGTCAGTTCGGACTCGAAGCGGCCCAGGAGGTCGGGCGTCAACGAGAGGACGAGTTCGTAGTCGGCGCTCGAGATGACGTCCTCGACGTACCGGAGGATGGTCCGCCGCGAGGTGACGAGCGAGACGGCCTCGGCGTCCCGGGAGGGCGCGGTGTAGCGGTACTCGAGGCTCTCGATCAGGTCCTCGAGGGTCGTGCGGGCGTCGCCGAAGGCCTCCTCGGGATCGACCGCGAGCACCTCGAGGGGTCGCGAGTCGCGGAGTTCGACGAAGCCGCTGTCGGCGAGGCTCCGAACGGTGTCGTACACCCGGGGTTGGGGGATGTCCGTCGCCTCGGCGATCTCCGAGGCGGTGAGGCTCCCGTGTTCGAGGACGGCGAGGTACGCGCCGATCTCGTACTCGCCGAAGTCGAACCGCTCGCCAAGACGCGAGAGGTCGCCGGACAGCTCCTCGTCGGCCATACGTGGTACTCAGACCGGGTCCTAATATGGGTTGTCGTGGGCGAACGACGCCGGCGTCTCAGGGCTCGTCGAAGGCCACCGCGGTCTTGATCGTCCCGTCCGTGCGCTCGAAGGCCGCTTCGAACGAGTCGAGGGGGGCGACCGTGGTGACGAACGCCTCGAGGAACCACTCGGGGAACCCCCCGAGCCGCTCGATCGCCGCACGGAAATGGGCGGGACCGGAGTTGACGCTGCCGACGATGGCCTTGTTCCCCATGACGAGGTCCTTGTGGAGCCGGCCGCCGTCGACCTCGAAGGTCCACGGCTCCGGGACGCCGAGCAGCGCCGCGACGCCGTTGGGGGCGAGCGCGTCGACGCTCTCGAAGGCGTGTTTGGCGTGCCCGGTCGCCTCGTAGACGAGGTCGGCCGGCTCGTGGACAGACGGGACCTCGGGGACGGGGGTCTCCCGGGAGTCGACGTACGTCGCGCCCAGCCGTTCGAGGAGGTCGATCGTCGGGTCGGGGCGGTCGCTGCGGCCGAGACAGTACACCTCGAAGCTCCCGACGAGCATCGCGACCGTCACCAGCCCGAGCGAGCCGTTCCCGAGGACGAGCGCGGTCTCGGGGTCCCACCCGAACGACGAGCGCGAGGCCGCGGCGAGTTCGAGGGCCTTCTCGGAGATGCTGATCGGCTCGACTAGGAACCCCCACGCCGCCGTTTCGGGCGGGACGGAGAGCAGGCACTCGGCGGGGCTCGTAAAGTACTCGCTCATGAACCCGTGCGCGCCGTCGATGCCGCGCTCGACGGTCGCCTCCGGGGGGGCCATGTCGGCCTCGCCGCGCTCGAAGTACTCGTTTTCGCCCCCGGGCGGCGGCCGGCGGACGGTCGGGGCGACGAACTCGCCGCGGGAGAAGCCGGTCCCGTTGGGGTCCTCGACGACGCCGACCGCCTCGTGGCCCAGTATCAGGTGCTCCTCGCCCGGCGGCGGGCTGCCGTGGTTGCCGGCGATCACCTCGTGGTCGGTGCCGTCGACGCCGACCCGGTGGGTCCGAACCAGGACCTCCCCCGCCCCCGGCGTCGGTCGCGGCACCTCGAGGATCCGGGGCCGTCCCTCGCCCGGCTCGACTCCGATGGCCTTCATACGCCACCGTCGTCGGGTGGAGGCAAAATGTTTATCGTTATTCGAGTAAACCTTGCATCCGAACGCCCCCGGACGGTTCGTCCGGGCCACACACCACACATGGAACGTTACGACCTGCTGTACCGACTCTACGAGGAGTTCGACACCGAGACCCTCCGGGCCTACCAGGAGTTCGTCGACCTGTTCCCGCCCGTCGACTCCCGCGTGACGCTCAACCAGTGGGAGGAGATCAACGCGGAACTCGACGACCGGAAGGACGACATCAGGGACAGTTTCCCACTCGTCGGCGGCACCTACGCGGAACTGGCGGCGTCGGCGACGCGCGAGCAGGCTTTCGGGGCGTTGGATCTCTACAGCAAGTACGATCGGGGCGTCAACGTCCTCGTCCTCGACGTCGACGAGACGCTCCGGTCGGCCGGCAACACCGACAACGAGATCCCGCGGGAGACGCTGCACCTGTTGACCCGGTTCCACGAGGACGGGGTGCCGATCGTCATCTGTACGGGCCAGACCCTCGAGAACGTCAAGGGCTTTCTCATCCAGGGGCTCGGCAGCAGGATGGTCCACTCGGGGGCCGTCAGCGTCGTCTACGAGGCCGGGACCGGGGTGTTCACGCCCGGCCACGGCCCAGACACGAAGCGGCTCCTCTACGAGACGCTCGGGGCGGACGTGCGGGACATCTTCAACGGCGTCCGCACGCGCGTGCTCTCGGACGCGCCGCCGGACCTGCGCCGCGGGTGTCACCTCCAGGGCAACGAGTTCAACGTCACCCTCAAGCCCAACTTCGAGACCGCAAGCGAGGACGCCGAGCGCGTCATCGAGCGCGCGCTCGTCTACCTCCTCGACCTCCTGGAGGACAGCGTCGCCGGCGTCGTCGACGCCGGCCGAGAGGGGGAACGAGAGGCGGACGCGGAAGCCGAGACGGACCCCAACCCGGACGCCGGGACCGACGTCGAGGCGGCGACGGAGGGGTTCGCCCGGGCCTACTACGCCGCCGACGACCCGGAGATATCGGCCGTGTTGGCCGCCACCGGCGAGGAGCCCGACACGACGCGTGCGGACGTCCCCGAGGCGTTCGCGGCGGCGTTCGACCGGATCGACGTGGCCTACTACGAGGCCGACGCCGCCGAGATCGGCTCGCTCGAACTCGACAAGTCCGCCGGCGTGGAGGCCGCCCTCGAGGTGCTCGGGATCGATGACCCCTTCGCGCTCGTCATGGGCGACTCCAAGAGCGACCTCCGCGTGATGGAGTGGGTCGAAGACCACGACGCCGGGATCGCCGCCGCGCCCGAACACTCCTCGCCCGACGTCATACGTCACGTCGCCGGGACCGACGACCTCCGGTTCGCCCGGGGCGACGCCCCCGACGTGCTCAGAACCGCCTACGCGCTCAACCGGCTGGCCGCCCTCGACGAATGAACGGACCCACCCGACACGAAACGGACGGACGGACGGC
>Ga0209917_1000193_pt1 | contig 24966 bp, 30 predicted proteins | sample SalPon2_C_H2O_MG_FD_185710 | JGI IMG/M metagenome (GOLD analysis project Ga0209917, IMG submission 185710) | Salt pond water microbial communities from South San Francisco under conditions of wetland restoration - Salt Pond MetaG R2_C_H2O_MG... | ecosystem: Environmental > Aquatic > Non-marine... | reverse complement strand
CCCAGACGATGTTGCCATCGCGGAACGCCGGTTCGTCGACCCAGTTCGCCCCGGCGTTGATGAGGTCATCTTTGATGCCCTGCGATCCCGTTGCGTCCGAGCCGTCGACGATGCCGGCTGAAATCCCGACCAGCCCGGCATGACAGATCAGCCCGATGATCTTGTCGGCCTCGTGGGCCGCCCGGACGAGCTCACACACCGACTCGTCGCGGCGGATCTTGTCAGGCGTCCAGCCGCCGGGTACCAGCACCGCATCAACAGCCGTCGGATCGACCTCGGCTGCGGCAACCTCGGTTTCGGCGGTGAGTCCGCCGCTTTTGCCTGTATACTCGACGCCGGCTTCTGTGCCGACGACATCGATCGTTGCGCCTTCCTCTTGGATGCGCATGTAGACGGCCCAAAATTCGAGGTCTTCGAACCCCGGCCCGACCAACATGGCGATTCGCGTGTCATCAAGTTTCATCTGTGACCACTGTCTCGATCTTGCTTCCGTCTCGGCATAACAGTTTGTCCGGATTCGAGTCTTGGCTCGCCACAACACAAATATAGCTTCCCGCCGTAGCTTTCGGTCGATGGTCACCGACGAGTACGACTTCTGGCTGTTCGATCTCGATGGCACGATCATCGATGCGGAGTGGGGGTATATCCGCGATATCTTCGATCGTGTCGGCCAGCGACTCGACCGTCGGTTCACCGATCGGGAAGCCGAGATCCTCTGGCATGGCCTTGGTGGCCCACGAAACGCAACGCTGCAGGAGTTCGGTGTCGACCCTGAGCCGTTCTGGGCGGCCTTCCACGAGATCGAAACGCCACAGCGGCGTGCGGAAGCGACCTATCTCCACGACGACGCCGCAACGCTACTTCGGACGATCACCGATCGATCAACGCCGGTCGGTCTCGTCACCCACTGCCAGGAGTTTTTGACGACCCCTGTGTTGCAGCATCTCGATATCGCCGACTGGTTCGATGTGGTTGTCTGCTGTACCGACGAGCTTGGCTGGAAGCCCGACCCCGACCCGGTGCGGCAGGCGATGACGGGATTGGGCGTCGACGATGACCACCACGGCGCGCTCGTCGGCGACGCGGCTGTCGACATCGGTGCGGCGTGGAACGCCGGCCTTGATGGCGTCCACGTCGAACGCCACGGCCACGACACCCGCGGGCGGTGTGTCCTCGGCGATTATCGCGTCAGAACGCTTGAGTCCTTGGTGGCCGCACCGGCGACCGACGGCGGTGTCGATAGCGTGACCGACGAGTAAGTGCCGTCAGTCAGAGCCCTGTCGGGTGACTGTGATAGCTTGTCGTCAGGCCCCACTCCTCTGTGAGGGTCTGGAGTCGCTGAACACCGCCGGTCTCGGTGGCGTAGTGACCCGCCAAGATGACGTTGATGCCGGCCTCTCTCGCGCGATGGTAGACCTGCTGTTTGCCCTCGCCGGTGATGAGCGTGTCCGCGCCGACCTCGCGGGCTTCATCCAGCCAGTCGGTGCCGCTGCCGGTGACGATGGCGACCTGGTCGATATTTTCCGGGCCGAAATCCAGCACCTGCAGGTCGTCGGCTTCGAGTTCGGCTTCGAGCGTCGTCGTCAGTTCCGCTCGCGTCAGCGATGCTGGCGCGGTACCCTGCTGGCCGACGGTGACCGGCCCCATCGAGCCGAAGGGCTCGGTCTCATCGAGATCGAGTAGCTCGGCGAGGACGGCTGCGTTCCCAAGCGTCTGGTGGCCGTCAAGCGGGAGATGCGAGACGTACAGCGCGATGTCGTTGTCGACAAGGGCGGCGATTCGGTCATACTGGCGGTCGGTGACGCGCTCGATCCCACCCCACGAGAGCCCGTGGTGGACGACGAGGACATCGCTGTCAGCGTCGGCCGCAGCGGTAATCGTTGCTTCGGCGGCATCAACGGCGAACGCCGCGTGGTCGACGGTCGCTTCGCTGGGGCCGATCTGTAGCCCGTTCGCGCTGGCGTCGACATCGCTGTAGGCGTCGGTGGCAAGACGGTCGTCAAGTCGGCTAACGAACTCGGCGAGTTCCATACCGGCCTCTCGGCGTGGGTTGGTTTGTAAGCGGCGAAAGAAGCAACCGCGTTACTCGAGGGCGACGGCGTTGACTTGGCCGACCTGGCCAGGGCGGGAGGTGACGCGGGCTTGGCCCTCGCTGGTCTCGATAATTGCGCCCTTGGTGATGATGTTTCGGCGGGCGTAGTTGACGTTTGCTGGGTTTTCGACGACATCCTCGATGTCGACCTCGGTCGTCTCGCCGCCGTCGGCGAGTTGGGCGACGTTCGTCGAAAGGGCTCGCAGTTTGTCCTCGGTACCGCGGGCGTCGATAACGCGGAATCGGGGGTCGTCGACGGTTGTCTCGGCTGGTTCGCGTCCGAGCTGGTGTCGTTTCTTCTTGCTGGCGTGCTTGAGTCGGCCGCCGGTGCGTTTCCGCGCCGAGCGTCCCTGATCTTTCATACCCACCACAACCCCCAGCAGCTACTTGAATCGCTCGGAACGCCCCCGGAGTCGCAAGCGTTAGGTTCCTCTCGCTGTCTCCCTTCGCTATGAGCCTGCAGGTCGCTGTCGCGGTGCCGTTCCGGCAGGAGGGCACCGACCGGCTGGGCGAGGGGGCCTTTGTCGTCGCGCTCTCGCTCGATCGGGAGTGGTTCTCGCCGGATCAGGCCAAACGGCTGGTCGATGTGGCGGTCGGCCGCGGCCTCCTGGAGAAGGTCGATGGTGACCTCGTGGCCACGTTCGATCTCGATGCCGTCGATATCCCGGCGGACTACACGCCCGACACCGACATTCTCCGCGAGCAGTCAACGTTTGAGCAACTCTTAGATCGCATGACCGATGCCGGGATGGCCAAACAGGAGGCCGTTGCGGCCGCCAACGAAACCCAACGCCGCCTTGGGATCACACTTGAGGCGGCGGCGGTGCTTGTCGCTACCCGCGAGGGGATCGCTGTCGACGTTGCGGCTGATGCAGTTCGGGCAGACCTTGCAGATGCGTCGGAGTAACCTGTTTCCTCGTCAGATCACGCAGTGGTTGTGTCGGCCAACTCCACCTCGGCATCGGCGACGGCCGCCGCAAGATCGGTTTTTGTAAGGATACCGACGGCGTCGCCGTCGCTGTCGGCGACCGGCAGATGGCTGTAGTCACCCATCAGCGCGGCCGCGTCGGTCAACGGTGTCGCCGGCGAAACGGTCTCGACAGGTGTGGTCATATACTCCCCAACCGTCGCCTCCTTGGCCGATGCGGCGTCAGCCAACACCGCCAGTGCGTCCGTCGAGGTGAAGATCCCCTCCGGCTGACAGCCGTCTCCGACGATCACGAGCGATTTGATATCTGCGTCGCCCATCGCCTGGGCAGCCTCATCGATCGGTGTTTTAGCGCTGAGCGTCAACATCGGTGTCGTCATGACATCGCTGACGTGGATCTCGGTCATACCAGACAATGCAACCGAGCCAGTATAGTAGTTCGTGCGTTGAGCGGGCGATGATAGGCCCACCGTCGACAAACACGAACCGATTTCAGGCTGGCCCGCCCGAAAACGAGTATGGTACAGGATCGGCTCCGCGACGGCAAACGGATCGCGCAACTGCTGGCCAGCGAACTGACCGGCGACCAGTCCGCCCTCGCCAACGTTGTCGTCGCCGACGCTGACCCGGATGTTGCGCCAACCGACGATGGTGCGTTCGCCTACCGCGTTGTCCATGTCGCCGACGGCGACGCCCTCACGACTGACGATCGCGGCCGCCCGACACTCGCCGACGCCGCAAGCGATGTTGACGCCGAAATGACTGAGATTGCGACCGTCTCTGTCCAGCCAGACCGTGCCCGCGTCGCGTTCAGTATCGCGGCTGATCGCGCTGCCGAGGCCGCGACGACGGCCGAACTCGACGTTGTGTCGCCTGCTGTCGAGGCCAACGACGACACTGCAGTGGTCGGTATCACCGACGGTGTGGACGCAAAACGCGTGGTTCCGGTGTTTGAAGCCGTTGTCACCGCGGTGTCAACGACCCAAGCGTAGGCGGCGGCTGTGCGTCACGTGCCCCCAACCGCAGTACATACAAATCGAATGGCTCGCATCGTTTGGCTAGCGACGCGGATAGAACTTGGTGAGCTATGACACGATACATTCGGACTGCCGACGACGGACGCATCACCGACACGCGAACCGACCAACCCGAAGATGACGACTGGATCGAGATTTCTGAGTTAGCGTATCTCAGCGATGCCGCCCCCGATGGCCACGAGGCGATCCGCTACTACAAGCCCGAGGCCAAGGAACCGGACGACGGCTGGGGGATCGAATCCGAGACCCTCGGCAAGCAGTTTGTCGAAATGTAGCACATCGACGCTGTTAGAACACACACGCGACTGTGTCGCTCGGCGTGTTGAAACCGCCCGGACGTGGATTATGGCAACACCGGCGTGTGCCGATGTGGGTTCGCCCTCCGGGCAGACAGGACGACCACCGGAACAATACCCAGCGGGTATATAAATGCTGGAGGCGACGACACGATTTGCCAGCGTTGTCTGTCCCAATACACCCACTACTGTGGCCGTCGAGTGTCGGTTCGCCCGTCAGAATGCGGTGAGTAGTCCCGGGAGGTCGGCCGCCAACCGGTCGCGCTCGATGTAGGCATCCGCCCGCGGATCCTTCTGTGGCCCGCCATCGAACAGCACTTGGATCGTGTGGATGCCAACAGCATCGGCACCGGAGATATCCTCATCGGGTGTGTCGCCGATAAAGACCGTCTCTTGGGGGGTTGTTTCGAGCGCTGACAACAGCGCGTCGAAGGCGGCTGCATCGGGTTTTCCGGCGTCGAGTTCGCCGGTCACGAGTGTCGTATCAAACAGTGGTTCCCAGTCAAGATACTCGATCTTCGACCGTTGGGCGCGAACCGGCCCGTTCGTGAGGAGGCCAACGCGGTAGTCACCGCGAAGCTCACGCAACAGGGCTTCGGCATCGGGGATCGGTACGAGAGCGTTGGTGACCGCGTTGCGGTAGGCGGCGGCCAACCGGTCAGGATCCGTCTCTGTGGTGTCGTCAGCAAGCAACTCCGCAAAGATCGGCGCGCGGCTGTCTGTCGTGAGGTGATTGCGGTGGGCTTGAATGTACTCGCCCCGGGAGATCGGCGGCGCGTCGGCTTGCTCGACGGCCTCCGCCAGCAGCGTCTCTCGGTCGCGATCAGGCACCGCGAGCGTATAATCGAGGTCGAAGGCGACCCCGCGTATCGACATGAATACCCGTTTTTGTTCCAACGGTATGAGGCTAGCGACACCGCGGGCTGACCACCGTTCTTTTCACGATCCCTCACCCGGGTAGGGGTATGACACTTGATCCGATCCACGTCGACGCCATCGCCCGGCTTGCGGGATCGGTCGCCGACTCGGTCGACGACAGTGATCACGACGATGTCGCCGAAACTGTCTGGGCGTCGTGGCTCGATCCCCTCACCGACGCCCGCGGCCGCACCGTGGTCAAACCCCTCGGCGAACAACGCCGCGCCCGTGTCGCTATCGACGATATCGCGCTGGCGGAGCGACCGTTTCCGACCGTCCACGGCATCGATTCGGGGACGATCAACCCGACCTCCTTCAAAAATGGGCTCGTGCTGGATCTGGCCCACGCCGCGATGGCGGTTGATCCCTCCGAGCTCTCAGTCCACCGCGCGCGGACGATCGTGGCGACGGTTCACGCCACCGACCGCACCCGGTCGCTGGAAACTGACTGGGTGCGCCACGACGAGGGCCACAGCCAACACCGCGTGATCAGCTCACCGCCCGTCAACCGCTACGCTGAGGCCGTTGTTCACGCGCTCTCGTTGTATCTCGCAGAAGGCCACCACGCCCGCGAGCACGCCCACACGGTTGAGGATCTGCTCTTGCTTGATGGGCCGCTCTACCCGAAAGAGATCCTGACGTGGCGGGATCGCAACCCCGAACTCGACGCGCTGACCTACGAGGCGCGGCCAAAAAACGTCCTGAAAAACTACGTCCGACTTGTCGAACGCTTCGTCGAGGAGGAGACGCCGATCGCTGGCTTCGTCAAGAATCCGTCGGCCCGCGTCATCACCGGCGCGCTTGCTGACAAAGAGATCGGCTTCGACGCGCCGTGGCCAGACGATACCGGCTTTTTCACGCGGTTGCTTGAGCAGCAAGCCGAGGAACCCGGGGATGATACCGAGGCAACGCCGGGAGCCACCCGTCGCACCGACGAACTCTCGGTGACCTCATGGTTTATCTCCCGCGGCGGCCCGGATGGCGCGATGGCGGCCGATGGCGACGCGCTTGGCGTCGACCGCAAGCTCGACCCGGAGTGCTATGAGGTCACCTTCTTCGTCATCTACGACCCGCGAAACGACCTCTGTTACAAGGTCGAAGCCCCATACGCGATCACCCGTGATCCGGCCATGCGCGAGCAACTCCAAACACAGATTCTCTCGGAGGTTGCCGCCGAACGCGGCCCGCCGCGAGCGGTCGACAAGGCTGATGAACTCGCGAAGATCAGTGCCGGCGAGAAGGCTGCTCTCCGGCGAAAGTTCGAGGGTGAACTCCACAGCGAGCAACTGGACACATACGACGACGAGCGGTGGACAGAGGGTTAGGCCGTCGGCTCAGCGGCTTCAACTTCCACGGTGACTGATTCGGAGTCGACGCCGATGCGCGTGAGCTGTGTGACGACGTGTTCTTTGGCCGCCGACAGTGCCTGCTCTTTGGTTTCGAAGCCACGCGGCATCGGTGATTCGAAGGCGACACGCACCTCTTCGCCGTCAACCTCGACACCCGTGCCACCGCTTTCGACCGCATAGAAGGAATCACAGACCCAGACGTACGGTGCGGCAGCATCAGGCGACCCCCTGTATTTCGGTGGCTCTTCGCCTCGCTCGAACACCGTGCCTGTCAACCCGGTGCCCCCACCAAGTCCGCGAACCAGTAACATAGTGTTTCCTACGGGCTCAATGGTAAAAAGCGGGGCGTCGTCAAGCGCGTCGTGGCTGCATTAGACAGTCGCATCGAGATGCGCTAGCAGTTCCTCAGCTGTCTCTTCAGGTCGCTCATGCAGCACCCAATGGGTTGCCGACGGAAACGTCACCAACTCCGCGTCATCGCAGTAGGCCAGACTCTCCTCGGCCATCGACGGCTCCAGAAATTCATCCTGCTGTCCCCACATGACAAGCGTCGGCACCGAGACCTGCTGTTGTGGCGGCCGCGGGCGATACCGCCCCATCGCCCGATACCAGTTGATCATCGCGGTCACCGCACCCGGCTGTGTCCACGCCTCGCGGTATCGCTTGAGATCCGTCGCCGAGAACGTGCCGGGGCGACTGCTCTCGGTCAGTCCGCGTTGCAGTGCCCGACAGTTGTTGGCCGTCGCAATCGTTTCCGGCAGCACTGGGAGTTGAAACGCAAACATGTACCAGCTTTTCCGCAGTTGCGAGAGGCTGCTCAGCAGGGTATCCTCCATCACCGTCGGGTGCGGGACGTTGACCGTGGTCAGCGAGTTGATCCGCGCAGGATAGCTGAGCGCGAGCCACCACGCCACCGCCGCTCCCCAGTCGTGGCCCGCGACCGCCGCCGTCTCACGGCCGGCATCGTCGATCAGGCCGATCACATCGGCGGCCAACTCCGCGATGTGATAGCTGGCAACGCCGTCGGGTTTGTCGCTGCGGTTGTAGCCGCGCTGGTCGGGGACGATGACGCGGTAGCCGGCCGCTGCCAGCGGCTCGATCTGGCGGTGCCAGCCCTCCCAAAACTCCGGAAACCCATGCAGTACGATCACGAGTGGCCCGTCGTCGGGGCCGGCCTGTCGTGTGTGGAGCCGAATCCCGTTGGTTGCGACGACGACCGATTCGCCCGGCCGGTCGGCAGCTGTGTCGGGTGCGGCGTCTGTCGATACTGAGGCGTCCATACGATCCCAACGGGCTGGACTGCGTAATACCTGCTGCCGGCGTGGGTCAGTGACTCACTCCGACGACGGCGTCAACAGTTCCTCGGCGTCGAACTTCTGTTTCTCATAGAAGCCACGCCCCTTCAGCCGCGGGACGGTGTGGGTGTGTAGCGTTTCGCTGTCGAGATCGTAGAGTAGCGGAAAGACGTTTGTTCGTCGGTTGGCGACGGTGAACTCCTCGGTAGCAAACTCGATGAGCTCCGCGTCGGGCGAGGCCCGCGGGTAGACGATGTAGCCAAAGAGATTCTGGAAGGAGCCGTCGGTCGGCGGCGAGGCCGAACCGACAAGCGTTCGGAAGGATTCGGTTGTCGTCTCGACGGTCTCGGGATCAAGCTCGAGATCCTCGTTGATCGTCACGTAGACCTTTGTTCGGCCGATTGTCGGGTCTTCGTCTTCCTTGTACCACACCGGATCGAACGGGTTTGCCTCCTCGGGGGGCAATGGGTCGTACTCGTGATCTACCACCTGCGCTTCGACATGATCACGATACTCGTCGATGTCCATGTGACGTACTCTATGGGTCGTTGTATATGTTATTCGGTATCCGAGTGCGGCCCACCCGGCTCATGTGACGCCTGCCCAACCCGCGAAGCTGCTCAGGCGGCCGCCCGCATCGACCACACAGCCACCAGCCCGAGCACTACCGCCGGCACCAGCGGGAGGATCAGAAACGTCGCAAAGAACGGCAAGCCCGCGGCAGCGGGGATGGCTGGCCGGAGATAGATGACGCCAGGTATCACCAAGAAGCAGGTTACGACGCCGGCGACTAACACCCAGCCGTGTCGATCGAACCCCTCGGCGTCGCTCCTCTCGTGTGCGCCTCCCTGCCTCGCAGTGCTGTCGGGTGCATCCGACTGACGGACTGGATCGTCGGCCGTGTCGTCCCCACCGGCTTCGGAACTCACTATCCGAGGTTTTTGCCCGCCGGGCAAAGCCCTCACGGTTCGACACCACACCGCATGCGAGCAGTTTTAACACATCCAGGGGCTACGACAGCGTATGAGCAAACAGGAACCGAAAGCGGAGTCGGGGAAAGACCCGGAGTTGCGGAGCAGCGAAGTCACCGAGGGCACCGATCAGGCTCCCTCGCGGGCGATGTTCCGTGCGATGGGATACGACGACGAAGACCTCGACTCACCGATGGTCGGGATCGCCAACTGCGCGGCCGACATCACACCCTGTAACGTCCACCTCGACGACGTGGCCGAGTCGGCCTACGCGGGCGTCGACAACGCCGGCGGGATGCCGATCGAGTTCAACACGATCACGATCTCGGATGCGATCTCGATGGGCACCGAGGGGATGAAAGCCTCGCTCATCTCCCGGGAGGTCATCGCCGACAGCGTCGAACTCGTCTCCTTCGGCGAGCGGATGGACGGGCTGGTCACCATCGGTGGTTGTGACAAGAACATGCCGGGGATGATGATGGCGATGATCCGCACCGACCTCCCTTCCGTGTTCGTCTACGGCGGCTCGATCATGCCCGGCGAGCACGACGGCCGAGAGATCACGATCCAAAACGTCTTCGAGGGCGTCGGCGCGGTCGCCCAAGGCGAGATGGAGGAAGACGAACTCGATGAGATGGAGCGGCACGCCTGTCCGGGCGCGGGCTCCTGTGGTGGGATGTTCACCGCCAACACGATGGCCTCCATCAGCGAAACGCTCGGGCTCGCGCCGCTGGGGTCGGCCGCGGCTCCTGCCGAACACGACGAGCGATACGAGATCGCCGAACGCGCCGGCGAGATCGCCCTCGACGTGATCGCAAACGACCGCCGGCCCTCCGACATCCTCTCGAAGAAATCCTTCGAGAACGCTATCGCCATGCAGGTCGCCACCGGCGGCTCGACGAACGCCGTCCTCCACCTGCTCGCACTCGCCGCCGAAGCCGGTATCGACCTCGATATCGAGGAGTTCGACGAGATCTCCCGCCGCACCCCGAAGATCGCTAACCTCCAGCCCGGCGGCACCCGCGTCATGAACGACCTCTTCGAGATCGGCGGCGTCCCCGTCGTTCTCCGGCGGCTGCTTGAGGGCGGCTACCTCCACGGCGATGCGATGACCGTCACCGGTCGCACCATCGCCGAGGAGCTCGCCCACCTCGAAGACGAGGGCCGCATCCCCGACGACGGTGAGATCGACGCCGACTATCTCTACACGGTCGACGACCCCTATCAGGCGGAAGGGGCGATCAAGATCCTCACCGGCAACCTCGCGCCCGACGGCGGCGTCCTGAAGGTGACCGGCGACGACAAGTTCCACCACGAAGGCCCCGCCCGCGTCTTCGAAAACGAGGAGGATGCGATGGCCTACGTCCAAGAGGGCCACATCGAATCGGGCGACGTGATCGTCATCCGCAACGAGGGCCCCAGCGGCGGGCCCGGGATGCGGGAGATGCTCGGCGTCACCGCCGCGGTCGTCGGTGCAGGCCACGAGGACGATGTGGCACTGCTGACCGACGGCCGCTTCTCGGGGGCGACCCGCGGCCCGATGATCGGTCACGTCGCACCTGAAGCCGCCGACGGCGGCCCGATCGCGCTGCTCGAAGAGGGCGACACCGTCACCGTCGACATCCCTGAACGCGAGCTGTCGGTCGATCTCTCCGACGACGAACTCGATGCCCGCCGCGAGGAGTGGGAACCGCGAGAGCCGGCCTACACGAGCGGCGTCCTCGGCAAGTACGCCCGAGACTTCGGCTCGGCGGCGAAAGGTGCGGTGACGAATCCCGGACTAGTCGACAACGACTAAGCGGTGTTTGTCAGTCGTCGTCGGCAGTGTAGGCGTCGCTCCGGCGCTTGATTCTGGCAACGATCAATCGCTGGTCGTCGCGCCGAAACGTCACGGCAAGCCGGAACGCGCCGACACGGATCTTGCTGCGCGGGCTGTTCTGGAGTGGTTCGCCGTACTCAGGTGGTTCTCGCCACGGCGAATCGACGATCTCGTCGAGTTTGTCGATGATTCGATCCTGTTGTGTCGGTGAGAGAGCCGACAGATCGGTCTGTGCCGTCGACGTAAGTTCCCACGTCCACCCGCCGTCACTCATCGTCGGTGCCGAACTGCTCGCGGGCGGTGTCAGCGTCCATCGTTTGGCCCTCGTCGATGTCGACCTCGGCCTGCAGCAGCGCGATCAGCTCGTCGCGGTCGAACGTCGGGTTTTCCGCGGCATCCCGTAGCGTGTAACGGATGAACTCGCTGCGGCTGTTGAATCCGCGTCCCTGCCACGTGTCGTCTATCGTGTCGAGAAACGATTGGGTCGTCTTGAAGTTCACCGTGACGACCTCATCGTCATTGCCGGTGGCTGCTTCGGACATACGCGAGTAATACGTGCGTCTTACCAAAGGCGTTTTGGGCAGTATAGCCGCGACCGAGTCGCTGCCGGCCGAGCTTACCACTCGGCGAACGGCTCACCACGCTGACTCAGGTGATAATACGCCTGTTGCATCGACTCGATCGCACCCGCCAGCGAGTCGCCGTCGGCGAGAGCCTCACGAACCCGAGCTTTCTTCCACTGGCTTGGTGTCAGCCCGCGCTCCCAGCGGGCGCGGATCGGCGCGATGCAGTCGGCAGCGTCGGCCGCGCTCAACCCCTGCTCGCGGAGGCCACGTTCGGCAAGAGAGAATAGCTCCTCGTAGATCACGTCGTGATCGGTCGTTGACTCGCCGTCAGCGGTCACCCAGTGGAGTTCGGCGTCGAGGCCGTCTTCGACGGCGTTGTAGAAGCTCTCGCGGGCGTCGACCCACGCTAACTCCGTCAGCGGGTGGTCGGCGGCAACGAGGCCGCGCAGCAGCCCGACGACCAGCCAGTGTAGCGCGAGGGTGTCCTCGACGGTCGGTTGGGTTGGCAGCGGGCGGTATTCAATGCGAAGTGTTCCGCCGCCCACCGGCTTCTCGCCGGCGTCTGTGCTCGCGTCGTCGCCAACGATCCCGCGTACCCACCGCCAGTAGGTGCCGTATTTGTGGCGAAACTCCCAGTAGGGATCATCGCGGGTCGTCTGTTCCCAGTCGTGGAGAAACGGCCCACACGTCCAGTCGTCGACAACGCGATCGATGATATCGGTCGGCGCGTCAATGTCAGCGGGACAGCCGGCCTTCTGATAGCCGGCACTGTTGACCGTCCCCTCGAAAACCGGCACCCGGAGCTCGTGTGGTGTCGCCGCGTCCAGTTCCGCCGGATCGTCGACTGTGGTGTAGAGATCCGCCGGGAGGAACGGCGAGTTCGTCGACAGCGCCACCACCGGCCCCAGTGTCCGGATGGCGGCGTTGAAATACGTCGGAAACGCCGCAACGTCAGGAATCTGCAGATGTGGCTGGATCGACGTCGTCAGCGATTCGACGAGGATCGTCGGAAACGACGCGTCCGTGCCGGGGACGGGTAGCGGGATCGTCCCGCCAGCGTGGTCGACGAGCGCGTTGTCGATGGCGTGGTACCGCGGTTTCGGCTGCATGTTGTCGGCGACGATGATCCCGTCGGCCTCGGTGATCGCGCCGAGATACGCCCGACTCCCCTCGCTCGGCGGGATCGTCCACATCCCATCGGTGATGATCCGGGCGTCGGCGTCGACGGCCGCCGCATCGTCTCGGAGGTCGGCGACAGCCTCCCGCAGCTCGCTGGCCTGCGTGGCGATTCCTTCTGGATCGAATGGGCGTGGCGTGCTGTTGAGTTCGACGTTGTGCCGACCGATCTCCCGGGTGCGACCTGACGCTTCAAACAGCGGTTCGGGCACCGTTGTCAGCTTCCCGTCGTCATCGACGGCGTAGCATTCCACCTCAAGCCCGACCGCAAATCCATCGCCATCGAAGTCGCCATCGCGGATCGCGCGCCGCAGGGCTGCCGCCTGCTCGTCTACCCGCCGGTCGAACGTCTCGCGGGTGTCGACGGCAAATGCCTGTCGAACCATCGCCCGGTCGTCCATACCCGGTGGTTCGTGGCTCCCCTGTTAGGTGTTTGGTCGCCGCTCCGTGCTCGTCGGTGTCGTGCTATCGTAGACCGCCGCCAACAGCAGGATGGCGATCAGCGCGTCAAGCCCGTGTTCGAGAAAGTGGTGGCTACCGGGTGACAGCAGGCCGCCAACGGTCAGCAGCCCGGCGATCGAGCGGGCGAGCAACGCCGCCAGCGTCGCGCTCACAAGAAGATACCGGCGACTCCGACGACGGTATGTGACGATCAGGCTCAGCCCAAACAGCACGGTCGTCACCCCCGCGGCGGTGAGTAATACCCACGAGAGCAACCCATCGCCACCACCAGCATGCAACAACGACGGCGACGCCAGCAACGAGGGCAACGATGGTGACACACCCACCGGTATCCAACCCATTGGGGGTTCCTACCGCTGCCGTCTTCAAATCGGTTGTGGCTGGATCATGAAATGTTGGTGGCGGTCGCTGTTCTCACTCAGTGGGAAGCTATCTGGTATACTTGTAGTCGTACCAACTACAGTGTTGTGAGGCGAACACACCCATGACAACCACACGGGAGCAGATCAAAACCCACGTCACCGAGCATCCCGGCGTCCACTTCAACGAGATCGGCCGGGCCCTCGACATCGCCACCGGACAGACGCAGTATCACCTTCGCCGGCTGATGAACGATGGTGCGGTCGACTCCCAGTCACTTGTGGGACGCACCCACTACTACCCGTCCGGCTACGAGCCCTGGGAGCAACGGGCCCTCGCATTGCTGCGCCGGGAGACGGCTCGCGATATCCTCTTGACGCTGCTGGAAACCGGCACGCAATCCGCCCCAGCACTCACCGACGAGATCGGCATCGCCCGCAGCACGCTCTCGTGGCATCTCTCGAATCTGGAGGACGCTGACCTGATCGACACCGAGACCGTTGACGGCGAGGTTCGTATCACCCCGCGCCGCCCGGAGCGACTCGCCGACCTTGCTCGCACCGTCTCGCCGTCGCTCCCGAGTCGGTTTGTCGATCGGTTCGAACGGCTTGTCGACGACGCGTTGGTCGGCTGACTACTCGTGGGTAAAGAGGAACGCTCGATCGTCGTCGCTGACGGAGACACAGAGATCCATCACCTCATCCAGCGAGAGACTGCTTTGGGGGCCTTTTGAGGCGATGAGGTAATCGAAGGGCTCCTCACAGACGGGACAGGCAATCGCGGTGGTGTTCTGGTAGGTGGCGATCATCTCGTTGTCCCGCCGCGGCGTGAGGTAGTTGACGAGTTCGGTCAGTGGTTCGTCGGACGGATCGTCTGGATCGGCGGGCTCACCCTCCATGTGAGCGTCAACCACGGCCGCGGAAATAAAGACTCCGCTCACCCCGACGGATTGGGCGCCGCTGCCAGCGCGTCACACAGGGTCGTCACCGCATCGGTCGCGTCATCGCCGAACACGTAGGTGATCGGTTCGATCCCGAACGCCCCCTCGTGGTAGAGCACCTCGGGGATCGGCTCAGTCGACGCTAACAGGTCGGTGAGTCGCTCGTAGCGATCCTCGTAGCCAGCCTCAAATTCGGCTGTCGACAGCCCGGCCGCGGTGAGGGCGTCCAACAGCGTGTCACTCGTTTTGAGGTTGAGCGCGCCCCGTCGCTCGGGGGCGACTGTGCCCATCGCCAACACCGTGGTCGCCACGTGTTCGGACGCGCCGAACTCCGGGTCGCCCGGAACATTTGCCTGCCCACCCATCGCGTGAATGCGGCCCGGTACGGCCGCAACATCCGTTGTCCCCCCAGCGTCGGGCATCGCCATGGCGATGTTGGTGCCGACGTTTGGGATGTGGTCGACGACCGCCGCCGCGTTGGCAAACGTTCGCACCGCCTCGCGGACGTTCCGCAACACCTCGCGTTCGGTTTCGACGCGGGGATCCTGCCCGCGTACACAGAGGTCACAGCCAAGCCCCTGGAGGGCTGGCATCTCTGCTTCGTGCACCGCACAGATCGGGCCGCGATCCTCGAAGGACTCGATGAGTTCGAGCAGTTCCGCGAGGGCCTCATACTCGTCGACGCTGCCGTCGGCGAACCCCTCGGCGATGTATTCGATCGTCGCCTGCATCTCGGCGTTGTCGGCGAACCGCGGGTCGCCGGTCTGCTCGCCGCTGAGATACTTGCTGACGGCGGCTTGGGAGATGCCGAGCCTATCGGCGATCGTCTGTTGGGAGCAGCCCTCGGCGGCGAGCTCTCTCGCCAACATCGCGCGGGCGGTCGGCAGAAACCGCTCGACGACGATCTCGCTGGGTAGTTGTAGCGTCACGGCGGCCCCACCCGCCGATCGGTGTCGTCGCTGTCTGACATAACTACATATTCCGCCCAACAACCTATGTAGCTTTGGCGGTCACGGTTGGGGCTGTCGTCGCCGCCAAGTCATCGGCTATTTATATCTCGGGCCCAGCTATTTGGATAACCAACGCGCTGTTCCCCGTGCGTCGGTGCGTTCGCTTCGGCTGTCGCTCCCTGCGGTGCGGACGATTCCGCTTGTTTGAGGCGGCCGGGCGTCGCCCGCGCCACCGGCGGAACGGCTCTTGTTTGGATTACCTATGGAAATCGAAATCGCAACCGTTGGCGGCTACGAAGAGGTTGGACGACAGATGACGGCCGTGCGGATGGACGACGAGATCGTCGTCTTCGATATGGGCCTCAACCTCTCGCAGGTACTGATTCACGACAACGTCCAGACCGAGACGATGCACAGTCTCGATCTGATCGATATGGGCGCGATCCCCGACGACCGCGTCATGAGCGAACTCGACGGCGAGGTCACGGCCATCGTCCCGACCCACGGCCACCTCGACCACATCGGGGCGATCCCGAAACTCGCCCACCGCTACGACGCACCGATCGTCGCCACGCCGTTTACGATCGAACTCGTTCGCGACCAGATCGCCGACGAGGACAAGTTCGATGTTGATCTCGATCTGCAGGTGATGAATTCCGGCGAGCAGATGCGGATCAGCGACCGGGTGCAGATGGAGTTTGTCAACGTCACCCACTCGACGATCGACGCGATCAACCCGGTGTTACACACGCCGGAGGGCGCGATCGTTTACGGGCTGGACAAACGCCTCGATCACGACCCCGTGCTCGGCGACCCGATCGACATGAAGCGGTTCCGCGAGATCGGCCGGGAGGGCGACGGCGTCCTCTGTTATATCGAGGACTGTACGAACGCCAACAAGAAGGGTCGGACGCCCTCGGAGTCGGTTGCGCGAAAGGAGCTCCACGACACCATGCTCAGCCTCGAAGATTACGACGGCGGGATGGTGGCGACGACGTTCGCCAGCCACATCGCCCGCGTGTCGAGTCTGCTTGAGTTTGCCGAGGAGATCGGCCGCGAGCCGATCCTGCTTGGACGGTCGATGGAGAAATACACCGGCACCGCGACCAACCTCGATGTCGCCCTTCCGGATAACATCGAGATGTACGGCCACCGGCGTGCGATCGACCAAAGCCTCGAACGGATCATGGACGACGGCAAGGAGAACTTCCTGCCGATCGTGACGGGCCATCAGGGCGAGCCACGGGCGCTGCTCACCCGGATGGGCCGCGGCGAGACCAACTACGACTTCGACACCGGCGATAAGGTGATCTTCTCGGCTGGCATCATCCCCGAACCGACAAACGAGGGCAACCGATACCAGTCCGAACGCCTCCTGAAGATGCAGGGTGCCCGCATCTACGACGACATCCACGTGTCGGGCCACTTGCGACAGGAGGGCCACTACCAGATGCTGGAGGCGCTTCAGCCACAGCAGCTGATTCCGGCCCACCAGGATCTCAAGGGGCTGTCGGGCTACGTCAACACGGCCAACGCCTTCGGCTACGAGGTCGGCCGCGACATGCATCTCAGCCGGAACGGCAACATCATCCAGCTGACCGAGTAACGCTCGATCACGCTTTTCGCGACGGGATCGATCCCAACGCGCGCTTACTCTTCGTCGGTTGTTTCGCCGCCATCGACAGCGATGCTATCGGCGTTATCGACACCGGCCTCAACCACAGGCAACTCGATGACGACACTCGCCCCGTCGCCGTCGACCCGGCGATCGAGCGTTCCACCGTAACCTTCGACCACCCAGCGGACGAGCCACAGCCCGAGGCCGCTGCCGTGTTCCAGCTGTGAGATCTCGGCGTCGCCGGTAACGATCGCCCACTCATCGGCCGGCACGCCGACCCCGTTGTCGCTGACCGTGATCGTGGCGGTTTCCGTGTCGGCTGCGATAGTGACCTCGACGCTTGGGGTCGCTGCCGTGTTGTGTTCGATCCCGTTTTCGATCAGTTCGCCGACCGCGGTTGCGAGGTGGTCGCCTGCTTCGACCGTGATCGGTGTCGACTGCGACAGTGTAATCGTCGCCTCGGGATGCTCACTCTGGTAGTCGGTGATTGTTGGCTCTAAGAGCGCGCCAAGTTCGAGCAGGGTGCCGGTGAGCGAGCCTCGCCCCGCAACAGCCTCGATCGTTTTTGCGGTCTCGCTGAGCTCGATCAGCTCGCTGGTGTTCGTGACGATCCGCTGGGCAAAGTCGTGGTGTCGATCTGCCTCCAGTTCGGCCGCGAGAATCTCCGCGAAGCCTGCGACCACGTTGAGATCGTTCCGGAGGTTGTGTCGCAGCAAGCGATGGAGCACCTGCAGCTGCAGCTCCCGCTGTTTCAGCGTCGTGATGTCGGTGTACAGCTCGAAGCGACGACGCTCCTCGTTGAGCTCGTAGGGAACTTGCCGGAACAGGAAATAGCGGATCCCATCGTCCGTCTGCACTTTGAGCTCTCGGTCGCCGTCCTGTTGTTGCCCCGGCGTGTCGGTGTCGACGATCCGATCGGCATCGATCGACAGCGGCTGTGGCGTCTCGCTGTCCGGGATCGATTCGTTCATCGTCGGCTCGCCAAACAGCCGCCGGAACGCGCTGTTGACGGTCTCGATGTTCGGCTCTCCGGTGCCGATATCGATCTCGTTGATCGGATCGGTGAGATTCTCGAACAGATAGCTGAATCGCTCGCGTTCAGCAGCGGCCGCCTGTTTGGCCGACAGCAACTCCGAGCGGTCGTGGATCGAGATGATAATCTCGCCCTCGCCGCCGGCTTGGCTCAGCCGGGCGGCCTCGATTGTCACCGGCAGCGACTCGCCGTCGATCGGCGTGAGCGTCGTTTCGATGGTGATCGTTTCGTCGTCGCCAAGCCGCTGGAAGGCATCGGTCACACGCTGTTGGTCTTCGGCGGCAACGAACTCGATGGCGGGTTCGCCGAGCAGCCCTGCCCGGCTGTGGCCGAGGCGATCTGCCAGCGGCTCGGTGAGCAGCTTAAATCGGCCGTCGGCGTCGATCACACACAGCATCTCCCGGACGGTTTCGACGATCGACTCGTAGCGACGCAGGCTCTGTTGACGGTCGGTACGGGCAAAGGCGGCCTCGGCGTTGGTCGTCACCAACTGGATCAGCTGTCGTGTCTGTTGGGAGCACTCCTCGGGATCTGGAACGCCGACGACGAGGACGGCTGTCTCGCCGATCGGTACCGCTGACAGCGTTGCTGCCTCGCCGGCATCGGTGCCCTCGCCGACGGGGTCACAGACGATGGCCTCGCCGGTCGCAAACGCCTCCCCGACCAGCCCGTCGCCGGGGGCGATCGGCTCACGCGGGTCGGTTTCGGCCGCCAGCCGTTCGGACGTGGCTGCCGGCACCAACTGTCCGGTTTCGTCGTCGTACCACCGAACCATCGCCCGCTCGAAGCCGAGGGCTTCGGTCACCGTCTCGACGACCGTGTCAGCGACCGCGGCCGGCGTTTCGGCGACCATCAGCTCCTGGGTTCTGGTCAGCAGTTCGTTGAGCGTCGCCTCGCGTTCGACCTGGTCGCTCACATCCCGGATCGTCCCGACGCTGCCGCGGAACGCCTCCTCGAAGGGCAACAGCGCGATGTGATCCTGACACGGCACCTCGCGACCGTCAGCGGTCTCGACGGTGAGGTCGATCTCGGTTTCGCCGTCGCCGTCGCCGGTTCGTTGCTCGTGGAACGCCTCGGTGACTGCTTCGCGGGCGTCCTCGATCGTCGCCTCGCTTTTGAACAGCCCGATGTGGGAGCCAACCAGCTCCTCGCGGTCGTAGCCGGTGAGATCGGCAAGCCCGTCGTTGACGTAGGTGAACTGTTCGTCCTCGTTGAGCGCGTAGACCCCATCGGAGACGGTATCAAGGATCTGCTCGTAGCGTTCAAGCTCGTCGCGTCGCTGTTTGCGCTCGCTTACGTCCCGAAAGTACACCGATAGCCCGTCGTCGTCGGGGTAGGCGGTGACCTCGAACCACGCATCCAGCGGCTCGAAGGGGGCCTCAAACGAGACCGATTCCTGGGTCTCGACGGCCTGGGTGTATTTGTCCTCAAAGATGGTTCCTTTGGCGTCGGGAAAGGTATCCCAGACGATCTCGCCGACAACGTCCTCGGCGTCGATGCCGAGCAGCGATTCCGCGCGATCGTTGACGTAGACAAACCGCCAGTCATCATCAAGCGCGAAGAAGGCGTCGTCGACACGGCTGAACACCGCTTGAAGCTCGTTTTGTGTCGCCCGAAGCTCCTCTTTTTGGAGGTGGTGTTGCAGTTCGTAGGTCACCAGCTGGGTCATAAACTCCACGAGCAGCTGGTCGTCGTCGGTGAGCGATGGGTTGTCGGTGTCGGTACCGTGAAAACACAGCGTTCCGTAGGTCGCGCCGTCGATCCGGATTGGGGTACCGATATACTGGACGCTGCCGTAGGTGTCGGCGGCCGCAAGCTCAGTCAACTCCGGGGCGTCGACGTGGACATTGTCGATCCGGTAGGTTGCCTCCCGATCCAACGTCCGGTCGCAGTAGGTTTCCGACAGTGGGAACGATGCCCCGGCCGGCACCGAGCCGAGCAGTTCGTCGTCGCTGTCGATGATCTCGACGCGGTAGCTGTCGTCGCTCACCGAGGCAACGATGCCGGCATCCATCCCAAGATACGTTTGGCCGACATCGAGCATGGCCTCGACGCGCTCCTCGAAGGTACCGCTGGTCTCGGTCAGGGTTCGGTGGAGCGCGGCAAACGGGTCGGTGTCCGCGTCTGTCTCCGCATCGGCGGCGGCGTCAGCCGAATCGGTGGTCACCGCCTCGTGGCTTGCGCCTCGTTCATCGGTCGCGTCTCGCGTACTGACCGCCCGGAGCCGATCGAGGAGGGCGACCGTGTCGTCTTCGGGGGTCGCATGCCGAAGATGGGCGTCGACAACGCCGCGACCACGTGCTGCCGACAGTGCCGTCGCCGACTCACAGTAGGCCACACAGGGGGCCTCTGTGTCGGTGGCGACGCGCTCACAGGCACTCGCAGCTACCTCGGATCTCCCGTAGGGTACGACGACGCAGTCGACGGCCGCCGCGTTTGCGGCTGCGACGAGTTCGTCAGGGTCGGCGACCACGGTGAGATCGACGGTCGGTGCGGCGGCGAGACGGTCAAACACGTCGATGGTCGCGCGGTCGGCATCGGCACCGCTTGCTGCATACCCGAGGACAGCGAGTCTCTCGTCTGTTGTCTCGGTGGCCGCATTCTGCCCGGTCATGTCGCTTCTATCGAACTACACGTGTCGCGTAGTTAAATCCCTCTCTCCAGGTATCATCGGTGGGCTCGTTGCTTCCTCGCCGCAGGGGTTTTGAGAGTGGTGGTGCCACCCACGGTATGCATCCTCCACTCTGTATTGTCGGCCCCAGCGATGCCGGGAAAACGACGTTGGTCGAATCAGTGGTCGCCGAACTCGCCGACGCCGGCCGGGTCGGGACGATCAAATCCATCCACCACGACATCGAGATCGATACGCCGGGGAAGGATACCCACCGCCACCGCACCGCCGGAGCCGACACGGTCGTTGGGCTGACGCCGTCGCTGTCGTTCGAGATCACGCCCGGCGGAAAAAACGCCGACGGCGAGATCCCACTGCTCGAAGCCACCGTCGAGAAGCTCCGATCGGCGGGCTATGAGTATATTCTCATCGAGGGGTTCCACGACGCGCCCTATCCCAAACTCGTTGTCGGCGATCGCTCAGTTGCGCCGCCGGTCGTTGCCCGCGGCCCACCGGACGCCTTCGATACTCCAGCGGTGGCGACCGCGATGATCGATGGGCGGCTCGTCGACGCCGACGAGGCGTGATCGCTTTCGCCGGGCGATGCGCTCCCCCCGTCAGCGACCGGAACGCCCAAATCACCAACCACACAACAGAGTCGTATGTTCGAGGCGGTCGCGGCCTATCCTGACGGCGACAGCACTGTCAGCCGGCAGGCACGAACGGCCGCCGACTACGGCTACGACGGCCTTGTTGTCCGCACCCGCGACGCCGACTTCGACGCCACGGCGATCAGCGACCGCTACGGGATCGAGGTCGTCGGCGGGATCGAGGTCGACGCCGCCGACCCAGAATCCGCGGCGGGCGCGGTCGGCAACTACCGCCCCGAGTGTTCCGTCTTGCTCGTCCGCGGTGGCACCAACGCACTCAACCGCTACGCTGTCGAAACCGACCGAATCGACGTGCTGACTCGTCCGATGGCTGGCGACGGCGATTTTAATCATGTTCTCGCTCGCGCCGCGAAAACCCATCGCGTCCACGTGGAGTTCGACTTCGGCCCGGTGCTGCGAGCGAGTGGTGGCCCCCGCGTGCAGGCCCTTCAGGGGCTCCGCAAGCTTCGTGAACTTGTCGAGCAGTACGACGCACCCTTCGTTGTCAGCGTGACCGCCGACGCCCACCGTCAGCTTCGCGCCCCACGCGAGCTGCGAGCGGTCGGCAAACAGATCGGTTTCACCCCTGACCAGATCACCGCGGGCCTCGAAGCCTGGGGTGCGATCGTCGCCCGCAACCGCGAGCGAGCCGACGAGCGCTTCATCGAACCCGGCGTTCGGCGGGGGCGAGACGAGCCATGAAACACCTCCCGAAACACATCCGGCCGCGGTGGCGGTATCTCGCCGTCGAGATCGAGGCCGCTCCCGACGCCGCGATCGACCGTGGGGCGTTCCAGCGCGCGCTGTGGTATGCCGCCGGCAACCTCCTCGGTGACGCCGGCAGTGCCGACGCCGATCTGACTGTCTTCGGCTTCGAGTACGCCGACGGCGTCGGCGAGGCGATCGTCCGCACTCGCCGCGAGGAGACAGCTGCCGCGCGGGCCGCCTTAGCCTGTATCGACAGCGTCGACGACCAGCCGATCGGCCTCGTCGTCCGCGGGATCTCGGGGACGGTACGTGCCTGTGAAGAAAGCTATTTACGCGACCGGAGCCCAGATCTGACAGAGGAATCCGTCGCGTTTGCGGACGACCAGCGGCCGGCGATTCGCCGTGACGATGTCGCCGAGCTCTCGCTGCCCGAGGCGTCTGTTGCGGCGACGGAACTCGATTTCCACTAGTATGCAGGGACAACAACAGCAGGCCTACGACCGTGGCACCACGATCTTCTCGCCGGACGGCCGGCTCTACCAAGTCGAATACGCCCGCGAAGCCGTCAAACGCGGCTCGGCATCGATCGGCGTCCGAACGCCGGAGGGCGTCGTGTTGCTCGCCGACAAACAGAGTCACTCGCCGCTCCTTGAGCCGTCCAGCGTCGAAAAGTTGCATAAGGCCGACGACCACGTCGGGATGGCCTCTGCGGGCCACGTTGCTGACGCTCGCCAGCTGATCGATTTCGCCCGCCGGCAGGCGCAGGTCAACCGCCTCCGCTTCGGCGAGGTGATGGGTGTCGAAACGCTGACGAAGACGGTCACCGACTTCATCCAGCGATACACGCAGGTCGGCGGGGCCCGTCCGTTCGGCGTCGCCCTCGTCGTCGGCGGGATCGAAAACGGTGAACCGCGGCTCTTCGAGACCGATCCCTCGGGAACACCATACGAGTGGGAAGCCCTCGCCATCGGCGAAAGCCGTGATACCATTCAGGACTACTTCGAGGAGCATTACGAGGAAGACCTCTCGCTTGATGAGGGGATCGAACTCGCGCTTCGCGCGCTGGCATCCGTCAGCGACGACGGGCTTGAGGCTGCTGGCCTCGGCTTGGCGACGATCGATGTCGACACCGAACAGTACCACCAGTACTCACTCGACGAACTCGATGCTGTCCTCGACGAACACGATCTGTTAGCCGACGACGAATAACACAATCCAGCCCTGTTTGATCACTGTTTGTTGCGTTTCGATCACTGTCTGCTCCCGTGTGGGTCGCCACCGAAGCGAATCCTGAAACGAGCCGCCGACTATGTTGCGGTATGGACTACGAGCAGACGACCGATACTGAGGAGTTCACTGAGTGGGAGCGCGACGACGGTCATGCCACGATTCGCCTCCGCAAGCGCGCTGATGGTCAGTTTGCGGTGCGATACGATCAACTCCACCAGGCCGACGACGGCCGAGCCTACGCCTACGAAACCGTCGAAAGCCGCGAGGCCGCCGAGGCGGTGGTCGCTGAGTGGCGAAACGACGCCCCTGTGTGACTCCCGGGAGTTTTAGTTGTCGCTGTTGTCGCCATCTGTATGACCAGATTTGACGCCACCGAGGTTGAGGCCCGCCAGGAGCTGTTTGCGGCGACCGTCACGGCCCACCGCGAGCGCGGCAGCGAGTTCTGCACGATCGAACCCGACGAGACACCACCCGACAGCGACGACGACCTAGTGCCGTGGATTCAGTTCGGCGGCACCACGGTTGCTATGGATTGTACCGACGCCGAACTCGATCGGCTGAAAGAGCTCCTCGACGAGTATCCCGATCTCCGCATCGACGACCTCCAACGCCCAGAGGAAGCCGAGGGCACCCACGTCCGGATTACCGCCCACGCCGACGAGGGCCGACTGGCCGACTTTTTCGATCGCGTCTTTCAGGATGCCTTCGGCTATCCAGCGGACTACCGGGCGTGGGCGGTGTCGGTATAGGCCCTGTTACTCCTCGGCGGTATCGATCCCGAGAGTCTTGTTCATCCCACAGAAGCAGGTCGTCGCGTTGAAGCCGAGCCCGATCGCGCCGACGGCCGCGAGCAGGCCGCTCGTTCGCTTGCCGGCGGTGAGCGCGCGAACAGCAACAATCGACAACAGGACGGCACCCAGCGCGCGAAGCAGGCGGTCGGTTCCACCAACGTTTGCATCGAGATCCATACCGACAACACGGCCTTCAGGTACTTGTATCGTCTGCTGACGCAAACGCGGATTGGAGCGATACCGATGCCGCCGGACTCGGGCAAGGGGCTGCCCCAAAATAAAGAGTTTTCGCCCTCGGGTGTTCACTCATGGCAATGACCACCCACGAGTACGACGTTGCCATCGTCGGTGCCGGCACCTCCGGCTGTTATGCGGCGGCGACCATCGCCAACGCGGGGCTTGATGCCGTCATCATCGAGCGCAAAGACGCCGAGGAGGCCGGTCACATCGCCTGTGGTGACGCGTTGAAAGGGGCCGACAAGTTCCCGAGTGCGATCCCGAAATCAAAGATCGAACCCGCCTTCACGAACACGGGCGTCGATCATGGCCGCTTCGAAATCCCGAGTCACGACACGGTACTGGAGATCCCTGTCCCGGGTGAACTCGCGGTTATCGACCGCCTCAAATACGGCAAACTCCTGATCGAAGGCGCAGAAGAGGCTGGCGCGGAGCTTCACTACGACACCGTCATCAACGACGTGAAACAAACTGATGACGGACAGATTACCGGCGTCGTCGGCAAACACGAGGGCGATCCGGTCGCCTACGACGCCGAGGTCGTCATCGACGGCGCGGGCGCGCTCTCGCTGCTGCAGGACAAGGCTGATTTCGAGAACGCGACCTTCGACACCAACGTTCGGTACTCGCAATTTTGTTCGGCCTATCGGGAGATCGTCGAGGTAGAGGAGGACGTCGAGTGGGACGATGCGCTCGTCTTCAAGCCGACCGAGCGCGCCGCCGGCTATCTCTGGTACTTCCCGCGCACCTCGACGGAAATCAACGCCGGCCTCGGCTTCCAGATGAACGAGGAGCCGATGCAGATGATCGACGACCTCAAAGACGACCTCCGCGACCGCGAGGAGTTCGAAAACGCCGAGGTCACCGACAAACTTGGCGCGGCGCTTCCGACCCGGCGAACCTACGACTCGGCGGTCGCGCCGGGCTAC
>Ga0209917_1000192_pt1 | contig 24979 bp, 22 predicted proteins | sample SalPon2_C_H2O_MG_FD_185710 | JGI IMG/M metagenome (GOLD analysis project Ga0209917, IMG submission 185710) | Salt pond water microbial communities from South San Francisco under conditions of wetland restoration - Salt Pond MetaG R2_C_H2O_MG... | ecosystem: Environmental > Aquatic > Non-marine... | reverse complement strand
TGAATACATGGCCCAGATGCGCTCCACAAGCACTACATACTACTTCCGTACGGTTCATTCCATGGCTGTTATCCTTTTTTTCGTCGACGTTATCTGAATCTAAGACATCGTAGAAGCTCGGCCATCCGCTTCCAGAATCATACTTTGTATCTGAGGAGAAAAGTTCTTGCCCGCATTTCTTACATGTGAATACGCCTTCTCTATCTTCCTTCAAAAGATCCGAGGAGAAACGTGGCTCAGTTCCACATTTTTCGATCACTTGTTTTTCCTTTTGATTCAGATCAGCCATATAAACAAATTGTAGATTTACGTTTTTACCTTTTTAGTTAGTTCAAAGGCCTTCATAAGGTTCAAACTCAACTTCAACATAACTAGGAACATGTTCCATATGTTCTTCTGTCTGAAGCATAATATCTCGTTCATCATCATCGAGCGTATAATCTGTATTATCTACTACATTAGTAGCCATTCTGTAAAGAGCTTCTGCGTTCTTGAAACTTGTTCGGGTGTTTTTACTGTCTAAAGATCTTCCTACACTACGCCAATTATGTAAAACTTCAATTTTACTATTTATTTCATCTAGGCCCTCTATAAACTCCTCCATATGGCTTTTAGCTTGTTTATGATGTCTTTCTTCTTGATCATCCATAGTAGAAGTATTCAATATCTAGAATTTTAAATAGTGTGAAGCCTGTGCTTAGGGCTTTTACAGCGTATTTCGTATTAATATGGCTGGCGCAATATGAGGCCACACACCCTTTTAAAGTTTGACGGTCTATTCGAGAATTATACGCATTAACAGGTGATACAAAAAATGGCTGATAAACCACACATTAATCTAGTATTCATTGGACACGTAGACCACGGTAAGTCGACTACAATTGGAAGACTGCTTTGGGATACAGAAAACCTACCGGAAGAAGAGATGCGCAAGCTTGAGGATGCTGCTGAAGAAGCAGGAAAGGAAACCTTCGGTTTCGCGTTTGCTATGGACTCGCTTGAAGAAGAGCGTGAAAGAGGAGTTACAATCGACCTTGCACACAAGGAATTCGATTCAGATAACTACTTCTTCACGATCATCGATGCTCCAGGGCACCGTGACTTCATTAAGAACATGATCACAGGAGCTTCTCAGGCTGACGCTGCAGTTCTTGTCGTCGCTGCTGACGATGGAATTCAACCTCAGACTAAGGAGCACGCTTATCTAGCTAAGACTCTTGGAATCGATCAGTTGACAGTTGCTGTCAACAAGATGGATCTTGCAGATTATGAAGAAGATGGCTTCGAAGACATCAAAGGCGAAGTTTCAGAAATGCTTGGTGGCGTAGGTTACAACACAGATGATATCAACTTTGTACCTATCTCCTCATTCGAAGGAGAAGGAGTTGCCGAGCTTTCAGACGAGATGGGATGGTATGACGGACCATCACTTCTTGACGCTCTTGACGATCTTGATGAGCCAGAGAAACCTATTGATCTGGACTTGAGAGTTCCTGTACAGGACGTTTACAAGATCTCAGGGATCGGAGCAGTAACAGTAGGAAGAGTAGAAACTGGAGAAATCAATCAGGGAGACAACGTCAAGTTCGAACCTGCATCAACAAGGCTTAACCAGAACATCGGTGGAGAAGTCAAGACAATCGAGATGCACCACGAAGAAGTCGAAAGCGCTACACCTGGTGACAACATCGGATGGAACACAAGAGGCGTCGGACAGGACAAGGTCAAGAAGGGAGACGTCGCAGGACCTTCAGACAATCCTCCGAAAGTAGTAGATTCTTTCGAAGCACAGATCATCGTTCTGAACCACCCTAACGTCATCTCAGAGGGATACACACCAGTATTCCACGTCAACACAGCACAGGTTTCATGTACCTTCAGTAACTTGAAGAAGACCATGAATCCAAAGACAGGAGAGACAATTGAGGAAGATCCTGACTACATCAAGCAGGGACAGGCAGCAATCGTGGAAATCATTCCACAGCAGCCACTTGTCATCGAACCTAACGATGACAACCCTCAGATGTCACGTTTCGCAGTCAGAGACATGGGTCAGACAGTTGGAGCCGGCCAGTGTCTAAGCATCGAAGAGAAGGAATAAAAACAGAAATTAATTCCTTCAACTGAGAGGCCTTTTCAGGCCTCTCTCACATATTTTCCATTTTAGATCATCGTTCGTTTTCTGATAAAAGTTTTCTTAAGTTTGTAATAACTTATCTCTTCACTGTGGCTGATCGTATAGAAAGTCTGGATACATTGAAGGGATTATCACTACTGTTCGTAGTTTATATACATGCGAACTTGTTGTTCATTGACACCTCCGGTCTTGGATACGTCATTGAGTTTGCAGTGGCGAATACTTCTAGGATCGCTGTGCCTTTGTTTTTCCTCATATCAGGATATCTCTACTCCAAAAAGTTAGATGAGCGGAACGAATTCAGTTATACAAAGAGTTACCTGAAAAAACTGGCTTACTACTACTTGATCGGCTCTGTAGTGTATTTTTTCATGCAGATAGGATACATGGGCCTGAATCAGTTTTTTGATTTAAATATAGTTTCTCAAACGGTTGAACTCAATATCTGGGGTCTGGAAGGTTTATCCCAGTTCCTGTACTTTGGTAAAGCGGTTGCATTCCATCTATGGTTCTTGACAGCTTTGTTTTACTCCATACTGTTGATATATGTCTTCAACGAAAAAGATAGGATCAGGGAACTCTTCTTTGCATCAGTTTTCCTTCATTTCATCGGCATACTTTCCAATGCATACGGTCTTCTCCAGTTTATCCCCGTGCCTGAAACAGATATGCTGTTTTTCGGCCTCTTCATGACTACTGCAGGATTTGTCGCGGAAAGAAAAAATCTTGCGAAACGCTCTGAGCGTTTCTATCTTGCTCTGAGCGTATTATTTGGATTTATACACCTTATGGAACGAGTAGTAATTAACTGGATCAGAGATGTAAGTCCATACTTCTGGAGCGATTACTCACTGTTTACAGCCCCTTTAACAATCTCGCTTCTCCTTTACGGATTGACTAATCAGGAACTGGGGAAAAACTCGGTATTCAACAGGTACGGACGCTACACGATCTGGGGCTACATAATGCACGTAATAGCACTCGGGATATTCGTGGGCCTCACAGTGATCATACAGAATACACTTGGCATCTCAATGACGAACTCAAACATATGGGTCTTCTCAATAACACTGATCTCATACTTCGCCATGATGGAAACAATCCTGTACTTCAAGAAGTAGAGGCCTCTGAAAGACACTGAACGCGGAATCATGAGATGCAATTGTTCTGATATAGTTCAGGATTGACTCCTTATTACCATTTAAAAGAGTTGACTCCAGATAGTTTTCGTATGCGGGAAGCACGTGTAAAACTAAGGAGTACTGAACAGGAGAAAGTAGATGAATTAGCAGATGAAATTCTGGATATAGGAGATGAGTACGGGGCAGATGTTTCTGGGCCTGTACCGCTTCCGACCGACAGGATGCATATCTCTACGAGAAAGGCTCCTGACGGCGAAGGAAGTTCCACTATTGAGAGATACGACATGCACGTACACAAGAGGCTTGTTAGTCTTATGGACAGTGAAAGAGCTTTGAGACAGGTTATGCGTGTACACGTTCCTGAAGGCGTTGAGATTGAAATCGAGCTAAAGGAATAAATTTCTTCAACATTTAATTGGATTTAGCGGGAGAGATAGTTTGAAGTCTTGCGTGGAAATAGGCCTTTGCCACCCTTTCCTAATTTAAAGTTTCCAAGGATTAACTCTTACTATATGCCGGGATGACAGAGTCTGGCTAATTGTGCCGGTCTTGAGAACCGGTGACCCATATGCGGTCTCCTGGGTTCAAATCCCAGTCCCGGCGTTTCACGCTTTTTCTGGGATTTTCAAATCTTGAAAATCTCATCTAGATTTTCTGCTCTACAAAACCTGATACAGTTTCCGTACCCAGTCCCGACGTTCTATCACCATCCAGTATATCGTTTACCAAGTCTTCATAAACAGGCATCTCATTAATAGTTAACATATGCCTAAGTCAGCTCGTGGCTTGATGGATGAACCTGATTTCGTGCACGTAGAGGCCTCTGTAGAGGAAGTGAAGAAAGAGTTTATGGGGTCAGAAAATACGTTGATAGTGAGGAGAAACGGAGAAGTAGTCGGAGAGATACATGAGAACTCTCTTCTAAAGGCTTTGATCCCTGAAGAAAGGATAGATGAGGAGTCTGTCATCGGCATCTTAGGCCTATCTTTTGATCAGAGTTATGTGCCTGATACTGCTGAAGACTTGATGAATGAGCATGAAGTGAAGATAGGGCCAGATGAGAAGTTAGGAGATATAGCTTTTATGATGGATCGTGAAGATGTGAGGGCTTTACCTGTCGTAGAGGATGAAGAAGTGATAGGAGTCGTCCATGAAGATGCTGTGATTGAAGAGGGTGAAGTATAAGTTATGGCAGCAGGTTTGGCAGCTCAAACGATGTACGAGCTTGGCATACTGCTTTTTGTTTCGTTTATAGTTGGAGAACTGTTTGAACGAATCGGGATCGAATCGATAATCGGATACATAGTTACAGGACTCATATTAGGGCCTTCAGTTCTCGGAGTGATGGAGGCGGAGTCTGTAAGAGGATTTGCCACTATAGGAGCTTCATTAGTGCTTTTTCAGGCCGGTCTCCGAGAAGAAAATGTTTTAGAGATATTCAGGCACAAACAAGGTCTCCAACTCGGCATAGGTATACTTGTGGGATCATTTGCTTTCATACTAGGGATGCTCGTGCTCTTCGGAGAAATGTTCTTACCTTATACTGATTTGACGGCTTTCGTTTATCTAGCCTTGGGCTACGCCATAGTCGATATAGGTGTTCCCTCCAAGATAATGCTTTCAAAAGGAATGTTGAGAGATCCTACAGGAAAGTATGCTATAAAATCATCAGTCATAAACGTTACAGTAGGCCTTCTAGCTGTCACAGGCCTTGTAATACTGAACTCTACCCCTGAAACGATAGTCTTGAAGATAGCAGGAATATTTGGATTTGCCGCAGGATTCTACATATTACACGAATTCATCCATAAACTAGATGATTACATACTGATGTTTGAAGAAGCGGAGGCACAGTTCGCAATAACTTTCTCCCTTCTACTGGGATTAAGCTATGCTACGGAGATAATAGGCCTCTCAACAGTACTTGGCGCATTCTTCGCTGGAATAATAGTCTCCAGAAGTGATTTCTCTGATTCAAGGGCCTTCCAAGAGAAGATCAAGGCTATCGGCCTCGGCCTTTTCATACCTGTGTTTTTCGCATGGTTCGGATTAGGCCTTAACTTGGAGAGTATAATAGCAAATATCGGCGCTGCTACTTTCCTATTTGCTCTCTCAACAGTATCAAAGATCGGTATAGGTTATGTGATGTCAAAGATGCACGGGATTGACAAGCCAATGACGGTAGCTACATCGCTTCTAAGCCTTGATATAGAGACTTTGGTAGTACTTCTAATCGGGATCGACTTAGGTATATTCGGCACCGAAATCCTGCAAATCTTCGCTCCGTCAGTACTGCTTTCGACAGGAACGATTGTCATACTTTACGCCTTGCTTGAAAGGATTTAGAGCTCATTCAGGCAAAGTTTAATTAAATAGAACTGCTATTGTACGTTTATGGATTCATTTAACGAACTCAGTCAGCTAATCAGTAACACTGAGGATCTTCTAAGCACGATCAAATTATGAGAAGAAGGAAGGTAAAGAGATTAATCATTCTAAGAAGCTTGAAAAGATGATTGATAACGGAAATCTTACGCAGGAAAACGTTCAAGAACTGGTGAGTGAGCAGAAACAGGAAGTTCAGGGCATGGGGCAGATTGTCCGCTCTTTGACTGAAGCTACAGAATTGACTGAGGAACAGATGCTGGCTCAGATCATACAGAATATCGGGAATCAAGAACTAAGCACTGATAAAGAGATGAACAATATTGATCAGATCCTTCAAGAGATGGCGGAGAACGGTGTCAGCTCAGGACTTGTACAGAATGTTCTAGGCGAACTTGATCAAGTTGCTGATAGGATCAAACAAGAGGCCAGACTAGGAGGAAGAGGCAAGAGATATGATTCAAGGGAGTCCTGTAGATCCCCAAGAAGTAGAGAGTGAGTTAGATAGTGTTGAAGAAGAGGTAGAGACAGCTGCTGGAGAGGCCTCCGATGCGAATCAGGAGTTCAGTGCAGCAGAAAGTGAAGCAGAACAAGCTAAAAAAGCCGAGCCCTGAGATTTATTCATGAGCTCGAAAGAAGACTACCTCAAGGAGATCTTTCTATTGACAGACAAAGGTGATGAAAGCACCACCACTTCAGAACTGGCTGAGAAAATGAATGTTACAAACGCAAGTGCTTCAGAGGCCGTTCAGAAGCTTGAAGAGGAAAAACTTGTATGTCGAGCAGCGTATAAAGGATTCACTTTAAGCCCTATGGGGAAGGAAGAAGCCTCTAAACTAGCTGAGAAAAACAGAAAACTGACAGAGATTTTTGAACAGCTTGGATTGGAAGATCCTGAAACAGAGGCTGATAAAGTCGAACACAGTATTTCACTGGAGGCCTTGGAAAAACTAGAGGCCTCGGTTTTGAATACTTAAAACTGGCCCTCCACATTTTTTCTAGAAGATAGCCCCCTAGTGTAGTGGTCAATCATGAGAGGCCCTGGCCCTCTCGACGCAGGTTCGAATCCTGCGGGGGCTAAAAACTTAATAAACTCTTCTAGCAACATGTTCTTTATGAGAAAAGATTTTGTAATACTGATTCTTGTGGCTTTGACTGTTTTAGTATCTGGATGCGCATCAGTTCAAAACGATGCTCCTGAAACAGGGAATGAAACTCCTGTTGACAGTCCGGCAGATGAGGCCTCTAATGAATCAGATGATGAGGAAGCTGAGGAAGAGATTAGAGAAATAGTTGTAGAAGGAGGCAACTACTACTTTGACTCTGACAGCATAACTGTGGAACAAGGAGAAACTGTGAGATTTGTTTTTGAGAACGTTGGAGGTACTCACGATTTAAGGATTCCGGCCCTTACAGCAGGAACATCTGTAATCCAAGGCGAACAGTCCGAAAGTTTTGAAGTCACTTTCGACGAAACAGGAACGTTTGATTTCATCTGTTCAGTAGGAAATCACGCTGAACAGGGAATGACAGGAACTATCACAGTGGAATAAAGATTCTTCCTACATCCTTCTATTTTTATTTTTCTTGATCGAAGAGGCCTTAGGTATATTATAGAAACTATTCAAATTCTCCGATGTGAAAGAGTTTTTCGAGGACATTAACAAGTTGAAGCATACTGAGAGACAAGGCTGGGAGAAACACGAAGTTGAGAGGCCTCGTGATACTATTGCTTCCCACAGTTTTGGAGCATCTCTAATAGGATGGGTACTGGCTGAAAGAGAAGGCCTTGATTCAGACAAAGTTGTCAAGATGCTGTTGATGCACGACTTGATCATGGCTTATGTGGAAGACTATACGCCAGAAGATGACGAGTTCGACTCAAAGAAGGAAAAAGAACTAGAGGCCTCTGAAAAACTTTTCAACGATGTCCCGGATATTATAGAGGAAGAGTTCAGGAAGCTTTTTGATGAGTTACAGTCAATGGATTCTGAGGAAGCCAAATTGGCAAATGAAGGAGATAAATTAGATACCGTTTTACAGGCCTCTAAATACTCAGAAGAATCAGATAATGGTTTTCTAGAAGAGTTTTTGGAGTTTTATAGAGACGAAATCAATACAGATACAGCAAGTGAGATTTTGGATAGTATCGGTGAGAAAGACTAGTATTTCTTAAGAGTTACAAGAGATTTTACGAATAGATAGCCCCGTAGCATAGTGGTCAAGTGCACCAGCCTTTGGAGCTGGCGACCCCGGTTCGAATCCGGGCGGGGCTAAACATGTTTAACTTTGAGGCCTCTACATTTTCTTCATGGCAGACGAAATACGCGCATCTCATATTCTTGTAGATAACGAAGAGCACGCAAAACAAATCAAACTTGATCTTGACAGGACTGATAAGGACTTCGCTCAACTAGCCAAGGAGAAAAGTGAAGGGCCTTCAGGAGATAATGGCGGAGACTTAGGTACTTTCGGCAGAGGGAAGATGGTGCCGGAGTTCGAGAAAGTTGCTTTTGACCTTGATGTGGATGAGGTTTCTGATCCTGTTGAGACAGAGTTCGGATGGCATATTATCAAGAGGACTGAATAAATTTTTTCTGAAGTGATTGGCCGAGAGGCCTTTCACACCTTTATAAAATTTAACAAGGATTTAGGTGTTACGAGTTATCATGTCAGAGACACGTGAAGTTGTAAGGATTGCAAGAACCGGTATCGATGGAAATAAACCTGTTGAGAAGGCCTTGACAGGTCTCAAAGGTATTGGTGAGATGTATGCCAATGCTGTGGCTGAGTCAATGGATTTAAAGAGTACTATAATAGGAGGCCTCAACGATGATGAGATAGACGAGATTGAAGAGGCCATCAAAAATCCTGATGATCTTGAGCTTCCTGGATGGATCAGGAACAGGAGAAAAGACAGGGATACCGGAGAGGATCTTCATTTGATTGAGTCTGATCTCGAGTTGAAAGAAGAGTTCGATATCAGAAGACTCAAGAATATCGATTCCTACAAAGGTTGGAGACATGACATCGGTCTACCGGTTCGTGGACAGAAGACACAGTCATCCTTCAGATCAGGAGCCAAGATCGGAGTTTCACGTGCAAGACTTCAAGAAGAGGCCTCTAGCGATGGAGGAGACGAGGAATAGGTGATAATTAATGGTTAAGAAACTAACAAAACAGTACGAGACGCCTTTTGAGGCCTGGGATGAAGAAAGAATCGAGAAGGAAAAAGAATTGATTGAAGAATTCGGCCTAGCTAACAAGAGAGAAGTTTACAAAGCAGAAAGCGAATTGAGAGGCCTAAGAAGACAGGCCCGTAAAGCAGCAGCTTCTGAAAAAGAAGATCAGAAGAAGCCGCTTCTAGAGAAGGCTCACAGACTTGGATTAATCAAATCTGACGGAGAAATTGTTGATATTCTTTCGCTTGAGACTCGTGACATCTTAAACAGAAGGCTTCAGACAGCTGTTGAGAGAAAAGGATTCGCTGACACAGCTAAAGAGGCCCGTCAGAGAGTTGTACACGGACACATCTTTATTGATGGTGAAAGAGTGAATGTTCCAGGATACTTGTTGACTCAGGAAGAAGAGAAAGAGATTACTTTGAAGATGCCGGAGCCAGAGGAGTCAGAAGATAATGAAGAAACTTCTGAAGAAGTAGAAGAATCAGAGGAGGAAGAATAATTTATGACAAAAAAAGGAATTGTACACATCTACTCAAGTTTCAATAATACAATTGTACATATCACAGATGCTACGGGTTCAGAGACTTTCTCCCGTATCACTTCAGGTATGACAACAGACAAAGGCCGTCTTCAGGGAAGTGCTTTCCCTGCTATGAAGGCTGCTAAACAGGCAGTTGAAGAGGCCAAAGAAAAAGGAATCGAAAAACTGGACATTCAGGTAAGAGGGCCTGGTGGCCAGAAGCAGAAGATGCCTGGTAGAGGAGCTCAGCCAGCTATTCGAGCTATCTCCAGAAGCGATCTTGAGGTTGGCAATATTGAAGATGTTACGCCCGTTCCTCACGACGGATGTCGTGCAAAAGGCGGTAAAAGAGGAAGAAGAGTATAATTTGTTTTTTGAGAGGCCTAGATTACAATGGAAATTGAGAAAGTTGAGGAAACGGAAGATGTTCTGAAGTTGAAACTCAGTGATTCAGATGAAGCTGTAGCAAATGCTTTGAGAAGATCAATGATGTCAAAAGTCCCAACACTTGCTGTTAAACATTTGGAAGTCAGCAGGAATGATTCAGGCCTCTTCGACGAAGTAGTGGCTAACAGGGTAGGCCAGATTCCCTTCAGTATCCCTGAGAACGTGGACGATGAGTCAGAAGTTCACGTGGCTCTGAATCAGGACGGGCCTGGTAAAGCAGTTGCTTCGGATATCCAGACGGATAATGATGAAGCGGAACCGGTTAATCCAGATACAGAGATAGTTAACTTGAAAGAGAATCAAGGAATGGAATTCGAAGGAGTAGCAGTACTGAACACAGGATCAGAACACGCAAAGCATCAAGGTGGGACGGTAGGATACGAAAAAAAGGATGAAGGAGAATACCTTTTCAGAATAGAATCAACTTCAGGATACAGCAACGAAGAACTGTTCAATAAAGCTGTAGAGATAATGCAATCAGAAATCGAAGAGTTCGAAGAAGCAGTAGAAAATATCTAAAGAATCAAATTCGATAGTCCCTAACTCATCTTCTTGATTTATTTAACGAATTCTTAAATTCGGATAATTATTTTGGCATCAATGATTTTCACGATTACTGTCAATTACTTTTCGTGTACAATAATATTCTAGGACATTCTAGGATTGTAGTGAATCTATAGATATCATAATAAGGTTACATTTTCGTTACGGGATTAACTGTTCCTAGGAATCTTCTAGAAAGGTTTTATATACAGACCTTTCGCATCATTTACCAGGGCGTAGGTGAACAGATACTCCATATAATAAAATTTGGGAAACCTTATTTTCTGGAGTTTTTGTTCACTGGTTGAAAAATAAGCGGATAGAAAAATGTCAGATAGCATTATTGAGAACAAGTCGAGACTAGTACTTCTAACAGCGATTCTTCTAGCCGTACCTCTAGGTATATCAACAGTAACACTAGGATCAGGTACCATCATAGAACAGGCAGGCAATAATGTTGATATAGTAGTTGAAAGCGAGTTCAATGTATCGGAGCTGGAAGTATACGATTCGGCTACTGAGTTCGGGGACACGAATTTCACTGTTGAACACGATGACCCAGGCCTTGTTCAAGTAAACATGACAAAATTCAATTCTTCTGTTCCTCAAGGCGACTATGTGACAGATTTCAAAGCCAACGCCTCCTCAGGAACAACAATAGACTTCAAATTCTCCAATCTAACGGAGAACCAGTACTTTGTATTCAGGAAGAATGGGAATAAAGTCGGCAACACATCTACGAGTTCTTCAGGAAATGTAGCTTATTCTGTAAGTTACTCAAGTTATGGATTCGATGATTACAGTCTAGAGGCCTCTGCTAGAGATACTCCAGATGTGAGTGTTAACTTAAATAAGTCAGAGGCCTACAATCAAAGCGAAACAATCGGAGTAACAGGTACAGTAACACGACAATCCACAGGAACACCGATAGAAGACGCAAACGTCACACTATACAGAAAAGGAGAAAAAGTAATTACAAACCTTTTAACTGACAGCAACGGAGAATTCAACTCCGATGTAAACAGCCAAGGCGACTGGAGCGAACCACATTCAACAGCTCCAAACTGTGGAACAGTAACATATGATGGAAGCGGAACAAACACAGACCCATACAAAGTAAAGAACGACCACCAACTACAATGCATCGAAAACAAAGATCTCTCGGCCCATTATGAAGTAACACAGAACATTGATGCCTCAAAAACAAACCAATGGAACACAGGAAACGGATTCAACCCTGTTGGAGACAGTTCTAACCGATTTACAGGAAGCTTGGACGGAAACGGGTATACAGTAGACGGCCTATACATCGACCGTGGCAGCACAGATTATGTAGGCCTGATCGGGTTGTTGAGTTCCAGTGGTTCAGTCCAAAACATCGGGGTTACAAACGTCGACATCACCGGCGACGGATTTGTTGGTGGGTTAATCGGCACCAACGACGGTAGTGTTTCCGACAGTTACAGCACCGGCACTGTAACCGGCAATGGCGTTGTTGGTGGTTTAATCGGCGACAACTTCGAAGGTAGTGTTTCCGACAGTTACAGCACCGGCACTGTAACCGGCAATAGCGGCCAAGTTGGTGGTTTAATCGGCGACAACGACCAAGGTAGTGTTGACAACAGTTACAGCACCGGCACTGTAACCGGAAACTTTGAAGTCGGTGGTTTAATCGGCAACAATGACGGCGGTTCAGTGTCTGATAGTTACTGGGATACAGAGAGTTCAGGACAAACAAGTAGTGCTGGAGGAACAGGATTGACGACTTCCGAAATGCAGGGAACATCAGCCACAACAAACATGAACGCCTTAGATTTCAACAATAAATGGAACACAGTAGAGGCCTCTGAAGGAGACGCAACAACAGATGGATATCCGATCCTACAAGACTTGAGTCGGGAAAAACAGCTTGAAGCACAGGGAATCTACGCAGGGCCTAATCAAGAGGCCACTGTTTTCCAGAGTTTAGATGTTGGGGAAGAGGCTGGAGAGTTTGAGATAAGAGCGGAGGCCGAAAAAGCTGGTATATCGGCTGATGCCTCTACTACTTATAGTGTTGGGACTATTTTCTTGGAAGATGCTAAAGTTTCTGGAAATAACTTTATTGATGTTGATGATACTCCTAACGCTTCTGTAAAGGCTTATAAGAACAATCAGAATCCTGTAGAAGTTGACTTTAGAGTTAATTCGCCTTTAAGCGGTGTATTGAATACTGGCGATGCAGAGAACACTGCTGTAAAGACTGAGACTCAGAGATGGTATCATGAGGTGCTTGATTGGGGTCTTGGAGAATTCAGTGTAGAGTTCTTCGCAGAATCTCAACTAAACGGTGATACTATTTCAGAGTTTGAGAGTGTAGAGGCTAGTTTTGTGGTTCAGAACATCAGTCTGGATTTGAATACAGACAGGGAAAGCTACGGTATCGGTTCAGGTCAACAAGTTGACGTTTCTGGCTCAGCTATCTTGAAGGATAATGATACAGCGGTTTCCGGAGAGACTGTGAATATCGATGTTGTGAATACTACTTCAGGTAATATTCTAGATAGTTATACTGCTACAACTGATGGAAGCGGTGATTTCTCCACGAGTTACAGTTTCACTCCAGAGGCCGGCGTGCGTAAGCTGAATGCCTCGATTGAGAACAGTAACGGGATTGAGGGAGAGGCAGATAAGACCTATTCTGTGACAAACATGGAATTGTATTCGATCGGATTCTCCGACATAAGCGATCTACACGGATACAATGTGACAGGATTCATCAGCGATAGTACAGGCATAAATAATCCCGGCGACTACAGTTGTGAGTTCAATGTTTCTGATGGAGACGGAAACTACGAAATATACACACAAGGTATAAACGAGTCATTCGGGGATGGTCAACAAGCCACATGTACACAGCCTTACGTAGCCTCAACAAACAACACGGGATGGGATCATCTAGAAGACTTAACAACAGATATAACACTAACAAGGAACTCAGTAAAGACGAGTTCAACTGCTTCAAGACAGCTTCCAAACAACGCGCCGGAAATAATCGAAGATACAGAAATCTCCCTTAAATTTACCGAGTCTACATTCAGGTACACTGTAAATGCATCAGCAAGAGATGGAGATATACCCGGGAGCAACGAAATAAACAACTGTTATATCACATACATAGGAGATGATAGGCTTTCAAGGCAAGTAGAAGGGACTTTGGGCAAGAGTTACGGTGGACCTGAGGAAGCCTACTGTGAGGCCTCTTTCGATACAGGAAACAGCAGTATTTCAAGAGGAGAACTGATAGAGGCCCGTGTAAACTTCAATGATACTCATGGAGATAAAGGAAGGTCGACTATGGTATCGGGGCCTGTAGCTTTCGAAGTAGAGACAAGAGATTTCGGTGAGGATCCTGTTCAGGCAACTTTCAATATTACTGACTCAGAAACAGGGAAAGAACTGAAAGTTGTAGATACAGGAGCAGATGGAGAATACCTTGGATATGTTCCAAGAGGAACACATGATGTGAAGATTTCAGCACTAGGGAGTGAAGCCGTACTGAGAGGTATGGAGTTGAATTCAGCGCAGGACTTGTTGTTGGAGGTTGACGATAATCTGGATAGTGAAGTAAATAAGTCGTTCATCCGTGATAATCTGTATCATATAGCGTATGAGACTTCAGGATTTACGTATGATGCTGCTGAGGTTAACTTAGACTATATTGAGAGCGTAGAGAAGGAAGTCAGTGGTTGGTACTGTAACAATTTCAATTCCTCGATTATCTCTAAGGAATGTATTGACTCATATAGTGAGCCAAACTATGATTTAGATGCGGATAAAAACATTATGACTTTAAAGACATCTAGTTTGGAAGGAGGTTTCGCTCTGGCTGACAGTAGTTTCTGGAGAGAAGTATGGGATATTAGAAAAGTTGTCAATATTGAGGGATCTGAAAGGGATCTGAAAAATTACCAGGTTCAACTGGCTCTTAACACAAGCGAGATGTTAGTGAATGATGCACTGGCAAGTGACTGCAGCAATATTAGATTTACAAGCACAAGTCAAGCAGAAACTATAGATCACTGGCTAAAACCAGGAGAATGTGGGAAGGAAGACGCAGAAGTATGGATCGAAGTACCTTACATCCCGGCCAATTCTACTAGATCAATTTACATTTACTCAGGAAAAGAAGATCTTTCAGACGTATCTTCCGGAAGATCAACATTCCTAGACTTTGATGAATTCAACTCAGGCCTCTCCGGATACTCTACTACAGGAGATGTAGTACAGCGTTCAGGAAGAGTTAATTTAAGGTCGGACAATGGTAACGAAGCATCTATCAAGTACACCGATACGACTAGAGATCCTCCTTACAGATTTATGACAACATTCACGCCGTCAGGTAACGCAGAGAATTCATCAGTAAACACACTTGTTAACAGCACTGACGACTCACTAGGTCTAAATACGACAGAGAATGTGTTCTACAGCGACTATAGCAGTACAAATAAAGCACTTCAACTTCCGGACGAAGAACTAGATATAGATACCAATATCACAGAAAACGAGCAAAGCGTAGAATCAAGGTATTCGGGCAACATTGATTCCGCGACAATCAGTAAATCAGTCACAGGTGAAGAACAGTATCCTTTCAGAGCTAGAATACTTGAAACAAGTGGAACCCCGTCAGATCAGACAATCGAAAGATGGTTCACAGCTAAATACACTAATGGCACTGTAAGAAACAGCATAAAGTCTCTTAAGAAAGCATGGACTTTGAACATAAATGGACCTGTAGAAACAAGGTATGATGATGGAGACGTACAAGTTTTCTCAGGTGTAGACATTGAAATAGAGCTGAGTTCAAACGGAGGAAGAACATCTGATTATACAGGTTACATCAACGATGAACAGGAATTTTCAGGAGTAGATACACAAACTGCTACATTTAATGAAAACTTTTCAGAGAAGAGATATCATGAAGTAAGATTTGAAGTTGAAGGCTTCTCTAGATCATTGATAAGGGACATTATCGTTGGCGATGACAATCAGGCTCCGAACTTGAGTGTGACTGGAGTGACTCAGGCTGACAACTCGATCGATATAAAATTCGATGTGAACGACAATTATCTCGGAGATATAGAGTGTGAAGCTCTTGTAGATGGAGTTGCACGTAGTAAAAAGAGAGTTCCTAACTCTGATACAACTAAGAATAGAAGTGCAGAACTAAGCTTAAGCAGCCTTAACGAAGGGGACAGCGGGATAGGAGTAAGATGTAGTGATCAGACAGGGAACTCTGAATCAGAGTTCTTCGCAGATGATGTAGACTTGAGCGGGCCTCAGATAGAAGTAGAAACTCCAAGAGACGGAGGAAGTCAGTTGAGAGTCAGGCCTCGTCTTGAGATTAATATGACAGATCAATCATCACAAGAACTGGATTACTCAATTAGCTATTCAGATTCCTCTATTACGAAGACTGGAACTATTCAGAATAATACACTTTCAGAAGTCCTGATGAAGGCACCGAATAAATACGGAGAGAAAACTATAGGAATTACAGGGACTGACAAAAACGGATTCAGTAGTACAGAATACATTACTCTTGATTTGACAAAGCCTTACGTGAATATTTCGGCTCCTGAGCCTGATACAAGCGAGCCAAGTACTGGGATGTTCGGAAATCCTTACACAAAAGTCTCTGCTGAGAGGATCGAAAGTTTAGATGGAAATGAAACTTTCACATACAACTATACTACAGAGGCCAGAAGCAACTCTAAATGTCATCTAGAAGTAGATGGAAAGACTTACAATACGACAAACATAAACGTGAACCAAACAGAAGAGATTTCAGCATTCAATATAGATGAGGCCTATGATGTACCTGTTAAGGTAAAATGTAATACTGAGGCAGGTACAAACATCTCGAAAGAAATGAAGATATCAATCGATAGAACTAAGCCTAACTTCACGATCCTGAAGCAAGGTGCCTGGGAAAACAATACAGATTATACAGAAGGTGCCAAGTATCAGTTGAAATTGTTCACAGAAGACAATCATCAAACAAATCGGTATGTAAAATGTGATTGGTATGGTGATTGCTGGACAGAAGCAGATAGTCATCCTTATCTGGAAATAGATGATCAGTACGGGCATATCATGATCAGACATAATTTCACTGGGCCTATGCAGAATACATCAATCCAATGCAACACAGAAAGATGGAGTACAGATGATCCTCCTCCATCAGGGACAGAATGTAGGGACTCGTATACTATCAATAATGACAGTATAGGAGGAATGAGAGGCCTGGATGCTGGTGTTTATGATTATAAGATCTGGGTAAGGGATGATGTTGGTAATGTTCGCCAGACAGATACGAGAAGATTTGTAATTGATAAGGAAGAGGCCGGTGTAAATCTAAATGTAAAGGATCGTGCACAGAAAGGATATATCATCAATGGAACAAGTCCTCGACTCAGATGCAGCGTTAAGTATCAGGAGAGTTCGCTTGTGCTTGATAGAAACGGAGTTGAGATTGATTCATCTACTACAACAGAGGTGAATGATCTTTCACAGCTTGATGTTCCTGACACTTACAACTACAACTGTAGTATAGGAGGTACCGGCAACTACAAAGATGGAACCAGTGTCTTTAATCTTGGTGTTAGGGGCTGGGCTTGGTATGCTAACGGAACCAAGAAATTCAATGATCCTGATTCAAACAACTATGTAGAAGCAGGTGTGAATCTAAGTCTAGAATCACCAAGGACGGTGACAGCTCCTAGAGAGACCTTTATGGAAGGAACATCATTTGTAGCACCTAAAACAAATGATGATTGGAATATCACATATGGAAATGTACAGACACTCGATACAACTTCACGATCAGGTAATCATAACCTATTTGTTGATGGTGTAGATGTCGGAACTAGTTACGACAGAAGTTTCACACCTGGGGAATACACGATAAAAGCGAACAGCTCCGGATTCCCAAGATTCCTACCAGAAGGAATAACAAAGACGATGAGAGTGAAGAAAGACACACCAAGACTCAATTTTGGGTCAAATGCATCCTTCGCTCCAGAAGTAGGAGAGTTCTTCAACCTAACATGTAGCTCCACAACATCACAGAGCGACATGGAACTGTATTTCGATGGTAGCAGTATTGACAGTGAGACAGCCACAGACCAAGTTGGGAACGTACTGAACGCATCAGACATCGGAAGAGGAACATACACAGCAGAATGTAACTCCAGTGAATCACAAAACTTCACAGAGAAAAGTATAACAAGGCAGATAGACATTCAGACTAACAAGCCTGATATGAACTTTGAGATTAGGCCTACTGATGAAACTAGATACATAGGTATGGCAAGAGATATCTTCAGGAACGGACAAGATGCATACATAATAAGGCCTGATACAGAAATCACAGTAATCTGTAACACGATACAAGAGGTAGGAACTACACTTGAAGTCGATGGTGTGGAAGAAACAGCTCCATTTACTACTACGTATTCAAGTTTAGGCGACCACACGTTCACTTGTACATCGGATAAAACACCTATATTTGATGTAAGGCAGGAGGAGAAAGTATTAAGCGTAAGCAACGTGACTGAGAGTTCACTTTACTTTGATGGAATTGATGACAACGTAACAGTATCTCAGACAGAGGCCTATAATCTAAATATATCAACTGAGTTGAATTTGACAAATAGTATAGAACTTTGGGAGTTGTCAGATCCTGACTACAGAGATTCGAATGGGGATGAAGAATTTGATGAACATGACGATCCTAACGGTACTTACCGGGAAGACAATTCGGATTACCCTGCTTATAGAGATCCAAACGGTTCAATATACAATGCAAGATTGTCAGACCTTGGAGACGGCAGGACACAGCCTTCCAAGATTGTGCCAGGAGAGTACAGGATAAGAGGAGTACATCACTACACAGATGATACATATTATTCATCTGAAACGTTTACAGTGACTGTAGATGATACTACAGCACCAAGGATTGAACTGAATATGAGTGATGGAGAAACTGTGAACACAAGTACACCAGAGATCAGAGTAAATACACAGGACTTCTCAGCATATACATGTTCACTCTACTATGATGGTGCAGTAAAGAACATCAATGCTGCAGACGGCAGCGGATTCAGTCCAAGAGGATCTTCTTTTTCATCGAATCAGACTGCGTGGGGAGAGCCAGATGATGATAGGCTTGTAGGAAGTAATGGAGATCAGGCTAGGATAGCTAAGACTGCAGGACTTAACTTGAACGATGGTGGAAAGGATGTAAGGGTTTCCTGTGAGGATAGTTCTGGTAATACGAAATCAGTTAATAAAGAACTAGTAGTGGATACGACTCCTCCTAGAATAAACTTCCCAAACGTAAACGGAGGAAAAGTAAACAACGGACAAGCAACCGATACATCCACACCAATCATCGAACTAAGTACATTTGACGGAGTAAGCAACGACATAAACACAGAAATATTCACAGTCAAAGAAGGCAAAATAGCAGAAAAAACAGTTACCGGACAAGAAGGTATACAAATCAGCTCACTAAGTCCCGGAACATACGAAATCTACGCCGAAGGAACAGATCAAGCCGGATTAATAGGCAACACAACAAACAACGACTTCGGAAACGGAGAATTAGTAGATCTAGAAATACCCAGCTCACTCATCTACAACATGTCACCATCTAGTAAGAATGTTGCAGACGGAAGACGTTGGGTAAATGAGAGAGATGTGAACTTAAGTTTCAAGGCAGCATCTGATGATTTATCGACTTTCTCCTGCACGACAGATATAAACGCCTCTGCGGTCGGTGCGACGACTATAAACAGTGTTAGTAACAATTCTCAAACAGGAGTAGAATATACAGGTTTAGCTGACGGTGTTTATCGTTGGAATGCATCTTGTGCTGGAGGGAGTCTGTTCAAGGAGACTACATTCACAGTTGACTCTACTCTGCCTTACTATGGTAGGGAAGGCGTCACACGTAAATCCGGACTGATAGCAACTAGTGATCCAACTACCTTCTACATTGAACCCGGGGACAATTTTGAGGTCAGCGAAGTGAACATCACGGCAGATTGGCTTTCAACTCATCCTATGGACTGTGATTCAGATGGATTATGTACTTACCAAACTACTGTACCTCCAGGAGACTACGATTACAATTACACAATCTGTGATGCGGCTAATAACTGCGAGACGACAGAGACAGAAAATTACACCGCAGCTAGTGAAGAAACCTCAATGGAACTGCAGTTGGATGGAGAAATACAGAATGTTTCGTTAGATACTTCTCCAATAGTCAACATCTCTTCAGAATTCAGTAACGGAGTGAGAGGAAGTTCACAGTTTACTTTCAAGCGAGGAGAAGAATTTTACACAGAAAGTGGAGGAACTAGTTTGGCTTCCTCCAGAGATGCAGTAAGTACAAAATTCCAGCAAAGATTCTATGAGAACGGAACATACACTATACGTGGATATTTCACAGGAACAACTGAAGACGGCACAACAGTACAAGATACAGATTGGTTATTCATCGATGTGAACTTGACAGAATCCCAGATATCTGACTTCGGATACCAGATATTCAACTTGCAGAAAGGAAATGCAAGTCTAAGGAATGATCCTGGATTCAGTCCAACCATACCAAGGAACGGAATAGTGAACACCAGAAAGATTATACTTGGAGAGAGTCTTGGAAAAGGCCTCGCAGCTCAGTTCACAGCAAGATTTAATAAAGACCTGAACGCAGAAAATATCTCATTCAACACAGACAAATCAAGTAGAAAATCCGTTATTTCGTTTGAGAGCGTATACAACCAGATTCAGAGTCACTCATTGCTTGTTCCTCGTGTAGAGGATTCAGGGAAAGTACTTGTATGTCCTAGCGCAGATAATCTAGATCAGATCGTCTTGGGATGTACAGGGGCTTTGAATGTTTCATCCGGGGAGACAGAGAAAGGGATATCCAATACAGAAGTAACAATCAACGGAGAAAAATACTACCAAATAGAAGGAATCTCAGGAACAGGAGCACAAGAACTAAGCGTAGACAGTGGCATCCAGGCACCTAATAGAGCTAATGTTACTGAACAGGAAGTACTAGACGAATGGAGCAGATCACTACCAGCAGAAGGAGACCTAGACCTAGACGGAGGAAACATAACAACAGCAGACCTATACACAGAACAAGCCACAGACCACTGGGCAGGAATCTACGGAAACGCTACAGGCCAAATCACATTAGGAACAGAAAACCTGTTCTACGAATGGGAAGCAAAACCTACAACAATATTCGCAGCAAACGAAACAGTAAACTGGAACACACTACAAACATCAACACTCGAACAAATAGACAACTACTACGGAATAGCAGGATACTCAGACAGCGCCTCAGACACACTCAACGAAACAACCGACTTCACAGTAGGAGGCACAAACATAGAAAACGCACCATCAGCAAGAACATACAACGGAACACAAACACCACTATGGATCACCGGAGCACTCAACGACGGCGAAACACCTATAATGGCCGGAAAAGCCTTCAACAACGACAGTACAGCCTACACAGGAGAAATCGCCAACTATCAAATGATAGTACCAACAGGAGGCGACTACATAGTACCATACAAAATATACATGGAACTAGAATAAAACGCATTGAGTGTTCAAATTCAATGAACAGGCCTTTATCTTTCTTTCATATCTGTTATTTAATAAATTTGGAGCTATCTGTTTGAACTAGAGGCCTCTATTCTAGTTTGCCGGGGTAGCCAAGTGGTCAAAGGCGACGGACTTAAGATCCGTTCCCGTAGGGGTTCCGGAGTTCAAATCTCCGCCCCGGCAATAAATTAAAATTAACTTCGAGAAGATTGATGGCAGAAGCTCCTTTTAGCGAGCTTCGAGTTCAAATCTCCGCCCCGACATTTTCGAAAGATTCTTTTGGTTTACTGATTCATTGAATATTATATGAAGCTGAATAATGAAGAGTTGCGTGAAGAAGTTGAGAGAGGCCTTGTGGAGAATTATATTGATCTTGAGAGACAGTTGACCCCTAACGGCTTTGACTTGACTGTAGATGAGATACATGAGTTTAAAGGAAAAGGGAGTCTTGATTTCTCAAATGAGGAGAGAGATATCCCTGAGACAAATAAGTTAGAGGCCTCTGATGGATGGTGGAATCTTAGTCCGGGAAGTTACAAGATAAAGACGAATGAGATAGTGGACTTGCCTTCTGATGTTATAGGTTTTGCCTATCCTCGTAGTTCTTTGTTGCGTATGGGATGTACTATTGAAAACGGTGTATGGGATGCAGGTTATCGTGGGAAAAGTGAATTCCTTTTGATTGTGGAGAATGAAGACGGTGTGCGTATTCAAGAGGATGCTCGTGTCAATCATATTGTTTTTGAGAGGATTAGTGAGACTGAGAATACTTACAGAGGCCGTTATCAAGAGGAATCCTGATAGTTTTTTACGTTATTTTTAATAGGGATGGAATCAATAGTCTGTGTATGGGGCATGAAGACGATCAGATGTATGTGCGTGTCGACGGACATGAGGAGATATTGAACAATCTTTCATCTATTGAGAGAGTTATCAAGAATATAAATGAGGCCTCGAAAGTTCTGAAGGATGTGCGTGATATCAAGGAACAGGCAATTGACATGATGTACTCCAATGTTCAGGAATTGAATGAGAACTTGGAGAATATTGATGTTGAGATGCCTGAGATCAAAGGCCAGGAAAAAAGTTCTATTCCTTCTGCGGACAGTGTAGATGTGAAATCTGACAATTCAGTTGATGAGATTCACAACGAACTGCAGAATCTTCAGAAAGAACTTTCTCAGCTTGGAAATTAAAGTAAAATTATCAGAAACTACGTTTGCTGAGTACTGATGAAGGACTTTACTGTCAGAAATATTTCTATAATACTGCATCCGCTTTTTGTTGTGCCTTTGGCTTCCCTTGCTTACTTGAGATTTAGAGGCCTTCCTTTGATCGATTCCATTCAGTGGATAAGTGTCTGGATTACTGTATCTGTTCTTCCTATTGCAGTTTACACGTATTTCACTGGAGAGAAAGGATTGAATATCATGAGAAAAGAACTACGGAAGCCTGTCTACATACTGGCTCTGGTTTCTCTAGTAATTTACTACAGTATCTTGAGATTTTATTCCGGGCCTAAAGTTATTATTGAAGGTCTTTTGATAGGTGTGTTCTCTGTGATTTTATTTGGAACTGTAAACAATTACAGCAAGATCAGTGTCCACACCGGAGCATTGACAAGTACGGGAACCGCCTTCCTTACTCAGAGGCCTTTTATCGGGGCAGTTATTCTCCTGGCCGGCTTTTTGGTTGGATTATCCAGGATACACCTGGAGAGACATACTCGGGATGAAGTGATCTACGGGGCATTAACAGGATTTTTGTGTGGAATGCTATTCTTCCTTTAATTGGAGATAGGACTATGTTTTTCGAATCCAGTAAATAAAAACTTACAGCACGTATAACTTCAGTGTAAAAGAGGTAAATTATATGATTGATAGAAAATACACGGCAGACATTACATCCAAGGATGACGGGGAGACAGTCGCAGTAGCAGGATGGGCTCACGAAATCCGGGATCTTGGAGGCCTGACATTTGTCATCATTAGAGATAGGGAAGGACAGATACAGGCCACTTTCAAGGAAGACGACAACGAAGAACTGTTCGAAAAATCTCAGGAAATTGGAAAAGAAGATATAGTCCACGTAAAGGGAAAAGTTGAGGAGAATGATCAGGCGCCTGGAGACAGAGAGATAAAGCCTGAAAGCCTGGAGATAATCTCAAATGCAAACTCTCCACTTCCTATGGACATCTCAAAAAACATTGATTCGGATCTATCGACAAGACTTGACAATCGTTTCATAGATTTGAGAAAGCCTGAGACACATGCAGTGTTTTCACTCAGAAGCAAGGCGCTTTCAGCGATGGAGGAATGGTTCGACAATGAAGGATACATCAACATTGACACTCCGCTGATCTCCAAAGGAGGAGCAGAAGGAGGAGCAGAACTTTTCCCTGTAATCTATTACGATGACGAGGCCTTTCTAAGTCAAAGCCCGCAACTTTACAAGCAGATGTTAATGGCTGCAGGCTTCGACAAAGTCTACGAGACAGGCACCGCATTCCGTGCAGAAGAGTTCGCAACATCTAGACACGTCTCAGAGATAAACATGTTCGACGTAGAGCTGGCCTTCATTGAAGACCATCATGACGTCATGGACGTACAAGAGGAGAGCCTAAGATATACGCTTGAACAGGTGAAGAAAAATGCTTCACGAGAGCTGGAGCTTCTAGGCGTAGATTTAGACGTTCCTGAGGAAGACTTCCCAAGAATCACATTCGATAAAGCTAGAGAAATTCTGAAAGAAGAATTTAACCACGTGCCTGACGATATAGGCGATCTGGATACGAAGGGAGAAAAACTTCTCGGAGAGCACTTCGAGGAAAAAGGCCATCCAGCATTCTTCGTAGTAGGATACCCTGGAGAGAAGTTCTACTATATGCAAGAAGTGGAAGGCGACGAAGTAGCAAGCAGAAAATTCGATCTAATCTACAAAGGCCAGGAACTATCAAGCGGAGGACAGAGACAGCACGACCTCGACACACTTGAAGAATGGATGGAGCGACAGGACGTCGACAAGTCCAACTTCAAGTTCTACCTTGAGGCCTTCAAGTTCGGCATGCCTCCGCACGGAGGATACGGACTGGGAATCGACAGAATGATCCAGAAGATCGCAGAAGTCGACAACATCAAAGAAGCCATTCTATTCCCAAGAGATCCAGACAGGCTGACGCCTTAAAAAACTTCTTCAGAGGCCTTTTCCGGGCCTCTACACATATTTTACTTTTACATTTTTCCTGACCACGAGTACAATTTCTTAAATTTGAGCAAATCATACTATATCGTGAACGGAAGTATATCAAGCCAATTAAGTAGTCTACTAACTATATTAGGCCTACTATTGGACTTAATAGGCGCATCAGTAATTATCGGCGGAGATCATAAGAAATTAAGAAGAATTTTCTTGCCACTAGACTGGAAAGAAAGAACAGAAACAGGTTCTAACAAACTTTACAAAGAGTTTAAACTTTTTGATGATGAAGAAGGATTCGAAGAAATAGTTGAAATACTAAATACGGAACTAAAACAAACAGATCATAGTATAAGAGGTTTAAGAGCTAGCAAAAATGCTGTAGTAAATGCACCCTATTATGTTCGACCTCTAATTGAGTTAAAAGATGACATGGACGAAACAAAACTTAGTATAGCTAATTTTTCTGAAAGAGGAAAATTTGTACAACTAGACAAAATTGATAGACTCGAAGTAGTTGATCGTAAAATAAACCAGTCAATACAAGAAAAGATGCATCAAGCAGAACAAATTCCATTACGGGTGGGAATAGCAATACTACTCTCAGGTCTAATAATACAGAGTATAGCTCAACTGATAGCTCTAAATTAGAATTTAAATAAATCTCTGGAGTTCTCTCCACAGTTCTGGGAAATCTGTGTATCCTGATTCAGTGTTGAAGTGACCTGCTTCAGCGACTAGTTCCAGA
>Ga0209917_1000191_pt1 | contig 24991 bp, 21 predicted proteins | sample SalPon2_C_H2O_MG_FD_185710 | JGI IMG/M metagenome (GOLD analysis project Ga0209917, IMG submission 185710) | Salt pond water microbial communities from South San Francisco under conditions of wetland restoration - Salt Pond MetaG R2_C_H2O_MG... | ecosystem: Environmental > Aquatic > Non-marine... | reverse complement strand
CTAACATCGTGAACGAGATACCCGGCCAGCGCAAATACAAGTCCAGTCACTTCCCGCTCGCTCTCTGAGAGGTGTGCGAGGGTATCCTCATATGCAGCACCGTCAGCTGTCGTACGCACCACATGCAGATCAAACGTCGATTGTGAGGTCTTACGGCGGCCCTCTCGGACTTCTGTTTCCTTCTGCTCAATCCAAATCCGGTCCAGATTGTCGTAGCCAAGCAACTCAAGCACCGTTTCCATCCGGTCGTTGAACTCGTTGATAGCGTCTGTTTCGATCTGGTCGACACGATTCCGGAGGTCGGTCAACCGTTCGGTGAGTGCATCGCGCTCGTCGACAAGCTCTGACCGGGTCGCAATTGTTGCTTCGTGGTTCGTAATTGTCTCAGTGAGCTCATCTATCTCTTCTTCGAGCCGTTCGATACGAACTTCTTTTTCAGTCGCGTCCTGATGTAGTTGGATGATTGTGTCGTCGGTATCTGTTTCAAGCGACTCAACCTCGTCTTTGAGCTCTGCGGTCTCAACTTCTTTGGCCTCAATCTGTGCTTCTAGCTTTTCGATGGCGTCTTCAGTAGTCTTGATCTCATCGTCAATACTGTTGAGCCGTTCGGTGAGTTCTCCTCGTTCACGTTTTCGCTCTTCGATCTTGTTCTGCCGGGTAACAAGTTCATCAATCGTTGAGGTGACCTCGTTTTGCTCAGCAACGACATCCTGCCTGACACTTTTTAGATCCTCAATAGTATCTCGAATAGCAGCAGTCGACACGTCACTACCACATGTCCAGCACGTTGTAGTCTCTTCCGCTAGTTGAGCAGTTAGCGCAGCTTGGTTTTGTTTCCGATCATGCGTCTGCTGGAGTGATTGTTCGGGCCGCTCATCAAGCATCTCCTCGTTAAATTCGATGATCGAGTTCAAATCGGTTAACCGCCGTGTTAGAGAAGTCTTCCGTTCACGGAGGTCTTCGATACGCTGTTGAAGTTCAGCATCGTTTTGCACGACCTCAGAAACATCATCAAGCGTTGTAGTAACTTCATCACGAGTTTGCTTCAGCGTTTCGAGCGTTTCTTGTTCTGTCTCGAGATCGTATGTGAGCGAATCTAGCGTGGACTGTGCCTCACGCAGTTGAGCGTACGCATCTTCGCGTTTCTGTTTAATCGACTGCTTGTCGGCAATGTTGGCGTCACGCTGTTCGATCTTAGATTCGATTTCTTCGAGCTCGGCCCGTACTTCTCCCAATGTCGACTGCTTGTCTTCACGCTGCTCCGTAAGCGACGACACCTCAGTCTCGAGCTCATCAAGCCGCTCTAACTGCGTCTCAATGTCGTCACGATCGCGTTGACACTGTTCGATGTCCGACTCAATCTGGTCCGTATCGATTGGTCGCATGATGATCTCTCTGAGGTCACCACCTCGCCGCACGGCCTGTCGTGCAGCATTCGATTCAACCACGAACGCAAACAAATCAGCGACTGTTGGGTCGTTGAGATACGGGTCACCTTCATACCGGATCTGGTCACCCTCGCGGCGGAGATATCGCGTATACGTCGCATCTCCAATATCTAGCTGTACTGACCCCTCGTCGGCATCACCTTTCAGCGAAGCCTCATTGCTGCCAAGTGCAGCCATGATAGACTGCAACGCTGAGGTTCGGTTTGTGGCGTTTTCGCCGGTGAAGATAGTGGCACCGTTCATGAGAGTAAGTTCTGCCTCACCAATTCCTCCAACATTCTTAACTGAGAGGCCTACTTTATTATTTTTAGATTTCATATTGGCTCATTTGCTTTGACCACGTATATATTCTACGTTCGGAATAGAAATCGTTAGGAACAAATATATTGTGTAAATCACAAATAATACATATTTGTTTGACTATCTAAGCAGAGACAACACCTGTGTCCGGCTCGGCTCTTGGAATGTGGAATGACACTCAAGATCCGTGATGAGACTCTAACAGAGAAACCGCCAGCAAGGAGCATCACCATTTGACAAATTACTAATCAAAGTCACGATATATACTTAATTACTTATTGCAAAGGCTGTAACTGTATGCAACATTACTATACATTCAGGCAATATCATAATACAAGCTGAGATGGTTGTTCTTATCAAGATATGTAGCAAACTACTCAGCACATTATTAACAGCAACAGTCGGTGGCAATTACGTCATACGTTCTTGTGCAGGATATATTTCATTTTGGTGTATTAAATGGACGTTGAGGCACAGTCATAGCGCCTCACACAGCGGTTCTATGTTGCTGATAGCAAATATGGGGGACGATTTTACGCAATTGTCGGTCATCCTACGCCAGAGAGAAGTGGGAGTTCTAGTCGACAACACGTCCTGAGACTACCGAGAATTGATCTATTGATTCGTTACTGAACAAGCAGGCTACCACAGGTCGTATAATCTACGGCAGGTACGATTTTTGATATGGAACGCTAGCAGTCCGTGTCATACGTCAATTTGAGCTCAATCTCACTTGAGCCGGTTGAGACAAGTTCGATCGCGCGACGGGCGCCGAGATAGCAATAGCGCCGACAACGGTATCCCCGATGACGATTGGGGCCGCTACCGCAAAGATTCCCTTTTCGGTCTCGCTAGTGATGGTTTTTTTATGATAGACCGTGTCGGTCAACCACTGTCTCAACGTGTTCGGCCGACGCGAAGGCGAGGATCACTTTGCCGGAGGCAAGGCAGTGCATATATTCGTGTTTTCCCAGTCGTTCGTGCCACCTGAATCCAATCGAACAAGTCTGGGACTACCTCAAATGGACGATGGCACCGATCGTTGTTGAGGACGAAAACGAGTTCAAAGCCCTCGTCCGGGAAACCTTCGAGAAAATAACGCATCGAATCAGCTTCGCAAAGGGGTGGTGTGAGAAGTTCCTTGACTTTCAAAAGTTATCTTAATCATTATGGCGAAAGCCGAACACGAATGACCAGACGAAGGCAGGGATCTGGAGCTTGCGGTCACGCTCGACCACGCCGAATTCCTCAGCGTGCCCTTTGAGGAACTCAGAGGGAAGCAGTGTAGTGAGCCGACACATGATTCGAGACGAGGAGTTCTTGTCGTACACGGGCTGGACCGTTTCATTCCTTCCGAAAGATGCCTCAATAAGCCGTCGCTTTCATGCGGTTCCTCGCTTAATTAAAGACAGATAACACCAAACCAACGAATTTCTCACTTCTCAAACTAGCTTAAATTGACAGTGCCGCGAATTCAAACGCACGGCCGTGACTGGGCGCTGGGAGGAGGATTCAGAGGTGATTACGGAGGTGAGATATCTGTCGTCTCGTTGAATTCAAGTGCACGCGATGTCCTCTGGCATTACATTAGTATGATTGTAATCCTACTCACCAATCTATTCACGGCTTGCCGCTGTGATATTCGTTTCACGGTTGATATTTGTCGGGACACTTACGGCCAGTGCAGCTAGGAAACATATTGAATCCTCCGACAGTAAGGCGCTTCGTATGACTCACTACAACTGAGATAATTTCTCACACACGGATGTATTACTAACGGCCATTAGATTTAATCCGCATTGCGGGTTCGTGCGTATTCGACTTAGCCTCTTGCATAACTCAGTGAGACAGTTTTGTGGCCTTTCGAGGCCCTGGATTAAAGTAGTCCGTACGAACCCGTAGGTTCGGATAGACACTAAACCGCATCTCCGACGACACTACTTTGAACACGTACGGACACTGATCAGATTTTGCTATACATCTCCCATACCAGCGTAGCATCGAAACTGCCACCACTACAATTACCGAGCTTCACACACAGGTTTTAATTCTCTGCCCAGAGTCCTTACTTGAACACTTCAAGTCGTCACAGCAACTCCCAAGGTTACGTTCGACCGTAACTTTCGTCATTAGAGCTACATCTGGTGATCCATCATATCGTTTTTAAAGATGCAATAACGGGAACACATCAGGTGCGACAGGCTGTTTTGTTCATGCTAAAATGAACTGGAATTCATTCTAACTTCGCTTCTATTTGGGTGGCTGTCTCTCTAAGCACATCAATTTCATTCTCAATATATTGATGAGCTTTCATACTTGGTCGAGGATCGCTCAGGTTGCTCAGCGTTCCACTGATTCCTAGTGCGCCGATCACCTGGTCGTTTTTTTCGATCGGAACTCCAATGTTACGGTACCCATTTCGACGTTCCGCATCACCGACAGCGAATCTCATATCGAGAATACTTTCAATCTCAGAATAAAGCACTGATTCGTCGGTTATCGTTTGAGATGTAAGTTGAGGAAGACCATGGCGTGAGATAACGTCCTCACGCCTTTCAGTCGATAGATATGCTAAGATCGCCTTTCCGGGTCCCGTAGTATGGAGATATTGTTCTGAACCAAGGCGGTTGGCGATTTCACTCCTGTTTCTGTTGTATTCACTAATTACGAATGCTTTACCTTGTTCTTCGACGAGCAGGATAGAGTTGTACCCAGTCTTTTCGGCGAGTTCTTTCACTGGATTTTTTGCGATTCGGTAGATCGGATGTCTTGAAAGAGCAAAGCCACCTATATTAAGCATGCGGAGGCTAGGGTAATACTTATTATCCTCTTTATTGACGTACCGCATCCTTTTGAGCGTCTGAAGATAGTAGTAGATCGATGGTTTAGAGTAATCTAATTCCGACGCCAACTCCGACACTCCCATTCTATCGTTCTCGATGAGTAACTGAAATATGCGAAATGTAACTCTGACGGACTTGATCTCCCGGGTATCGTTTTTCTCTGAGGTCATGTGACACATTTATAATTGTATCGGCTTATGTATTCTGTTCTCAATTAGTTAACTCACTCACCCGTCTAATGCTGCGGCTGTGGCCACTCAATAGTATAATGCTCTTGTGAGGCACGTTGTTGGTTTTCAGAACACGGCGTTGAGAGCACCTTTGAAGACTTTGTCACCAGTTTCTGTAGAGTTCACGCCGGAGATCGAATGCTCTGAGATACGGTCTTAGCCTTCCTTTCGAGATACTACGGTGGATCGAGAGTCAGGAGTCGCTGGCACGACGATGGCTCTCGCGGCGTATATTCGCGATTAACTAACGGTCGGTATTTCTCTGAGATGTCGGTTCCATTATGATTTATCTGCACTGTATCACATGCTCGCGGAGCGTGCTCAATCTCGCCTGCGCGCGCTCCCGTCTGTCCTAACAACCACATCTCAGCTGATTGACCGGCCAATCTCGCGTTCGTATGTGCAATTTTGCTCTGTCGAAGAGCGATCTATTTAGCCGATATCACGGGTTTAGAAGGGTTAAGCCGAGGAACTCGATTCTTGCCTATGTAAGTCGACTTTCTTGACTCCATTGAGCAGTGTCGTGACTTAGCTAAACAAGCGTTGGGGAAGCACGCGGGCGAGCCCGCCAGCGGCTGGTTCGCCCGCTGGTCCACGTTGTTCTGCACTGCTTTCGGCTCGAAAAAGGTCACGGCTACCGTGAAACGCCGAATAGGTTGAATTACTTGACCGAGGTTCGTGACGTCCTCGGCCTAGATCGAGATGATCTGCCGGATTACAGCACGATCTACAAGTCGTTTGATCGGCTGAAAATGTGGGTGTAGCGGGCGCTGCTGCGCGTTTCTGCGCAGCAGCACCCGCAGTCTGGTCACGCCGCTCTCGAAAACACGTTCTTCGACCGTCATCGTACTTCCTTGTACTTCGGCCAGCGATCGGGAGGCATGGTATAGACGCTGAAAATGACAACATTAACTGGTGTAGAATCGCTTGCGGTTATTGAGGTTCACAGTCGTCCACCGAAACGCGGACGACCTGCAGTCCGTCGGTGCCGACAACGGCTTCCAAGACTGGCACACCGAGTACGAGATCACCGCATATGAGGTTGAGTATCTTGTTCACTACCATAGATCATCACCGAAAGTAACCCTGAACAACGCGCTCAACTGGGCAAACGGCTACTCCCAGCGTTGGATGGCCGAAAGGTCGTACTCGACAGACAAGCGCTCGCCCGGAGGCACCGTGCGAGCGCTCAGTTGGTATCGCCAATTCCGTGAAATTTTCCTGATGTTCGCCATCACCAACGTAGAGTCACTATGTGAGCCGATTTAACCATGGCTCAGTATCTATTCAACAGAGCATGTAATTTCCGTCTCGTGGGCCGCTATCGGGTGTGTGGATTTACCAGATGCGAGTCTAGGGCTGATCATGAACAATCATCGGAATTATTAAGTAGGATTGTATATACGGCTATGTCATGGTCAATCAAGACCACTCGGAAGGCGAGAGTCGTCGACGAATTCTGCAAACGCTTGGAGCAGGAGCGGTTGCCAGCGTCGCGGGTTGCAGCGGCGACGGTACCACTTCTGAATCACCAGCAACGTCCGAAGAGCCGTCGGGAGCGTCACCCGGTGATGCTTCAAACGGTGAGTGGCCTGACCTTTCGGGCACGTCGGTCCACGTCGTCATTGACGGAACCGCACAGCCGGTCCGCGACTTCTGGAACAGGGTCATCGGCGAATTCAAGAAGGCGACGAACGCCGATACCCGTCTTGAATTTGTTGGAAAGGACCAAGGTGGTGTCCAACGTGTGATCCAGTTGCTCCAGGCGGGTGATCCCCCAGAACTGTTTGCGATGAACCAAATCGACGCACTCGGTTTCATCCAAGAGGATGCTCTGGCACCGTTAACGGGAGTCATTGAGGACAAAATTGAACCTCGGGTCGGACAGATCAGTCAGAATGCACGGGTCGAGATGAACGGAGATCTTTGGTTAGCGCCGATGTTCTTCGCTCTCGCCGGGTGGTACTGGCGAGGCGACCTCGCTGCAGAGGTCGGTATGGACGAACGGCCGGAGTGGACCTGGGAAACTACGGTCGAATACGCAAAAAAAGTTGGCGAGCTCGATGGGTCCGCCGGAACCTATGTCCCTGCCGGTCCGGGTAGGCACTCGGTTAATCACTTCCTGGCGTGGCTGAAGACGAACGAAGGATCGCTGACGGATATGAATAGCGATCGCGTTATCGTCAATTTTGACGAGGGGACAAACCGAACGCGCATGGTCGAAACCCTGGAACAACTACGCGACCTGCACGCCCACTCACCAGTCGCGAGCGACTCGAATTACGGAACAGTTGCTCATGCAATAGAGAACGAAACAGCGGCATCGAATTGGTTCCAAGGATATCGCCCGAAGATGTATGCTATCCAGAACGAACGTTCGTTCGCCGCCGACGTCCACTGTGCTCAAATGCCGAAGAAGCGAACCCAAATGAGCGACGGGAACATTGACGGCTTAGGAACGTTCAGGGGATCAAACGTGGATGCCGCACGTACGCTTATCGATTTCACCCTTCAAGAAAAATATCTTCTTGATTTGTACAAGGTCAATCCTGTACACGACGCTCCACCCTACCCAAAAATTCGGGATGGAGAGCAGTACCAGGCGTTCCTAGAAGGCCTGCCATCGGAGTACACCAAGAACGACACTATTGCGTATCAGGAGGAAATCCTCCAGAACTTCACTCCAACTGGATTCGGCGGCGATCAGGTTAACCCGTATATGGCAACGGTAACTGGTTCTTCGGCGATCCCGAATCTCATCCGTCGAGTACTAGTCGAAGACGAAAACCCAGACAATATCATCGATAAGCACGCGAAAGAACTCCAGAGCACGCTGGATGATGCCCAAGGGAGATAAGTGGCTGTGCCCAGAAAAATAAGCGTGACCAAGCACGCAACAAATCATACATTCAAATGTCAAATGAAGTTATGAGAAACGATACGAGACGGAGGTCCTCGAAGCAGGCGGTCTTCGAGGCTCTGTCCGGGAAATGGGTCTTGGCTGTACTAACAATTGTCCCAGCTTTACTACTGTTCGCCTTCGTTAACATCGTTCCGATTTTTTGGGCGATCACAGGTAGTTTCTACGAGATATCGGCGTACTCGCCTGAGTGGACGTTCACCGGAGTCCAGCACTATGCAGATGTGCTTGCGAACCCAGAACTCTGGGCTTCGCTCAGTCGATCAGTCGTCTTCGCGAGTGGTGCCGTAACACTTCAGCTTGTTCTCGGGATTGGGATTGCGATGCTGATTAATCGCCCGTTCAAAGGTGCGACGTTCATCCGTGCGATCGTCTTGCTTCCGTATCTGACACCGACAGCGATCGTCTCGTTCATCGCCCTTTGGATGGCCAACAGCCAGTTCGGTATCATCAATCAGATCCTCGCTCAGATGGGGTTAATCGAGACGTATATTCCCTGGTTCGCGAGCCTCGATTTCGCCATGATCGCTGTCATCCTCACGTCTGCGTGGAAGTGGACAATCTTCGTGACGATCATGGTCTTGGCTCGTCTGCAGAGTATTCCAGACGGCCTGTATGAAGCCGCTGAGGTCGCCGGAGCCACGAAATATCAACTATTCCGAGATGTCACATTGCCCAATATTAAGGGCGTTATCTTCATCGTCGTTCTCCTTCGGGGACTTTGGATGTTCAACAAGTTCGACATCATCTACGTCCTTACGCAGGGAGGTCCCCGAAGCATAACGGAGACTGCGCCAATCTACGCCTACGAAGTCGCTTTCGTGGAAACTCAGCTCGGTAAGTCGGCAGCGATATCTACCTTGCTGTTCGTGATGTTGGTTACTGTAGCGGTGATCTACTTCAAGACACTCGAACCAGAACAGGAGGTGCGTGTAGAATGAATCTGATACCTGGCTCGTTCAAACTCAGACTCAACGGAGACAACATTCCCGGCTGGAACAGGCTCTCATATGAACGCCGTCGAACGGTGCTCCGAGTTGGATGGGGGTCCTTGTTAGCTCTCGTGCTCTTGGCAGTCCTGTTCCCCATCTTCTGGATGTGGAGCACTGCTCTCAGGGCGCCGAAGGACCTGTTCACGACACCGACCTCGCTCTTCCCCCAAGAGGTCACACTCGTTAACTTCACTACGATCCTCACGCAACTGGATTTTCCGATCTGGTACTTCAACAGTATCATCGTAGCACTTGGTGTGGTTCTTCTCACGACGACGACTGCGACACTCGCGGGATACGGGCTCACACGACTCGATATCCCATACAAGAAAACGTACGCCAGAACCATTCTCTTTGGCTACATGTTCCCCCCGATCCTACTCGCTATTCCGATGTTCATCTTCTGGCGGAAAATTGGGTGGATAAATAGCCTCCTTGGGGTGATGTTCGCTGAAATGGCCGTGACGCTACCATTTAGCATCTGGCTCATGTGGAAATTCTTCCAAACGGTTCCGGAGTCATTAGAGGAGTCGGCGATGGTCGGTGGTGCGTCTCGTTTCCGTGCGTTCTATGAGATTGCACTCCCAATGTCGAAACCGGGCATGGTTGCCGTTGGCGTGTTCTCGTACGCCGTCTCGTGGACCCAGTTTACGATACCGCAAGTGATGCTCGTCGAGAGCAGTAAATGGGTGCTCACGATCGGTCTGTTTAGTCTCACAATCCAGTCACAGATTCTCTGGGGTAAACTGATGGCAGCTAGCGCACTCGCATTGATTCCCTCGTTCTTGTTTGTATTTTTCCTACAGGACTATCTCTTGCAGGGCTTCAGAGCCGGGGACATCGGATAACCTCGGTCCCCGAAGCTATTGCCTGTCTGCGCAAATGATTACAAGTTGACAAAATTTTCAAACTTTGCACCCTAGCTTCGGTAATTGAGTGAACGGAGGGGTGGCCAATCTCGTTCGTGGATCTTTGACACCACGATCATCGTTGTCCCAGACCCACAAGAGAAGATTGTAAACAGCTTCTTTCAGGGAGTGCTCAAGCTTCAATCAAAACGATGACGCCTTCGGGCGAACTATGCCCAAGGCACTCAAAGACCGTCTCGATGCGCCATCGAATCCCGTAGAACCGAACCACGTGTTGGGTCGGTGCGTCGATCTGTTCGTGGCGAGTACATGACCAGATTCTCTTTGTCTTCGTCGAGTTCATCTACCGTATTGAAACACTGCTCTCACTCCATCAAGAACCATACGACAAGAGTCGTCCGATAATCTGCTTCGACGAATCCAGTAACACTTCGTGAGCACGTCCGCGACCTGCTTCCGGGCGAGCCGAGAGCAGTCACTGACACTAATCACCACTACGAACGGAACAGCAAGCGAATGCTTCTCGTGACGACAGAACCACTCACTGGTTTATACCACCTCGACGTAACCCGCCGCCGACATGTGAGTGGATCGACTGTCTGCAAGCGATTGCAGATGATCACTACTCGAATGCACACTGAATTCAGGTAGCGTTGGATAATCTCAGTACGCATAATCCGGCTGCCTTCTATTGGCTCTCTTCATCAGAAAAAGCACGTGAGTATCTTGACCGATTCGAGTTCTACCACACGCCCACACACGGGAGTTGGCCGCATATGGCTGAACTCGTCTAGAATTCGCTCCAGACACGGTGTATCAACCGACGCATTCCCGACACAGCAACTCTCTGTCCGGAGGTCGCTGCGTGGGAACGGGCACGCAACGAACAGGAGTTACTGTAGACTGGCAGTTCACGAACGAAAACGCTCGGACGAAACTACACCGTTCCCATCCACTATCGAAGAGGCTGAGAACGGGACAATTGACGCTTGGGACGGTACTGAGGTAGTTCAGAACTAGGCAGTACTATTGGTCCGGTATTGAACTCAGTCATATACGAGCGTTTGTAACTCGCGGAGCAGCGGAATAGGGTCTCGTGTTGGCGTAAACTCGAAACCGACATATCCATCATATCCGGTTTCTGCAATAGCGTTGAGGATTCGATCGTAGTTGAGCTCTCCTGTCCCGGGTTCGTGGCGGCCGGGGTTATCAGCGATGTGAACGTGATGGATGATGTCCGCATACTGTCTGAAGCTTCGGATTACGTCACCGTCCATGATCTGTTCGTGATACACGTCGAAGAGGAGGCCGATGTGACTGCTATCTACTGCTTCGATGATTGGTGCCGCTTCGGTCGCTGTCGTGAGAAAGTGATCCGGGTGATCCACTTGCGTGTTCAATGGCTCTAAAACAAGTGTCACACCATGTTCGGCTGCAAGCGGCTCGACCTGATTGAGTGCATCAATGACCGCATCCTGTTGTTCGTCATGAACCAGCGATGGCTGTCGCGTGCCCGCTTTGACGTTCAACCGTTGACAATCGTTTGCCGCCGCCAATTCAATGGTTTCCTCAATGTGCTTGACGCCCTCCGCAGTTCTGTCAGGATCAGTCAGATCGGGCCGTTCACCTGAGAGACAAACGAACTCGAGGTTGTGTTCGTCTCGCTTTGCCCGAATCGTCTCGAAATCGTGGTCCCAGCCGAACAGTTCGAAGCCGTCAAAATCTATTTTCGCAACGTTGTCGATCCGATCGGCGAATTTTTTTTCTTCGAATAAGAGGTTCAAGTACGCTGATAGCTGTATCATCAATATATTGATTATCGTGCTCGGAAATAGTAGTTTTGCCTGATGGGTCGTGGTATCGTCGAGTGGTAGTTCACGTTGTCGTCGATGAAAGCTGATTGATGAGTCATTTAGCGATATCGTTAGCACTCGGAGAATTCAGCGAGTCGCCTGAGTAGGGACCGAGATGTACTTGCTGTCACAGGGAAGATCATACCGAACCAATGATTTTCCATCTGTTTTTTGTTCAGGAACGGAAACTCAAGTCCTGCAGGCGTTCACGACAGACCGCGACTGCTATCGAAGTGGTATTCGAGGATATTATCTCTATCTTCGGTCAAATAAGCCTGAGTGCCAACCTCTACCAAAATCATTATATGAGACTAGTGAAAGAGGAACAATTGAGAATGAGTATCAAACTAGATGCCCTTCAGAAAGAGTACTCTGTACCGGATGGAACTGAAGTCGCGGTAGACGGTGTAAATCTTGAGATTGGTGACAAGGAGTTCGTCTCGCTTGTGGGGCCGTCGGGTTGTGGAAAATCGACCACACTCAGGTGTATTGCCGGGCTTGAGACGCCCACAGACGGTGAGATCCACCTGGGCGACGAAGATATTACTGACAAACCGACAAACAAACGAGGGTTAGCGATGATGTTCCAGAATATTGCTCTCTATCCACATATGGACATTGAGGAAAACATTTCATATCCACTCAAGGTCCACGGCGTTTCCACAGACGTTCAGCGCAAAGAAGCGAAACGAGCAGCGGAAATCATGCAGATCGGTGACCTTCTCAAGAAGTATCCGGGCGAATTAAGCGGTGGCCAGCGACAGCGTGCCGCGCTTGCCAGGACAATCGTTCAGGAGCCGGGGGCCTTTTTGATGGACGAACCGCTGAGCGATCTCGACGCGAAACTCAAGGTCGAGATACGGAAAGAGATCCAACGAGTCCATGCCCGGGTGGAACGCCCGACGCTTTACGTAACGCACGATCAAGAAGAGGCCATGACTATGAGTGATCGGATCGTCGTGATGAACGACGGGATTTTCGAACAAATGGGAACACCCGACGAACTGTATCAAGAGCCTGTTAACATATTTGTCGCACAGTTCATCGGAAACCCGACGATGAACCTGATCCACGGGTCGTTCGAGGCGGTAGACGATGATTCGATAGTAGTCGAGACTGATAGTGGCCAGTTCGAATTTCCGGTCGAGAGCATCCTCATGGACCCGCAAGGAAGCGATGCCGTCATCGGATTCCGTCCGGAGATGGCGACGCTGGTCGAAGATTCGTCAAATGGCGATATTGAAGCCGAGCTGGCGCTCATCGAACGTATCGGCGACCGGATATTGGCGACGCTTAATGGCCCAGAAGGCGAGATTCGCGCGATCATCCCCGTTGAACACGAGTTGGTAGTCGGCCAGACCGTTGGCGTTCGCTTCGACCGGCAGAATATTCACTTGTTCGATGGAGAGAGCTCGAAAATTGTCGCACGGGGTCACTCGAACTCTGCCTCAGCGGAACACTCAATCGTACGCTAGCACTGAAAGCAACGAATAGATGTCACCGCATCGGATTATGGATAGCTCGTACGACGATTCTCGAATCATTATTGTATGGACCCTCGCGGTGACTAGTTTCAGGCCGACAACGGGATTTTCGGGGCGTTCGTTTTATTCCTACCAAAGTGGGCAGGGCCATCTGTAAATTTGATCCGATCCCGTCGGATCTTGAGTTGAGCGATTGCCTTGATCCAGGGGTGTTACGCTTATGAGATCATCTCCGTCAGGGCAACCTGTCCGTTGTACTGCATTTCTCTGTGGTCCGAGTAAAGTCAGTTTTATTACGGCGAAACTAAAATATGTTAATATGCGGATTCCAAATCTGCTTCAGCAGTCGATAGCCACGGAGGAACTCACACTTGGTGCTGTTGCCAAGCTTCCCTCTGCCTCGTTGATAGAGGCGTACGGGGATGTCGGTCTCGACTTTGTGTTTCTCGATTACGAGCACGCCAGTGGAAGCCCGTACGACACCGGTGAAATGGAACAGCTCGTTCGTGCGGCAAACCTTGCAGACATCGAACCTCTTGTACGCATCCCACGGCCGGAACCCTTCTTTGTCCGCAAAGCGCTTGAGACTGGTGTGCGATCTCTCCTGGTACCGCAGGTGGAAACAGCCGAGGAGGTTCGAACCTTACTGAAGGCATCGAAGTTTGAGTATCAAGACCAGCCCGGAAACCGTGGTATTGCAGGTTATCGCGCAAACTCTTGGGGGGCAGATATGGATAATTTTCTCGAACGTGAGGACCAACAGACACTGCTCGGCGTTCAAATCGAAACATCCGAAGCCGTCCAGAATCTCGATGAGATTCTCCAAGTACCAGAACTTGGGTTCGTCTTCATCGGTCACAGCGACCTCGCTCACTCACTCGGTCACGGCCTAGACGCTTCGCATCCAGAAGTACAATCCAAGATACGAAGTATCGTACAAGCTTGCACCGACGCGAACGTTCCCGTCGGCAAGGTGGCCGATAGTATCTCCGAAACGCGAAGTGACATAGAAATGGGTTTACAAATCTTTCTTCTCGGATACGAACTCGACGCCGTACGCGAAGTCTTTGGGCGCTGGGTAACGGAATTCAATAACGAGTAGAGAAAGTATCAGTACCTCACAGAGCATTCCCGGCTAGTTGTTTCTAAAGCCTGAGTTCTGTGTCAAAGCGGTTGTACCGACAGTTTCACCGAGAGAACTACAGACAGATAGACGGGGAACTGTCGCCACACACTCCGTTGGCTTGTTCGTTCGGTGGTTAGCCGTGAAATTGGCCGCCCAGTGGCCGATTTGCGGGGACGGCCCAACGCATCGCGAGGACCATCTACGCAGCACGTCGAACCATATTAACGAGCTCCTTGTATGGCCATAGCCAGAGTCAACTCCCGCCTCGGCGCGACGTCGTCACATATTCGTAGTGACGGTACCGCCAGACGTTCTGTAATAACAGACTTACCACGACGTACAGCAGCCTTTCCGTTGGATCTCATGTTGTTGTCGTCGCTGTCGCTTGCTCGGATAATTGGTAGCCCGACCCGATACGAAGCGTTTCGAGTAGTGGTATCGGGCGTCGCATGGTGAGTCGATGAACGGCGCGTCACGGTTACGCTGCTGACGCACCACGCCGTTCTAGTCATATTTCCCGTCAGATCATCCTAAGCGGCTTTGTGGAGTGCTGAGTATAGAGGCGAGATTTGATGAATCAGTTTGGGTTACCACACCGGACCACTTGATACCGAGTCACATCAAATTCGATTCGTCCGGTGGTAATTAGCCTACTATTCATCATGCTCCGTCAGTTCTACCGGACCACCGCTGCTATTGAAGATGACTTCGTACGAAAACAGGGAGAGGCAGTAGAAGAAAAAACAGCAAACATGCCGCAAAGAAAGTAATAACATGATAGAAGAACAATGGGCAAATACCTATGAAAAAGCCACTGCTATCGTTCTATGGTGACGATTTTACCGGTGCGACCGACGCGATGGACGCGCTCAGTCGACAGGGAGTTCGAACAGTACTCTTTTTAGAGACACCCGACCCAGAGCAAATAGAGGAAGAGTTCAACGCGATGGACGCAATCGGTGTCGCGGGAATGAGTCGAAGTCTTCGAGCGGAACAATTAGATGAGGAGCTTTCTCCGGCATTTGAAACGCTCAAAGAAATTGGCGCACCGATCACACACTATAAGATTTGCTCAACATTTGATTCGTCACCCCACGTCGGAAGTATTGGACGGGCGATCGAGATTGGGCAGCGTGTCTTCAAATCGTCGTTCGTCCCGGTCTCGGTCGGTGTCCCCCAACTCCAGCGATTCGTCGCTTTTTCGAACCTATTCGCTCAGGATAACGGTTCAATCTATCGGATTGATAATCACCCAACGATGAGTGACCACCCCGTCACACCGATGCAACATGGTGACCTCCGTACTCATCTGCGCAAACAGACGGACTGTAACATCTCGCGAATGGATGTGACTCAGTTGCAGGGTGATCAGTCGTCCGTTGACGAAGCCTTTCAGTCAGTTCGAGATTCCAAGACGGAGATTCTCCTGTTTGATACGGTGACAGAGTCAGATATGAAGTCCGTCGGCAGACTCATGTGGGAGTCGAGTCAGCAAGAGTCCGGATCGCTCTTCATCGTCGGTTCGTCCGGTGTCGAATACGCGTTAGCAAATCATTGGCAACAGATCAATACCCATGATACTAATACCGTCTATCAACCACCGGACGCAGTTGATCGACTTCTGGTGATGTCTGGGAGTGCGTCGCCAATGACAAGAAGTCAAATCGAATGGGCAGTTGACAACGGATTCACCGGCATCCGGATCAATACCAAGGCTCTGATCGATCCGGTGAGTGCCGAACAGGAACGCCGAGAAGTTCGACAAAAAGCGCTAGGTGCACTCGATACCGGAAATAGCGTTGTTCTCTACACTGCACTCGGACCTGATGACACTTCGATTTCAGAAGCGAAAAGACACTACGAGCAGATCGCTTCTAAATCTGAGTCGTTAGGTGACTCTCTGGGTAGGCATCAGGGACAGATCGTCAAAGGAATCCTCGACGAGGTCAACTTGGAACGAATTTGCATTGCCGGTGGCGATACGTGTGGACACGTCATGTCTGCACTGGACATCTACACCCTCGAAAGCAAAGCACCCATTGCTCCTGGTGCGCCACTCTGTCGTATCCAGTCATACAGTCCAGAATTTAAAGACGTCGGAGTCGCATTAAAGGGGGGACAACTCGGTCAGATAGACTATTTCGGTCGCGTTCGCGACGGGAAAGAGAGCACGAACTGAACCTCAACGGTTCGTACCATGCAGCTGAACCCTCTCGTGTCAGATACATTTATTGCCATGTGGTTCGAATGTGTATCTAAGGATAAATCAATGCAAACGACTCTAAACGAGGAACGGGAAGCTGTTGCTGAATTCGGCTGTAAGCTCCTGAAAGAAGATCTGACGACCGGAACTGGTGGGAATATTAGCGTAATGGGAGCAAATCAGCACATCGCCATGAGCCCGTCGGGAATCTCATACCAAGACGTGAGTGCTGCAGATGTTCCTGTCGTTGATCTTGAAGGGGACGTGGTTTCGGGTTCTAAAAAGCCGTCCTCAGAGACGCCAATGCATCTCCATCTGTATCGCTCTCGGAAAGATGTTAACGCTGTCGTGCATACTCACTCCCCATATGCAACGACATTCGCCTCACTCGACGAACCAATTCCAGCATCGCACTATCTTGTTGGATTCGCGGGAAAAAAAGTTCCAGTTACCGATTACGCGACGTTTGCTACAAACGAGATCGGCAAACGAGCTGCGGAGACGCTCGGTGATGAGTACGATGCCTGTCTTCTCCAAAACCACGGCTCTATCGCCGTCGGAGATTCGGTTGATACCGCCTTCGAGAACGCGCTCATGGTCGAATTCGTCGCCCGAATCCATTATCAAGCACGATCCATAGGTGACCCTGTCATTTTACCCGACAAAGAAATAGAACATGTCCGTAGTAAGTTTAAAAATAGCTATGGACAAGCGAACCAAGACAGTGAGCAGTAAGAACTTATGATGCAATAGCGGTGTTAAGTCGTCATAAGCCAGCGTATTTCACTGTTTCACGGGACGATTGGTATTATAAATGAATCCGTTCTAGTTTAGTGGCGATCAAAGGCGAACCCACTCAACACAACCTGGCTGCGTAGCTGTTCCCGGTGCGAATTTGGATTCTGCGACACCCACAGCAATAGCTCGTCCAAATCCGGCAGTTCGTAGCCCAACACAACCAATAGATAGACACAGTACCTCATAAAGCCGCTTAGTTAGAACGACTGCTTGTGCGAATCTCCTAGCAAACAGCAGCGAGCAGACAATGAGATCCACGAGAACCAGATTGTTAACTTCTTGTCAATTGGCTTGACGAGGAGATCAAGCTCTCGTTAGTCAACAACGCTGACATCTCCACCGAAGACATCTATGGAGTCCTCATCGGCACTTGCGCTGACGGTATCTCTGTTTCTATGCTCTGTGCTTCGAGTCAGAACACACCCGCTACGAACACGATCCTCGACCACCTCCAGACAAAGTTCGAGCCGGGACGGCCCGGATGAGTCGCTAACACGCTCCTTCGGCGGGATATCGATAAACTACTCCCAAGCAGGTGGAGGTCTGCGCAGATCTCCACCTGCGACTGTATTGCGGTGACGAAGACGACACGGGTAGATTCAACTACTTGGTAGCGAAGCGTGGAACCACCGCGTCCTACGCATACGCTACACCCCACGCGCGTGTGAAGAATACCATCTGATGGCCGGTCCACCACTAACCGCCAATCGAGAAAGCCTGCGATGATAGTGGTAGTGCTGTCGTTGTCGGCAGCGGTCAGCCGCCGACAGCAGTATCTCTCCGTCGAGCCGTCTGTGATTCTTCTGTCGAGACCATCAGTACAACTACCCTGGCACAGAACTCAGGCTTTAGAAACAACTAGGCGGGGATGCTCTGTGAGGTACTGAGAGTTGGATCAAGTGGATGTGTTGTTCAGCGACTAGCGAACAGCGACGGCAAGGGAGTCGCGACACCAACGTCTTCGACCTTGCTTTGTCCTGCCTCAACTGACCGCAACTCTTCCATGATTACACGACTCATCAGAAGCGAAATTGCCGCCATGATAATGAGCGTATTAATTATGTAGGCGTCGGTCGTATATATTCCGTCCAAACCAAACCTCGACTTCAGCTTTTGAATAGTAATTCAACCTCTCAGCACGCCCGATAGAGCTGTGCGGTATTGTGCTCAGCGGTAACAGCGGCACACTACGGGTCGTCACTGGAGTGCGGGGCTAGTAAATACTCCAACATTTCCGTCCTTCGGAGCGCTTCGGCCCGTTCGCTATCAATAGCGTCGACCAGCCGGGAAGCGGTTTGATAAAAGCCCGGTTTCGAATCCGTCTTCAGTTCTTTAAACATCTCTTGATTAGCCGATTCACACTCCGCGATGAGTTTGTCGTCAATCGCATCCGCACCGTGAATTGCCCCGACCAGACTTCCAGTGATTGAGGCGATTGTGTCGGCATCGCGACCGAAACTCGCGCTTTCGTACAGACACTTGTTTGGGTCATCGCCAACAAGTTTAAGAAGAGAGATCACGACGGGCAGTATTTCGATGCTCCCGCCGCTAAATACCTCACCTCGATGATAATCTTTTAGATCCCACTCAACTGATGGCCACCGCCAGTCGAGCTGATTTTGATAGAACTCCGCAACGAACTCGTCTACCGAAGATGCGTCCTCTGCAAGTTTGAGAGATAAATCTATACCCCTATACAGTACATCTGAACAATGCTCTGTCATTGTATTCACAACGTCATCAACCGTCGAGTCGGGTAGAAGTGCGCGAGCAGTCCCAGCAGCGACAGTTCCTGCCGCAGCGCACTCGATTCCATGTTGATGCGTCAGTCCAATTGTATGCCCATCCTGATACGCTTGGTTAACGTCTCCAACATTTATTATACCGATTGCGGTCATAGCCGACGTTGCCGTTGCGCCGGGGACGTTACCAAATCCCGTTTGCCATGGGTCTAGCCCAGCGTGTAATTTCCGAAGTACAATCTCTTCAGGCACCCAGAGTCGAGATTCGTCAACATGATTCATTAATGACTCAGCATATTCATTGGGTGTGACACGTCCATCCTTTTCGATAATCGCAATTGCGAGACATTGCCTCAGAGCGGTCTCTCCTGTCACTTCTCCCGCCTCTTTGTCCGACAGTATCCATTGATATGGATGGAATTTCTTGATTTTTCCGTATTTCGTTCGGATATCCTCGTATGTCATCCCCTCAACAGGCGCTCCAAGAGCGTCTCCAAGAGCTCCTCCTATTAAGCAGCCGTATACACGGTTGGTAATATTATACTCCATGACTCAATCGACACTTAACGATAAAAAAATCTTTGCCCCTAGTGGTGGGCGGTGTTCAGATAAGGATTGAAAGGTGAGGCGGTGCGTTTTCAAAGTAATTCATGCCCGAAAACGCCCGCCACAGCGGCTGTTTAGACGAGATCAACTTAGAGTTTGTGGAGCGAGAAGCAACACCGAAGCTGCTGATGAAGCTCAGTATTCAGCTTCATTTGGCAGGACTATCACTTTCAAATACTGTCTCGTTTCTTGAGGAATTTGGTGTTGGACAAGTTCGATCCACCGTTCATAACTGGGTTTATAAGTCCAATTTACAGCCGAAATCTGGACGAAACCCGAATCACGTTGCGGTGGATGAGACGGTCATTCGACTAAAAGATGAACAATATTGGCTGTACGCTGCCGTCGATCCGGAAACGAACGATCTGCTTCATACACGACTTGAACCGATCATAAAACAACGCTCTCGCGGGTCGGTTTTTCCCTGATCTCCATGACAAACATGAATTGATGACGCAACGGTCCTCGCAGATAGATCAATTCCACTTTAGCGAGCCTGTGGTAAACACGACCCCGATTTTAGATACGAACGATATGTAAATCAAAACAAGGTCAAACATGTTTTTCATGTAATAAAACGTCGAAATACCAGTTTCTCAAACTTTTTATCAACGCTAAGTAGAAACTGATGGCGGTGGCTTGGAGCATTCGCTTTCCCGCGGAACGGACTCATTAGAATATCATGATGTATAAGATCAAAAATGTTTATCATTTCTCGCCTATATTAAATGTTGATGGATAGCATTATTTGCCACGATTTTGGAGAGTCCTCGATACAGGGCGTTCCTGAACCGATTCCTGACCCGGATGGACTCCTGTTAGAAGTTCAGCGGGTCCAGCTTAGCGTCACTGAATGCAATCTATATCAAAAAAAGATCGCGCACTATGAGACAGTATAGAATCGACTCGCGCGGGGCGATGCCAGACCATTCGGGCACGAGCTCTGCGGGATTGTCCGCGGGTTGGGTGCTGACGTTTGAGGCTTCAGCGAGGGGGACCGAGTCCACGCGCCCGGCAAAGTTCCTTGTCATGAGTGCCGACAATGTCAGACCGGTTTTGAGCTCTACTGCCCAGACAAGGCCTACATCGGATACGACACTCTTAGCGCTCTTGCGGAGTACACCACGCTTCCAGCCGAAGCGCTCTGTAAGGTTCCGGACGGTGTTTCGGACGCTGAAGCCGCCGCGCTACAGCCTCTCGCTAGTGCTTTTCTGTGTGTTGAGGAGGCTGATATCACCGCTGGCGACATCGTCGCCGTGTTCGGGACAGGCGTCATGGGGTATCAGTGTGCTCAGTTGGCTCATCTTCAAGGTGCAAAGCGCGTTATCGTACTCGATATCGACAAAGAGAAGCTCACTATCGCCCGAGACCGTGGACTGACAGCTGTTAATGTGACATCTACTGATCCTGCTAAAGAGATTAATACGTTAACAGATAATATTGGTGTTGATGTCGCCTTCGAGGCTGTTGGTGGCAACCAAGCCGATGCGACGTGCGGGGCTGATCCTATTGCGCAGGCATTTGATGTCGTTCGTCCAGGAGGCACCGTTGTACAAGTTGGATATATTATTGGAGATGTCACCTTCACGCCGCGTCAACTTCGATCGAAGAGCGTCAATTGGGTAAACCCGGTCACCGGGGTCAAGGCTCTGACGCCGAACACGACGACCGGTGAGTATGCTGCCTCGCTCGTCGCCGATGAGCGGGTTTCGATCGATGAGTTCATTACTCACAAACGAACTGGACTGGAAGCCTTCGAAGAGGCGATAGAGATAACTATTCAAAAGCAGCAGCATGATGCCCTCGGTCCAGTCCAAATGGTTCTCACAGAATAACACATTAAATAGCTTACAAACCTCGGACGACGTATGCTGTTTTCAACGTTCGACAGGTGTGTATTTACTCTACACCGGGGATCGCATTGGTATCGGAGATCTTCATTTTTAGTGGTTTAGACGTATTCTCACCACACCGGCTGCTTCAGTCCAGTCCCTTGCTTGTTGCAGGGACAGACACAGAGAAGCCTGTATAGCGCAGTCATCGGATTCATACAGTAGCGCAGCAGATCTCTGTTAAGGCGTATTGTCGCAAGCAATTTGGTTGGGCATCACAATACATTAATCATGCAGGTTCGTCCGCTCTCCATCGCAACATTTCGAACACCAAGTATAGGCAATGGAATAAGTACATGCGATGGCTTCAGATGTGATATGTTACATATCGTGGCCGAGTTCAGCGTTGTTATCCTTGCTATCATTTCTGGCCTATTTGTGATTACTTCCCTGTCATACGTCCGGGACGCGCGTGAGGCGTGCCAGCAAGAGCAAAGTCGAGTAGTTGATGAATGTACCGCGTTCACAGAGTTCGCCGACCGCATCAAGTATTTAGATTCCAATTCACGTGAATCATATTTGGATGAAACACCAGTTGCTCTTCGCCGGGACACCATTTGTAGTCAGATAACTGATGTCTCAGTACAACGGGTACTTAGTCTATATGATAGCACAGTAATGTCTGTTTCTCACTACGATGCTGAGTATAATGAGTCAGTGGCTGAAAATATGTGTAAAGAGTTAGGACCAGATGTCGTTACTGCTCTTAAAAGTAATCAGACAGTTTCAGCACCCACACAACAGGCCCTCATGCGCCGTAGTCATAAAGCAGCATCCGCCCGTGAGTCCCTCTCTGAAGCGATTGAAACCGAACTGGATGCATTAACAGACATCAACAGAGAATTAAGCGCGATCGACCAACGTCGCTGTCAGTTTCTTGACTATCTAGCTGATGTAGATACCAATGTCATTGATGGAGCACTCGATATTTGGGGCCAGCTTCAAGAACTTGGGTCAGAATTGGAAGTGGTAGCACAGAAGCGCCAGCAGTCGTTACATGACCCGCCGATACGAGTTAACCCTCGTATTACTGATGAAGATGATGGGATGAGATTCTACAATTACTTGTACAGTCCGACCAACGGCCCGGACTATCCAGTACTAGCAGAGATTACTATCTTGATAAACAAGTTAAACGAGGATATCAGCGATGTTGAACATAAGATTGTAACTAGCACGATAGAGTAGACACATTTCTACCTAGTATATATACTATGTAGTATCAAAGTTTGGTATGTCATGTCAACCAAAAGGAACACAAGTGATTGATTCTGCCCGATTAGTGTCTATATATCTAAAGACATGTGTGCTGTAAAGTAGCCGCTAGAAGTTATTAAATTATTATCTATATATTCCAGTGTGAGTCAGTAATATCTTATTCGTAGACCTTAGATATAGCGGGTAGATGTTACCTAGGAGAATTGAAAAGATCTACAATTTGAGACAGCAACACAGCAGTACAAGACGGGTATCCAGAAACACGCTACGCCGGTCTTTGGACTGCTAATCGATAAAGTGGAACACCCCATATCGGTGACCACCGACGTTGTCCCCTCACGTAGAGTCTTCGCCGTACAGAACCTCATCGACTCTCGCAGATACGCCCGACTCGCCTGAGGCACCGGGTTCGAACTCCCAGAGCGGATCCTCCACGTGCACGCCTTGCGTGGGACCGTGGTCGTCTACGAGCCACCAGACAGCCCGGCTGGCTGTTTTGCGACTGGCAACATCACCCCGGTCCTCTAAGCTGTGGAGCTTCCGGCGGGTCATCTCTCGGGAACACGCCACCGTCTCTGCAACGTCATCGACGTCGAGATCGACAACGGCAGCGACGACGATGCCTGACGCCGCTGACGAGGGCCACTTCTGCCGGACCGTCCACGCCCACCTCGACTGCAGTCGTGCCGACTGCGGGTACTGTGGGGCGTACGTTGATAGTGACAGTGACTCTATCAGCACCGGGTCGTAGTCCACGCTGGCTTGCCGTCACCAAATTGCGACTCGCAACCACTCCTGGGAGTTGTCTCCCGAGACCACAGATGTCTTCGATCAACACCACGACCGACGCGACCGACCGTCGTACCGACAGCTCACTAATGACGATGGACGTTCCCGATCCCGACAGCATCGAGAACGGCCGCATTCCCGCTAGCCCGACCATCGCCATTATCGCCGGGAGTCGCTCCGTGACCGACATGCTCACCGAAGATATGGTGATGCGACTGCTCGCGAAGGCCGTCAACTACTCGGATTTCGTCCCCGACGTGGTCGTCTCCGGGACTGCTAGTGGCGCTGACGTGGCCGGCGAGCGGTGGGCCACGTCGGCCGGCCTTCAGGTGGCGAAGTTCCCCGCGCCGTGGGATGAGACGGACCATCCAGATGCCGTCGTGAAGGAGGGGTCGTATGGCCCGTACGACGCCCGGGCAGGCTTCCGGCGGAACCAGCAGATGGCCGAGTTTGCGGCTGGGGCTGGCGACCGTGGCGTCTTGCTTGCCTTGCAGGTGTTCGACGCGATGGGTGAGCCCAGCTCCGGGACGGCTGATATGATCGAGCGTGGCCGGGACGTGCTTGGTGACGACAACGTGTTCGTCGTCCCACTTGGCGAACACCCGCCGGTGCACGTGCTTGAGAAGGCTACAAGACCATACTATAGTTTCCTCAGAGCGGAGGAGACGAGTTCGGAGATCGTGTCGCCGCGGTCGACTGTGGCGAGGACCTCGAGTTCGATGCGCCGGAGCACGGTGTAACATAGTACGAAACTATTATATAAAGAAGTTTCGAGTAGTGTTACAGTCAGCAGGCACGAGAGCCGTCTCTATCGTCTTAACCAACAAAACTATGGATTCGCGGGTCGTGTTGGTTAACACGAGAGTAGCCGATGTCCTACGAACCCACGACCCCACCGGCGAACCTTCCGACGGAGATTGTCAACACGCTCAATGAAGCCACACCGGAGCATCTTCGGGACGTTGCCAGCTACGCCGAGGCGTTGGCCGAACACAAAGAGCGGGAAGCTCGTCTCGAGGAGGATGCGGGCGACGCCGACGTCGAGGAGCGGCCCGATGACCTCCCCGACGACGTGCCGGCGAAGGCGACGATCACGATCAAAGAGATCAACGACAACCGCTATTACTACTGGCAGTGGCGGGAAGGAGATTCAGTGACTTCGAAGTACAAAGGGCCGGTGAATCCCGATAAGTAGACGAGATTGAACTGGAGCCAGATGTTCGTTTCAACATGATTCGTAGCGTAGCAGATGGCACCCCCCGGAGTGTGAATGGGGTCGGTTCACCCGACACCCCTCGGTGTGAATGGGCTACCAACCGCCACTCTCTAACGAGACTTCACGCCGAGAGAAGACAGAGCAACCCGCAGATAGATTACTCCTCGTTTACCCCCACACCCCTCAGTGTGAATGGTCCACCACCCAGGGTACCGCTGCTGGTAGTGTTCAAGTCTCACCTCAGTGGCATCACGCTCATGCAGTTCCAGAGCGAGTGCGATTGCGGCCGCAAAAGTCGATTTCTCCGGCTTGGAGCTTCGAGAGCGGCCAACGTTACTCTCGTCTAATTCAGGGCGTTCAAGCGGTGAGTGCCACGAGCCGATGCTGCTGTTCCTTCGATGTCGCGATCTACACTTGATGCACCAGTACATGTTATCATCTGAGTCGCCATCACGGGCAGAC
>Ga0209917_1000189_pt1 | contig 24997 bp, 21 predicted proteins | sample SalPon2_C_H2O_MG_FD_185710 | JGI IMG/M metagenome (GOLD analysis project Ga0209917, IMG submission 185710) | Salt pond water microbial communities from South San Francisco under conditions of wetland restoration - Salt Pond MetaG R2_C_H2O_MG... | ecosystem: Environmental > Aquatic > Non-marine... | reverse complement strand
CATCCCGAAGACATCCCCCAGCGTCGTCACGATCGGGCCGACAAGGTTGTCGGGGTCACGGCCGGCCTTGTAGCCGGCAAACAGGAGTGTGAGCAGCCCACCGATCATCACAACCGCGGTCAACAGGCTGGCGATGAGCACGATCCCAACAAGCACGCGCAGTGGCGCCGGCTCTCGGCCAAGCACCGTCAACACGCCCCAAGAGAGTGAGCCGATGACAATCGAGATGCCAACAGCGTTGACAACCGAGGCGATGATCGCGTTGACCAGGCGATCGTTCCACTCGAACCGGGGCTGAATGAGACCCTGATGCAGGCCGGTGGCGATCCGGCCGCCAAGCGAGCCATAGACGTTGCCCCGGGTTGCCAGAAACACCGGCACCATCACCAACAGGCCCGGAAAGTCGGCGACACTGTCGAGTAGCCCCGATAGCACAAGGCCGGAACACAGCCCACCGAGCAGCGCGATCGCCAACACCGGCAGCGCCTCCCGATAGATCGACCAGAAGACGCCGCGTGGCTGCATGGATACTCTTGGCGAAGCCACAAGTAAAACTACTGCGCCCGCCGAGTCCGTCCCTTTATTTGACTGACGACCCTCCATAGAGGTAGTATGGCGACCGCCACCGACGACGACACACCAGCGACTCACGGCGGCGACGAGGGCCGCTACGACGGCGAGATTCCGGTTGAGGGCGACGATATCGTGATCGTCGGCAGCGGCTTTGGCGGGCTGTCGACGGCCTGCTATCTCGCCGACGCCGGCGCGAACGTGACGGTTATCGAAAAGAACGAACAGGTCGGCGGGCGAGCCAGCCAACTGCAGGCGGAGGGTTTCACCTTCGATATGGGTCCCTCGTGGTATCTCATGCCCGACGTTTTCGAGCGATTCTTCGGTCATTTTGGTAAACAACCGAGTGACTACTACGAGCTCACACAGCTCGATCCTCACTATCGGATCTTCTTCAAGGACGGCGATCAGGTCGATATGGTGCCCGACCTCGAAACCAACAAGGAGATCTTTGAGGGGTATGAACCCGGCGCGGGCGACGCCCTCGGTCGGTATCTCGATAAATCTGAGTACACCTACAACGTCGGGATGGAGCACTTCGTCTACGAGGATCGCCCCCGACTACGAGATTACATCGATACCGACGTGTTCCGCTACTCGTGGGGGCTGTCGCTGCTCGGGAAGATGCAGGGCCACGTTGCGGACTACTTCGAGCACCCCAAACTCCAGCAGATCATGCAGTACACGCTGGTCTTCCTCGGTGGCTCGCCAAACAACACGCCCGCGCTCTACAACCTCATGAGCCACGTCGATTTCAACATGGGCGTCTACTACCCAGAAGGCGGGCTTCGCTCGCTGGTCGATGCGATGGTTGAGCTCGGCGAGGAACTCGGCGTTGAGTACGTCACCGACCAGCCGGTCGATGAGATCGCCGGCCGGAAAGGCGGCTTCGCGGTGCGCACCGAACACGGCGAAGAATACCTCGCTGACTACGTCGTCTCGAACGCCGACTACGCCCACACCGAACAGGAACTCCTGCCACCGGAAAAACGGCAGTACAGCGAGGACTACTGGGAGAGCCGCACGTACGCACCCTCCGCCTACCTACTGTATCTCGGCGTCGAAGGCGACGTTGAGCCGCTGGAGCATCACACGCTCGTCCTCCCGACCGATTGGGACGACCACTTCGAAACCATCTTTGATGACCCACAGTGGCCCGACGATCCCGCCTACTACCTCTGTGTCCCCTCGAAAACCGACGACAGCGTCGCCCCCGAGGGCCACAGCAACCTCTTTGCGCTCGTCCCCATCGCCGCCAACCTCGACGATACCCCTGAACTGCGCGAGGAGTTCCGCGACCTTGTCCTCGACGACATCGCCGACAACACCGGGGTCGAACTCCGTGACCGCATCGTCTTCGAGAAATCCTTCTGTGTCAACGATTTCGCTGATCGCTACAACTCGATGCACGGCACCGCCCTCGGGATGGCCCACACGCTCAGACAGACCGCCCTCCTGCGACCGAACCGGAGATCAAGCGAGGTCGACGGGCTGTATTTCACCGGCTCGTATACGACGCCGGGGATCGGGGTTCCGATGTGTCTGATCAGCGGTCAACACACCGCCGAAGCGATCGAGGAGTGATGACCACCGTGGGTACCGACCAGTCGACCAGCACGGCAACCGATGGCCTCCGCTACCTACTCGTCCTCTCGCGGCCACGATTCTGGTTATATCTGGCCGGGCCTGTCGTCGTCGGCGTCGCTGCGGCCGCCGAGACAGTTCCCGACCTCTTTCTGCCGGTTGGCTTCGCGCTATTCGGCTACTTTCTCCTGCCGGCGAACGTCTTGCTGTACGGCGTCAACGACATCTTCGACGCCGAGATCGACACCGAGAACCCAAAGAAGACCGAGCGAGAGGCGCGCTGGCAGGGCGGCCCCGCCGTGATCGGCAGCGTCGTTGCCAGCGGGCTGCTGGCGGTACCGCTGTTTGCGATCACAGCCACAGCCGCGTGGCCGTGGCTCGCCGGCTTTCTCGTACTCGCGGTGCAGTACAGCGCGCCGCCCGCGCGGTTCAAAACGACGCCACTGCTCGACTCGCTTTCCAATGGGCTCTACATCCTCCCAGGGATCGCCGCCTACGCCGCCATCGCTGGAATGCAACCGCCCGCGATGGCGGTCGTCGGCGCGTGGCTTTGGACGATGGGGATGCACACCTTTTCGGCGATCCCCGACATCGACCCCGACCGCCGAGCCGGGATTCGGACGACAGCGACGTGGCTCGGGAAGCGACGCACCTACGGCTACGTTGCGGCCTGCTGGCTGGCCGCTGCTGGTGCCTTCGCGGTCGTTAACATACGTCTCGGCGCGCTCATGGCTGTCTACCCGATCTTTGTCGCGTGGGTCGCGACCAGTTCGGTCGCCGTCGACCGTGCCTACTGGTGGTTTCCCGCACTCAACACCGCCGTCGGGACGCTGTTTACGCTCGGGTTGCTCTGGCGGATCGTCCCGCCGACGGAGGTGCTACCGTGAGCAACGTTGCCGAGTCGTCCGGGGTCTCAGAATCGCCGACAGCCGAGCGACCGCAGATCACCGAAGCCGACGGGTTTGCCGATGCGGTCACCGGACTACCGCGAAGTCGCCGCGAGGTCGAACCATGGCTTGATGCCCTCGTCGACGGCAACCGATTCACGATCGCCGTCTTCTTCCCGCTGGTCGGCGCGCTCATGCTCGTCGGCAGCGCGGAAGGCTGGGCGATCATCCCCGAACCACTTCGCTTCAATCCGCCGTTTCTCGTCTTCGGGACGGTCGTGATGGCCGCGCCGATGCTCGTCGGTGTGCTCCCGACGCTTGACCGTCGCGGCGGTGCCGGCCTCGGGCTGCTTACTGGCTACACCTACCTGATCGAATATCTTGGCGTGACGACCGGCTGGCCCTACGGCAGCTTCGAGTACGGGGTCAGCCTCGGCCCGATGGTCGACGGCGTTCCCGCCGCGCTCCCCGTCTTCTTCATCCCGCTCGTGTTGAACGCCTACCTCCTGTGTCTGCTGTTGCTCGGCGACCGTGCTGGCTCGCGGCTGGCACGGTTGGCGGTCGTGATCCCCGCAGTCGTGACGATGGATCTCGTGCTCGACCCCGCGGCCGTCTCGCTTGGGTTTTGGGCCTACGACGCCGGCGGGGCCTTCTACGACGTCCCGCTGTCGAACTTCGCTGGGTGGGTGTTGAGCGCGACGGTCGCCGTCGGCGTCCTCGATTTCGCGCTCGATCAGTCGGGCCTGTTCGACCGCCTCGCGCAGTGTGACTTCATGCTCGACGACATGGTCAGCTTCGTTATTCTCTGGGGGGCGATCAACGCGTGGTTCGGCAACTGGCTGCCGGTCGCGGTGGCTATCGTCTTCGGGATCGGTGTTCTGCGGGCCAAGCGGTTCGATGTTGGGTTGCTCCGGCCGTCGACGGGAGTCTACCTGCCGCGGGTCGTCGACCGCGAACCCTGATTGTGGGCGACCGCGACACCTAATTGGCTGGCTCGCTGTGATCCGGTATGGCCGACACCGAGACGCCGCCCGGCCGGCCCTGTCCGCTCTGTGGCGAGTCGATGCAACACCGCCACTGCAAGTACATCTGTCCGACCCACGGCGTCGTCTACGACTGTGCCGATACATTCTACTGAGCCGTCGGCGTCGCGCAGCACCAACACATAGTTCGTTGACTCCGATGTCGCACTCGGCGTGAACGAACACCGAGGAACGCGGATTGTGTACGAACTGTTATGTCGCTTGCGGCCGTATTGTGGCTATATGCTGTGCCGCCGGAACCGGCCGACGAGACCGATGACTGGCCCCCGACTACTCCCCAATTGACATGGTAGACGACGACCAAATCGCCCGGAGTAAGACGATCCAACAGCGCACGGGAAAGACCTTCCACCTCGCCACGCGGCTGCTCCCCGAACGCGTCCGTGAGGCGACCTACGTCCTGTATGCCTTCTTCCGCGTTGCCGACGAGGTCGTCGACGACGCCGACGGGGTCGCCCCCGCCGAGCAGCGCGCCGAACTCGAACGGATTCGGGCGGCCGCACTCGGCGAGCAGGAAACCGATGACCCCGTCCTCGCGGCCTTCTCCGAACTCCGTGAACAGTACGACCTCAACGACGAGGATATCGAGGTCTTCATCGACGCGATGATCTCGGATATCGACACCGACGAGTACGCCACCTACGACGAGTTGGAGGCCTACATGGACGGCTCAGCCTCGGCGGTCGGCCGCATGATGACCGATGTGATGAACCCCGACGACCCCGAGAAAGCCCTCCCGCATGCAACTGCGTTGGGCGAAGCCTTCCAACTCACCAACTTTCTGCGGGATGTCCGGGAGGACATCGTCGAGCGCGACCGGATCTACCTCCCACAGTCGACCCTTGAGCAACACGGCGTCACCAGCGACCAGCTTCGGCGATTCGAGATGGACGACGATTTTCGGGCAGTCATGCAGACCGAGCTTCAGCGCGCCGAGGAGCTCTACGAGAGAGGTGTTGCGGGGATCAAGTACCTCCCTGAGGACTGCCAACTGGCGGTGTTGCTTGCCGCCGTACTCTACGCCGACCACCACCGGCTGATTCGCACACGCGAGTACGACGTGTTGTCGGCGACGCCACAGCTGGCGACGACGCGGAAGCTCTACCTGCTGGCCCGGACGCGCTGGCGATGGATCTGGAACAAGGATCCCGAAGCCGTCTTCTGGGCGGTCACGAGCGACGGGAGCGGCGGCGTCTTCACCCGTGGGGCGAAGCTCGTCGACCGGCTCCCGGTTCGGTAAATCGATTCTCACACGCCGGGGATCAACACGAGCTATAACCGCTTGCATGCTGAACCGCGAGCTATGACACTACTCGTTCCGTTCGATGGCTCAGATCTGGCAGTGACCGCGCTCACGCGCGCCACCGAGTTCGGCGAGACCCGCGATGAGGAGGTCGTCGTCCTCACGGTTATCCCAGAGGACGAATCCTTCGCGGTCGAACGCGGCTGGATCAACGCCGGCGAACCGTTCGATACCGACCAACTCTGTGAGAACTTCCAACAGCACGTCGCCGAGATCGCCCCCGAGGCGCGGTTCCGGTGTGAAACCCCGGCCGAAAACGACGCCCTGACCGCGACGGCCATCGACGATATCACCCGCACCGTCCGGCGTGTCGCCACTGAGCTGGATGTGTCGATCATCTTCATCGGCACCGAAAACGCCGGCCGGATCTCGACACCGGTGACGAGCGTCGGCAGCCCGCTGTCGAAAGATCCCCAGTACGACGTGCATATCGTCCGACACGCCGAGTGAGTGTCCGGCCGGCTGAGATAGCAGCCGAGCCACAACCACCAAACAGGATCGGCACGCACGATCAGCCATGACCGCAACACGGCTCGAACCGACTGAGGCGGGAATCAGCACCGCGGCCGACTGTATTCTCGACGGCGGCGTCGTTGTCGCGCCCAGCGACACCAACCTCGCGCTCACGCTCGATCCGTGGGACGAAGCGGCTATCGAGCGCGCCTTTCGGATCAAAAACCGCGAGCCGACCGATCCACTGACGCTGTTCATCCGCGAGCCCGCCGACTGGCGCGAGTGGGCGGCGACCGACCAGCCCGAGATTGTCGACGCACTCGTTGAGAAATTCTGGCCCGGGCCGCTCAATATCGTCCTGCCGAAAACCGACGCCGTCCCCGAGCGTGTCGTTGCCGGCGGCGAGACGGTCGCGCTGGGCTGTCTGGGGAATCCGACGTGGCGCGATCTCTCGGCGGCGGTCGACCAACCGCTGTGTATGACCTCAGCGAATCTCACAGGAGAGGCTGACGGCCAACTCGTTGATCTCGCTATCGCCGTCGAGCAGGTCGGCGACCGGGTCGATTACATACTCGAAGGCGAGCCACAGGGGACGACCCAATCGAGTACCATCGTCGATCTCACCGACTCTGAGCCGACGATCCTGCGAGACGGCGATATTACTGCCGCCGATCTCGACGCCGCTGTCGACGATCTCACGTTCGACTCGTGAGCCGCATCGGATTCGATGCGAGCGGCGTTGCTTCCGGATGAAACCGCCAGTAAAAACAGCTGAAACCGAACTGCGTCGCTACCTCAGCACTCCGACCAGCCGCAGGACTCGCAGGTCTTGCAGCCTTCCGAGAAGTACAGCGACATACTCCCACACTCGGGGCATTCCGGCGATTCGCCGGCCGCGAGTAGCTCGTCGGTCGCGTCGTCGGTTGCCGCCTCGTCCGCGGGCGGCTCGGTCATCGAATCCGTCGTCGCGCCCGAAGCGGTCGACTCCGCCGAGACGGCCGCGCCGCCATCAGTTTCGGGTGCGGTCGGCTGTCGCTCCGGTTCCTCGCCCTCGTTGAGCTCAGAGAGGTTCTGCTGTTTCGGGTACGGCTCCTCGATGTCGCCATCGAGGTAGCGACGGAGCGCGGTGCCGATGGCGTCAGGGATAGAGTTGATCTGCTCGCCTTTGTCCCAGGCGACTTTCGGCGACCGGATGCCGTTGAGCTCGTTGGCGATCTCCTCGGGATCGACGCCCGAGCGCAGCGCGGTCGAGATCGTTTTTGCCAGCGCTTCGGTGAAGGAGGCCGTGAACCCACCGGAGTTGCCGATGTTGGCGAAGAGTTCGAACGGGCGGCCCTGTTCGTCCTCGTTGATGTTGACGTAGACCTTCCCGTAGCCGGTGTCGATACGTTGGGTGACGCCGTAGAGGACATCGGGTCGCGGGCGTTTCTTGCCGAGGCCTTCCTCGCTCGTCTCGGGCTGGGTGAACAGCTCGTCGAGTTCTTCGCCGAGTTGGGCGCGAACCTCCTCGTTGTCGAGGAAGTCCTCGATGCCGCCGAAGACCTCCTCGATCTGAGCGGTGATCTGTTCGGCTGCCTCGCCGTCGTCGGCGAACTCGGTGTTCTTGGCGCGGGTGGTCAGCACCTGCTTCGAGCGGGTGCCATCGCGGTAGACGGTGACGCCCTTGCCGCCGTTCTCGTAGATGTAGCGGTAGACCTCGTCCATGTCCTCGGCACTCGCCGAGTTCGGGAAGTTACAGGTCTTCGAGATCGCGGAGTCGACGCCCTTCTGGCAGGCACACTGGACGCCAGCGTGCTCCTTGCCCGAGAGGTCGGAGGTGACGACGAACAGCTCACCGATGGCCTTCGGAACGGTGTCGAGGCCTTCGACGCCGTCGAACTCGTTTTCGGCCATCTGTGCTTGGGCTTCCTGCTTGACGGCGTCGACATCGATATCGTTCTCTTCGAGGACGCGGAGGAAGTAGTCGTCAAACTCCACTAGCATCTCGTCGCCCTGCACGTCGTCGGAGACGTTCTTGTAGTAGGCGACGTTGTAGATCGGCTCACAGCCGCCGGTCGTGTTGCCGATCATCGAGGTCGTGCCCGTCGGCGCGATGGTCGTCGTGTTGTGGTTGCGGATCGGGAAGCCGTCGGCCCACTCGTCGGCGTCCTCGCCGGTGTGGTGCTCGAACCACTCGCGGTACTCCGTCGGGTCGGCGTACTTCGAGTCCTCGTAGTCTGCGAAGGGGCCGCGTTCCTCGGCGAGTTCGTGGGAGGCCCACTTCGACTCGTGGTTGATATGGGTCATCAGTTGCTCGGCGATGGCGTTGGCCTCATCGGAGCCGTAGCGAACGCCGATCTGGATGTAGAGCTGTGCGAGGCCCATGATGCCGAGACCGATCTTCCGCATCTCGCGGACTTTTTCCTCTATTTCGTCGACCGGGAAATCAGACATCGTGACGACGTTTTCGAGGAAGCGGGTGCCGGACTCGATCCGGCGGTTGAACGCGTCCATGTCGATGGCTTCCTGGATGAACGCCTCGGCGGCCGCCTCAAGGGAGTCGTACTGCTCGCCGTTGTTGTCGTACCAGACGCGCCAGTCGGGGGCGTCCTTGTCAGCGAGCGTTGAGAGGTTGATGTGGCCGAGGTTGCAGGCCTCATACTCCTCAAGCGGCTGCTCGCCACAGGGGTTGGTAGCAAGGATCTCGTGGTCAGGGTGTTCCTCGACGTCGAAGGAGTGCTGTTTGTTGACGCGTTCGAGATAGATGATCCCGGGCTCGCCGTTCTCGTGGGCTCCGTTGACGATGTGTTGCCACAGCTCTTCGGCTGGGATCGACAACGGCTCACCGACCTCAACGTACTCGCCAAGACCGTGGAGCTCGTAGAGTTCCTTCGTTTCGGGCGTGGCGATGTGGGGTTCCTCGGTGCGAGGATTGGTGAACGTGAACGCCTCGTCGTTGAACAGCGCTTCCATGAAATCGTCGGTGACGCCGACAGAGATGTTGAAATTCGAGAGGTGGCCCTCGACGGCGTTGCGGAGGTGTTCGGGAACGCGACCCTCCTCGTCGATCAGCTCGCGAGCCTCTTCGAGCGCATCGGCGAAGGAGTTGTGCGTGAAGTCGTCGGGATCGTTGAGTCGCAGTGAGTGCGCCAGCGAGACATCCTTGTTTTTCGCGTGGATGAACTGGATCACGTCAGGATGCGAGACCCGCATGACGCCCATCTGCGCGCCGCGGCGTGCGCCACCCTGTGCGATGGTCTCGCACATCTGGTCGTAGGTACGCATGAACGTGATCGGCCCCGACGCAATGCCGCCGGTCGAACCGACCGAATCGCCGTAGGGGCGGAGCTTCCAGAACGCATACCCCATGCCACCACCGGACTGGAAGACCTCGGCGGCCTCCTTTGCGGTCTGGTGAATATCCGTGATATCGTCGGCCGGGCTATCGACGAAACAGGCCGACAGCTGCTGGAGTTCGTCGCCGGCGTTCATCAGCGTCGGCGAGTTCGGCATGAACGACAGCTGGGTCATCAGCTCCTCGAACTCGTCGGCAACGCCCTCAACGTGGTCGGCGATCTCTGCGGGGAGTTCGGAGACGATCGTTTCGTACGAGAACTTGTTGACGTTGTAGACCGACAGCGTCGTTTCGGCGTCGACGGCTTCGCCGTCTGCCAGAGACTCCGAAGGAGTCTCGCTGTCGTCGTCTGCGGTCGTCCCTGTGCCGAAGACCTCCGCGGCGAGTTCGTCGCGCCGTGGGTGATCAGGCTTGATCTGGTCGGGGGTGACCGTGATCTCGGCGTCCTGCTTGTCAGCCTCGAAGACGGCTTCGGCGAGGGCGACGTTTTGGGCGACGCGTTCGAACAGCTCCTCTTGGCTTTCGTCGACGTTGCCGTCGGCATCCTTCCGGAGATACCGGGCCGGGAGGATGTTGTTGTAGGCGTTGCTCGTCAGTCGGTCTTCGAGCGTGTCGCCGGTGGTGCGTTTGATCGGCAGTTCGAGTTCGTCGGCGGAGAGCTCCGCGCGGCTCATTCGTCGGCCCCCTGCGGTGCGTCGGCGTGTCGGATGGTGGTTTTGGTCTGGTGGCGCATCTGTGTACTCCGTAGCGAAAGACGGGACTGTGATACCGATGGAACCCTCATAACAGCTACGGTTGCGGTAGCACAACCAGAGTTGCACTGGAAAGTGCCGCCGCTCGCTGTGCTGCGGTCTGGAGAGGGTCAGTTCTGTCCGCGTCCGGTAGCTATTGTGTGGTGGGGCTGATCCGGTATAAGCGTGCCCAAACCGGACTGAAAGTGAAACAGCGACGACGGGCGGATAACCAGCCGACACGTGGCGATCGGTGCCGTACTGCCCGACAGCTGGGAATCGAACGTAGTCCCCACAAGCTTATTCCGATTCGGTGTCTCGCTCGGGATATGTCACTCCTTGCGCTCATCGGCGGTGTCGCCGGGTTGAGCCTGCCGCAGCTGCTGATCGCCCTTGTCGGGATGCTTGTCGTCCTCATCGTGGGGCGGATCGTCCTCAAGATCGCCTGGCGGCTCGTCACCATCGGCGTCGTTGTCGTCGGCGCGCTGCTCATTCTTGTGCAGTTCGGGCTGTTGTAGCTGCCATCGATATCACGAGGACGAACAGACCTAATCGCCAGGCTCAGAAACGACACCGCAGCCAGTTATCTCGGCTGATATTTGTGGGGGGCGTTTTAAGAGGAGAGAGGGGAGTACGTTTACACACCACCTGTGGGATCGCCCGCAGGCATCCATGTTCAACACTGCGAACCGAGGTAGCCAGCGGCTATGACAAGCCGCCGTCAACTCCTTCGTGGGGTTGCCGGCACCCTTTCCGTGTTCGGAGGGCTCCGCTGGGGCGACTTCGTTGCGCCTGCCGACGCCCAATCGAACGATGCGACGGCGTCGGATAGCGACGCGTCCGGCGACGGCGACGGGTCGTCGAGCGCGGACAACGAGGGCGACTCAGGCGGGCTCCCCGGATACACGGTCGGCCAGATATATCTCCGGTATGAGGAACACGTCGGGATAACTACCTTTATCGAGCTTGAAAACGAATCCGAGCAGAACACCGAGCGGGTGCGACTGAAAGCAGATGCCTTCAGCGCGAATGACACCCTCGGTACCGACAACACGTGGAAAGATATCCCTGCAACATTCGAGCGGACGGCAAAACTCCGTCTCGACAACGTCTTTGACCTCTACAACGCGGTCGACAACATCTCCGAGTTTGTGATCCGCGGTCGGGTACCCGACGGCGAGTACGCGGTACTGGCGGCGTTTTCGGGCCGCGCATTCCGCAAGGGGATCGAAAATGATGGGCCCGCCACACCCGACGGTGGTGCTGATGCTGCCGTCGAGGTTCAACCAGAAACAACTGACGAAGCCACCAACGGCGATAGCCAGACGAGTGACGCCGAGACAGCTGAGGGAGGCGAGAGCGACGAGGCCACAGCCGACGAATCGACAGCGTCGGACACCGGCACGGAGCCGACCGATCCAACCAATCAAACCGGCGTTGACGTCAGTAATCCCGAGGATGTCGTCGATGTTGGCGGTGCCGGAGACGATGAGGGTGAAAGTAATGATGGCGGAGGTGATGATAGCGGAGACAACGAGAGCGGTGGGGGCGGACTACTGGAAACCCTCTCGTTTGGCGTGTTTGGTGGCTGACCAATACGAGCAGAACCGCGTTGATCAGGCGTCCGAGCGCGGCGGTGACGCCCCCACAGCCTGTTGCAGAAAGTTATCGATCACGTCGTGGCCGACAGCCGTGAGAACGCTTTCGGGATGGAACTGGACGCACTCGATAGGATGCTCGCGGTGGCGAATCCCCATCACCAACTCCTCGCCCTCGTGGTCGGTCGTCGCCGATATCTCGAAGCACTCGGGCACGTCAGTCGCAATCAGCGAATGATACCGGCCGGCCTGAAAGCCCTGTTCGATGTCAGCGAACACACCCTCACCGTCGTGAGCCATCGAGTAGGCCTTCCCGTGGATCGGCGCGGGCGCGTGGCCCACACTGCCGCCATACTCGTAGGCCGCCGCTTCGAGGCCGAGACAGACGCCAAGCGTCGGGGTGTCGTGACTCACCTCACGCAACACGTCCATCGTCACGCCCACGTCGCGGCTGTTTTTTGGGTGGCCGGGGCCGGGGCTGATCAGGATCGCGTCGGGATCAGCTGCCTCGATTTCGTCGAGGGAGGCCGTGTTTTTCAGTACTGTCACGTCGATTGCCTCGAACCCGCCGTCGCCGTCGGGAATTCTGGTCTCTGAGACGTACTCAACGAGATTGTAGGTGAACGAGTCGTAGTTGTCGACGACGAGGACGTTCATTGGTCGCCCTCCTTGTCCGCCGATTCAAGCCGCTCGATGGCGGTCAACACACCGTCCATCTTCTGTTCGGTCTCCTCGTACTCCGATGTTGGATCGCTGTCGGCAACGAGGCCCGCACCCGCTTGGACAGTGATCAGGTCGTCGCCCTCGTTCGCGCCGTCGAGGTCGCCGTCGACAGCGTCGCCGGTGGCTCCCTCATGTTCGATGGTCGCCGTGCGGATCACGATCGCGAAATCGGTGTCGCCGCTCCAGGAGAAGTAGCCGACGCCGCCGCCGTAGACGCCGCGCGGTGCGGCTTCGAGGTCGTCGATGATCTCCATGGCGCGAACCTTCGGCGCGCCGGTGAGCGTCCCCGCGGGGAAGGTCACGCGGGCGGCGTCGAAGGCGTCGTACTCGTCGGCGACGCGGGCGGTGACCGTCGATTCGATATGCTGGACGTGGCTATACTTCAGCACGCTCATGAACTCCTCGACTTCGACGCTGCCGGGGTCGGCGACGCGGCGCACATCGTTGCGTGCGAGATCGACGAGCATCGTGTGCTCGGCGCGCTCCTTGCCGTCGGCGAGCATCTCACCAGCGAGTCGCCGATCCTCGACGGGGCTGGAGCCGCGTGGGCAGGTGCCGGCAATCGGGTTCGAGACAATGCGGTCGCCCTCGACGGAGACAAGCGTTTCGGGGCTCGCGCCGACAATGGAGAAATCGCCGTGAGACATGAGATACATGTACGGCGAGGGGTTCACCGAGCGAAGCGCCTCGTAGAAGCTGATCGGGTCGATGTCGCCGGCGAGTTGGCGGCGACGGGAGATGACGCCCTGATAGATGTCGCCATCGAGGACGTGCTGTTTGGCCGTGCGGACGGCATCCTCGTAGTCACTCTGCGAGCCGGCGGTTTCGGCGGTTCGACTGAAGCCGGTGGTCGGCGGCTCGTCGGCCGCGGCGAGACTCCCAGCGATGTCGGCGGCTTCGGCGACGAGGTCGTCGTAGCACTCGCCGGGGTCGTCGTCGGGGCCAATGATCGGTGTAAAGACGAGTTCGACCGTTCCCTCGGCGTCGTCGAAGACGAGCGTCCGGGTCGTCAGCGCGAACTGGGCGTCCGGAAGGTCGGTGTCGGGTCGCTCGCGGCCGACCTCTTCGAGGACGAGGTCGTAGACAGCCTCGTGGGCGAGAAAGCCGACCAGTCCACCTGAAAGCGTCCGGCGGTCGACATCGGGGAAGCCGCAGCGGTCGACCGCGGGCAACCCCCGGCGGAGACGGTCGAGCACGTCGCCGTCGGTGGCGGCATCACCGCGGTAGGCGTCGACAACGAGGTCGCCGGCGTCGCCAAGGCGGTCGACCTCGGTGTGGTTCGGGTACACCGAAATGATCGCCTCGGGATCGTAGCCGACGAAGGAGTACCGCGCGTGGCGTTCGGCGTCGGTCGCCGCGGTGAACGCGCCGTCGGGATCCGAGGAGGCGACCTTTTCGGCGCTCTCCAGTAGGAAATTGTACTCGCTGCGGTCGGCGAGGGCGGCGTAGGCGGCGAGCGGTGAGGTGTCGAGGTCGAGCGTCGCGGCAGCGCGGGCGACAACCGGCTCATCGCGGTCGTCGTCAACGAGGGCAGCGTATTCGTCGCGGTCGCGGTCGAAGCTGAACAGGTCACTGTCGGCGGCTTTGTCGCCCATATGGCCGCGTGCCGTCTCGCCGGTCGTCATGCTGGCACCTCGATCTCGCGGCCGGCGTTCCGGACAAAGGTGGCGACGGCGGTGTGATCCTTGCTGCCCTCCGAGCGTTCGACGCCGGAGGCGACATCGACACCGAAGGGGGCGGCCACCCGGATCGCTTCGGCGACATTGTCGGGCGTGAGCCCGCCGGCGAGAATCACGGGCGTCGTCAGCGTGTCAGCGAGGTCGGCGGTCGCCTCCCAGTCGTGGGGGTCGCCGGTGCCGCCCGCGCCCTCCTCGGTTGTCGAATCAATGAGCAGGGCATCGGCGACGCCGTCGAGGGCACTGGCGCGGTCGGTGTCCTTGTGGTCGACGGCGGCGATGACCTTGACACCGGTTTCGGCGCGGATGTAGCCGAGATCGTCGGCGTCAAAGTCGCCGTGGAGTTGGAGCGCGTCGGGCTGGATCGCTCGGACGAGTTCGACCGCATGTTCGGCGTCGTCGGGCATCGAGACGAGCGTCGCAGTGACAAACGGCGGGACGGCAGCGACCAACTCGGCGGCCGTCCCCCGGTCGACCTCCCGGGTCGTCGCCACATCGACCGCCGAGATGATCCCGACGGCGTCGGTACCGGCCTCAACGGCGGCCTGGAGGTCGGCGCGGTTCGTGATGCCGCAGATCTTGGTACGTGCCATCAGGCGTCTCCAGCCTCCGGCACAGCAGTTGACTCGCGGAGGGCGTCGAGTTTGGCCGCGGCGTCGCCAGAGTCGATAGCCGCGGCGGCTGCTTCGACCCCGGCCTCCAGCGAGTCGGCTTCGCCAGCGACGTAGATTGCTGCGCCCGCGTTAGCGAGGATCAGATCCCGCTTCGGGCCGGTCTCCTCGCCGGTGACGATGGCTTCGAGGTCGGCCGCGTTTTCCTCGGGACTGCCGCCAGCGACAGCCTCGATCGGGGCCGAGTCGAGGCCGAGATCCTCGGGCGTCAGCGTGAACTCGGTGACCTCGTCGCCGTCGACCTCCGCGACCGTGGTTTCGTCGTGGAGCGCAATCTCGTCCATCCCGGAGCCGTGGACGACCAGCGCGCGGTCGACTTCCATCTCGGCGAGGGCGTTGGCAATCGTCGGCACGAGGTCGGGATCGTAGACACCGAGCAGTTGGGCCTCGGCGGCGGCGGGATTCGTGAGCGGGCCGAGGACGTTGAAGATCGTCCGCATCCCGAGTTCCTTTCGCGGGCCGATGACGGCCTTCATCGCGGGGTGGAAGACGGTGGCGAGCATGAACCCGATCCCTTCGTCGTTGATGGCGCGCTCGACGGCGTCAGGTTCGGCGTCGACGGTGACGCCGGCGACATCAAGCACGTCCGCGCTGCCCGACGACGATGAGACGGAGTAGTTGCCGTGTTTGGCGATGGGGATGCCCGCGCCCGCGGCGACGATCGCGCTGGTCGTTGAGACGTTGATCGTATCGTAGTCGTCGCCGCCGGTGCCGCAGGTGTCGACCAGCGGCGAGCGGTCGGGCTCGATCGTGCGAGCGGCATCGCGCATCCCCTGGGCGAAGCCAGCGATCTCGGTTTCGGTCTCGCCTTTCGCCCGTAACGCAGACAGCAGCGCGCCGATCTGCGCCTCGGTTGCGTCCTCGAAGACCATGCGGGCAGCGTCCCGCGCCTCATCGAGTCCCAAATCCTCACCGTCGGCCACACGTTCGATATAGTCCTGCATTGTTAGTCACCAGTGTATGAGTTCGGCTTATAATGTACACGTCTGTACATCGCTAAAAGGCTATCGACCGACGGCGCGACCCGGCGGTCAGCGACGACAGGACGAACACACGACGACCGACAGCAAGCCGGCGATTGGGAACCGCCAGCGGGGACGCGCTTCGAAAGCTTCAATTACATCCCCCGGATACTGTCGAGTGCGTCAGAACGCACAACCAGCACGGGTTTGTGGTCTAGTCTGGTTATGACACCTCCTTGACATGGAGGAGGCCGGCAGTTCAAATCTGCCCAAACCCACTTTCTGATTTCTCACATCGACGAGCGGAGCCGATCTTAGAGAATAATATGGAAGTCGTAGGTCTAGCAGGTATGTGAGCGATCACCAATAAGTAGACACGACTCACAGCCATACGTAACACAATGACAGCGATCACACGTCGCACCGTTCTTTCCAGCAGCGCGCTGTTGGTGACTGTCGGCGCGGCTGGCTGTGGTGGTCAAGAACAGCCGGCGGAAGCGGATGACACTCGATCACCAGACGACACGCTGACGCTCACGAGTTCGGCGTTCGAAGATGGCGAGCAGATCCCGACGCGGTACGGCTACGAGGCCGACAACGTCAATCCACCGCTGACGATCAGCAACGTCCCCGATGACGCGGCGTCGCTTGCGCTCATCGTCGACGATCCCGATGCCGTCGAGCCGGCCGGGAAGGTCTGGGATCACTGGGTCGTCTGGAATATTCCAGCCGATCAGACATCGATCCCAGCGGACTGGACGCCGACGACGGCGACCGAAGGCACAAACGACTACGGCGCTGTCGGCTACGGTGGGCCCAACCCACCCGAAACCGCCCACAAGTATCGGTTCCGGCTGTTCGCACTCGACACCACCCTCGATCGCTCGACCGAGACGGATGCTGGCGCCCTCGAAACGGCGATGGCGGGCCACATTATCGCTCAAACCCAACTGACCGGAACGTATCCAGCATAGGTGATAGTCGATAGCTAACGCCCGATCGCCGACGCCAGCAACTACTTTATCAAACCCAAACACGACTAGCAGTAAAACCATGGCCAGTCTCAGATACGAACTCGTCGGCATCGGGATGGCAGCGTTCGATGCCGCAGTCGGATTCTACGTCGCTGTCGCCGTCGTCACCCTGCTCATCGTGTTCGCCACGGTGTGGGTCTACCTGAGCACGCGCCGCGGCTGATCGCTGTCGCCAGCAACACAGCCACAGAGGCGATCCCACCACTCACCCCGACGGTGGACTTTTTATTACGGCGGGTGTGGATAAGAGCCATGGAGGCTGCGTACTGCCGGACGACCGGCAGCGAGTTTTACACGACGCTCCGGGAGTTCGACGCCGACCCCGATGTCGACGGACTCCTCGTGCTTGCGACGCCCGACGACGCGTTTACGCCGGCGGCTGTCGATGAGACGCTTCGAGGGCTTTCGACGCCGGTGTTCGGCGGCCTGTTCCCGAAGGTGATCTACGACGGCGCGGCCCACGCCGACGGCGCGGTCGTCGCCGGGCTGGATGTGGAGCCAACGGTCGAAACGATCACCGCGGCCGACGAGCCGCGTGCGGCCGATGCGGACGGCGACGACGAAACGGCGTTCGTGTTTGTCGATGCCTACGCCGACGACGGCGACCAGTTCGTCCAACAACTGTTCAACGCCTACGGCGTTGCGTACACCTATATCGGCGGCGGTGCCGGCACGTTCGACGGCGACAGACGCCACTGTCTGTTTACCAGCGACGGGCTCGTCGGCGACGCTGCCGTGGTAGCGATGGTCGCCGCCGAGAGCTCCATCGGCGTCGAACACGGCTGGACGGATATCGGCGGCCCCTTCGAGATCACGTCCGCCGACGGCCGCCGGCTCGAAACCCTCGACGGCAAGCCGGCCTACGACCGCTATGCCGCTATCATCGACGCCGAAACCGACCGGACGGTGACGACAGACACCTTCGGTGAGATCGCCACCTCACATCCATTCGGCATCAGTCGGTTGGGCGCCGAGCGGATCGTCCGCGACCCATTCGCGGTCGACGACGACGGCTCGCTGCGGTGTTTCGGCGACCTCCCCGAAGGCGAGTTCGTCCATATCCTCCAGGGCGATCCCGAAACCCTTGTCGCGGCAGCCGACCGCGCCCACGCCGCCGCCAGCGAGGGAGCACACACCGACAGCGCGGTGGTCACCTTCGACTGTCTCTCACGGGCGCAGTATCTCGATGCCGACTTCGACCGGGAGTTGGCAGCACTTAGCCAGACAGCCAACACAATCGGCGCGCTCACCATCGGGGAAGTCGCCAACGACGGGCGAGGCCATCTCGAATACTACAACAAAACCGCGGTCGTTGGAGCCATCGATGACCTCTGAGCAAGCCGGAGGGGGCGAGTGAGAATGGCTGACCACCCTCATCGAACCCAGATCCTGCATGAGATCTCACTGTCGATCTCGCCGGGGGAAACGCTGGAAGCAACCGCCGAAACAGCCCTCCAAGCGTATCTTCAAAAGCTGAACTGTACGGTCGGCGGTGTTTTTAGCCGCCGCGATGACGGTGGCTACGATCGGGTCGTCTCTCAGCCCGCGGCCGCGGTCGACGATCCGGTCTACCTCGCCGCACGCGAGCGACTCACAGCGCGATCGACAACCGGTGAGGCAACCGTCGAGTCGTTCCCGATCGTCGGCGAGGTCGGCGAAGACGGCCACTACTACCTCTTTGAGCTCTGTGAGTTCGGCGTCTTGTTGCTCGGCACGCGCGGGTCGGAGCTCCCAGCGGCGGTCATCGACGCCCTCGAACCGCTCAACGACAAGCTTGCAACCGCATGTACGGCCACGGCAACCGAAGCAACCCTTCGTAACGAGCGGCGACGGTTTGAGGGACTGTTTACGACCATCCAAGAGCCGATGGTGACCGTCTCTTTCACCGACGGGACAGCGACGGTCACCCGCAGAAACGAAGCCTTTGAGACCACGTTCGGCGACGCCACCTCGATGACTGACGGAAGTCGACTCGAACCGACGATTCCGGTGACAGAAAGCGAAGAGACAACGACAGGAGACAAGACGGAGACAGCTGACATCGACGCCCAACTCACCGACGGTCAGCCGGTGACCACGGAGATCAGCCGACAGACCACAACCGGCAGCGGCGACTTCCTGCTTCGGGGGGTTCCGGTCACGACCGCAACCGGTCGGGAGTTTTTCCTGCTCTATGTCGATATCACCGGCGAGAAACGACGCCGCCGAACCCTGGCGTCGCTGTATGCGGAATCACAGGCGGTGTTGACAAGCGAGGATCGACAGACAGCCTGCGAGCGGACGGTCGAAACGGCGATGGCCATCATCGACGCCGCAGTCGCGGAGATCCACCTCTACGATCGGGCTGCCGACGCCCTCACACCGGCGGCGACGACGGCCGACAAGCCGGTGTTTGCGGCCGCCAGCGGCGACGACGAGACACCGTTGTGGGCGGTCTACGGCGGCGAAACCCGGTGTATCGATCAGCTATCGACGACCGACGACTCGATCGCACACACAGGCCCGGCACTCGAAAGCATCCTGCTGTGTCCGCTCAGCGACCACGGCGTGCTCGTAATCGCTGACGAGCGGCCGAAGGCGTTCGATGAGACCGACGTACAACTTGGCCGGCTGTTGAGCACACTCGGAAATATCGGCCTCACCCGTGCCCAGCGAACCCAGAGCCTCGAAGCCGTCCAGACGATCACCGAAGAGGCCGTGACAGCCGAAGCGAAGCCGGCGATGGTCGACGCGATACTTGAGCAGCTTCCGACGGCACTCAACTTTCCGATCACGGGGCTGTGGGAGTACGATCAGATCGACGATCGGCTCACCCCACTGGGAATGACCGATCCGGCCTTCGATCTGCTTCAATCACCACCGGCATTCGAGCGCGGCGACGGGATCGCATGGGACGCATTCGAGCATGGCGAAATAGAACTCGTCGGCGATGTCGCTGCCCGACCCGACGCCTACAATGAGGAGAGTCCGATCCGCTCGGAGGTTATCGCCCCGATCGGCGAGTTTGGGATCTTGATGGCCGGCACCGTACGACCGCAGAATCTCACCGATACCGACCGGAGTATCGCCGAAACCCTGACCTCGAATCTTGAAACCGCGATCCAGCTGGTCGACAACCGCGAGGAACTCCAGCTGCTTGAGGCGGTGTTCGACCGGGTGCTCAGACACAACCTCCGAAACGATCTGACGGTGATCAAAGGCTACGCCAATGCCATCGCCGAGGATTGTGAGACAGCCGGCTACACGGCGGATATTATCGAGCACTGTGAGAATCTCGAACGCACCGCAACGAACGCGCGAACGATGCGCGAGGTCGTCCAGACACGAGAGCGACGACACCGGGTCGCTATCGACACCATTGTTGCGGATGGGATCGAGATGGCCCCTGATCCGCCAACAGCTGTCAACGTCAGTGTCGACATCGCAACATCGGCGTCGGTGCTCGCCCACCCGAAGCTCTCGGTTGCGATCACGCAACTCATCGAAAACGCGCTTGAACACGCTGTCGACGACGGCGGTGAGATCCGGGTGACGGCCACGAAAGACGGCGACGACGTTATCATAGAGGTCAGTGACGACGGGCCCGGGATTCCGAGTGTCGAGCTCACCGTCATCGACGGCCACGACGAATCAGAGTTGGAACACGGCAGCGGGGTTGGCCTCTGGTTGATCGATCGGATCGTCGACTACTCGGATGGACAACTGACATTCGACACCAGCGGCGGAACAACGGCCCGCATCACACTCACGGTAGCGTAGCGGCAGTGAATCGGCCGAGGGCGGCCACATCGGAATCTTTTACTTGCGGCACGGGCGAAGAAGAAGTGAGCCGAGGTAGCCTAGCCTGGCCAAGGCGGTAGATTCGAAATCTACTGTCCATTCGGACTCGGGAGTTCAAATCTCTCCCTCGGCGTTTCTGCGCGGACACGACCCACAAGCGGCGCGGCTCGTCGCGCCGCGACACCGTGTCCCGCGCGAACGGCAGTCGAGAGATTTGAATCAAGGAGTAAAGCGAACGGAGTGAGCGGAACGACTGAGGTTCAAATCTCTCTCTCGGCGTTTTCGTCGACACCAACCACATAGCGGCGCGGCTCGTCGCGCCGCGGAACACGGTGTCAGCGGAAACGGCAGTCGAGAGTTTGACCGAGGGAACGAAGCGAGCAACGCGAGCGAAATGAGCGTAGTTCAAATCTCTCCCTCGGTATTTCAGCGTAGACATAAATAGACGGGAGCCGCGTCTCGTTGCAGCATCGTATTTGCCTGAAAACAGATCATGAGTCATAAAAAAGCACCTACTGCGGATCCGCCAGTGGTAATGAAACCTGCAACATCTTTAGCTCCGGACTATTTTCTTCAAGTGTGAGCATACCCTGATGAGTGTCAATAATGGTTTGCACTTCCCAGAGGCCGACTTTTTCAGCATCCTCTAACGGGTCTGGATCGTACCCATGTATAAGGGGTTGTGCTTCGGCAGCTGGAATCGGTTCGCCCGTATCAATGATTTTGATGTCTATCTGTTGATCGGCCATATTTTCACTTGCCGAGACGATTATATCCAGACCATCGTGTGAGTTGTGTCGGACTGCATTATCGATAAGCTCATCAAATGCCCTTCGTAGTGACTTGTCACCCATGATAAAGACGTTCTCACACTCAAGTTCCCAGTTGATTTTCGGATATTTGTTTTTGTATTCTTTGACGATATTGCCAAGAAGCTGTCTCACACTGATCTTTTTCGTTTTCTTTGCATCGTTTAGTGATGTGATCGCGTTAATCCAATTAGTCAGATCAACTAGCTCGGCGATGGCCCGGCGAATTCCGTTAAACAGTTTGTCGTTTCGCTGAGTATCTATTTGATTGAATGACCCCTGAATAATCTGGAGCTTGTTACGGAAATTGTGGTTGACAATACGATTCATGAGGCGGAGGTACCGGAGATCCATCTTGTGATCGCTGATATCACGGGTGGCCGCGATCACATATGATTGACCGTCGACCGTGAGCTCAGAAAGGCGCATCTCTATCCAGATTATTTCGCCCGACGGTCGCCTGATCCGCCATTCAAACTGTTGGGAGTGGCCGTTCGCCGCAGCTTGTAACCGCTTGATGAGTTCTGAATGGGTGACAGAACCTGGGTTTATCGCGACAATATTTGGCTTATTGAGCTCTTCTTTTGTGTATCCATAGATATCTTCGGCGTGCTCATTGGCATAGTGTATAGTGGCTGTCTCGGAATCATGGATTGTGATACCGACGTCTAGGCTGCTATAGAAATGTGCGGCTTCTTCGGCAAATGTGAACGTTGACTCCGTCATTTGAACTCACACCTACGTGCTAGAGACTATCTATTTCTGTGTGTTATATTTCCGAGATCTTAGTAATTAAATGTTTTCTACTCGATCACGCTTTTGAAACATCCCAGCAACGACAATCGGTGGAAGGGTGAACAACCGTGTCAATTATGATAAGGTGTAAAATTTAAATCGAGATTTATATTGGTCAGTACAATTTTTGTTGTGTATGCATAGTCGGCCTCATTACCGCAGTGGTCGCTCGTCCAACTCAGCGGCCACTGGATGGGTAGAGACCACAAACACCGCGGTGGCTGTCGGTGTGAGCAGAGGCCGGACACGATCACGCCCGCTATCGTAGCACAATCAAGAGGACAGATACCATGTCGAACCAGCACGAGCGCATTCGCGTTCTCTACGAACTAGCACTAGCAACAGGGCCTGCCGAGACGCTGCAGGAAACCGCAGAGCAGGCTATCTCTGCCTACCTCCGACGGCTGAACTGTTCGCTCGGAGCTGTGTTCAGCGAGACAACTAGCGGACTCAAAGCTGTTGCCGTCCTCCCACCTGACTCCGAAACCGATTCGCTGTATACCGCCGGCAGAGATCGTCTGTCGTCGTGGACATCAAAACCCCATGCAGACCGCCAGTCGTTACCACTGACCGGTGAGCCAGGGCCGGATAGTCACTATTACCTCTTCAAACTGCCTGAGTTCGGTGTGCTGCTGCTTGGACAGTACGGGTCGGGGCTGAACCCGGATATCGTTGATGCGTTGGATCCGCTCAACGACAAACTGGCGACTGCTTGCCTGACAAAACAGGTTGAGAGTGACCTCCGCGATGAGCGCAACCGATTTGAGGCGATTTTTACAACCATTCAGGAACCGATCGTCAACATCTCGATGGACAGCGATACCCCGCGGATCAAGCGAGCGAACGATGAGTTTAGAGAGACGTTTGGGGATCATGAGGTGGGTGCCGATACGCTTGCCGCAACCGGGCGGTTTGAACCGACGACGCCGGTTGGTGCTGAAAGTGCGGAGACGGCCGAGCTTATCGATGCGTGTCTGGTGCGTGGTGAGCCAGTGACCGAGGAGGTTCGGCGGGAGACAACAGACGGGGTCGGTGACTTTCTGTTGCGGGCGGTTCCGGTTGATGACGGCGAGGAGTTTTTCGCGATGTATATTGATATCACGGCAGAGAAACGCCGCCGTCGCACGCTCGAATCATTGTACGATGAGGCACAGGAAGTCCTCACAAGTCAGAACCGGCAAACTGCCTGCGACCGAGCCGTCTCGACAGCACTCTCAATTATCGATGCCGACGTGGCTGAGATCTGTCTCTACGACCGCGGTGCGGACAGCCTAGTTCCGGCAGCCTCGACCAGGGAGTCCCCGGTTTTCGAGGCTGATCAGGTTGCGATCGGCAACCTGCTGTGGGTGACATATGAGGGTTCCCCGCGCCGTATTGATAATCTCACAACTGCCGATGGCCAGTTACCCCACAGCGGTCGGCAGATCCAGAGCGCGTTGCTGTTTCCACTCGGTGAACATGGTGTGATCGCTATCGGCGACAGCCAGCAGGCCGCCTTCGATGGGATGGATTTCCAGTTCGCACAGTTGCTGGCTGCACTCATCGAGATCACGCTCGATCGTGCCCAACGACAACAAAATCTCGAATCGGTTCAGAAGCTTACTCAGGAGACACTGCAGACGGACACCCCAAGGGAGATGATCGAACTGGTTCTCGAACGGCTTCCGGATGCACTTAACCTCCCGATTACGGGGTTCTGGCAGTACAATCGGGCACGAAACCGGCTCGAACCGCTTGCGATGACCGATACTGCAGCCGAGCTGTTCGAGGAACCGCCGACGTTCGGGCCGGGCAGCAGTATCGCCTGGGAGGCGTTTACCTCGGGGGAGACAAAGTTTATCTCCGATGTCGGCGACCGAACCGACGCCTACAACAAGGAGAGTCCGATCCGCTCGGAAGTTATTGCCCCCATCGGCGAGTATGGCGTATTAATCGCCGGCTCAGTCAGATCACATACCGTCACCGAGATCGACCGCAGCATCGCAACGACGCTGGCCTCAACACTGGAAACCTCGCTGCAACTGATAACCAATCGGCAGGAACTCGATCTCCTCGACCAAGTACTTGGGCGGGTGCTCAGACACAATATCCGCAACGAACTCAACGTAATGAAAGGGTACGCCCGGGTGTTGATCGAGGAGACCGACGACGAACATACCACGTTCGCCGAGCAGATCCTCAAGACGTGTAACAGTCTCGAACAGACCGCCAACAACGCCCGGGATATGCAGCGCGTAGTTCAGAGCCGTGAGTCACGCAAGGCGGTTGCCGTCGACAACGTCATCGACGACGCGGTCGAGCAGGCCCGCGAGGAGCAGTCGGTGAGCGCTGAGATCGTTGTCGATCGTGAAGCCAGCGGTAACGTTCTTGCCCACCCGAAGCTCTCGACAGCGATTCTCCACCTGATTCAAAATGGCCTTGAACACGGCGTCCAAGAGCATCCAACTGCTGAACAAGTTCGCGTCACCAGCTACGAGGAAGACGGCACCACAGTCATCGAAATTGAGGACGACGGCCCCGGCATGCCGAACGATGAGCTGGCAGTGTTGGATCGACACGGTGAATCCGCTCTCGAACACGGGAGCGGGGTCGGTCTGTGGCTGATCGACCGGATTGTCGAGTATTCGGAAGCGACGATAAACTTCGAAATCGACGGCGGAACGACCGCACGGATCCACCTCGAACAGGCATAGGGCGACGACCCTAGCGGCAACGGATCTACTCCGAAAGCTGCTCGGCCAACCCCTGCTGGTGGCTGTTGTCGCCACCGCGGAGTCGGCGCCGCCGTTTGTCGAAGGCACGTTCGAGTTCGCCGCGCGTGTTGCGCGAAACGAGATAGGCGTCGACCGCTGAGTTATCCTGCGGATGGGCCGACTGAATCCAGACGTGATCCCGGCCCCCGCCGGTCAACTCGTCGGCCCAGCCCTCAGCTTCGTCCCGATCCGCAAAGCGGTGGGTCGACCCGTCGGTGTTGATCGTCCGGCCGACCTCGGGGTTCCGCTTGCGCGCGGAGGGTTTGATCTCGACGACGTACGCCACAGCGG
>Ga0209917_1000188_pt1 | contig 25009 bp, 23 predicted proteins | sample SalPon2_C_H2O_MG_FD_185710 | JGI IMG/M metagenome (GOLD analysis project Ga0209917, IMG submission 185710) | Salt pond water microbial communities from South San Francisco under conditions of wetland restoration - Salt Pond MetaG R2_C_H2O_MG... | ecosystem: Environmental > Aquatic > Non-marine... | reverse complement strand
CTCGGCGATCTGCAGGGCTTTGCGATCGTCACGATCATCGGCGTCCTGATCGGCGTGTTGATCACGCGGCCGGCCTACGGGGACATCCTCCGCATCCTCGTGTTGGGCGAGGACGACTGACCGCGGGATCCGGTCCGATACCCCCGGCGTCGCCGTCCCGCGGCGCTTCGAAGCCCTTTCGTCGCTGCCCCCGAAACCGACGGTATGACCTTTCGCGACGGGACGCTCGTCGATTGGCACGAGTGGGGCCCCGAGGCCTTCGAGGCCGCCGAGCGTGCCGGCAAGCCCGTGTTGTGTTCGCTGACCGCGCCGTGGTGTGCGTGGTGTGACCGGATGGACGAGGAGTCCTACGGCGACCCCAAACTCGCCGCCAACATCGGCGAGAGCTTCGTTCCGGTCCGCGTCGACGTCGACAGACACCCCCGCGTCCGGGAGCGATACAACATGGGCGGGTTCCCGACGACCGTCTTTCTGACCCCCGCAGGGGAGGTGCTCTCGGGCGCGACGTACCTCGGCCCGGACGGCCTCCGGCAGGTCCTCGACGGCGTCCGGGGCTCCTGGGACGCGAAGGGGAGTGCCGCCGGCCGGGTTCCCCGGTCGGTGTCGGGCGACGACCGCCCCGCGGGCGAGGTGACCGCCGACGTCGAGGCCCACATGGTCGAACAGGTCGCGGCCGCGTTCGACGAGGAGTACGGCGGGTGGGGGACCGACGCGAAGTTCCCCCTGGCGCGGACCGTCGGGTTCGCGCTCAAGCGGGACCGCGACCGCGCTACCCGGACTTTAGAGGCCGTCCGGACCCACCTGTTCGACACCTACGACGGCGGGTTCTACCGCTTCGCCGAGACGCGGCGCTGGGGGGAGCCCCACCGCGAGAAACTGGTCGACGAGAACGCGGCGCTGCTCCGGGCGTTCACCGCCGGCTATCTCTACACGGGCGAGGACGCCTACCGGGAGACCGCCGAACGGACGGCCGAGTACCTGACGACGACCGCCTGGAGCGACGACGCGTTCGCGGCCAGCCAGGCCGCCAGCGACTACTACACCCTCGAACCGACCGAACGCGAGGACGCGGACCCGCCCCACGTCGACCCGACAGTCCTCGCTGACAGGAACGGGATCGCCGCTGACGCGCTGTTCCGCTTTGCGGCTCTCACCGACCACGAGGGAGCCCAACGGCACGCCGAGCGCGCCCTCGAGACCGTCCTCGGGACGCTCGTGGCGGACGGCCGGGTTGACCACTTCGCGGGCGAGGAAAGCGAGTCCGGACTGCTCGTCGACCACGCCCGGGTGCTCTCGGGGCTGACCGCCGCGGCGCAGGTCACCGGCCCGGAGAGGTGGCTCGACCCGGCGCGGGCGGTCGCCGACGACGCCATCGACCGCCTCGTCGCCGCCGACGGGTCGTTCCGGGACGGCGATCCGACGGGGGCGGGGCTGCTCGAACGGCCGCTGTACCCCCTCGGCACGAACGCGGAGATGGCGGACGCGCTCCTCGACCTCGAGGCGCTGACCGGCGAAACGCGCTACGGCGACGCCGCCAGGGACGCCCTCGCCGCCTTCGCCGGGGCCTACGACCGGATGGGCGTCGAGGCGGCCGGCTACGCCGCGGCCTGTGCGCGCTCGCACTACGAGCCGCTCGTCGTCCGGACGCCGCCCGCGGGGACCGACCTCCACCGGGCGGCGCTCCGAATCGCGGACCACGAGAAGGTCGTCGTCCCCGGCGACCGCTCCGACGCCGTCGTCGTCCGGGGCGGCGAGGCGCTCCCCGCGGCGGAGACGCCCGAGGAACTGCTCGACCGCGCCGCCGAGGGGCCGAGCCCGTAGCGCAGACCGGGACCGACTCCGGGCCGCAACGTCGTCAACCGCCTCGTCGTCCCCGATACGGCGGACCCGCGGGTGCGAGCGGCGTACTCGCGGGTGAATAAAGATATGCGATTCCGTGGAACGGCGAGGGACCGGCCGAGCGTTCAGGCGTCGGCGTCGCCGTCGACCTCGTCCTTGAGCCGACCGAACTCGGCGACGCGCTCGGCGTGGGCGTTGTGCTGGTGGATCGACTCGTCGTTGGATTGCTCCATGCGAACGACCGCGTCGTCGGGCAGGTCGGGGTAGGTCTCGACGAGCCCCTCGGCCATCGCCCGGACGCAGTCCTCGACGAACTTCGCGTCGCTGTGGCTCTCGAAGGTCATGTGGTCCTCGTCGGGCCGCTTTGCCAGGTTGTAGATCCGCGCGCTCATCGAGTCGCGGGCGACCTCGATGAGGTCGTTGAGGTCGACCTGCGGCTGCCCGGACGTCTCGACGGTCAGCGTCGCGTGGCCGCGCTGGGAGTGGCCGGGCTGGGGGACCTCCTCGAGGAACGCGTCGATCGTCCCCCGTTCGACGTCGAGCCCCTCGAGCACGTCGCGGGCTCGCGACTCGCTCATGCCCTGCGAGCACGGGCAGACGGTCATCCCGACGACGTGACAGCCGATCTCCTCGCGCGTGGTGCCGTCCTCGGCGGCGGTCGCGGAAGCGACGATGTCGGCCGTCGCCTGCGTCGGCCGGTCGGTCGCCGGCGTCTCCTCGCGGATCATGTACTCGGCTTCCATGCGGACCTCGGCTTCCGTCGTGTAGTCGTGTTTCTCGATGAGGCGCTCGGCGACGTCGCCGCAGACGTCCTCGACCCGGAGGGCGGGCTCGGAGACGGCCTCCTCGAGCATCTCGTCGACGACCTCCATGTTCCGGCTCATGTCCGCCCCCTTCCGCCAGCCGGGGAGGTCGACGAACACCTCGAACTCCGCCATCAGGACGATCGGGCGGTCCTCCGGCCGGTGGAGTTTGACGAGCTTTTCGACGCCCGTCACGCCGACCCGGTTGAGGCCGACGCTGACTTCGGGGCTGGACGCCTGGACGTCCGGCAGCTGCTGGCTCATTGCGTATTTAAAAGACCGCGACCTCATTATCGCTTTCGGAAGGGGCAGCCCGCTTGCCGGCCGACCCGGTCACTCGAGCTTCCCGAGCGCGGTGAAGAACTCCAGCCGCGGGCCGGCGATCCGAACGGGCGTCTCCGCAGGGCGGAGCGAGACGGTACTCGGCGGGTCGACGCGCTCGCGGCTCCGGCCGTCCGCGACGACGACGGCGCTCGCCGCGCCCTCGACTCGGACGGTTACCTTCGCCGCCGTCGGCACGGCGAGCGAGGGCATCGGCTCCGCCGGGCACATCTCGGTGACGACGAACGCAGACAGGTCGGGGTGGACGAGCGGGCCGCCCTCGCTGAGGTTGTAGGCGGTCGACCCCGCGGGCGTCGAGACGAGCACGCCGTCACCTCGCCCCCCCGCGTAGCGTTCGCCGTCGACGCGGATCTCGAAGCCGATCCCGTTGTTCCGGCCGCGCTGTGGCCCGAGGATCGCGACTTCGTTGACCGCCGCCGGGAGCCCCCAGCCGTCGCCCTCGGCTCGGATCTGTGGGAGCTCCTGGAACGTCGCTTCGCCGTCCCGGAGGCACTCGACAGCCGACTGAACCGACTCGACGCAGTCGCCCGGCGACACGGCGTTCAGAAAGCCGACCTCGCCGAGGTTGACCCCCATGATCGGCGTCGGCGAGACCTCGCGGGCGGCAAAGAGGAACGTCCCGTCGCCGCCGATAGAGACCACGAGATCGCAGGCCGCGAGCTCCCCGACGGAGCGTCCCTCGGTGTCGAGCGCCTCGGCGGTCACCTCGTCGAGCGTGACGGTCGCGTCCACGCGTCGCCGGATCCGGCCCGCGAGCTCGACGGCACGCGGGGTGTCACGCTTTGCGACGACGCCGATGTGCATCTGATCGGGCTTCGACAGCCGGCGACAAAAGCCCCCCGACTGCCCGACTGCCCGACGGCACGGACAGTGCGGGCGGTCCGGGCGCGACGGACGGTGCCGCCGGCGTGGACGCGCCCGGGCCGGAGCCGTTCATATAAGTCCCCGGCGGCCGAACGCCGGGTATGGGCGCGCCGACCGGGGTGACGAAATGAGCGACGACGACTGGTTCGAGCGCGACGGCCCCGACGACGGGGGCGGCGACGAGTCGATCGCGGACGACCCGGCCGGCGGCGAGCCGACGACGGACGACTTCGAGGCCGCCTTCGAGGCCGCCTCCTCCGGCGACGACCCGGAGATGGCGGACTTCGAGGCCGCCTTCGACGCCGGCTCGGGCGGGGGCGGCGACGAGTTCGAGGAGTCCTTCGAGTCGGAGATCCCGCGCATCGAACTCGGGATCGGCGGCCTCGACCAGATGATCCAGGGCGGCGTCCCCGAGCGCTCGCTGATGGTCGCGATGGGGTCGGCCGGGACCGGGAAGACGACGTTCGGGCTGCAGTTCATCAACCACGGCCTCGAGGCCGGCGAGAAGGCGGTGTTCATCACGCTGGAGGAGGGCGCCTCGGCCGTCGAGCGGGCAGCCAAGGAGAAGGGTTGGCCCTTCGACGAGTACGTCGCCGACGAGCAACTGGCGATCGTCGATCTCGACCCGATCGAGATGGCCAACAGCCTCACGTCGATCCGGAACGACCTCCCGCGACTCGTCTCGGCGTTCGGGGCCGAGCGGCTCGTCCTCGACTCCGTCTCGCTGCTCGAGATGATGTACGACGAGCAGTCCAGACGCCGAACCGAGGTGTTCGACTTCACGAAGTCGCTCAAGCGGGCCGGCGTCACCACGATGCTGACGAGCGAGGCGAGCGATCGGGACGCCTACACCTCCAAACACGGCATCATCGAGTACCTGACGGACGCCGTCTTCGTCCTCCAGTACGTCCGCTCGGAGTTCGGCGAGACGCGGCTGGCCGTCGAGATCCAGAAGATCAGAAACGCCAACCACTCCCGGGAGACGAAACCCTACGAGATCACCGGCGACGGGCTCTCGGTGTACCGGCAGGCCGACATCTTCTGATACTGACGGACGAACGAACAGACACACGACGCAGGAGGCGCACGCCGTTCGACGGCGCGACCGGCGGATCACTCGCAAATCGGCGTCGTGTGATCTCGTCCACCAGTACGAGCGCCGCGGCCGGGCGGACGTATATAAAACGGCTCGCGGTTTTTATATACCAGCGGATCGGATTTATAAATGAATCACGGCTCGGCCGCCGGGTCGCGAAGCGAGTCCAGCTCCGAGCGCCGCTCGTCGATGGCGCGCCGGAACGCCTCCTCGTCCTCGAAGTTCGCGGCCTCGAGACGCGCCTCGAGGACGAGGAGTTCGAGTTGGAGCTTGCGGGCGCGTTCGCGACGCTCCGGGGGCACGCCCTCGGGCGGCCGCTTCGGATACTGATCCCGCACGCGAATCACTCCCGAGCGTCGGGGTCGGGTTCGTGTTCGGATCCGGCCTCGGGCTCGGGCTCCGGTTCGTATTCGACGTCGACGATCGCCATCCCGTGCGGCGAGAAGATGTCGACCGACTCCGCGAGGTTCCCCCGGACGTGGTCCTTCCAGGTCTCCATCGCCTCGTCGATCCAGGCCTCGATCGCCGCGTCGGTGGGATCGTCGGCGTCCATCTCCTCCGCTGCGAGTTGCCGCGTCGGGCGCTGTTCGATCACGGCCCGCCCCTCGACGACGAACCGGAAGGGGCGCAGGTGGATCTCGTCGTCGGCCTTGCCCTCGACCGAGTGCTCCTCGAGGTGTTTCATGCTCGGCCGGACCGTCGGGGCGAACGGCGGTCGGAGGCTGTACACCGCCTTCGACTTCTGGCCGATGTCCTCCTGGCCGTTGTACGCGACCGCCTGGACCAACTCCTCGGGGTCGAGGACGATCCGGTCGATCGTCGAGATCGATTCGGGATCGACCTCCTCGTCGTCCCCGTCGCCGCCGTCCGACTCGTCGTCCGAGGCGTCGGTGTCCGCGTCCGGGGAACCGTTCGTATCACCGCCCTCCGGTTCAGTTTCGGTCGCGTCGTTGTCGTCCGATTCGCCTCCACTCGACTCGTCCGTGTCCGGCTCGGCTTCGTCGGTTCCGTCCCCGGCGTCGATCGCCCCGGCGCTCGCCTCCGTCCCCTCGGAGGTGTCGTCGCCTTCCCCGTCGGTCGACTCCGCGTCGTCGTCCTCGCCGAATCCGAATATCATACCAAAGCCTAGCGGCGAGAGGAACATAAAGCGGCTGGACTCGGCGCCGGGGGCCGGTTCGGACGGGGGCGCGATAGCGGGACCGGCAGGAGTGATGGGACCGGCAGGGCCGACGAAGCCGACCGCATCGGCGGGACGATGGGGCCGGCCGCATCGGCGAAAGGTTGGACTTATGCGGCCCCCGGAAGTTGTCGTAGCCATGAGCGACATCGTCGTCACGTTGCCGGACGGTTCCGAACTCGAGGTCGAGTCGGGGTCGTCCGTCGAGGACGTGGCCTACGAGATCGGACCCGGGCTCGGATCGGACACGGTCGCGGGCGTCGTCGACGGGGACCTCACCGACAAGGCCGAACCCCTCACCGAGGACTGCGAACTCGTCATCGTCACGGACCAATCCGAGGAGTACCTGCGGGTGCTCCGGCACTCGGCGGCCCACGTCTTCGCACAGGCGCTCCAGCGGCTGTACCCCGAGGCCAAGCTCGCGATCGGCCCGCCGACCGACGAGGGCTTCTACTACGACGTGACGGGCGTCGACCTCTCGGCGGACGACTTCGAGGCCCTCGAAGCCGAGATGGAGTCGATAATCGAGGCCGACTACGGCATCGAGCGCGTCGAGCGCTCCCGCGAGGCGGCGACGGAGATCTACGCGGACAACGAGTACAAACGCGAGATCCTAGAGACCGAAGCCGAGGGCGAGGAGACGGTCTCGTTTTACGTCCAGGACGGCTGGCAGGACCTCTGTCGGGGCCCCCACGTCGACTCGACGGGCGAGATCGGCGCGGTGAAGCTTCTGAACATCGCCGCGGCGTACTGGCGCGGCGACGAGGACAACGACACCCTCACCCGGGTGTACGGGACGGCCTTCGAGAGCGAGGCCGACCTCGAGACGTTTTTGACCCGGCGCGAGGAGGCCAAAGAACGCGACCACCGGAAGCTCGGTCGTGAACTTGATCTGTTTTCGATCCCCGAGGTAACCGGCCCCGGCCTCCCGCTGTATCACCCCAACGGGAAGGCGATCCTCCGGGAACTGGAGGCGTTCGTCGACGGCCTCAACGACGAGCAGGGCTACGAGTTCGTCGAGACGCCGCATCTCTTCCGGACGGAGCTGTGGAAGCAGTCGGGCCACTACGACAACTACGTCGACGACATGTTCCTCCTCGACGTCAACGACGAGGAGTACGGCCTCAAACCCATGAACTGCCCCGGCCACGCGACCATCTTCAACCAGGGCAACTGGTCGTACCGGGATCTGCCCGTCCGCTACGCCGAGAACGGGAAGGTCTACCGGAAGGAACAGCGCGGCGAGCTCTCGGGGCTCTCGCGCGTGTGGGCGTTCACGATCGACGACGGCCACCTCTTCGTGAAGCCCGACTCGATCGAGCGGGAGGTCACCACGATCATGGAGCAGATCGACGAGGTCCTCGAGACGTTCGACCTCGATCACGAGGTGGCCCTCGCGACCCGTCCCGACAAGTCCGTCGGCTCCGACGAGATCTGGGAAGCCGCCGAGTCCCAACTCCGGGAGGTGCTCGAATCCAGCGGGATGGACTACGACGTCGAATCGGGCGACGGCGCCTTCTACGGCCCGAAGATCGACTTCGCCTTCGAGGACGCCCTCGGGCGGAACTGGGACGGCCCGACGGTCCAACTCGATTTCAACATGCCCGAGCGATTCGGGCTCTCCTACACGGGCGAGGACAACGAGGAACACCAGCCGGTGATGATCCACCGGGCGCTGTACGGCAGCTACGAGCGCTTCTTCATGGTGCTCATCGAGCACTTCGACGGGAACTTCCCGACGTGGCTCGCCCCGGAGCAGGTCCGGATCCTCCCCGTCTCCGACGACAACGTCGGCTACGCCAAACAGCTCAAGAACCGCTATCTCTCGGAATTCCGCGTCGAGATCGAGGACCGCTCGTGGACGGTCGGCAAGAAGATCCAGGCCGCCCACGACGACCGGGTCCCGTACATGCTCGTCGTCGGCGACGACGAGGAAGGCGCCGGAACCGTCTCGGTCCGGGACCGCTTCGAGGCGGAGGCCAAGGGCGTCGACGTCGAGACGTTCCGGGACCACCTCGAGAGCGAGGTCGACGAGAAGCGCGTCGAACCGGACTTCGTCGGGGAGTAACGGTACGCGGCGTTCCCAGAGCGCACTCCCCGAGCGCCAGCCTCAATCCCGTCCGTCCCTTCCACCACGTATGGTTCACCGATCGGGACGTCGATATCTCGGGACGGCCCGCGAAGGCTGTGTGACCCGCATACTGCGCGATCTCGCCCGTTCGAACGCGCGCTCGATCCCGTCCTCGATCCGTCGGGGTGGGGACGCGTGAACGCGGATCCGACCGTCCTCGTGATCGGCGGCGGCGCGACGGGGGCCGGAATCGCCCGCGACCTCGCGTTGCGGGGGGTCGACGTGACGCTCGTCGAGCGGGGCGGGCTGGGCAGCGGAACCTCCGGGCGATCCCACGGGCTGTTACACAGCGGTGCCCGGTACGCCGAATCCGACGCATCCGGCGCGGCCGAGTGCCTCGCCGAGAGCCGCATACTCCGCGATATCGCCGGGAGCTGCGTCCGCGAAACGGGAGGGCTGTTCGTCCGACTCGAGAGCGACGACGCGGCGTACTTCGAGACGAAGCTGGCCGCCTGCGAGGAGGTCGGAATCGCTCCCGAGCGGCTGGACGGCGACGCGGCCCGCGACCTCGTCGACGGACTCTCCGACGCGGTCGTCGAGGCGTTCCGCGTCCCGGACGGGGTCGTCTATCCGTCCCGGCTCGTGGCGGCAAACGCGGCCGACGCGGCGACCCACGGGGCTGACGTGTTCCCACACGCGCCGGTCGAGGCAATCGAGACTGGGGCTGACGGGATCACCGCGGTCGACGTCGGCGGACGCGTCGACGGAAAAGTCGAGCCGACCCACGTCGTCAACGCCACCGGGGCGTGGGCCGACCGGATCGCGGGGATGGCCGGTTGTGCGGTCGGGATGGCCCCGAGCCGCGGTGTGATGGTCTCGCTCGAGTACGACGGGCTCGGGCCGGTGTTGAACCGGTGTCGCGACCCCGACGACGGCGACATCGTCCTGCCCCACGAGGGCGAAGTCGTCGTGGGTACCACGAGCGTGCCCGTCTCCGATCCCGAAACGTACGAGACCGCCGAGTGGGAGGTCGAGCGGTCGATCGAGGAGTGTGCCGCGATGCTTCCGGCGATCGCCGAGGCACCGGAGCGCCGGACGTGGTGGGGCGTCCGCCCGCTGTACGAACCCGACGAGGCGGCCGCCGACCGCCGTGGCATCTCCCGCGGGTTCACGATACTCGATCACGGTGCGGAGGGCGTCTCGAACTTCCACAGCGTCGTCGGCGGCAAGCTGACCACCTACCGTGAGATGGCGGCGGTGACGGCCGACCGCGTCTGCGAGCGTCTGGGGGTCGACGAGCCGTGTACGACCGCCGAAGAGCCGCTCGTCGGCGCCGACGACCCGAGCCGACTCGACGCGTTCGTCGAGCGGTACGGGGGAGCGAACCCGACCGACGCCGGCGTGGTCGGGACGGACGGCGATTGAGCTATCCGCGGCTGAAGCCGTGGGATTCAGCGTAGACCCAGTCGTGGCCGCTTCCCCGGCGGGAGTTCGCCGTTGTACGGTTCGACGTTGAACGCATCGCGTCGGCAATTTCCGGGCTGTCGCCGCGTACCGGGCCTGTCGTGTCGCACCCGTGCGTGTCGGACGACGGGTCGGTCCGTCGTTCGCTATTGCTCCTCGTCGCGTTTGATGTCGTCGAGTTCGGCCTCGACCTCCGGGTCGGCCGCGACTGACTCGGCGTCGTCGAGTTCGATGTCGACGTCGCCGTCGTCACCGCTACCGCCACCGCCGCCCGTCCCGGCCTCCGATTTCAGCGTCTCGAGTTCGGCCTCGACTTCCCCGTCGTTCCGCAGTTCGTCGAGTTCGCGCTCGAGGTCGCTCTCGTCGGAGAGCGCGCTCTCGAAGGCCCCGCTGTCCTCGAGTTCGTCCATCGCGGCGGCGCGGGCCTCCATGTCCTCGGTCTGGTCGCGGGCGCGCTCGATCGACCGGGAGACGTTCTCCATCTCGTCGCCGGCCCCCGTCATCGCCTCGCTGACCCGGGCGCTCGCCTCGGCGGCCTCGTGGCGGGCCTTCATCGTCTCCTTCTCGGTCCGGAACTCCTCGATGCGGCGCTGGAGGGTGTCCTTCTTCTCGACGAGGTTGTCCTGGGTGTTCTGGAGGTCCGCGATCTGGGTCTCGAGGTCCTCGATCTGGTTCATCTTCTGTTTCTTCTTTTCGAGGGCCCGGCGTGCGAGGTCGTCGCGGTCCTGCTCGACGGCCTGTCTGGCCTGCTCGTTGTGCTTTTCGACGTTCTCCTCGAGGCGGCGTTTTTGTATCTCCAGTCGCTTCTTCTGCGTCGTCAGGTCCGCGATTCCCTTCTTTACGTCCTGGAGTTCGTCCCGGAGTTGCTCGTAGGAGTAATCGAGCGTCTCGTGGGGGTCTTCCGCGCGGTTCAGGACGGCGTTTACTTTCGATCGGATGACGTACGATGCCCGCGAGAGGATGCCCATATACCGACTCCTTGTGGCCCCAGCCGTTAAAAGGCTACTCCGTGGCCGCTTCGGCGGTGACGGGGGGAGAGAGCCTCCGGCAACGCCGCGTCGTGCCGCATCATTTATACGTTCGAGCGGTCGTATTTAAAACAGCCATGGGGCCACTCATGGATCGATCACAATCACTATCGCCCGGCGACGGGCAGTTCATCAATGCAAGACACAGCCAAATATCTCGTACACGCGGACATCACGGCGGAGGGGATCGTCGAGCGCTCCGACGTCGTCGGGGCGGTCTTCGGCCAGACCGAGGGCCTCCTCGGCGACGAACTCGACCTCCGTGAGCTACAGGACTCCTCGAAAGTCGGACGGATCGACGTCGAGATCGACTCCCAGAACGGCCAGTCGTTCGGCCGGATCACCATCGCGACGAGCCTCGATCGGGTCGAGACGGCCATCCTCGGGGCGGCCCTGGAGACGATCGATCGGGTCGGTCCCTGTCGGTCGACGATCGAGGTCAGAAAGATCGAGGACGTCCGGGCGGCCAAACGCCGCGAGGTCGTCGAGCGCGCGAAGGCACTGTTCGGAAGCGCCTTCGACGAGTCGATGCGCTCGAGCAGCGATCTGGTCGAGGAGGTCCGCGAGGCCGTCAGAATCGAGGACATCACCGAGTACGAGGGGTTCCCCGCGGGCCCCCGCGTCGCCGACTCCGACGCGATCGTCGTCGTCGAGGGACGCTCGGACGTGCTCACGCTGTTGCAGTACGGGATCAAGAACGCCGTCGCCGTCGAGGGGACGAACGTGCCCGAGCAGATCGCCGAACTGACCGAATCCCGAACCGTCACCGCCTTTCTGGACGGCGACCGCGGCGGCGAACTCATCCGGCGGGAGTTGGCACAGGTCGGCGACATCGACTACGTCGCCCGGGCGCCCGAGGGCCGCTCGGTCGAGGACCTCGACCGACACGAGGTGATGACCGCGCTTCGCGAGAAAGTCCCCTACGAGCGCTTCGAGGCGGCCGAGGCGGCCGACCGATCGGCCGAAGCCGCCGCGTCGGACGAGGGGATCACGGGGTCGGACGACGACGGGGCCGCGGCGGGGGGTAATAACGCCCCGGCCGCGGGAGCGGACGCCGACGCACTGGAGGGGACCCGCTCGGACAACGGGCACCCTCCATCGGCCGGGAGCGGCGACGTCGTCGAGGTCGAGGCCGCGGACGCCACCGCGGTCGACGCACCGCCGGAAGGGACGATCGGAGGGGCGTCGGACGGGACTCCGGAAGCGGACGCCGTTGAAACGTCGACAGACGACCCCGAAACGCCGGACGACGTTCGCACGGCTGACGGCACCGAACCCACCGACGGCACCGAAACCGCCGATCCCGAGGGCACCGACGAGGCGACCGACGACGAGGGGGACCCGGCGCAACCGGACACGCTTCGCGGGCATACCCGGGCGGTTATCGGCGAGAACTCCGGTCGGGTTCGCCTGCTCGATGCGGAGTACGGCGTGCTGTCGTCCGGCGACGCGGAGGCGGCGTTCGAGCTGCTCGTCGACGCGGAGACCGTCCCGACGGCGGTCGTCGTCGACGCCGAGTTGGATCAGCGACTCCTCGACGTCGCCGCACAGCGCGGCGTCGAGCACGTGGTCGCCGCCTCGACCGGGGAGTTCGTCAAGCGACCGACGAGCGTCCGGATACGCACCGTCGATCAGTTACTGGCGTCGAACGAGGCGTAGCGCGTCCGCGCCGTCGGCGTAGAACCCGGGCCGTCGGGCGTCGGGTTCGAACCCGAGGGCGTCGTAGAACCGCCTGGCCGACTCGTTTTCGACCGGCGTCGTGACGACGATCCGGTCGGCGGTGTCGGACGCGACCGACTCGACGAGCGCCCGGCCGTGGCCCGTTTCTCGCGCGTGTGGCGCGACGACGAGCTCCGAGAGCGTCGTCGACCGCGCCGGAAGCGCGATCGCGTACCCGACGATCCGATCGCCGTCGACGGCGACGCGGCCGAGGAACGGCCCCGCGACGGCGGCGTCGACGAGCCCCGGATCGGCGTAGGCGAGGTGACCCTGCAGACGCCGGACCGCCGGCCGATCCGCCGGCCGCATCGCCCGGATCATACGAACGAGGCGACGGCGACGACGCCGGCGACGACGCCGGCCGAGAGCGTCGCGAGCAGGTTGACGCTCTGGTTGCCGATCCGGCCGCCCTCCAGCGTCGCCCCGAGGACGCTGTCGACGACCATCCCGAGGAACCCCGTCCCGAGAACCACGAGCGCCGCGGCGGGGCCGAAGGCGAAGAAGCCGACGGCGAGGGCGGCGATGAGGCCGGCGCCGACCCCCCCGGCGAGTGCACCCTGCCAGGTGACGGCACCGTCGGTTCCGGCGGGGACGGGGTCGAGCGTCGTGATCAGCCGCGGGGAGTCGAAGAGGCCGCCGAACTCGCTGGAGAACGTGTCGGCCAGCGCGGCCGCGACCGCGCCGGCGAAGACGAACTGGAAGACGAGGGGGTCGACGCCGAGCGTCCCGGAGGCGGCGTAGGCGACGACGGCGACGAGGGCGGCCGCGGAGTTCGCGAGCACGTTGCTGCCGTCCCGGGCCCCCTCGTTCTCCTCGGCGATCCCCCGGTCGAGCTTCTCGTCGTATCGGTACTTCGAGGCCAGCCCGCCCAACCCGAAGAACGTAACGAGCAGGGCGAACCAGCCGTAGCCGCCGAGGACGATCGCCCAAAGCGAGAGCAACACGCCGCTGAGCGTCCCGGTCGTCGAGGCGGTGCCGAGCGCGTAGGCGGCATAGCCCAACGCGACCGTCGCGGCGAGGCCGACCGCGACCGGAGTCGGGCCCGAGACGGGGGCCAACCCGAGCAGAAACCAGACGACGAGCGCGACCGACAACAGCACGGAGGTGTCGTCCGACGGCGTGAGGATAGCCCTGACGACCGCCCCGACGATAGCGCCGCTCGCGGTGACGAACACGGCCGTCTCGGGGTCGGGGACGGTACCGCCGAGCGCCCCGGCGACGAACACGGCAGCGACGCCGGCCGCCGTTCCGAGCGCACAGAAGGCGGCGGCACCGACGATTGGGGCGGGCACGCGGGCCGCCGCGAGCCGCTGGCCGAGGTTGCCGGCGGTCAGGACGAACACCGACGCGACGAACGCGGCGAGGGGGAGATCCAGCGCGGCGAAAAGCACCGCGAGCGCGCAGACGGCGAGCGCGAACGACGCGAGGCTGTAGAGGCGCTCCGCCTCCCGGTCGCCGTGGCGGGCGAAGAACTCGAACACCGGCCCCCGTTTCGAGGCGAGCGCGATCGTCGCGAGGAGGGCGAAGGGGGCGACGGTGCCGACCGCGGCGAGCGTGCCGTCGACGCGCCCCTCGAGCACCGGGGCGACGAACGCCAGACTCCCGACGAGGAGGTAGCCGACGGCGCGAGGGATGTCCCCGGTCACGACCCGAGGTATCCCCGTTGATCACTTAACCTTCCCGAAGGGCGGACCGACACGTTCAGGGCGGCGGCGGCGAAGGTGGGGTCGTGGGCCTGTACGACCGCTATCTCGCCGCCCGGATCCGGCTGAGCGAGGAGGACGTCCCGGGGCGGGTCGCCCTGGTCACCACCGAACGCGACCTGCTCGAACAGGGGGCGTACGACACGCTTTCGTCGTTCCTCCGGTGGGCGTTCGAGGTCGGCACCGAGGAGGTGTTGATCTACGTGAGCGTCCTCGACGAGGCGGTGATCCCGACGCTCCGGACGGCGCTGTCCGACATCGAAAGCCCCCGACCGATCGCGATCCGCGAGCCGGGTGCCGAACTGGTGGCCGACGCCCCGGTGCAGGTGAGCATCGGCCTCGGCGGTCGCCAGGAGTTCGCGTCCGCCGTTCAGCGGATCGCGGCGGACGCCGCCGAGGGACGGCTCGATCCCGACGAGATCGACGAAAGCGAGATCGAACGCCGGCTCGTCTTCCAGTCCCCGCCCGATCTGGTCATCAAGACCGGGGCCGAGCGGCTCTCGGATTTCCTCATCTGGCAGTCGGTGTACTCCGAGTTGTACTTCACCGACGTCAACTGGCGGGACTTCAGACGCCGGGACTTCCTGCGCGCGGTCCGCGATTTTCAGGAACGAAAGCGTCGGTTCGGCCGGTAGGCCGAGCCCTGGACGGCGAGCGTGGGGAGTCGTCATCCGGTTCGGCCGGTAGGCCGAGCCCTGGACGGCGAGCGTGGGGAGTCGTCATCCGGGTGTGCTCGCGTATGGTCCCTTCTCAACCCCGTACGAACGGAATCGCGGCGATGCCGCCGAGCAAAAGCAGATACCAGTACGTCGAGAGGCGGTACAGAAGCGTCACGGCGGCGGCGGTCGCGCCCCCGATGTCCCCGACCCCGACGAGCATCGCGACCATGATCGCCTCTATCCCGCCCACCCCGCCCGGCGTGGGGAGGACGCCCGAGAACTTCGTCGTCATCACGATGCCGGCCGCGAGCCCGATCGGGATGGTCACGCCGACCGCGTATCCGGCGACGGTGAGCGGGAGCATCAAAAAGACCATTCCGAGGTGCCCGAACACGACCCCGCTCGCGGTCGCCCGGCGGCTGGCGGAGATCCTGTCGATCGACTCGTAGAACGACGACACGCGCGACGCCCCGCCGACGTTCGAGGTCCCCCCGACGCGGGTCAACACGGCGTTCGCGAGGTCCGTCAGCCGCTCGAACGCCCGGTAGACGATCCAGCGCTTGTAGTATCCGACACACAGCACCGCGACGAGGCCCCCGAGGAGGAGCCCGGTCGACAGGAGCGTGCCGTCCGGTACGGTGCCGCTGTAGGCGAAGATCCCGACGGCGCCCAGCGTGAAGTGCGGCACGTACACCAGGATGTCGGCGATCAACACCGCGCCGAACGCGTGCTCTACGTCGACGCGTTCGTTCCGCGAGGAGAGATACGCCAGCACCGTCTGCGTGCCGGCCATGGCGTACGGCAGGGTGTACCGGAACACCGTATACACCAAGAACAGCCACAGGCCGCGGCGCATCCCGCCGTCGAACCCGACGAGCGAGAGCAACCGAACGTAGACGTATCCCCGCATGAGGGTCGCGACCGTCATGGAGACGAACAGGATCGAGACGTATCGTCGATCCGAGTCGCGGACGACCGCGAGGGCCTCCGACAGGTCCACGAAGAGAAAGATCCCCGCGAACGCGAGGAGCGCCGCACTCGCGCTGAGCAACGCTTTCACTTTGTCCCGCATCGATACGTGCTACGTCCGTCCGCCCCCGATAAAAGTCCGTATATGTCGGCCGACCGTCGGCCGGCATCGGCGGCCAGCTCACCCGAGCGGCGCGTCGCGGTCGCCGGAGTCCTCGGGATCGCTCCGAGCGACGGATCGACCCCCGGCGACCCCGCCGGACTCCTCTAAGTCGTCTCCGGCGGCCCGGACCAGCGCCGCCGCCCGCTGGGCGCGGGTCTTTCGCCACGACTCCCGGCGCGACTCGTAGGTCCGGATCGCCCGCAGGAAGTCGATCCGAGAGAACTCCGGCCAGTACGGGGCACAGAAGTAGACGGCGGCCTCGTTGCCGTTGGCGTGCCACGGCAGGAAGTTCGAGGTCCGTTCGGCCCCGCCGGTTCGGATGATGAGATCGACGTCGCGCGTCGGCCCGGTCGTGAGGCGGTTCTCGATCGTCCCGACGGTCACGTCCTCCGGATCGCACTCGCCCGCCGCCGCCGAGCGAGCCACGTCGCGGGCGACGCCGAGCAGTTCGGCGCGGCCGCCGTATGCCAGCGCGACGTTCAACTGGAAGGCGCCATGGTCGGCGGTGCGTCCCTCGGCGTAGGCGATCGCCTCGCGGACCCGCTCCGGGAGGCGATCGGTCTCGCCGATCGCCCGGATCCGGACGCCGCGGTCGTGGACTTCGGGGCGATCCGCGAACGTCCGGAGCTTCTCGGCGATGAGGTCGAACAGCGCCTCGCGCTCCTCGGGGGGGCGATCGAAGTTCTCCGTCGAGAAGGCGTACAGCGTCAACTCCTCGACGCCGAGGTCGGCACACCACTCGAGGACGCGCTCGGTCGTGTCCGCGCCCGCCCGGTGTCCGTCGGTCGTCTCCTCGCCGTGTTCGCGCGCGTACCGGCGGTTCCCGTCCTGGATCACCGCGACGTGTGCCGGCACGCCGGCGACCTCACGTTCGAGCACGCGCTCGTAGAGCCGCCGCGCGAGTCCCCGGAGGCGCTGGAGCATTCACTCGGTCTATCCGTCCCGGCCCAATCAGTGTTGTTCTTCCGGGAGCCGGCGCGGATCGTGACGCGTATTAGCGTCGGTGGCGATGGCCCCGACATGGCCGAACCCATCGACGACGACCTGTATCGCCGGACGAAGGCGCTGCTCGAACCGGGCGAGATACGGCTCAACGGCGTGATCGTCGACACCGACCTGACGAGCGACGAGGAGCCGACGCTCCATCAGGCCACCCTCGACGTCGGCAACCTCATCGCCGAGGCGGCGGGGATCGAGCCGACCGACACCTACGTCTACTCCGGCAACGACGACGAGGAGTTCGGCATCAACCAACACCAGGGGCTCACGCTCGACGGCGAGGAGTTCGTCTGGGAGTGCCAACAGCTGATGCGCGAGGGGACCTACGACGTGGTGTTCTACTACGAGGCCGACGCCGATCAGGCGGCGATCGTCGAGGGCGTCGAGGAACTCGGCTTCGACGCGACGGGCGTCCGCGGCGAGTAGCGCCCGTCGACGGCGGAGCCGACCCTGATATTTATAGTATATACCGGACACATACCGGTATGAACGGGGGGTCCGATCCGATTCGAGTTCTGCACGTCGACAGCGACCCGGATTTCGCGGAAACGTTCACGACCCGTCTCGAACGGGACGATCGCTTCGAGACCGGCGTCGCGACGAGCGCGAGCGAGGGGGTAGATCGGCTCACCGGGGCGGAGTTCGACTGCGTCGTCTCGGCCTACGGCCTGCCCGATCGGGACGGCATCGAGTTCCTCGAAACCATCCGCGAACGGGGCCTCGAGCTCCCGTTCTTTCTGTTCACCGGCGAGGGAAGCGAGGAGATAGCCAGCAACGCTATTTCGGCGGGCGTCACCGACTACTTCGGCAAAAAGAGCGGCACCGAGCAGTTCCCCGTGGTGACGAACCGGATCGACCAGGCGGTCGAAACGTTCCGGACCGAGCGGGAACTCGACGCGACACGGCGTCGGTACCGGAAGCTCGTCGAGCAGAACCTCGTCGGCATCTACGTCATACGCGACGGCGAGTTCGTCTACGTCAATCCGAAGCTCGCGGCGATACACGGATACGACCGCGAAACCGTCGTCGGAATGCCGGTGTTGGACCTCGTCGCTCCGGAGGAACGCGACCGGGTCGAGGAGAACCTCCGCCGGCGTCTCGAACAGGGGGTCGAAGAGATCCAGTACCGGACGGTCGGGCTGACCGGAGACGACGAGCGGATCGACATCGAGCTGCACGGCAGCCGCATCGAGTACGGGGGCGAGCCGGAGATCATCGGGGCCGAGTTGGACATCACCGAACAGAAGGAGTACGAGCGGGAGCTCGAGGCCAGCGAAGCCAAGTACCGGAGTCTGTTCGAGGACGCCCGCGACGCGATCATGCTCCTCGACGGAGAGGGGTTCATCGACTGCAACGAGATGACTCTGGAGCTGTTCGGGGTCGACTCCGTCGAGGCGTTCACCGAGCGGACCCCGTGGGAGCTGTCGCCGGAGACACAGCCCGACGGAGCGGACTCGAAGACGGCCGCACGGGAATACATACGGACGGCCTTCGAGGAGGGGGAGTCGTTCTTCGAGTGGGTCCACACGCGCACCGGCGGAACGGAGTTCCACGCGGACGTCAAACTCAGCCGGATCCGGTTGGACGGGGAGCCGGTGCTGCGTGCGCTCGTGAGGGACATCACGACGAAAAAACGGTACGAGCGGGAGCTCGAGAACCGCGAGGCCAAGTACCGGAGCCTGTTCGAGGACGCCAGAGATCCCATCATACTTCTCGACGAGCAGGGGTTCTTCGACTGCAACGAGATGGCCCTGGAGCTGTTCGGGGTCGACTCCGTCGAGGCGTTCACCGAGCGGACCCCGTGGGAGCTGTCGCCGGAGACACAGCCCGACGGAGCGGACTCGAAGACGGCCGCGAAGGGCCACATCGAGACGGCCCTCGAGGAGGGCGAGGCGTCCTTCGAGTGGGTCCACACGCGCACCGACGGAACGGAGTTCCCCGCCGAAGTGAAACTCAGCCGGTTCCATCTGGACGGCGAACCGGTCTTGCACGAACTCGTGCGGGACATCACGGAACAAAAGCGATACGAGCGAACGCTCGAAGAGCAGCGCGACACGCTCGAAGTGCTGAACCAGGTGCTTCGACACGACGTGCGCAACGACCTCCAACTCGTCACCTCGTACGCGGAGATGCTGGAGGATTCGTGTGAGGACGACGAGGCGAGCCGACACGCGACGACGATCCTGGAGAGCGCTCGACACGCCGTCGAGCTCACACAGACGGCGCGGGATATCGCCGACGTTCTGCTCTCGGACTCGAAGGAAACCCGACGAGTCGCCCTCGAACCGACGCTCGAGAGCAAAGCCAGCGAGGTGCAGTCCTCGTATCCCGAGTCGGTGATCGAGTGCGACCCCCGACTCCCCTCGGTTCGCGTCGACGCGGACGGGATGCTCCAGTCGGTCTTCGAGAACCTCCTCAAGAACGCGATCCAGCACAACGACAAGGACGTGGCCGAGGTGACGGTCACGGCGACCGAACGGGACGGTACGGTGACCGTCCGGATCGCTGACAACGGTCCAGGGGTTCCCGACGGACGGAAGGAGACCGTCTTCGGGAAGGGACGGACTGGCCTCGACAGCGCCGGGACCGGGATGGGGCTGTACCTCGTGGAGACGCTCGTCACCGGCTACGGCGGCGAGGTGTGGATCGAGGACAACGACCCCGAGGGGTCGGTCTTCGTCGTGGAACTCCCGACAGCCGACTGATACTGACGCACGGACGAAGACGGACGAACGAAGACGGACGAACGAATATACACACGACGCACGAGGCGCACGCCGTTCGACGGCGCGACCGGCGGATCGCTCGTGGGTCGGTTTCATTCGATTTCGTCCACCAGTATGAGATGCCGGCCGGCGACGATCCGGTCTCCGGGGTGCCCCGATCGGATCTCGTGACCGACGACGACCGCCGCGAGCGTCACCCGAACGCCGCCGCCGACGGCGGGACTTTTCATCCCCCCGTTCCTTGTGCCGGTAGATGACCGGACAGCGCGTCGGCGTCGTCGGCGATGGGCGGTTGGCCCCGGCCGTCGAGGCCGCCGGAGGGGAGCCGATCGGGGAGCCGGCGGCGTTCGGATCGGTCAGGTTCGTCGCGGCCGCCGGCGAGGACGCGATCGTCGATCTCGCCCGGTCGGCACCCGAGGTACCGGTGTTGGCGGTCGGGAACGACCCCAGCCTTCGGGCGGTCCCGTTCGATCGGCTCGACCCCGCGATCGAGCGGATCCTCGGTGGCGATCCGCCGACGGTGCGACACCCGGTCGTCGAGGCGGCCGGCTCGGTCGCGCCCGTTCGAGCGGTGTTCGACGTCGCGCTCGCGGCCGCCGAACCGGCCCGGATCTCCGAGTTCGCCGTCCACAGCGGCGGCGATCGGGTGGCGCGGTTCCGGGCCGACGGCGTCGTCGCCTCCACGCCGGCCGGGAGCGCCGGCTACAACCGCAACGCCGGCGGCCCCGTCGTCGCGTCCGGCACCGGGGTCGCGAGCGTGGTGCCGATCGCCCCCTTCGCGACCTCGATCGATCACTGGGTGCTCCCGCTCGCGTCCGTCCGGCTCTCCGTCGAACGCGACGAGACGCCGGTCGAGTTGCTCGTCGACGGCCGCCGTGAGACGACCGTCGATGCCGGCGGCCCGGTGACGCTGTCGCGGGTCGGCGCGCTCGAGACGTACCGCCTCCCGGAGTCCTCCGCACCTTTTTAAAACCCCGGCGGCGAGCGTCCCCTCGAAGAGGCGACTCCGAGCGCGACGGTTTATAAATCGTCGGGCCACACGTTCGGGTATGTCTGCCGACTTCGCGTTCGACGACGAACTGCTCGCGGACCTCGTCGAGACGCCCGGCGTGCCGGGCTACGAGGACCGAATCCGAGACCGGGTCCGGGCGGAACTCGACGGTCACGTCGACCGGCTCCGGTCGGATTCGATGGGCAACCTCGTCGGCACCATCGAGGGAGCCGATCCCGCCTACGAGGTCGTCGTGGCGACCCACGTCGACGAGATCGGGTTCATGGTGAAGCACGTCGACGACGACGGCTTTCTCGAACTCGACGCCCTCGGCGGGTGGGACCCGCGCATTCTCCGGGCCCAGCGGGTCACGGTCCACACGGAGGCCGGCGACCACCCGGGCGTGATCGGCGCGGTGCCGCCGCACACGCTGACCGACGAGCAGCGGGAGGCCGAACGCGAGGTCGGGGACGCCCGGGTCGATCTCGGCCTCGACGCCGAGGCGGTCGGGGAGCGGGTCTCCGTCGGCGACCTCGTCACGATGGACGGCCGTACCGAGCGCGTCGGCGAGTTCGTCACCGGCAAGTCCCTCGACAACCGGGTGTCGGTGCTCGCGGCGATCGAGGCGGCCCGCCGGATACAACAACCGGACGTGACGGTCCACTTCGCCGCGACGACCCAGGAGGAGGTCGGCCTCCGGGGTGCCTCGGCGCTCGGGGTCGACCTCGATCCCGATCTGGTGTACAACCTCGATACGACGGTCGCGAACGACGTCCCCGGCTTCGAGGCCGGCGAGCAGGTGACCCGACTCGGCGAGGGGGCGGCGATCAAGCTGAAGGACTCGAGCGTCATCACGAACCACAAGCTCCACCGGCGGCTCCGGGGGCTGGCCGAGGATCGCGGGATCGACCACCAACTGGAGGTGTTGCCGGCCGGCGGGACCGACACGGGCGGCCTCCAGCGGGCCGGCGGCGCCCGCCCCGCGGGCGCGATCTCGATCCCGACGCGGTACCTGCACACGCCGACCGAATGCGTCCACGGCGGCGACCTCGACGCGGCGATCGAGTTGCTCGTCGCGGCGCTGCGGACGGAGGACGGGACAAACGACTACACGCTCTGATCGGCCGTCTCAAAAGTCCTCGGCGGCGTCGCCGTCCGACTGCGGGCGGATCAGGTCCGCGAGCGAGACCACGAGGCCGAAGAGCCACCCGAGGGGGGTCGCGATCCCGACCCACATCAACACGACGCCGACGCCTTCGAGGCTGAAGTTCGCCCGGAGGTACTCGTTGATCCCGCCGACGTACAGGAAGCTATCGAGCAGGAAGATCGCGAGGGCCTCGCTGCGCTCCAGAATCCCGCTCAGCGAGGGGTCGTACAGCGCCGCGACGACCGGCGGGAGGAAGACGGCGTTCATCGCGAACGGGTACGCGAGCGCGACGGTGGTCCCGCGGCCGCCGCTACGGACGAACACCGCCGCCAGCCCGGCCGAGACGACCGCGACGGCGCTGGCCGCGGCGACGGCGACGACGCCGCCGAACTCGAGACGGAGCCTGGCCAGCGCCGTCAACCCGCCCCAGATCAACGCGGTGACGAGGACGACGCCGATCACGCCCAGGCGCGCGGTCGCGCTGTCGAGGCGGCGGGCGTTGAACCGGACGCCGAACCCGACGAGCAACAGCGGATAGAGGAGCGCGACGAGCGGCACGCCCGCCGCGCCCCAGAGCCGGTATTTGATCCGGTCGCCGGTGGTCCTGGGTTGCCACTTCCCGAGGACCGTGTGGACGGCGGTCCGCTGTCGGGGAAAGACGAGTTCCATCCACGTCTCGTGGAGCCGAACGACGTCGACTTTGATCCCCTCGACGAGGCCGCCATCGGTCATACTGCGTTCCTCCCCTCGGGCGTAAAAATAGCTTCCGGCCTCCGCGTCCCGCGGGTGGAGCGGCCGCCACGTATCGGGGGCGATCGCCGCCCCCCACCGCGCCTATCGGCTCACGCGTCCGGCGCCTCCCAGCGCCTACCTGCTCACCACGCCGCCGGTGCGAAGTCGGGATCGACCTTTCGGCGTTCGGCGTCGATGTCGTCGATGCGTCCGATCTCGTCGTCGGTCAACTCGAGCTCCAGCGACGCCCAGTTGTCGCGGATGTGGTCCGCGCCGGTCGCCTTCGGGATCGGGGTGACGCCCTTCGCGCGGAGCCACGCGAGGCTGACCTGCGCCTCGCTGACCCCGCGGTCGTCGGCGATCTCCGAGAGGACGTCCACGTCGAAGACGTCGCCCCGGGCCAGCGGCGAGTACGCGACCAGCTCGACGCCGGCGTCCGCACAGAACGCCCGGAGTTCGCGCTGGGGGAGCAGCGGGTGCATCTCGACCTGGTTGGCGAAGATCGGCGCGTCGACGACCGACTGTGCGGTCTCGACGTGGCTCGGCTCGAAGTTCGAGACGCCGATGCGGTCGATCGTGCCCGCCTCGCGCAGTTCCTCGAAGGCCGACAGCGTCGCCTCGGGGTCGTACTCGCCCGCCGGCCAGTGGACGTACAGCAGGTCGACGTACTCCGTGCCGAGTTTCTCGAGGCTCTCCTCGGTGGATTCGAGCACGTCGTCGTGGCCGAGGCTGTCGATCCAGACCTTCGTCGCGAGGAAGACGTCCTCGCGGTCGACGTCGGCGGCGGCGATGCCGCGACCGACCGCCGCCTCGTTGCCGTAGATCTGGGCCGTGTCGACGTGTCTGTACCCGGCCTCGAGGGCGGTCCGGACGGACTCGGCGCAGGCGTCGGGGTCCTCGTTCTGCCACGTTCCGAGTCCGAACCCCGGCATGCCGCTCCGGTCGGGGACGAGCGCTTGTCGTGTCATCGGCTCGGGATTGTGGCCTCGGCGCGAAAACGGTTGTGGACGATCGGCGGGGGCGCGGCGTCGGACCGAAAGGGTGTTTCCGCCCCGACGGGAACCGCCGGAGCGTGGCGTATCGACACGTCGCCCTCGCGCTGTGTACCCTCGCGTTCGCCGCGACGATGGCGGCCCGCCTCGTGATCAGCCCCGTCGTGCCCGAGATCACCGCCGACTTCTCGGTCTCGACGGGCGCGATCGGCCTCGCGCTCTCGGGGATGTGGGCCGCCTACGCGCTCTCGCAGTTCCCGAGCGGCGTGCTCGCCGATCGGGTCGGCGAACGGCGGATCATCCTCGCGGCCGTGGGGCTGACCGCCGTCTCGAGTCTCCTGTTGGCGGTCGCGCCCTCTTACCCCGTCTTCGCGGCGACGACGGTCGTCCTCGGGGCGGGGGCCGGGCTCCACTACAGCGTCGCCACCTCGTTTCTCGCCCGCCACTTCGAGGGGGGCGTCGGCCGCGCCATCGGGATCCACGTGAGCGGCGGCCCCCTCGCCGGACTCCTCGCCCCGGTCGCGGCGGCCGCGGTCGGGTCCCGGTACGGCTGGCGGCCGGCGTTGCTCGTCGGCGCGGGCGTGGCGCTCCCCGTCTTCGCGCTGTTTTGGCTGCGTATCGATCCGACGCCGCCGGCCCGCCCCGGGGTGTCGATGCGGTCGCGGTTCGAACTCGGGCCGCTGACCGAGTTGCTCGGCCGCCCCGAGATCCGTTATTCGACGGCGATGGCCGTCGGCGGCGCGTTCTGCTGGCAGGCGACGGCGTCGTTCCTCCCGGCGTTTCTCATCGGCCACCACGGGCGGTCGCCGGCGACGGCGGGCGCACTGTTTTCCGTCTACTTCGTGGTCCACGGGGTCTCACAGCCCCTCATGGGCGGGCTGTCGGACCGGATCGGCCGGGACGTCGTCGCCGCCGTCGCCTTCGGAACCGGCGCGGTCGGCTACGGGGTCCTCGTCGCCGGCTCCGGGGCGGCCGTCGTCGCGGCGATCCCGCTCGTCGGCGTGGCGATGTCGTGGGGCGCGCCGGTGCAATCGCGGTTCATCGACAGCCTCGCCTCGGACGAGCGCGCGGCGGGGTTCGGGCTCGTCCGCACCGTCTACATGCTGTTGGGCGCGCTCGGCAGCGTCGTCGTTGGCGGGCTCTCGGACGTGGCGGGGTGGGCCGTCGCCTTCGGCGCGCTCGTCGCGCTGTTGGGGGCCGAGTGTCTGCTCGCGGCGGCGCTGGCCGTTCGCGGGCGGCGGGCGCGGGCACGCTCAACGAGAACGTAGACCACGGAGGATTTATATATTAGTGCGAGACGCGTATTTAAAAACCTCGCACGCGGTAACGTAAAAAGCTCGGCGGGGGCCGTTTTAAAAGAACCGCAACTGATGGGTTATTTACGTCGGACCGCATAAGGCCGAGCATATGCCCCCCGAATCGTACGACATCGTCGTCGTGGGCGGCGGAACGTCGGGATGTTTCGCCGCGGCGACGGCAGCCCGAGAGGGCCTCGACGTGGCCCTCCTCGAGCGGAAGACCGAGG